>JAABUM010004684.1_pt1 | contig 15172 bp, 12 predicted proteins | sample 5559161 | NCBI WGS metagenome assembly JAABUM01 (sample SAMN10711868, study PRJNA513369) | rock metagenome | isolation source: Antarctica rocks | place: Antarctica: Victoria Land, Siegfried Peak nord
CGGCGTCACGCTCACCAAAGAGGCCATGGCCGCTGTCGAAGCGCAGGTCACGCGGCTGTGCCACTTGGACAAGTGGTTTGTCGACATCCTCTCTGTCCCCGGAGGTTTGTGGGATGCGTAACTATTTTCGCGTCCCTAAAACGGTCATCCGTTGCCCGGTATTTTTTAGACAAGCTCTGACATACCCTGTCAACAATCAGCCCGGCCTCACGGATGCTGAAGATGCCGAGGACATGAGCAGCGCCCTGGAGCTCGAGCCTACGTCGAAGGTGTGACGTCACAGGCGCGCGCCCACGGTCATGAGACGGTGACTTAAGTCCCCGCGCCTGCTCGCGCCCAACGCCGGCAGGAAGCTGACGAGCGACGCCACGGCCAAGAAACCGGGGAGCGCTGTCAACCGTGAAGCGTGTAGCCCACATGGTTGTCCCCATCTGGGGCATTGTGCGCCGCACATTTGGTTCGTATCATCGTTCCGTCATACCCGCATCCTGCGCATCAGCGTCACGGTGGACACGGAAACCTGGAGATCGACGATATGCGCGCGCCCAAGATGACCTACCTGACCGCGGCGACGGTCGCCTATACGGCGATCGCCGACCGCGTGCGCGCCTCTCTGAGACGGTGGCGGATGAGCGCGGCATGAACGGCACGATAGCACGGTGGTGTGTGGGCGGTCGCGGGCGGGCCGCGGGGCTCGTCGCGCTCGTCAACGGCCTGTTCGCGGCCTAGGTGCTCCTCAAACCTGTCCCACGCGACCTCTTCATCACCGTGGACAACCTGGCCCAACTGCTCGGGATGCTGCTTGGCCTCACCCTGTGCGCCTGGCCCCTGGGGCGGCCGGGGCGCGGCGCCCCGGCCGCCGCCCGCCCGGCGGGGACCCGACGATGGATCCGGCCGCGCGGCGCGCCGTTCTTCCTGGGCCTGGCGATCCTCTGCCAGTCGGTCGGACAAGTCATCTACACGTACTACGAAGACATCCGCCATCAGGCCATCCTGTTCCCCTCGTGGGCCGACATCGCCTACCTCTGCGTGTACCCGTTCGCGCTCGTCGGCATCCTGCGCCTCGTGCGCCGCCCCCTCTCGGGCGCCACGCGCGCCCGCGTCCTGCTCGATGGCCTCCTGCTCATGGTCGCCCTGGTCACCTTCAACTGGTTCTTCATTCTCGGGCCGACCGTGTTGCAAGCCGGCCAGACGCCGTTCGCCGCCGCCGTGGGCGCCGCCTACCCGCTTGGCGACCTGCTGCTCATGGTCTGCTTGCTCCTGCTCGCCGGACGCGTCGGGGACGGCCGGGGACGGTCCGCTCTCGGCCTCCTCGCGCTCGCGCTGGGCACGATCGTGGCCACCGACAGTGTCTACGACTACCAATTGCTGCACAACGGCTACGCCACGGGCGCCCTGCTCGACGTGGGTTGGGCGCTCGGCTATAGCCTGCTCGGCCTGGGCGCGCGCGCCCTCCGGTACACCGGCGCGCTCACCCTCGCGACGGACACGGCGGGATCGGCGATGAGGGCGAGAGAGGGAAAGGGCGAGGGGGACAGCGCCCCGGCGATAACCCCGTCCGCGCCGCGCCTCTGGCGTGCCCTGCTGCCCTACATTCTCGTGCCCGCGGTGCTCGCGCTGGTCGTCTACACATGGGAGCTGCATGGCGACCCCCGCCTGGACACGGGCGTCTACCTGGGCGGAGCGGCGCTCGTCGGGCTGGTGTTGCTGCGCCAGGTGGTGGCCATGCGCGAGATGATCGTCCTCTACGCCAACAACGACGCGCTCAATCGGGCCAATGGCCAACTCGCCGTCGCCAACACGCAGCTCGAAGTCCTCGCCACGACCGACCCCCTCACCGGGCTGAGCAATCGCGCCCTGCTGCGCGCGCGCGTCGACCAGGCGCTCGCCGCCGCGCCGCGGCTGGCCTTGTTGCTGCTCGACCTCGATCGCTTCAAGGAAGTCAACGATACGCTGGGCCACCAGGCCGGCGACCTGCTGCTCCAGCGGATCGGCCCGCGCCTCCGGGATGTCGTGCGCGATGGGGACACGGTGGCGCGGCTGGGCGGCGACGAGTTTGCCCTGCTGCTGCCCGGCACCGACGCAGAGGGGGCCGTGCGCGTGACGCAGGCGCTCCTGGGGGCGCTCGCGGAGCCGTTCGACCTGGAGGGGCGCCGCGTGGACATCGGGGCCAGCGCGGGCATCGCCCTCTACCCCGACCACGGCGCCGATGCCACGACGCTGCTGCGCCAGGCCGATGTGGCCATGTACAGCGCCAAGCGCGCGCGCACCGGCCACGCCGTCTACGCCGCGGCGCAGGATCGCCACACCCCGCACCGCCTCGCGCTCATGGGCGAGTTGCGCGAGGCGCTCGCCGCCGGCGCGCTCGCGCTGCACTACCAGCCCCTGGTCGCGCTGGCGAGCGGCCGGATGATCGGGGTCGAGGCGCTGCTGCGCTGGCCGCACTCGGAGCGGGGCCTGGTGCCCCCCGACGAGTTCATCCCGCTGGCCGAGCACACCGGCTTGATCGGGGCCGTCACCGTGTGGGTGCTGGAGCGCGCGCTGGGCCAGGTGGCGGCATGGGAGGCGACCGGCCTGGTGACGGGCGTGGCGGTCAACCTCTCGGCGCACACGCTGCACGAGCCGGGCGTCTACGACATGGTGGCCGAGGCGCTGCAGCGGCATCAGGTCGCGCCCGCACGCCTGACGCTGGAGGTCACCGAGAGCGCGTTGATGCTCGACCCGGACCACGCCCGCGCCGTGCTGGGGCGACTGCGCGCGCTGGGCGTGCGCGTGTCCATCGACGACTTCGGGACCGGCTACTCCAGCCTGGGGTATCTCAAGGACCTGCCGGCCGACGAGGTCAAGATCGACAAGGGCTTCGTGCTGGGGATGGGGGCCGAGGGGCACACCGGGGCGTTCACGAACGCGGCCCTGGTGCAGTCGATCGTGGCCATGGCGCACGCGCTGGGCCTGGGCGTAGTCGCCGAGGGGGTGGAGACGGCGGCGGTGGAGCAGCGGCTGGCCGCGCTGCGCTGCGACACGGCGCAGGGCTACTACCTGAGTCGTCCCGTGCCGCCCGCCGAGGTGGAGCGCTGGGCGCGCGCACGCGCGTCCACCAGGGAGACACTGGCCCTCGCGGTGTGAGCGGGCAGGGCAGGTATCGCGTGTTGCGCGTGGTCGCGTCCGCCGGACGGGCGTTTCGGACCTGCCCGCCTTGAACGAAACACACCCATGTCATTCTCAAGTGTTGGGGCGCATCGCCATGCGCCCGGGGCGCGGGAGGCCGCCGGCATAATTGACCGCCGGCATAATTGGCCCGTAAGTTTCACCGCCCGGCCGCATCGTTACCTATGAGCCCAACAACAGACCGGGCATGTAGTCGAAGGGCGCGACGCTACGATGATTATGACAAGCGGACACCTTGCAGGGACGGTCCTGGTGGTCGACGACGACCCGTGCATCGTCGACCTGCTGCGCGAGGTTCTGGAGATCAACGACTATCGGGTCGAGGCGACGGTCGGGGCCGCCGCGCCGGACCTCGCGCGCGACCTCCACCCGGACCTGATCCTGCTCGACATCCAGATGCCCGGACTGGATGGTCCCGCGGTGTCGCGGCTGCTGCGCGCGGACCCCGCCACGCGCGACATCCCCGTCATCGCGCTCTCCGCGGCGCACGACCTGCACGCGCGCGCCGCGGAGATGGTCGCGGACGCCTGTCTCGCCAAGCCTTTCGAGATCGTTGAGCTGCTCGCCCACGTGGACAGGTGGGCCGCGAAGCGCCCCGACGAGCGCGCGGCGGTCGGGTAGCGCGCCCCGCCCCGCCGTCTGAAATCGTCGGCGCGCCGGGATATCGTCGCAATCGTGTTACATATAGCGCGTCCGTGTTTGCAAAAGATTTACAGTCTCGCTACCGGGGGGCAACACGCCGCGGCTATGATAGGGGAGTGGGCGAGGTCACAAAGGCGGCGCGGTCGACGCGCCACGACACACTCGTCCCGTTCGCCCTATGGAGGCGCCCCGCCGTGTTTGTCACCAGTATCCCACGCTCTCGTCGCGCGCATAAGCGCGCGCTGCTCCTCGGCGCCGTGCTCGCCACGGGCGCCATAAGCGCCCCGAGACCCGCCGCTGCGCGCGCCGTCGTCCAGGCGGGCGCCGCCATCACGGCCACCCCGGCTGCGGTCAATCGCGGCGGCCTCGTCATCGTCTCCGGAGCCGGCTTCGCAGCGCGCGAACCGATCCGCCTCTACTTCGTGGCCGCGCCCAAAGTCGTCACCCGGGCCACGACCGCCGCCAACGGCCTGCTGCCTGCCACGGGCGTGACCGTCCCCTATAGCATCGCGCCGGGCGCGCGCCACCTCGTCGCCCTGGGGGAGCGCAGCAAGCGCCAGGCCGTCGCCCTCGTCACCGTCAGGGCCATCGCCCCCCGCCTCACTCTGAGCCCGGCGGTAGTCAAGCCCGGCCAGACGGAGACTGTCTCGGGCCGCGGCTTCGGGGCGCGCGAGCGGGTGACCCTGGCCCTCAACGGCGCGGCGCTCGTGACGAACCCCGCCGTCGTCGAGACCGCCAACGGGGCCTTCACGGCCTCCTTCGTCGCGCCGAGCCGCCTGCTCGCCGGCGCGAACACCATCAGCGCCGTCGGCAACGGCAGCCGCGTCACCGCCGTGGCCGCGCTACGCGGCGTGCTGCCGGTGGCGGCGCGCTTCTACTTCGCGGGTGGCCTGACCACGGCCACCGAGCACGCGTTCGTCGCCCTGCTCAACCCGCATGCGCAGACGGCCACGGCGCGCCTCACCTTCTACTTCGAGAACGGCCAGACGGCGGTGCGCGACATCCCGCTCGCCGCCCACGCACAGAAGGTCGTGTCCGTGGCCGACCTGCAGGGCCCCTCGGGCACGTTCGGCCTCTACGTGCGGGCCAACCGCTCGGTCACGGCCCAGATCACGACGGCGCGCGACGGACGCGACGGCGACGCCCTGCTCGGCAACAGCGGCCTCGGCGCCACGTGGTACCTCGCCGAGGGCTACACCGGCCTCACCTTCCACGAGACCGTGTCCATCCTCAACCCCGACCCGGCGGCGCCGGCGACCGTGCAGTTGCGCCTGCTCCCGCTCGGCGGCGGCCCGGCCAAGGTGGCGCCCGTGACCGTCGCGGCGCACACCAACGGTGTCGTCGACATCAACAGCCTACTCCCGGGGCAGTCGGTCAGCATCGTGGCCACCTCGGACCGCCCGGTAGTCGTGGAGCGCACCCTCACCTTCGGCCCCGGCGGCTACGGCATGACGTCCCGCGCCGGGACCGAGACGACGGCGACGAGTTGGCTGTTCGCGGAGGGCACGACCGTCAACCGCTTCCAGACCTATCTGACCATCCTCGATCCGGGCGCGGCCCCGGCCACGGTCACGGCCAGCTTCTACGCCGGGGACGGCGCCTCCCTGGGCAGCCGCACGCTCGTCGTGCCCGCGGCCAGCCGCGCCAACCTGCGGCTCAACGACTCTCTCTCCGCGAGCGGGATCGCCAGCGTGGTGACGAGCGACCAGCCGGTCGTGGTCGAGCGCCCGGAATACTTCGGCTCGCCCAACGCCGCCGGCATCGCCGGCTCCGACGTGTTCGGGCAGAACGGCGCGGGCGTGCGGGCCAGCTTCGCGGGGGGCGACACGGGGACGAGCAGCGAGTTCCTGTTGATCTACAACCCGTCGGCCGCGACGATCCCGATCGACGCGACATTCTACGGCGCGGACGGCGCGCGCACGACCAAACGCATCGACGTGGCGCCGACGGCGCGCTACACCATGAACGTCAACACCGCCATCCCTGGCTTCTCGCCGAGCCACGGTGTGGCGCTCGCCTCGCTGAACGGGCTGGGTTTCGTGGCCGAGCAGACCGTGTTCGCCCCGAACCACACCACGTTGCGTTCGACCCAGGGCCTCGCACAGTAGCTGGCGCACCTCTTTCCCCTCCTCGCCCCCTCCGCCCTTGGCTGACTGGGCTGTCGGACTCGCGGCTAGGGTCCGACGGTGGGGCGCGCCTCCGGGGGAACCTGGGAAGATGGTTCCTCTCGCCCCCTCCGCCCCTGGCTGACTGGACCCTCCGCCTCTTCCTCGCCCCCCTCCGGGGGGAACCTGGGGAGATGCCTCCCCCCAGACCCCCGCCATCCACGACGCGTGCGGCCGGACGGACACGCACGAGCACACACGAGCACACACGAGCATACACGGACACGCCTGCCCCGACAATTCACGAGCCCTGACCGTGTCGCCCCGCGATCGCGGGAAACCTGGCACTATACCCTTATGCGGCATCACTATTATCTCGCGATCACGGGGGCCGGGGCCGGGGCCGGCTCAACGGCCGGGGCCGGGGCCGGGTGATGGCTGAGGGCGCGCCCCGCGGCCCGTCACGCCCTGACGCCCCGCCGCCGTACCCCAGCCTCCTCTGGCCGCCGGGCTCCGCCCCGGCCGGGGGGGGAGGCGCGCGTCTGGACCCGCGGGCGCTGGTCGACCTCGACCTGCCGGAGGTTATCCATGCCCTCTGCGGCGGGGAGCCGCGCCGGGAGCGCTTCGTCCGCGACATCCTCGCCGCGCCCTGCGCCGATCCCGCGATCGTCGCCTACCGCGCGGACGCCCTGGACGACCTGCTCGCCGACGCCCCGTTGCGCGCGGCCCTGCGCGCGGCCCTGCCCACCCTGGAGTCCCTGGCCGAAACGGGCCGGCCACGCGCCGGCGAGGGCGCCCTGGCCCGCCTCGCGCAGCGTCTCTCCACCCTGGAGTTGTACGTCGACGTCGCACGGCAGCTCCAGCAGGCGCTCTCGCCGGCGCGGCGGCGCGCGGCGGCCCTGCAAGCGGTGTACGCGACACTCCAGGCCCTCTCCAGCGCGCCCGAGTTCGCGGCGCTCCAGGCGGAGCTGCCCGCCCTGCGCCAACGCCTTGGGGAAGTGCGCAGCGTGACTATCGGCGTCAACCTCTCCGACGACCTGCAACCCGCCTCGGCCGCGCTCCTCGCGCTCCACGCGGAGCCGGTCGCGGGGCGGGGTACCCTGCTCGCGCGCCTGTTGGGGCGGCCGAGTGGGCAGCAGGGCCTCACGTCCCTGCGCCCCGGTGACCTCGGCCCCGACAACCGCCTGATGGGCGACCTGCGCCGCCTGCTCGACCGCGTCGTCGACCCTCTCGAGCGGGCGCTGGAGCGGTTCGCCACGCTCTCGCCCGCGTCGCTCGCGGGCCTCGCCCCCGAGCTCGCCTTCCTGCTCGACGCGGCGGCCCTCACCCTGCGCCTGCGGGACGCCGGCCTGCCCGTGTGCCGGCCCGAGTTGGCCCCGCCTGAGGCGCGGGTCTGCGCGGTCGAGGAGGGCTACAACCTGGGCCTGGCGCTGCGCCTGCTTGGCCGGTCGACCGCGCCGCCAGCGGACGCTGCCGCGTCCGTGGTGACCAACGCGATGGCCTTCGACGACGCGGGGGGGCGCGTGTGGGTCCTGACCGGGCCCAACCGCGGCGGTAAGACGACCTACACCCGCGCCGTCGGCCTGCTCCACATCCTCGCCCAGGCCGGCCTCCACGTGCCCGCCCGCGCCGCCCGGCTCAGCCTCGTCGACGCGATTTACACGCATTTTCCCACTCAGGAGAGCGCAACACCCGGGCAGGGGCGGCTCGACGACGAGGCGGCGCGGCTGGCCACGATTTTCCAGCGGGCCACGCCGCACAGCCTGATCCTGCTCAACGAAGCGCTCGCCGGCGCCAGTACCGCCGAGGCCCTCGACCTGGGCATCGACGTGGTGCGAGGCTTGCGTCTGCTGGGCGCGCGCGCCATCTACGTGACCCATCTGCACGAACTGGCCGGGCGGGTGGAAGAGATCAACGCGCGGACAGCGGGCGACGGCGTGGTCGGCAGCCTGGTCGCCGAGGCCGAGCCCGACGCCGGAGAGGATGGTTTCCACGGCCGCACCTTCCGCGTCCATCCGGGGACGCCCCGCGGCATTGGCTACGCCTCCGACATCGCCGCGCGGCACGGGATCGGCTACGCGCAACTGCGGCAGCTACTCCAGGCGCGCGACATCCTGCCGCCCGACCCATCCGGCGCCGGGCCGTAATGGTCGCGGAGCCTACCCTGACCGCCAGGGCTACGGCCTGCTGTTCGCGCACCATGACGGACGACGCCCTATACAAGCGGCCGAGGAGGCCCGCTTCGCCACGCCGGGCGTCAAGATGGATAGTGTAAAACCGTACCGCCGTGAGAGAGGAGAAGGGTCCATCGCGGTCGCAGGTCCTCGACACTGCGTCGGGAGTCCATCCCGCGTCACATCGGGTACCTTGTAGGGATAGATAGGGCGCGCTTACGCTCACCAGGGGCGCGACCCGAATAAAGAGGGGGAAGGCGGATGGCAATGAGGCAAAGGATCGAGCCGGGGCCGGGACAGGAGTCGGTGTGGGACTATCCGCGCCCGCCACGCGTCGAGCCATCGGACAAGCATATTCGGGTTGTCTTTAACGGGGTAGTGGTCGCCGACTCGCGGCGCGCGGCGCGCGTGCTCGAGACGAGCCATCCGCCCGCCTACTACATCCCGCCAGGGGACGTGAAGCTAGAGTATTTCACGCCGGCCGAGCGCGCCACGCACTGCGAGTTCAAGGGCCGGGCCGCCTACTATACCCTGACCGTCGGCGACCGCACCGAAACCGATGTGGCATGGTATTATCCCAACCCATCGCGCGGCTTCGAGGAGATCAAGAACTACATCGCCCTCTACCCCGGCCGCATGGACGCCTGCTACATCGACGACGAGCAGGTCCAGGCGCAGGCCGGCGACTTCTACGGCGGCTGGATCACGCGCGACATCGTCGGCCCGTTCAAGGGCGGCGCGGGCTCCTGGGGCTGGTAGTTTAGTGGCGCGTGACGCGTGGCTAGTTGGGGAGCAGTCAACGCGTCACTCGCCACGCGTCACGCGCCACGCGTCACTTGCCCCCGGCATCAGTTGCGCCTCCTCGGGGTCGGGGACAGAGAGCGGTTGGCGTCGCTGCGCCTCGCGGGCCTGTCGCATGGGGCTCTTCTTGTGCGCAAAGATGTTGAACGGGGGGCGTCGCCGGTAGGCGCGGTCCGAGGACCACGGCGCGTAGGGGGCCATGGTCAGGTCGGCCAGGGCGAGCAGCGGCACGTCGTAGTTGACGCGCCAGCCCGCGAAATCCCGCCAGGCCTTCTCACGGTCCGCTTTCATGGCGACGCCGACCCTGGACAGGGTGTCGCAGGCCCGGTCGAACTCGGCGCGCGTCACGCTGATCGGGACGTCCGGGAAGTGGGGGTCGGGATCGTAGTCGACGTTGAACAGGTCGGCGATCCGGCTCAACGCGAGGTAGCCAGCGCGCAGGCATAGCTCGGCCTCCGGGTCGCGCGGGCGGTCCAGGGCCGAAGAAACGAGCGTGGCGCAATCGAGCACCGCGCCCGCCGCCGTGACCCACGAGCGGTCGGGCTGCGGCGAGCGATAGAAGGCCAGGGCGGCCAGCGAGGTATGGCTCTCCTCGATGTCGGCGAACCACACCTCCCAGGTCCGCCAGATGTCCCCCAGGCGCTCCAACTGTCCCACGCGGTGCAGCCGCGCGATCATCTTCACGGCCGAGGGCGGGGAGCCCGCTCGCACCTCCAGCAGGGTCACCGCCGTCTCGCGACGCGCGAAGGCCGCGTACATCGTGGGCAGGTAAGCGATCAGCAGCGCGGCCAGCGTCAGGCCGATGGCGGCCTCGGAGAAGATAAGGATCGACGGCAGGCCGTCGATCCGGGCGAAGCCGAGCGTGAACAGTGAGGAGCCACTGGCCTCGAAGGCCGCCTGCCATGACGACAGGTCGAGCGCCCAGTACGTCAGGGTATATCCGACGAGGACGAGCGTGAGCCACACCACCGGGAGCGCCAACAAGCTGAACGGAGCGTAGAGCACCATGGCGCGGTCGCGCTCCTCGTACGAGTCGAGCCGGCGCGTCCAGAGTGCGAAGAGCTGCCGCACCGCGATGAAAACCGCGCCGGCCAGCCGGTTGGGCACGCCGCGCGGCACCACGAAGCTGCGGATGGCCGAGGCGAGGGTCCCGGCGACGACCACGATGCCGGCGACGAAAGCCAGCAGGCGCAAGAGCGCGATCGCAGTCCTCCTTAGTCCCTGCCCTTTTTTGTCAGCCCGCGCCGCGCCCCGCTTACGCCAAAGGCGCCCGACCGCCCCCATGGTAGCACACAGCCGCGCCGCGCCGCGTGACGGAGGTCACGGGTCTGTGCATTGTCGGGGGGCCGAGCCCGTTTGCCGGCACGCCGCGTCGTTGGCGGGGGTCTGGGGGGAGCCATCTCCCGGGGTTCCCCCGGAGGCGCGCCCCAACGTCGGACCCGCGGCTAGGGTCCGGGAGACCAGGTAGCCATGGGCGGAGGGAGCGAGAGGGGGCGAGAAGAGAGGGGCGCTGTCGACTTTTCGCAAACCCTGGTGACGGAGGTCACTCGCGAGCGTGCTTTCCACAGGGGGTGGAAGCCCTGCCGATGCTAGCGCAACGCTGTGTCGGGCCGGACGATCAACTATCCGACAGCTACACAAAGTTGCGTTGTCAGCCCCAGATGACGGACAAGGGCAAGCGGAAGCCGGGTATGACAGCGCCGCCCTCGAGCTCGTCCTGACCAGCGAGGGAGCGCGAGTCGGCAGCGCCCGGCTCCCAGACGTCGACGATCTTGCGGTCGGGCCAGACAACCCAGACCAGGCCCACGCCGCGCTCGATCCAGCGGCGGGCCTGGTCGTCCAGGCCGTCGCGGCCGAACTGGCTGGGCGAGGCCACCTCGACCACGAGATCGGGGGCGATGGGCCGGTAGGTCGTGCCCTTGCGGGGCGGCGGCGGCGGCAGGCGGTCGGCGCGCACGAAGGCCAGGTCACTGGCTTGCACGGTGTCGCCCTCTTCGCCAGGCCGCGTGAGATCCCAACCCGTCTCGCCGACAACGACCTTGCCAAGGCGGTGGGCGCGCACGTGGTCAGAGAGCGCGTAGGCGATGTTCTCACCGACGTCGCCGTGGTCATATCCGGGCGGAGGCATGCGGACGAGTCTCCCTTCCACCAATGCGTACTGCCAGCCGTCATCGGGCAGCGATTCGAGCATCTCGATAGTCCATGTGGAGGGCACAGTCTGCGGTTGGGCCATCGGCGGGTCCTCTCTTCTTCTCTTCGTACCCCAGTCTAGCACTACGTCGCATCCGGTAGGCATGGGTCCGGTGGTCAGCCAGGGCCTGTGAAGCGCACGCGCACCTGGCGCCCGACCGGGACGGCCCTGCGCAAATGCAAGGAGGGGTGGGTGCGGGTCACCGATCCCGAGGCCGCCCACGCGCCCGAGAAACGCGGCGAAGGCGCGCACGCAAAAAGGGTACGCGTCGCACAGCCCATACGACGCGTACCCCTACAAGGCCGGGGAGGTGGCAAGGGTCAGCCCTACCCTTGCCACTGTACCCCTCCATTTATAAAGACGTTGCGCGGGGGAGAATACTACGTTGTATTTTTGCAAAAAATTGTAATGGGCAGCAACAGGTTGCACAACCGCCCTATCGTCTGCTCGCTGGCCAACGGGACTGGTGAACGCGTGCTAGGCGCTGCGGCGTGACGGGTGCGGGACAGCACACGCGCCGGTTTGTGTGCAACAACCTCTTGCCCAATACAATTTTTGCAAAAAATCGTTTTCTTGTAGCTTTTTTATCGTGGGTGACGCACGGGGTGGGCCGATCCCATCGCAAGCGTAATTTCCCCGCGACACCTGACAGCTATCTCACGGCGATCCTGTAGCAGCCGCATTACCCCCGCGCGCCCGCTAAACGTCCTTCTAGCAGCGCGCACAGCACGGCTTGGCCGGTAGGCAGGCGGTTGGCGGCCTGGGGGAAGACAATGGACCGCGGGCCGTCGATGACCTCGACCGCGACCTCCTCGCCGCGGTGTGCGGGCAGGCAGTGCATGAACACGGCCTCTCGATCGGCGTGGGCCATCAGGGGCGCGTCCACGCGATAGGGCGCGAGGGCCGCGGCGCGCGCCCGGCGCTCGTGGTCAGCGTTGCCGAGCGAGACCCACAGGTCGGTGTAGACCGCCCGCGCGCCGCGCACCGCCTCGGCCGGGTCGTGCGTCAGCGTCAGCCGCCCGCCGGTGGACTCGGCCCGCGCCCGCGCCCGCGCTGTGACGTCGGGGCTGGGCTCGTAGCTCGGCGGCGAGGCCAGCGCCATGTCCAGGCCCAGCAGCATCGCCGCCTCCATCAGGCTGTGCGCGACGTTGTTGTTGCCGTCGCCGACGTAGGCCAGCCGCAGCCCGCGCAGGTCGCCGAAGCGCTCGCGCAGCGTGAGCATGTCGGCCACGCTCTGCAAGGGATGGTGCAGGTCGGTGAGGGCGTTGATCACGGGGATAGGGGCCGCGGCGGCAAACTCTTCCACGTCCTCGTCGGCGAAGGTGCGGATGAAGAAGGCGCGCGCGTAGGAGCCGATGACCCTGGCGGTGTCCTCGATCGTCTCGCCGCGGCCCAGCTGCAGCTCGTGCGTGCCCACGCTGATCGGCAGGCCGCCCAGCCGCGCCACCGCGGTCTCGAGCGAGATGCGCGTGCGCGTGGACGGCTTGGTGAAGTAGAGCACGACCGAGCCGCCGCGCAGCAGGCCGTCGCGCCCGAGCGGGTCCCGCTTGAACGCAGCGGAGAGGTCGAGCAACAGCGAGAGGTCGTCGGGCGTGAGGTCGCCCGTGCGCAGCAAATCTTTCATTTTCTCCTTACCCCTTACCATCCACTCGAACGCGGCGCGCCAGCGCGCAAATAGGCGTCGGGCACGCGCGCGAACCTGATATCACTCTCGCCCTGCTCGCTCTCGGTCGTGTCGGTCCACATCGCGGCCAGCGCGCCGTCGGGCGCCGTGGCCGCGTCGATGTAGTCGCCCATGAAGCGGCCGGGCACCACGCACGAGCTGCCGGGCGCGATGTAGTGCAGCGTGTACGGCGAGGAGAGCGCCGCGCTGATCCTCCTGTTGGGCCACACCTCCAGCCGAGCGCCCCTGTCGCGCGCCGCGACACCGTAGAGCCCGAAGCGCACGCCATCGACGCGCCGGTCGTAGAAGGCCACGCGGATCAGGCCGTCGGGTCCGACGGAGAGGGCGGGCATGAAGCGGTCCCCGCCAGGGACGTCGTTCAGCGCGACGGGCTGGGTCCAGGCGCGCCCGCCGTCGCGCGAGCGCGCCAGCATCAAGTCGGCCCCCACCTGCCCCGCGTAGGCCGGGCGCGCCAGGGGACGCGTGCGCACCCAGGCGACGTAGAGCGCGCCCGTGCGCGGGTCGACTCCCGCGACGGGGTAGGTGAACATGCGCAGCGACCCGGGCGCGAGCATGCGCGGTAGGCCGCTGAAGCCGGCTACGGTCACAGGCGGCGCGAAAGTGCGCCCGCCGTCCGTCGAAGCGCGCAGCAGGATGCGCGCCGCCGCCGGGGTGTCGAGGCTCATGCTGGCGTAATGCGCCCACAGCACGTAGACGCGCCCACGCGGGGCCGCCACGGGCAGGGCGCCCCAGTTGACGCCGGGGGAGGCGTAGAGGATTTTGGGCGCCTCGGCGAAGGTGTGCCCTTCGTCCGTGGAGCGCATGAATACGATCTGGCGACCAGGACTGAGCCAGCGCGAGAAGGCGGCGTAGACCGTGGTGTGCCCCGCCTGTCCCGCCTGTCCCGCTTTCCCGGCCCGCACGGTCCATCCGGCCGCCGGGTCCACGGCGACGCGCGGCTTGTCGTCCCAGCCGTTGATGTCGACGACGGTGGGCGGGGTGAAGGCGCGCCCACTGTCGTCGGAGCGCCCCAGCAGCAGCGCGGTGTTGCCGTCCTCGCCACAGTACGTGGGCGTTTCGCCCATGTAGAGGTAGTAGACGCGGCCGGCGGCGTCGATGGCGAGAGAGGGGTCGGCCAGCCCCGTGAAATTGCCATACGCCGGCACGGACCCTTGGGTCCAGGTGGCGCCGTCGTCGGCCGAGGCAAGCGTGCTCTGCAGCGGGCCGGTGGGGGGCGCGTGGTAGTAGTCCGGGTTCGCGGCGGCGATCACCGCGCTCCCGTCGCGCGGGTCGAGCGCGAGCGCCGGCTCGGTGCGGTCGCGCGCCACGAGCACGTTTCGCGGCGTCGCGGCGCGCGCGCCGGTCAGGGGCGCCCGTCCGGCGAGGGCCCCGGGAGGGACGACGCGTGGCGGGCGCGCGGCGGCCGTCAGCAAGAGCGCCGTGAGTGAGAGCGCGCAGGCATCGGCGATGCGTCTTTTTCTGATCGAGGCCATAAGAGCTCCACTACCTGCCATCTACCGTCTACCCGTGTGGCCCACCATCTACACTACCGCGTGGCGCGCGTGGTGATGTGGCGATCAGGGGATACCAAACCATGATACGCTACGAGTAGATATAGGGCTAAACGGGGCGTCCGGCGCCGCCGTTCAAGGGATAGAGAAAACTGGGGACATCGTGGCAACCCTACGCGTGATGCACGATCTTGGCTGCGCCTGCGGGCGCCACTTCCGCCGCCCGCTGTTCCGCGCGCTCGACGTGACGGCGCAGCCTGGTCTGCGCTACGCACTGCTCGCCGGCGTGCTCAACGTCGCCCAGTGCCCGAGTTGCGAGCGCGTCACCACCATCGACCTGCCTTTCCTCTACGACGACGAGGCCCACGGCCATCTCTTCCAGGTCTATCCGGAAGGCTCCGAGGAGGAGTCGCCGGAGTCGGACACGGACACCGTGCGCGCGGTCGCGGACGCGATGCGCGGACGCACGGTGTCCGCGGAGCTCGAGGGTACGCGCCGCCCCGCCGTCATGAACGGCGTGGAGCCGCTGGTCGAGCTCATCACCGCCGAACTGAGCGAGGACGAGCAGCCGGGCTCTGTCTTGTTCGACGTGCGCCCCGGCATCAGATCCGAGCGCGCGGCGCGCCTGCTGGCCGGCCAGATAGCGAGCGGCGTCGACGGCTACGTGCACTCCTGGCGCGAGTGCGGCCGCCTGCACCTCGACGTGATGGGTCCGTCGGAGCGCCTTGAGAACATCACGGTCGTGAGCGAGTGAGCGATCAGCCAGCGGCGATCAGCGATTAGCCGGGGGCTAAGGGACGCCGAAAAACCAAGCTATCCCGCGAGGAGTATACTTCCCACACGCGGCGAGGGCTGAGGGTACATCGTTCGGCGCGTCATAGTGATGGGGGGAAAGCGATGGAACTGACCGACGAACT
>JAABUM010004685.1_pt1 | contig 15170 bp, 14 predicted proteins | sample 5559161 | NCBI WGS metagenome assembly JAABUM01 (sample SAMN10711868, study PRJNA513369) | rock metagenome | isolation source: Antarctica rocks | place: Antarctica: Victoria Land, Siegfried Peak nord
GCCCCGCTAGGTCGGTCGTCATCGTGGCCATCGCCGGCCCCCTCGCGTTGCTACCTCGGTGGTCACGCCGCCCGCCCGGCCATTCTCGCACACCTGTTCCCGCGTTGTAATACTAGAGGGTGTTAGGAACTTATAACTGCTAGTTGTGTAATCTATAGCACTATCAGGTGGTTGGTAACGAACCGCTGACGCAATCACGCGCCTTCAACGGGCCTGTCACCGTGCCGTGCCGCAATCACAGATGATTCGCCCCGCCTCTTTCGTCAGCCTCGCCGTTAGCGTGCATGCACCCCGTACAAGCGTCCGTTCAAGGTGCCTAACACCCTCTAGGCCGCGCACATGAACTCGTCGGCGCGACGGATGAGGCCCGACGCTATTACGCCCTCGCCGAGAAGGCCGCGCAACAACTCTCGGATGATCGGTATGGCCGTGTGGTGCATGGCGCGCTCGCGTCAGCGAGGGAGCGTGTGGGCTGACAGAACGCCTTTCGGCGTGGACGATTCAGCCGGGGTCACGCACGCCCATGACGAGGCGTAACTACGAAACTATGGTGAGGCAAACGTGCTGTTTCGTTACCGCCGTTACCTGGTCGTGCCCGGCAAGACAACGCTATTCAATGAATTCTTCCGGGAGCGGCTGCTTCCCGTTCAGACGCGCCACGGGGCGCAATTGGTGGGTAGGTGGCAAACCGAGGACGTATCGGAGATCGTCGCTCTATGGACATACGAGAGTATGGCAGCGTACCGTGCGATCGAGGCGCGAGTCCGTGCCGATCCTCAATCCGCCGAGGCATAGACGAACCAACCTTGATCCACTCGTGACCGAGGCGAAGCAACAGCTCGTGTTTTCAACACTTCCGCTACACCTGACAGCGCTCGCGCACCTGGACGGAGGCACGAACGCCTGACGCTACCGCGCTACGCGAACCGCTCCGCCGCGAACGCCGACAGGTCGAGGTCCGCCGCGTGTCCCTGGGCCATGCGGGCGACGGTCGCGCCGGAGTGCGGGCCGAGTTGGAGGCCGGACGGGCCGTGGCCGGTGGCGACGAAGATGTTGTCGTAGCCCGGCACATGCCCGAGGACCGGCAGGCCGTCGGGGCTGGTCGGGCGCAATCCTATGCGGATCTCGGCGAGCGTGGCCGTCGCTAGGCCCGGCGCGACGCGCAGCGCCTCGCCCAAGACCTCGTGGACGCCCCCCGCCGTCATGCGGTAGTTGTAGCCGGAATCGTGCTCGCGGGTCGCGCCGGCCACCACGCGATGCTCCGGGAAGGCGAGGAGATACTGCGAACCGAAGCCGAGGATCACCGGCCAATCGGTCGTGGTCGTCCTCGGCACATCGAGGTGGAGGATTTGTCCGCGCTGCGGATAGAGTGGCAGGGTGACACCTAGATCTATCTCAAACTCCGTTGCCCATGCGCCTCCGGCGATGATAACCGCGTCCGCTGCGATCTCGCGCCCATCCACGCGCACGCCGGTCGCCCGCCCGCCGCGTTGCACGATCTCCGCGCTGCTGTGGATGATCATGGCCCCGCGCTTGGTCGCCGCACGGCGGAGCGCGTCGCGCATCAGGCGACCGTTGACGCGCCCGATCGCGCTGAGGTGGATCGCGCCGGGGATGTCGGCGAGGGGCGGGAAGAGGGCGCGCGCCGCCGCACCGTCGAGCATCGTCACCTCGCCGATGTTCGCCATGCCGCTCTCCCGGCGCTCCTCGATCGCCGCGAGGCGCTCGGGGAGGCGTTCGGCCTCCTCCTCGCTCGTCGCCACGAAGAGACCGCCGCAGATCGCGAAGCCGGTATCGGTCTCGCCGTCCTCCGCGAGGCGCGCAAGGAGTTCAGGGTAGAAGGCGAGCGCCGCCGCCGCGAGCGGGCGCAACGGCCCCGCGCCGAGCGCGCCGGTGCCGGGGGAGAGGATCCCCGCCCCGGCAGCGGTCGCCTGCCCCTCGTCCGCGCGGTCGATCAGGGTCACACTGGTCCCGGCAGCGGCCAACTCGTACGCCGCCGCCTGCCCGACGATGCCACCACCGATCACGACGATCTCGCCCATGCTCTCCCCCGTTTCCCTGCTGTCCGTCGTCCTCAGCCCTGTGCCAGCAGCCCGCGTTGCCACGCAACTTGTGCCCCGAGACCATCGCGCGGACTCGTCTGCGGCGCGTAGCCGAAATGCTCCCGCGCCTTGCCGATGTCAGCCAGGGTATTGCGCTGGTCGCCGAGGCGGGCCGGGCGATAACGGCGCTCGGCAACCCGCCCGGTCAACTCTTCGAGCAGGGCGATCGCCGCGTTCATCGAGATCGGCACCCCGCCCCCGATGTTGTAGACCTCGCCCGGTTGCCCTCCCCGCAACGCCAGCAACGTGCCGGTCACGCCGTCGTCGATGAAGGTATTGCCGCGTGTCTGCTCGCCATCGCCGAGGATCGCGATCGGCTCGCCGCGTAGCAGGGCGTCGATCCAGATGTGGTAGGCCATGTCCGGGCGCTGACCGGGGCCATACATCGAGAAGTAGCGCAGGACGACCACCTGGAGGCCGAAGCTCGCGCCATACGAGAGGGCGAGCTGTTCCGCCGCCAGCTTGGTGATGCCGTAGGGCGAGACCGGGCGTAGCGGCGTGTTCTCGTCGCCGCACGCCTCGGTGCCGTAGACCGAGGAGGTGGAGATCTGCACCAGTCGCCGCCGCTCCCCCTCCCCGACCGTCCGCAGCGCCTCGACCAGCCGCTCGGTCGCCTTCAGGTTACAGCCCATGTAGAGGTCGAAGAGATCCCAGCGGTTGCCGGGCATCGCCGCGAGGTGGACGATCGCCTCGGCGTCCGCGACGAGCGGGGTGAGGTCGGCGTCGCGCAGGTCGGCCTCCACGAAGCGGAAGCGACGCTCGTCGCGCAGCCGCAGCAGATGCTCTTCCTTCAGCGGGCGCGGGTAGTAGGGGATGAAGGCGTCGAGCCCGACGACCTCATGCCCCTCATCCAGCAGTCGCGCGCAGACGTTCGCCCCGATGAATCCCGCCGCTCCCGTCACCAGGACGCGCATAGGCTCTTATCCCTCTCCATGTCGCCGAAAGCGACGGTTGTCAATTCTATTCCGTATCGCTGGCCGCGATAGCACTATTCTCGCGCGCACCCGGTAGAACGAGTGTCGCCCGCGCCGGCTGCCCTACGATGCGGCGGGGACGGTCAGCCCCCCGCGCGCCGCGATCGTCTGGAAGTTTGTCCACTCCATCCCCTGCGCCCCGTCCTCGATCGCGTGGATCAGGTCGAGGACCGCCGCATTGATCGGCGTCGGGATGCCGAGCTCGCGCCCCTTGCCCACCAGCGCCGCCACTTGCATGTCGACCTCGGTCTTGCGGCGCTTGATCTTGAGATCGCGCCAGATGCCCATGTGCTGCTTCGGCGAGCGACGCATCGCGTCGGCCAGCGCGTCGATGGAAGCCTCGGCGGCGGCGCGCTGGCCGGGGGCGAAGGCGTTCGGCTCGAACTCGCCGATCGGCTCCAGCGGCTGCGCCTGGGTACTCGCCACCAGATACGCCTCCTCGGCGGCGGCGCGGCAGACCAGCCGCCCGAGCGGGTCGTCGAGGATCGCGGGGATCGGCGCGTCCACGGTGGAGGCGGCGAAGGCGAGCGCGCCGTAGACGAGTTTGCCCCACAGAAAGCCCCAGATGTTCGCGGTCGTCCGCGCGGGCATGACGTTGGCGAGGGTCGCGCGGAGCGCCTCGGCGCGCGGCGTGATCGCGCCGTCGAGCTCGCCGATGAAGATCGTCTGCTCGGCACCGAGGCGGATCAGGCCCGGCTCGATCAAGTCCGCGCCGAAGTGGACGAACGCGCCCACCGTCCGCGCCGCCCCGATCGCCCCGGCGATGATCGGCTCGTTCAGCCCATTCTGGAGCGAGAGAACGTAACCATCGGGCGCAATGAGCGGCGCGAGGTCGCGGATCGCCCCGGCGGTGAAATGCCCCTTGACGCAGAGGAAGACGACCCCGAGCGGGCCGGTCAACTCGTCTCGCCGGATCGCGCGCACGTCGAAGGTACGGTCGCCGCGGATCCCCTCGATCCGCAGCCCGCGCTCCTGGATCGCCGCGACGTGCGCCGCGTCGATGTCGACCAGCGTCACGTCGTAGCCCGCGCCGTGCAGGAATGCCCCGACCGTGCCGCCGATCGCCCCCGCCCCGACGATCGTGATCGGTGTCCCGCGCAGATCGATCGTGGTCATCGCCTCGCCCCCTATTTCGGTCGCACCGCTGCCACGCTCGCAGCGATGCCATGCTTCTAACGTCGCTGAATCAGCATAGAACGAACCTGCGGCAATGATAACGGAAAAGTCTAGGAGTTACGCAGTTGAACGTGGCCGCGAGCCGAAATCGCGCCGACTTCGTGCTCAGCTACGTAAACTGCTGAAGTAGTCACTGCCGTTGTACGCTTTTGTCATGCCGATGCGTATATCGCTTCATCGAGGCTGCTTGTGCTGCCGCACGCCCGTGGCAAGCGCGTTGCGATGGATTGTCATAGAATCACGGGGTGTGTCGGACCGGTCAGCGGCGTCAACCGCCGCGCCCGTATCACCGAGCTGGCTTTCCGCCGCGTTGTATCACTCGCATGTTGAAGGATGGTGGAGCCATGTTAGGGGTTCCTGTCAGCGAGATCATGACCCGCGATGTCATCACCGTGCCGCCGGACATGTCGACCAAGGATGTGGCGACGATCCTCTCCGAGAAGCGGATCACCGGTCTGCCGGTGGTCGATGCCACGGGGAAGGTCGTGGGCGTCCTCAGCGAACTCGACATCATCAGCCGCCAGGGGGCGACCGCCGCCGACATCATGAGCGATCAGGTGATCAGCGCCGCCGAGGACGACGACGTGCAGGAGGTCGCCAACCTCTTCTCCAGTCGCCGCATCCGGCGCGTGCCGATCCTGGCGGACGGCAAACTGGTCGGCCTCGTCAGCCGTTCCGACCTGATGCGTCTCTTCATGACGGCGCGCTGGGTCTGCGAGAACTGCGGCTACTTCGCGCGCGGTTTCGAGCGCCCCGATCCCTGCCCGAACTGCGGCTCGGACCGTGTGGTCTTCCAGCGCGAGGGCTGAACAGAATGATCGAGGAAGGGCTTGACAGAGTGTACGTACAGTAGTATCCTACTCGTGGCGGGACACTCTCCATCCTCCCTCCTCATTACCCCCGGACTGTTGGCGGCGGTCCGGGGGTTCCTTATTTGTCCATTTTCTCGTCGCGCGCCGGATACGGCGGCGCGGTTCCCGGCGATGCGTAGTGTGCCACGAGCGACGCCGCCTCCCGGACAACGTATTCGCGGAGCGTGTGCGGCTCCTCCACCAGCAGCCGCGTACCGAAGCCGAGGGCGAACTCGCGCGCGGCGCGTTCCCCATCGAAGCAGATCCGCAGCGCGATCCACCCTGCGGCGTCCGGCGGGGCTTCGTCCTCGATCCGCGCGAAACGCCCGCCGCTGCGGATCGCCCGCAGGATCTCGGGCACGACTCGCACCGTGGCGCGGTACTGCGGCAAGGCGCTGAGGAACTCGCGCGACGAGGCCGCCCAGTGCGCGGCCAGATCGAAGCCTGCCGGGCGGTCGCACGGTGTATCCAGCACGGTCGCCTCGACGATTCGCGAGACCCGATAGGTGCGGAACTCCCCCGCCACCGCCGCGATCAGATACCAGAGGCTCCCCTTCGCCACCAGGCCGAGCGGATCGATCGTCCGCTCCGTCTCGCTGTCGTCGGCGCGGCGGTAGCGGATCGCCACCTGACGATCGCCCCAGAGCGCCGCTTGCAGGGTCGGCATGGCGGGCAGCGCCCCCTCGGCCTGCCGCCACCCCGCGACATCGATGTGGATCCGCTCGCGCACGTCCTCCGCGCCAGGATGCTGCGTCTGTGGCAGCGCCGCGTGCAGCTTGATCCGCGCACCCGCCGACGCGCCGCTCAGCCCGAGATCGGCGAAGATCCGCGCCGGCGTGCCGACGAAGAGCGCCTGGCATTCCGCCGCGCTGAGTCCGGTCAGATTCGTGCGGTATTCGGCGAGCAGATACCAGCCGCCGCCCGCCCCGCGCTCCGCCACGACCGGCACCCCCGCCCCGCTCAGCGCGTCCATGTCGCGGTGGATCGTGCGCGGCGAGACCGACAGGCGCTGGGCCAGTTGTGCGGTCGTAATCCGCCGCTCGGTGCGGAGCAGCAGCAAGATCGATAGCAAACGATCGGCGCGCATGAACCCTCCTCAACGTATGGGATCTCCTCCGATTGTACCGCGCGAATATGACAGGGGATGGCAACAATCATTCGCTATGATCGCTGCGTGGCGCTGTCACACCGGATCAGCTGAGCGTGGAAGGAGGTGATGCGATGCGCTACGGGCTCGAATTCCCGAATGCGGGCGTCTGTGGCGATGCGCGCGTGCTCGCGGAACTGGCGCAATTGGCCGAAGCGTCGGGGTGGGACGGCGTTTTCCTCGAAGACTACATCACGCACTGGAGCAACGCGCCGACCTGCGATCCGTGGATCGCGCTGGCGGCGATGGCGCTGCGGACCGACCGCATCCGCCTCGGCACCGAGGTCACACCCCTCGCGCGGCGGCGACCGTGGAAGATCGCGCGGGAACTGGTCACCCTCGATCACCTTTCAGGCGGGCGGATGATCCTGGGTGTCGGCACCAGCGACCCGAATGATCCGAGTCTGGCGCAGGTTGGTGAGGTCATTGATGCGAAGGGGCGCGCCGCTATGCTCGATGAAGCGCTCGACGTGCTGAACGGCCTATGGAGTGGCGAGCCCTTCAGCTACAGCGGGGCGCACTATCAGCTACGCGACGCGACCTTCCTCCCGATGCCGGTGCAGCGCCCTCGGATCCCGATCTGGGTTGGCGGTGGCTGGCCTCACGTCGGGCCGACCCGCCGCGCCGCGCGCTGGGATGGCTCCTGCCTCTACAAAGCCCCCGCGAGCGGCGACTGGGCCGACTTCACCCCCGCCGATGTGCGGCAGCTGCGCGCGGACATCGCGCGCTATCGTGGGATGGACGACGTGGCGATAGCGCCATTCGAGATCGTCCTCGGCGGTCGGCGGCGCGGCGCGGACTGGGAGCAGGAGCGCGCGCTGATCGCGTCGCTGGCCGAGGCGGGCGCGACGTGGTGGATCGAATACATCCCGGTCGACTTCGGCAGCCTGGACGAGGTGCGGACCCGGATCGCGGCGGGACCATTGGCGAGCGCGGCGTGAGCGTCGCGCGTGGTGAGGCGACGCTGCTGACGAGCGGACTGTGCGAAGATCAACAGGAGGGAATACATGCGCTACGGATTTATCTTGCCGTTCGGTGATGCCCGCGTGGCCGCAGAATGCGCCGAACTCGCGGAGCAATCGGGATGGGACGGCTTCTTCGTCTGGGAAGCGGCCTGGGGCGTCGATGCCTGGGTGGCGCTGGCCGCCGCCGCCATGCGGACGGAGCGGATCAAGCTCGGGACGATGCTGACGCCGCTGTCGCGGATGCGCCCCTGGAAGCTTGCCAGCGAAGCCGCCACCCTCGACAACCTCTCGGGCGGGCGGGTCATCCTGGCGGTCGGGCTGGGCGCGGTCGATACCGGCTTCGCGGAGTTCGGGGAGGTGACCGATCGCCGGACGCGCGCGGAACTGCTGGATGAAGGGCTCGACATCGTCACCGGCCTCTGGGCGGGGCAACCATTCAACTACAGCGGCAAACACTACACGATTCGGGAGACGGCCTTCATGCCCCCTGCGCCCCCGGTGCAGCAGCCGCGCATCCCGATCTGGGTCGTCGGGGCGTGGCCGCGCGAGAAGTCGATGCGCCGCGCCCTCCGCTACGATGGCCTGTTGCCCAACGTCATCGGCGCGGACGGCGCGGCGCGCACCCCGACCGTGGAAGAGATCGCGGCCATGCGCGACTACGCCAGCGCCAAGCGTACCGAGGCTGGACCGTTCGCGATCATCATGGAAGGGGAGACGCCCGGCGCTGATGCCATCGTCGCCGCCGCGATCGTCCGCCCCTGGTCGGTGGCGGGCGCGACGTGGTGGCTCGAATCGCGCTGGCAGTTGCCACGCGAACTGGAAAGCCTCCCCGCTGTCCGTGAGCGAATCGCGCAGGGACCGCCGCACATCAAGGAATAGCCGTGCCGTGCAAGACCCGTGATGGCGCGGGTCGCAGGCTGCAAGAGGCCGGGCGGTGCTAACACCGCCCGGCCTCTTGTGTCGGCTTTGTCTCGCCCGGTGATGCACTGACCTGCCGCTATCGCTCCGCCCCATCCAGTGCCGTCCGCATCGCCTTCGCCACGCCGCGCTCGCCGGGATCGTCGCTCGCCGCGAGCGCGGCCACGACGTTGCGCCGATCGACGGTCGGGCGATTCTGGCTCAGCTTGGCTTTCCCTTCGAGGCGCGCGATCGGGATCTCGAACGCGACGAGGGCGCGCATCTGCCGCCGGAGGTAATCGGGGTCCAGGTCCATCGGCCACGGCGCGGCGAACCGTGCCTCGTGGTGCGCCGTGAGCTCGCGCAGGATCGCCTCCACACGCCCCGCATCCTCGATGATCCGGGGGGTGCCATAGGCGTGGACCGCCGAGTAATTCCAGGTCGGGACGCTCGGCCCTGGCTCGTACCAGGAGGGAGAGATGTAGGCGTGCTCGGCGGCGAAGATCACCAGCGCGTCGCGCCCCGAGGCGAGGTCGTGCCATTGCTCGTTCGCCCGCGCCAGGTGGCCGATCAGCGTCCCGTGCTCGCCCGCGTCGGGATCGAGGCGTAGGGGGAGCTGGGTGGCCTGGGGCACACCGTCGCGCACCGTGATGAGCGTGGCGAAGCCGAAGCGCTCCATCAGGGCATGCAGCTCCGCCCGCTCGGTCAGCGCGAATGCTTGCGGCGTATACATCGGTGTTCCCCTGTCCTGGTCTGTGACGCCGCCCCTCGTTCGATCTCTAGTCTTCCCTCCAGTATACCGGGCGGTGGTCCGCTGTATAGGTCCACTCCACACGACACGCAGCGGTCCACTCGCCGTTAGCAGCGCGACAAAAGAGTGGGGCGGGATCAGCGATCCCGCCCCACTCTTGCTGTTCCTGGATGTGCAGCGCTGTGGCCTAGTCGGCCGCCTGCTCCGGTGCCAGCCAGCGCAGATTCGGCTTGCGCGCGGCGGCCGCCTCGTCGAGGCGGCGTACCGGGGTGTGGTGCGGCGCGGACTTGATCTCCGCCGGCTGCTCCTCCACCTCGCGCGCGATCTCGCGCATCGCCTCGATGAAGCTGTCCAGCGTTTCCACCGACTCCGTCTCGGTCGGCTCGATCAGCAGCGCCTCGTCGATGATCAGCGGGAAGTAGACCGTCGGGGGGTAGAAGCCCTTGTCGATCAGCCGCTTGGCGATATCCAGCGTGCGGATACCGTGCTTCTTCTGCCGCGCGCCGGAAAGAAGGCATTCGTGCATGTTGACGCGAGCGATCGGTACGTCGTAAACATCGGAGAGCTTGGCGCGGATGTAGTTGGCGTTGAGGACCGCGTGCTCGCTGACCGAGCGGAGGCCCGTGTTGCCGTTGGCGATGATGTAGGTGTAGGCGCGGACCAGCACGCCGAAGTTGCCCCAGAAGGCGTGCAACTTGCCGATCGTGTCCGGCACATTCTCCAGGCGGTAGATCGGCCCGGCGTCCGTCTCATCCTTGACGACGGTCGGCGTCGGCAGGAAGCGCGCGAGGTGCGCCTTCACGCCCACCGGCCCCGCCCCCGGCCCGCCACCGCCGTGCGGCGTCGAGAAGGTCTTGTGGACGTTGTAGTGCATGAGGTCGAAGCCGATCGCGCCCGGCTTGACGATCCCCAGGATCGCGTTGAAGTTCGCGCCGTCGTTGTAGACGAGCCCGCCCGCCGCATGGACGATTTCCACCAGCTCCGAGGCACCCTCGTCGTAGAGGCCAAGGGTGTTCGGGTTGGTGATCATCATCGCGGCGGTGTCCGGCCCCACCGCCTTGCGGAGCGCCTCCAGATCGACGTTGCCGCGCTTATCCGAGGGGATCGTGATGACCTGATAGCCGACCATCGCGGCGGTCGCCGGGTTGGTGCCGTGCGCCGAGTCGGGGACGATCACCTTCGTGCGGGCGGTGTCGCCGCGACTCTCGTGGTAGGCGCGCACCGTCAGGATGCCGGTCAACTCGCCGTGCGCGCCCGCCGCCGGTTGCAGCGTCACCGCATCGAAGCCGCTGATCTCGGCGAGATACCCCTGCAACTCGTAGAGGAGTTCGAGCGCGCCTTGCGCCGTCTCGGCGGGCTGGTAGGGGTGCAGCAGCGCGAAACCGGCCTGCCGCGCCGCGTCCTCGTTGATCCGCGGGTTGTATTTCATCGTGCAAGAACCGAGCGGGTAGAGCCCCAGGTCGATCCCATAGTTCAACTGCGACAAACGGGTGAAGTGCTTCACCACGTCGCGCTCCGCCACCTCGGGCAGCGGCAGCGACGCACGGCGCAATTCCGCCGGGATCGTCTGCTCCGGCACATCGCAGGCCGGGACCGGCACGCCCTTGCGCCCCGGCTTGCTCATCTCGAAGAGCAGTGCTTCAGCCACGATCCCTCGCTCCTTTGTGTCGGCTCCCGCGCCCGAACGCGGACGCAGGGTAACACGCCGACATTCGCCGATCGGCCATCCCCAGTCGTGCAAGGATAGCATGGGCGCGCGCAGGGTCACAACGCGGCCATATTCATGTGTCACCGTGACGAAAGGGATATACTATCCGGGCAAAGCCCAGATACGCATCTGTGTCGATAATTCATCGCTTTCACCGGCGATCTGCTTGATTGCGTGAAGCTCCACAACATTCCTCGCCGATAGTGCGATCGCTTTCAATCCAGTCATTGCTGGAACGCAGAAGTTGTCGAGATCGGCACTGATCATGCGTGAAGGCTCGATGGTGAAGATGACGCCTGCGGCAAGTCGGGTTGTCGGTGGGATGGCTATGGGGAGCATTACTTGTGCTCTCAACCGCTTCCGCCAGGCGAGTTCCTTCTGCATATTTGAGGCGAATAGGGGTGGGCTTCCCGCGATAGTGGCATCAACCAGGAGGTTACGGTCTGGCGCGGGGGCAGGGCATGGCTGAATACCAGACACAATCCTGAACTCGAGGCGTGGTTCTCGATCAGTGGGTTTCTTCGATGCGGCGAGTGATGTAATCCACCAATCCTCGGTATGCCACTTCGTCAGCTTCGTTCCCGGCGATGCCGCGAACATCGCTTGGCCGAGTCCATCGATAGTTGCCTTCAGCAAATTGTGCAATGCCGTCGTCGCATATGTTGTCGGCGGAAGATGGAACTTCAGCTCAACGTGACAAGGTTCTGCGAGAACATATCCTTGTGGGAAGGCTCCGCGAGCGGCGGCGGCAACGAGTTCTTTCCAGCTCGTGGCAACATTTCCTGTCGCGGTGAGTACCGCAGGATTTCCTTGTACAATTACGGTGAGATAGCCATGTTGCACCAATTCCTTCCGCAACTCAGGTGGCATGTTCTTCGCTTTTGTCGATTCGAGAAGGAGGATGATTTCTTCATGCAGATCGACGGCAGCATCCCTTTGCAAAAGGTGCTGCACCAAGCCATCCAGAGTACTGACAGCAAGATGATTATCTCCTGAATAGTACGCTAGGTTCCATGTCTCCTCGGTCACTGGAGCAATCTCTAGATCGCCTCGCCGCCACGTGAACTTATCAGTCATAGCCGAACTCTCTACCACGCCGCCGCGATCTCCCCGCCCCGCATGATCGGTGTCCCCACTTCCAGCACGCCAGCGGCGCAGGTCGCGGTGAGGTCCAGGCCGTCGAGGCTCGCGCGGATAGCACCGGGCGTGGCGTCCGCGAGGTGGAGTTGCAGCGCGTAGCGGCGGCTAGCCTCGCCCGCGATGGTGATCGTCGCGGTGCGCGGTCGCGTCAAGTTGCCCGCTTGCCCGCCATGCCACGAATGTCCCCGTGTGTTCGGCCATCGGCCCCTCCTCAACAGCGACGGGGCACCCACTCGGATGCCCCGCCCGCGCCGCGCCCTGCGCGGCTCATTCGTACTTCGTCGTTCGTACTTCGTACTTGCTTAGCCCTTCACCGCCCCCGCCGTCAGCCCGGAGATGATCCGGCGCTGGAAGAGGAGGACGAGGACCACCAGCGGCAGGGTGATCACGATCGAGGCGGCGGTGATCTGCCCCCACGGGTATTGCGCGGCGGCGTCGGCCCCCTCGAACTGCGCGATCGCGACCGTCGCCGTCAGCCGTTCGGGCTGGCTCATGAAGGTGCGGGCGAAGAGGAACTCATTCCAGGCCTGGATGAAGAGGAGGATCGCCGCCGTGAAGACCCCCGGTGCGGCGAGCGGCGCGACGATCTTGAAGAAGGTCTGCATCCGCGAGCAGCCATCGACGCGCGCCGATTCCTCCAGCTCGATCGGCATCCCATTGAAGAACGCGGTCAGCGTCCAGATGCAGATCGGCAGGGTGAAGGTGACGTTGGGCAGGATCAGCGCCAGGTAGTTGTTCGTCAGCCCCCAGTCGTTGAACTGCCGGAAGAGCGGCCCGATGATCGCGATGCCGGGGAACATCGAGATGCCCAGCACCAGGGCCAGCAGGAAATTCTTGCCCGGAAAGTCGAGGCGCGCAATCGCATAAGCGCAGAACGAGCCGATCGTCAGCGAGACCGCCGTGGCGCTCGTCGCCACGAGGGCGCTGTTCAGCAGTGACCAGCGGAAGCGCTCCAGCTGGAAGATCTGCACGTAGTTGACGAGATCGAACGGATTCGGTATATAGGTGATCGGGACGTTGTAGATCGTCGTCGAGCCCTTGAAGGAGGTCAGCAGCGTCCAGATGAAAGGCGCGAGGCAGAAGATCACGAAGAGGGCGATGAAGATGTAGAAGCCGGTGCGGCTGAGGAGCGCACGGCGATGCCGTTGCGCGGTGTGCGCGGTCGCGGTGCGTTCGTGCGTCGTCATACTCTTCGCCGGAGCGGTCATGATCGTCCTCCCTGCGCCGGAGTGCCCAGTACCTTGATGAAGATGAAGCTGATGATCAGTACGGTCAGGAAGGTCATCACCGCGAGCGCCGAGCCGTAGCCGAAGTTGAGGCTGGTGAAGAGGGTATTGTAGGCGTAGAGGACCAGCGTCTCCGTCGATTGCCCCGGCCCGCCATTGGTGAGGACGCGCGGCAGGTCGAACATGCGGACCGCGTCGATCGTGCGGAAGAGGAGCGCGACCAGGATCGTCGGCTTGAGCATCGGCAAGGTGATCCGCCAGAAGGCTTGCCAGCCGGTCGCGCCGTCGATCGCGGACGCCTCGTAGATGTCGCTGGGGATCAGTTGCAGCCCAGCTAGGAGGAGGAGCGCCATGAACGGCGTTGTCTTCCAGATCTCCGCGCCGACCATCGCCCAGATGGTCAGTTCCGGCTTCGCCAGGAAGATCAGCGGCTTTTCGATGATGTGCAGGCGGAGCAGGATGTCGTTGGCGACGCCGTAGCGACCATCGTAGATCCACGCCCACATCCGGGCCGAGACGACCGTGGTGAGCGCCCAGGGTACGAGCACCGCCGCACGCACGATCCCGCGCCCGACGAAGGCTCGGTTGATCGCCAGCGCGATGACCATCCCCAGGATCAACTCCACCACCACCGAGACGCCGGCGACGCGCCCGGTCACCCACATGGCGTTCTGCCAGCGATCGTCCTGGACCACGCTCACGTAATTGTCTAGGCCGACGAACGGTTGGGCCTGATTGGCGAAGCGGAGGCTGATCTTGAACATACTATCGCGGATCGTCCCGAGCAATGGGAAGAGCGCGACCCCGATGATGAAGAGGATCGAAGGAGTCGCCAGCAGCATCCCGAGCCGCGAGTCGGCGCGCGCCTGGGCGCTGCGCCGTACCCTGGTCCTGCCCGGTGCCCCGGTGATGAGGCGTCCCGTTGTTGCCATACCCGCTCCTGACCGCAAGCGTACCGAACACGCGGTTTCGCAGAAATATCGAAAGGGGCGCGGGGCAAGCCTGCGACCCGCCCTGCGGCCCTACGACTTCAGGATCGTCCGCATCTTGTCGGCCATCTGCTTAATCGCCGCGTCGGGCTTGAGTTGCTGCGCCATCGCCTGCCCGAAGGCGGGCTGGATCGCATCCGCCGACATCTGCGGGTAGTACGGCGTCACCGGGCGCGGCTTGAGGGAGTCGAGCGAGGCCTGCGCCGACTTCGCCCACGGGAACTTCGCCTGGATCTCGCTGTCATCGAAGATCGCCGGGCGGGCCGAGAGGAAACCGCCGCCGAGCATGCGCTGCTTCTGATTTTCCTGATTGGTCAGGATCTTGATCGCCTCGATCGCCTGCTGCTGCTTCTTGGAGAAATTGGAGACGCTGAGGTTCCAGGTGCCGAGGCAGCCGGGACCAGCCTTCGTGCCACCCTTCGATGGCAACGGTACGACCGCCCACTGCTCGGGCTTAATGGCGGAATCGGCCTTGTACAACTCGCCGATGCTCGAGAACCAGAGCCGGATCATCGCGACCTTGCCCCCTCGGAAGAGGTTGATCACGTCCGCGCCGAGCTTGAACTGAAGGGCCGCCTCGGGGATGATCTTGTCTTTATAGAGGAAGTCCACGATCTTCTGCATGCTATCCACGCCGGCGGTGCCCTTATCGACGGCGACTTGCATCTGGGCGTCTACCAGATCCCCGCCGTAGCCCCAGAGGTACTCCATCCAGTTGATGATACCCCCTTCGTTCTGGGGCAACTGCATCGCGAATCCGGCCACATCGGCGGTCTGCAACATCTTCCCCGCGTTGAGCACGTCGTCGTAGGTCTTCGGTGCCTGGAGGCTCTTCGCGTCGAAGAGATCCTTGCGGTAGTACAGGCCGGGGCCGTTGTTGTACCACGGGAAGGCGTAAATCTTGCCGTTGTACGTCGCCCCGTCGAGGGTGCCCTTGAAGAACCCGGCCTGGTCAGCCTTCGGGAATCCATCATCCAGCGGGATCGTCCACCCGGCGGCGGCGAACTCCGGCACGTAGGGCACGTCGGACGAGACGATGTCCGCCGACGGATCCTTGGCCGCCGCGACCGTCACGAATTTGTCGTGTAGATCGGTCGTTTGCGAACCCTGCTCCTGATAATAGAGTCGCGTCGTAATAGTGCGTGTGGGTAGCGGCCCCCTTGCCCCCCGTCGGGCGGTTAGGCCCGAAGCCGACGGTTGACTAGGCCGACGACCGCGCAGACCCGGCGTGTGTGCCCGGTGCG
>JAABUM010004686.1_pt1 | contig 15168 bp, 14 predicted proteins | sample 5559161 | NCBI WGS metagenome assembly JAABUM01 (sample SAMN10711868, study PRJNA513369) | rock metagenome | isolation source: Antarctica rocks | place: Antarctica: Victoria Land, Siegfried Peak nord
CGCCTGGTTGAGCCGGCCGACCGACGCCGGGTCAACCAGGGCGGCGCCCGCCAGCGCGCTCATGCCCTTCCCGCGGACGGGTAACCGAACGTGCCGATGAGCGAGCGTTGTGCCGTTCGGGGATCCCCGACTGGTGACTCGGAGGTACCGAGCGTGGTCTGAGGTCCGTGCGCTCAGTTGGTGTGGCTGATGGAAGCCTGCGCAGGACGCTCGCAGTTGCCGGGCCGCCTATGCGAGCGAGTCGTCGTAGGTAGCGGTCAAGGCCCCACCTGCGGCGCCGGTGTTGACGACTCCGGTCGGCTCGATGAGCAGTGCGTGGACTTCGCCATCGGCGGTCGGGCAGTGCTCGACGCCCCGCGGTACGACGAACAACTAGCCGGGACTGAGCCTCACGCCACCGTCGCGGAGCTGGATGGTCAGCTCGCCGTCAACAACGATGAACAGCTCGTCGGTGTCCTCGTGGGTGTGCCAGACGAACTCGCCCTCGACGTATGTTGGGGCGCAGGGGGGAGGCCTGCTCGAGAACTGCAACCTTGAGGTCGAGCCGCTCCGGGACCGCCTCGATGATCAGGTGTGGCTGCCCGCGGACCTGGGACAGGTCAGCGAAGCCGCTCAGCCGGTCCGGCAGCGCCGACGCTCGCACGTCCTTCCGGAATGCCGTCCGACTCGCTCGCTGATGAGCCGGTTGACTCTTTCGCGCCCGGATCGGGCCTGTCCGATGTCGGCGTCGACGAGCGCCAACGCCCAGCCGGTCTCGGCGAGCAATGCGACGATGCCCGTTCCCATCGTGCCGCTGCCGACGACGACGGCCCTGCCGAGGACCGTCGCGCCCTGCCTCTCGCGGGGATGGGTCACGCGGGGTGCTCCCTGGGGGCGGCGTCGTGCATCGACAGTCCCAGGGAGCGTCCGCCGTCGACGGTAAGGACGCTCCCGGTGATGTAGGCGGCCTGGTCGCTCATGAGGAAGGCGACCGCGTCGGCGATCTCTTCGCGGCGGCCGAACCTGCCAAGCGGGATGAGTCCGAGCATGCGGTCGGCGGCGCCGGGGGAGGAGAGGATGTGGGCGGTCGCGCTTTCGGTGGGGACGAAGCCGGGGGCCACGGCGTTCACGCGGATGCCGTGTTCGCCCCATTCTCTGCCTACGGACTTGGTGAAGGCGAGCATTCCTGCCTTTGCGGCCGCGGAGTGGGCGACGGCGGGGGCCCCGGTCCACGCGTAGGTGGTGATGATGTTGCACATGACGCCTGGCTTCCGTTCGGCGATGAGGCGGCGTGCGACCGCGGTGGAGAAGTTGAAGGTTCCGTAGAGCGAGATCTCGACCACGGCGCGGAACCCGTTGAGTGAGAGGTCGATGGTGGGCGCGGCGAAGTTCCCTGCGGCGTTGTTCACGACGCCGTCGATCCGCGGGAGGTCCTCGACCAGCTGGTTGACGGCGTCCGCGTCGCGGACGTCCAACGACGCTGTGCGGCAGGTCAGCCCGTCGCCGACTAGGCTGAGCTCGGCTTCCTTGAGCCGGTCGACGTTCCGGCCGACGAGCACGACCTCGTTGCGGTCCGTGGCGAGCCGGCGGGCGATCTCGAGTCCGATGCCGGCCGAACCACCGGTGATGATGAAGGTGCTCACGCGGCGCTGCCGATGCGCTGGTCGATCCAGCCATCGACGAAGCAGCCAAGCGCCTTGGCGCGCCGCGAATAGCGTTGCATGGGGAACTCCAGGGTGAAGCCGACCGCGCCGAAGACAAGGTGGCCGTGGGAGATGACGCTCCATGTGCTGGAGGTGGCGTGAGCCAGAGCGGGCAGGCCGTGGGCGCCCTCCCGGGCGGCTAGTGCGAGCATTTCAGCGCTGGTCGCTGCGTCGCCCAGTCGCTGCTGTACGGCGTCGAGGTGGGCCAGCGTCCGTCCGTAGATCTCTCGGCTGCGGGCGTGTTGGAGGGCGAGATCGACGACGTGGCCGGCGAGGCCGGCGAAGTAGCCGATGGTGGCTGTTTCCCAGGCAGTCATTCGCGCGACCGGGTCCGGCATGGACGGTGTGTTTTCGAAGCCGGTCACGTGGTGCACGCCCAGGGAGTCGGCGAACTGTACCGGTGTCGAGGAGGTGACGGTGGCTGTGCGGTATCCGCTCTCGTCGGCGATGGCCACGCGTTGGCCGGGCTGGGCGTACATTGCCAGACTGTCGATCAGTGGGCTGCCACCGAGCAGCTGGATGATGTCGTAGGGGCTCGCCGCCGCACGACCCAGCTCGACGGCGGCCGCAGCCAGGAAGGGCAGCGTGGCCTCGTCGCCGGGTGACAGGTCATCCCAGCCGAGGCCGGCCAGTCCGGCTGACAAGCGCTCGGATCGGTCGTCTACGTGGGTGCCCGGTCGCCACGCGTCGTTGGCGGCGGTGGTGGCGAGGAGCTGGCGGACGGAAGCGGCGAATGTTTGCAGTTCAGAGGACACGGAATCCTTCATGGTCAGGATCGATCGTTGCGAGCGATCAGCGGCGGGCAGAGTCGACGGTTGCGGCGGGTTGGGCCAGCTCGGCGAGGACCTGCTCGGTGTGCTCACCGAGGCCGGGAGCCGGCGTCGGCGGTTGCTCGCCGACACCGTCGACCTTGAACGGGGACCCGAGCAGGTCGACCGTTCCACCTTGGCGTTGTTGGACCTGGCGCACGAGCCCGTTGGCGCGAACCTGATCGTCGTCGAAGAGCTGTCTGACCAGTCGGACGTCCCCGGCGGGGACCGTGCCGTCGGCGAACCGGGCAACCCAGTAGGCGACCGTCCGTCCGCGGAACAGCTCGGCGAAAGCGTCCGGCAGGGCGGCGCGTTGCCCACGCTCGTGCGCCGACGCCGGCGGGGCCTGCGGGTCTGCGGCCCAGGGGTCCTGGAGCCCGAGGATCTCCAGCACCCGCTTCCGCTGCGCCAGGGTCAGACACGCCAAGGCGAAAAAGCCATCGGAAGCCTCGTAACAGCGGTAGTAGGGCTCGAGCTCGTCGTGATCACCGATCGCTGCCCCGACCTCGGCGAGGTCGGTCCTGGTCACCACTGGCGGGTGGGCGGCAGGCAGGCGCTGGTCGCTGCTCGTGCGGACGAAGTTCTGGACCTGAGTGGCCAGCGACGCGCCGAGCAGGGACACCTCGAGGTGAGGCTTGCCGGCAGGCGCTCGGGCCGCCAGCCCGGCGGTGACGCTGATGCAGGCCAGTAGCCCTGCCGTGATGTCGGAGTAGGGGATCCCACCGCTGCGTCGAGGGGCCTCGTCGCCGCGGCGGGCGTCGGCCATCAGCAGGCCCGAGTAGGCTTGGGCGATCAGGTCGTAACCGACCCTCCCGGCGTGTGGGCCGTCGCTGCCGAACGCCGAGACGACGACGACGACGGCCGCCGGATTGGCCGCCCTCACCGATTCACTGTCGAGCCCGAAGGCCGCGTCGCGTACCGGAGGTGAGTTGTGCACCACCGCGTCGGCGGACGCGATCAAGGCCCGGGACACGGCCCGCCCTTCCTCGGTCTTGAGGTCGCAGACGATCGATCGTTTGTTTCGGTTCAGGGCGTAGAAGCGTCTGCTCTCACCCTCACCGAGCGGCTCGTAGTGCCGGTAGGCGTCCCCGGCTGGGGGTTCCACCTTTATCACGTCTGCTCCGAGATCGGCCAGCAGCATGGTCGCCAGGGGCCCGGCGACGAACTGGGAGTAGTCGAGGACCCGGAAGCCGGCGAGCGGCAGCGATGCAGGGGTCACGGACGGGTCCGTCCTCTCGGATGGTCGACTCATCGAGGCAGGCCCAGACCCTGCTGCGCGATGACCTTGCGTTGCACGTCGCAGGACCCGCCGGCCAGGGTCATCGACACCGAGGAGCGGTGAAACGCGGCCAGCCGCCCGGCGGCGTAGGCGCCGTCGCCGCGCTCGACCAGAGCGAGCGGGCCGAGGATCTCCACACCGAGCGCGGCGATCTTCTGCATCGTCAGCGACACCGAGAGCTTGCACATCGAGGACATACCGGAGACGCGCTCGCCATGGGCGATCAGCCGCGTCGCTTCGTGCCCCAGGCGCCGGCCGGCCTCCAGCTCGCCGCGCAACACCAACAACGAACGGCGGTGCCGGCGCGAGGCGGCCTCGTCCAGCCGGTCGAGGACCCACAGTGCCACCCCGACCTTTTCGCTGGTGACCCGTTCGAAGTCCAGGGAGCCCATCAGCACGGTCCAGCCGCCGTTCACCTCGCCGAGCACGTTCTCGGCCGGAACTGCGACGTCGGTCAGGATGACCTCGCCGAAGGTGCCGCCGCCCAGGGTGTGATGAACATCGACGTGGACCCCGGGGGCGTGCATGTCGAGCAGCATCACCGAGAGCCCCTTGTGACGGGGCAGGTCCGGGTCGGTGCGAACGGCGAGGTACATCCAGTCAGCGATCTCGGCGCTCGAGGTCCAGATCTTGCGACCGTTGACAATCCAGCGATCGCCGTCCTTGACCGCACGGGTGCGCAACGACGCCAGATCGGAGCCGGCTTCGGGTTCGGAGAAACCCTGGCAGAACATGATCCGGCCCGCGACGGCGTCGGGGATGAACCGAGAAACAAGCTCGGCCGCGCCGAACTTGACGATCGCGTTGCCGATCGTCTTGACCGACAGCAGGTAGCCGCACAGCGGCAGCCAGTGATAGCCCAGTCGTTCCTCGATCTTGACCACGTCGACCGGGTCCATCTCACGCCCGCCGAGTGCGCGCGACCATCCGAGTCCGATGATGCCCGCGGCGCCCATCCGCTCGTAGGCGAATCGGGAGTCGGAGTCTGCAGGGGAGCCGTTGTAGAGGTTCTCGCCGCGATCTCCAAGTTCCTTCATCAACTCGGTCGCCCACGCGTCGATCTCTGCGGGCACGTCCGTCAGGGGGCGGGAGGTGTCAGTGCCCAAGGCGACCGGCTCCGGACATCGGTTGGTGCGGCCCGGCAAGCAGGGCCGACTCGATCTGGTGGATACGACCCGAGTCCAGTCGAGCCGTGGGGATGGCCATGGACAAGGCGAGCTGGACACCGCCGGGACCCCGGCCGAGGGGTACCGCGAAACCGCCGAGGCCGAGCTCGAACTCTTCGATCGATCGTGAGATGCCGTCACGGCGGATCCCGGCCAGCTCCTCGCGAAGCTGCGGCCAACGACGGATCGTCTTGTCCGTGCGTTGTTCGTAGGGCCCGGGACCCAGCCGGTCCAGGGCGATCCGTTCGTCGAGCTGGGCGATCAGGCACTTGCCGATCGCCGTGCAGTGCGCCGGCGCGCGGGAACCCAACGTGGTTTGCACTCCGAGACGGCGCGTGCTCGGCGTCGTGCCTAGATACAGGGCGTGGACACCGTCCAGAATCGCCATGTTGACGTCCTCGTCGAACTGCTCGTTCAGCGCCTGCATCCAGGAGCGCGCTTCCTGGCTGATGTCGTGCGGGGCCGTGTCGGCCAGTCGTCGGATCTCGGGTCCGAGTCGGAGTCTGCGAGAGCCTGTCTCCAGCTCCAGGAAGCCTTGGCCGACCAGCGCCCGGCACAGTCGCCCAACGGTCGGCAGCGGTAGGTCCAGGTCCTCCGCGATCCGCGTTTGGGTCAGCACCGGCCGCTGCCGGTCGAACAGGCGAAGGATCTCCAAACCGCGTACCAGCGTTCGCGACTCGGAGTCGCTCGATGACACTCGGTTTCGCACATTGGAAGTATTTGCTGTCGTGGCCGCCGTGTCAACCCCCTTGCCGTTCTGGTCTGTCGCAGCCATGCAACCGCACGGTGATTGCGGCCGAAGCTACGGATACCACGGACACTCCGCATGATGTACGCGGTAGCACGCCGTCCTGGCCGAGGGTGGGAACCTCGAGGAGTTCAGTCGCAGCTCGAGGAGCCAAAGACGGCTCAGCGGCACGACCACTCCACCGAAATTTTACCTGACGAAAGTTACTGTTGTCTATTGACTGTTGATAGAGATCCGCCTAGCGTCTGGAGTCCAGTCGCGGGACTGGATCGGTGCCGGCCTCGATCGAGGCGAACAGCGTCCGGCCACCTCGACGAGCCGCGCTGAAGGGAGTGTGAGTGAGCTACCAGACGTACTGGTCTTACTACGGCGCCGATCTGCTGCTCCAGTTCGGGCAGCACTTCGAGATCGTCCTGCTCGCCAGCTTGCTGGGAGCCATCATTGGCATCTCGGCGGGCGTCGCGGTGTACCGGTCGCCCCGGGCCAGCCAGATCGCGTTGCGAGTATGCGGTGTACTCCTGACCATCCCCTCGCTGGCAATGTATGTGCTCTTGCTCAGTGTGATCGGGCTCGGCTGGCCGCCCGTCCTGGTGGCCCTGACGTTGTACTCGCTGCTGCCGATCGTGCAGAACACGGTGGTGGGCCTGCGCGGGGTGAATCCCGCCATCCTCGAGGCGGCCAGCGGTATCGGCATGTCGCGGGCTCGCAGCGTCATGCGGGTTGAGCTCCCGATGGCCTGGCCCATCATCTTGACCGGGGTGCGCACCTCGGTCCTGCTGCTGGTCAGCACCGCAACGATCGGCGCGATCGTGCGCGGCCCGGGGTTGGGCAACTCCATCTACGACGGGCTCAACCGGATCGGTACCCCCTCGGCCCTGTATGCCGCGCTGTCCGGCATCGCCGGCGTCGTGATCGTCGGCATCACGCTCAACTTCGCCTTCCTGTTCATAGGCAAGCTCACGACCTCCAGAGGCATCCGTGACTAAGAACATCATCGAGCTGCAAGGAATCACCAAGACCTTCCCCGGGCACCGCGAACCGGTTGTGGACAACCTCGACCTTGCCGTGCGCAGGGGGGAAATCGTGGTACTCATCGGCCCGTCGGGCTGCGGCAAGACGACGACGATGAAGATGATTAACCGACTCGTCGAGCCGACTTCGGGCAGCATCATCATCGACGGTCAGGATGTCACCGCAGCCAATCCCAACGAGCTCCGCAGACACATCGGTTACGTCATCCAAGAGGCTGGGCTGTTCCCGCACATGCGAGTGGCTGACAACGTGGCCGCGGTGCTGAACTTGCTGAAGTGGCCCAAGAACAGGATCGGGCCGCGGGTTGATGAGATGCTTGACTTGGTCGGGCTCGATCCTTCCATCTACCGCGACCGCTATCCCAAGGCCCTCTCTGGCGGGCAGATGCAGCGTGTCGGGGTGGCGCGGGCGCTGGCCGCCGACCCGCCGATCATGCTGATGGACGAACCGTTCGGCGCCGTCGACCCGATCGTGCGCGAGCGCCTGCAGAACGAGTTTCTGCGGTTGCAGCAGGACATCGGCAAGACGATCGTCTTTGTCACGCACGACATCACCGAAGCGGTCAAGATGGGCGACCGAATCGTGATCCTGAGAGATCGTTCGGCCGTAGCCCAGTACGACGTGCCAGCGCGGATCCTGGCCAATCCCGCTGATGACTTTGTCCGCGACTTTCTTGGAGACAACGCCGAGCTGCGGGCCTTGTCGCTGCTCCGCGTTGCGCCGCACATGCTGTCCACCTTGCCGATGCTCCCGATCGAGACCGGCGCTGCAGCCCTTGCCCGTTCGCCCCACCCGGCCACCGTCCTCATCGAGGCCGGGCGACCGGTTGGCTGGCTCCTTGCGGACGGCCCGGACCAGCGGTTCTATCCGGTCCGGCCGCTGGTGATGGGCACCACGACGAGCCTGTCCGACGCCCTCAACCAGATGGTCCGCGTGGGTGCGCCCGCGGCACTCATGGTCGACGACCACGGACACCTCGCGGGGTGCCTGGAGTTCGCCGCCATCCAAAGTGCCGTGGCACGCGCTGCCGCTGAAGACCGGGCGGCCGAAGCCTTGGACGCCCGGGAGGTGGCCGGTGTCGAACGTCCAAGCTAACCCGTCCACCGGCGCGCTCGTCGCCTCGACGCAGATGCGCAGGGACGGGCGTCGGCTGCGGGCGCGCGACCTGCTCACCACCCCGCTGGTGCTGCTAGCCGCACTGGCGGCGCTCTACCTATGGGTGCACACCCGCAACCTGGACATCATCGAGCAGCGGATCCTGACCAGGGACCACCTCCTCGCCGCGGTGCGCCAGCACCTGGTTCTCGTCGTCGTGTCGACGACCGCCATCATGGCCATTGCCGTCCCGTTGGGCGTTCTGCTCTCGCGCCCGGCGGCCCGGCGGATCGCCCCGACGGTGAACGCAATCGCCGTTGCAGCGCAGTCGATCCCCAGCTTCGGGCTGATCGTCCTGTTCGCGCTGACCCTCGGCCTCGGCCCCTGGTACGCCATCTACGCGCTGATCATCAGTGCGCTGCTACCCGTGCTGGCCAACACCACTGCCGGCCTGGAGCAGGTCGACCCGCGGCTTAAAGAGGCTGCATCCGGTATCGGGATGAGCCGGCGGCAGGTGCTCTGGCGGATCGAGCTGCCGCTTGCGGTGCCGGTCATCCTCGCCGGCGTTCGCACCGCGGTGGTCTGGAATGTCGGCACCGCCACCGTCGCCTCCTTCGCCGGCGCCGGCGGACTGGGCTCGGTCATTGCTGTCGGACTCATCCAGAACCGGGACCTCGTCACCCTGGTCGGCGCCGCCCTGACCGCGTTCCTGGCCATCTTTCTTGACCATGTCGCTCGGGTGGCTCATGACCTGCTCACCCCGCGCGGCCTGTGAACGACCCGACTCATCCTTCACCTCATCCTCCATGCTCGCCTCCACGAAAGGGCCCCCAATGAAGGCTCAACCTGCGTTCAAACCCAGGATGGCCGCTCTGATCACCGCAGCCGTCATCTCCGTCGCCTTGACCGGTTGCTCAGGCGCCAAGAGCGTCACCGGGACCGCCACAGGAGGATCGGTCGCCTCGGGCATCGACCTCAAGGGCGTCAGCATCTCCGTCGGCTCGAAGGAATACACCGAACAGCGAGTCCTGGGCCAGATCATCGTGCAGGCGCTGAAGGCCACCGGCGCTACCGTCAAGGACCAAACCGGTCTGAGCGGCACCAAGGTGGCCCGCGCCGCGCTGACCTCCGGGCAGATCGACACCTACTACGAATACACCGGGACCGGATGGCTGACCATCCTGCAGAAGACCCAGCCCATCAGCGACCCGCAGCAGTTGTTCACCTCCGTGCGCGACGCCGACGCGGCGAACAAGATCTCCTGGTTCGCTCTTGCCCCCATGAATGACACGTATGCCGTAGGGGTCACCGCCGATGGCGCCAAGAGCACCGGCGTCAAGACCATCTCCGAGTACGCCAAACTGGCGAACACAGACCCGGCGAAGGCCAAGATCTGCTCCAGCGCCGAGTTCACCACCCGTGAGGACGGCCTACCCGGCCTGGAGAAGAAGTACGGCTTCAACCTGCCCGAGTCCTCCATCTTCCAAGCCGAAAGCACCGTCGAGTTCGAAGCTGCGAAGAAGGGCGAGTGTAACTTCCTGCGCCTGGACAGCACCGACGCACGGATCCTGAAGAACGGAATCATCGCCCTCACCGATGACAAGAACTTCTTCCCCGTATACAACCCCGCCGTCAACATGCGCACCGAGGTCTACGCGGCCCATCAGGCCCAGTACGACAAGCTGTTCACCAAGATCAGCGCGCTGCTGACCCAGGACGCCATCCTCAAGCTCAACGCCGCCGTCGAGCTGGACGGCCTTCCTGCAGACAAGGTGGCGCTGGAGTTCTTGAAGACGAATGGCATCGTCTGACCCGCCGGAAGTCCGGCCCACCGGGGCCGGGCCTCCTCATTTTGAAGGACTGACCAGTGGCACTGATGACCGGCGGCGAAGCACTCGTGCGCAACCTGGCCGCCCACGGCACCGACGTCGTGTTCGGCATACCGGGCAACCACAACCTCGGCATCTACCAGTACCTGGCGGCCGGCAACATCGATCACGTCCTGGCCCGACACGAGCAGGGTTGCGGCTACGCCGCCGACGGCTACGCCAGAGTCTCCGGCCGGCCCGGGGTCGCCCTGGTGACCGCGGGCCCGGCGGTACTGAACACCCTCGCCTCCCTCGGCCAGGCCCATTCCGACTCGGTCCCGGTGCTGCTCCTGTCTCCGGGCATGCCGCTACGGCACCCGGCCCGGGGCAACGGTCACCTTCACGAGACGAAGAACCAGCAGGCAGCGGTCGACGCCGTCGTCGAGGTGAGCCACCGGGTGACCTCGGTGTCCGAGATCGGTGACGCGGTGAGCCAAGCCTTTGTTGACATGACCGCCGGGCGACCCCGTCCGGTGCACATCGAGGTGCCCATCGACGTCCTCGACGAGTCTGCAGACGTGGAGATTGCGCGACCGGTTCCGCTGGCCAAACCGAGCGCGCCACCCGGCGAGCTCACCCGGGCGGCAGGCCTGCTCGCCGAATCGGCCCGTCCCGGCATCGTGGTCGGAGGCGGTGCCCGCTTCGCCGCGCCGCAGGTGCGCCGGCTCGCCGAGCGACTCGGGGCCGCCGTGGTGACCAGCACCAACGGCAAGGGCACCCTGCCCGAGGACCACCCGCTGTCCCTGGGCGCAGGCGCCCACCTGCCCGCCGTCGCGGAGTGGGTACGCAGCCGGGACGTGCTGGTCGTGGTGGGCAGCGACCTGGGTTCCTCCGACCTGTGGAACGGTCCCTGGCACCTCGACGGAACGCTGGTCCGGATCGACATCGACCCCCGTCAGATCATGGTCAACGCCTGGCCCGACGTGGCCCTGGTCAGCGACGCGGCGCAGGCTCTCGACTCCCTACTGGAACTCCTTGGCGAGGGCAGCGCTAGCGAGTCCAGCGTCGGGGAAGCCGCCGGGTGGGCGTCTCGGATCCGCGCCGAGGCGGCCGAGGAGGGGGCGCTCTGGGATCGGGAGATCCAGACGATCGGCGAGGTCCTGGCCCGCGACGCCATCGTTGCCGGCGACTCAGCCGCCGTCTGCTACTACGGCCTTCGGGCCAACCTGCCGCTCTACCAGCCGGCGTCCTTCCTGTACCCGACGGGATACGGCACCCTGGGATACGGGTTGCCCGCCGCCATCGGGGCCAAGGTGGCGGCCCCCGATCGGCAGGTCGTCGCCGTGCTCGGAGATGGTGGCGTCATGTTCACCATCGCCGAACTGGCCTCGGCGGCCGCAGCGAGGTTGGCGATCCCGGTGATCGTCGCCGACAACGGCGGATACGGCCAGATTCGACACAACATGGCGCGCCGGGGCTACTCACCGCTTGGGGTCGACATCCCCTCCCCGGACTTCGCCGCCGTCGGGCGCGCGCTGGGCTGCCATGGCGTCGCCATCGAAAGCCCCGAACACCTGGGCGAGGAACTAGCCAAAGCCCTCGTCTCAGACCGACCGACGGTGCTACACGTCATGGAAGGAGACTCGCCCGCATGAGTCAAGTCGAATGGGTCCGCGAGCACGCCTACATCGGTGGTTCCTGGGTGCACCCACGCGGCGACATCCTCGAGGTCGAGGACCCAGCGACCGAGAAGGTGATGGGATCGGTTCGCAGCGCCACCGCAGCAGACGCCGCCATGGCCGTTGACGCCGCCCGGACCGTCAGCGCTGCATGGGGCGCGACCACCCCGGCATACCGCATGGGCGCGCTGCGGGACCTGTCCGCGGCACTTCGCGACCGCAGCGACCTACTGGTGGACACCCTGGTGGGCGAGGTCGGCACGCCGGTGGCCCTGGCGCGTTCCTCACACGTGGGCCAGGCGCTGACGGTTCTGGACAGCTACGCCGAGCTCCTTGAGACCTTCGCATTTGAGGAACGACTGGAGAACACCCGGGTGCTGCGTGAGCCAGCCGGCGTGGTCGCGGCGATAACGCCCTGGAACTACCCGCTCTACCAGCTGCTCGCCAAGGTCGCACCGGCGCTCGCGGCAGGCTGTACGGTCGTTGCCAAACCGGCAGAGCTGACGCCGCTGTCCGCGTTCATCGTGGCCGACGCAGCCGAGGCGATCGGGCTTCCGCCCGGGGTGTTCAACCTCGTTCCAGGACCAGGGGTCGAGGTGGGCGAGCTGCTCGCCACCCACCCCGGCGTGGACGTGGTCTCCTTCACCGGGTCCACCCAGGTCGGGCGCCGGGTCGCGGCCATGGCCGCCGACACCGTGAAGCGGGTGTGCCTGGAACTAGGCGGAAAGTCGGCCAGCATCGTCCTGCCCGGCGCGGACATGGAGCAGGCGGTCTCCGCGACCGTGGCCAACGTGATGGTCAACAGCGGCCAGACCTGCGCAGCCTGGGCGCGGCTCCTGGTGCCACAGTCCCAGATCGACCAAGCCCTGGCCGCGGCCGAGGCAGTGGCCAACCGCCACTTCGTGGGGGATCCGCGACACGAGGGCACTGACCTGGGACCGGTTATCTCGGCCGGCCAGCGCCGCACGGTCTTGAACTACATCGAGCAGGCCGTGGCCGACGGGGCCAACCTCGTCTGCGGTGGGATCGAACGCCCTGACGGGTTGAGCGTGGGCCACTACGTTCGTCCGACCGTTCTTTCCGGGGTGTCTCCGCAGTCGCGCATCGCCCAGGAGGAGGTATTCGGACCGGTACTTGTTGTGCTCACCTACACCGGCGTCGACGAGGCGGTCGACCTGGCCAACGGGACTTCGTACGGCCTGGCCGGCGCCGTCTGGGGAGCAGACGACGAGCAGGCGTTCGCAGCCGCTGCGCGGTTACGGACCGGCCGGGTCGATGTCAACGATGCGGCCTGGAACCCAGCCGCACCGTTCGGGGGATACAAGCAGTCCGGCAACGGGCGCGAGCTGGGCAGATGGGGGATCGAGGAGTTCCTCGAGACCAAGGCCGTGCAACTGCCCGGCATAGGGAGCGGTGCGCGATGACCCTGCAGACAACGCCTCGCTGGGCTGCGACGATGTCCGACCAGCTGTTCCCGGAGTTCCCGTGGAATCGACTTGCCCCGCTGTGGGCGAGCGCGCGCGAGCATGCCGATGGGCCAATAGACCTGTCGGTGGGAGCGCCGGTGGACCCGACGCCGCGAACGGGCCGCGACGCGCTGATCCTCGCGGCGGACGCCCCCGGCTATCCCTCCACGGACGGACCCCTGGCGTTGCGTCAGGCGGTGGTGGACTACCTCGCTCGCCGAGGGGGGGTTCGCTGTTTGGATGCCGCCATGGTGCTGCCGACGATCGGGTCGAAGGAGGCTATCGCGCAGCTGCCGGCGTTCCTGGGCCTAGGCCCAGGCGACATGATCGCGATCCCAGACCTGGGATATCCGACGTATGAGATCGGTGCGCTGTCGGTCGGTGTGAAGCCTGCTCGTTATCTCGACCCTCTGGAGGTGGACACCGAGGGCGTCGCGGTGATGTGGGTGGGCTCCCCGAGCAACCCCGAGGGGCGGATGCTCGACCCAGCCGACCTACAGGTGCTCGTGACCCGGGCCCGGGCCACCGGCACGCTTCTGATCAGCGACGAGTGCTATCTCGACTTCGGGTGGGAACGCCAGGCCGTGTCGATCTTGCATCCCGATATCTGCGGCGAGCACCCCACCGGTCTGCTGATCACCAACTCACTGTCGAAGCGGTCGAACCTGGCCGGCTACCGGGCCGCCTTCCTGGCTGGGGATCCGGTACTAGTAACGCGGCTTCTGGAGTATCGCAAGCACATGGGCCAGATGGTGCCTCTGCCGATTCAGGCCGCGATGACGGCGGCGTTGAACGACGACGACCACGTAATGGTTCAGCGGGAGCGCTACAGCCGGCGCCGACACGTGCTCAGATCCGCGGTCGAGGCGGCCGGTTTCACCGTGGACCACTCCCATGGCGGGCTGTACCTCTGGGTCCGTCGTGACGGCGAGGACTGCTGGCAGATGGCTTCTTGGTTCGCCCGCCGCGGCATCATCTGCGTGCCAGGGGAGATCTACGGGACCTCTGGCGGCAGCCACGTGCGAATCACCATCACCGCCACCGATGAGAATGTCTCGGCCGCAGCTGGGCGGCTGAGCCCCACTGCCCTCACTGTTGGGTGATGGCGGTGCTGGGGACGCAGCACGGTCGGCTGGCGGCGGCGGCGGACACTGCGCTCGGCGAAGTCCCACGGGCTGCCGACCTCGTCGTGGTAGGCGCCGGCTTGATGGGATCGGCCGCGGCATGGGCGGCCACCCGTCGTGGTCTGTCCACGGTGCTACTGGAACAGTTCGCGCTTGGCCATGATCGGGGCAGTTCCCACGGCAGCGCCCGGATTGTCCGCCGCGCGTACCCCGATCCGTTCTACCTGCGCCTTACAGGTCGGGCCATGGAGCTGTGGCGCGAGCTCGAGTTGGACGGCGAACAAACGCTGATGCAGATCACTGGGGGAATTGACTACGGCACACGCCGAGACCCGGAGCACATTGCCCGCGTGCTCGAGGACTAAGGAGTGCCCCATGAACTGCTGACGGCTGCGTCGGCGGCTCGGCGCTGGCCTGCGTCGACTTCCACGGCCCGGTCCTCTTCCATCCGCAAGCGGGCACGGTGGACGCGGCTCTTGCAGTGAGCACATCGCATAGAATCGCGAAACGACGCGGGGCCGTGGTCCTCGATGACACCCTTGTCCAGCGGATTGACGTGGTTGACGACCACCAGGACACTCGTGGTCACCAACCACGGAACTGTGCGGGCCGGACGCGTGATCGTTGCCGCCGGTGGCTGGGAACAACAGCTGCTCGGCGGGCTGGTGCCAATGCCCGACCTCACGGTGACCCAGCAGCAGGTCTTCCACTTCCCGAGGCGGGACATCACAGCGGACTGGCCCGTCATCATTCACCAAGGCGAGCTGGACACCTATAGCCTGCCCGGCGGCCGCGACGGTGGACCACTGGGCGGACGCAAGGTTGCCGAGAGCCTGGGAACAGTGACCACCGCGGAGGGCCGCAGCGGAATCGTTGATCCGGCGGCGCGCGAGCGCATCACCGACTACGTGCGAAAGAGCTTGCCAGGTCTGATCCCCGAGCCGTTCGACGAGACGACCTGTCTTTACACCTCCACCGCCAACGGGGACTTCATCCTGACCCACATTTCATGCCGGGAGAGCCGCAAATCCACGCGCCGACCCACCCTTACCCTTGTCCCGCAAAGCGAACCGCGTGCGGCACACCGAGACACTCGAGCTTTTGCCGAGTCGCACTCGGCCACGATTGCCGAAAGCCGATCCGCTTGTGACATTTGCTGCCGATCTTCGCCGCTGGCCTTTAGACCGCAGATGACCCGTCGCATGTGACTGCCCGGACGCCTGCGCCGGCGGCGAGCCTGAGCCTCAGGTGCCGCAGAAGGTTCGGTAGCGTCCGAACTC
>JAABUM010004687.1_pt1 | contig 15165 bp, 13 predicted proteins | sample 5559161 | NCBI WGS metagenome assembly JAABUM01 (sample SAMN10711868, study PRJNA513369) | rock metagenome | isolation source: Antarctica rocks | place: Antarctica: Victoria Land, Siegfried Peak nord
GACGTCGATTTCCCACAGGTCGGTGTCCATGCCGATCGCCCGCAGCCGCCGCTCGACGTGGTGCTGGGCCTCGCTCTCCGCCGCACTCCCGGTGACGGAGGGAACGGCGAGCAGGGCCCGGAGCTCGTCGACGAGGTCCTTCGCGCGTACTGCGGCGAGCGCGTCGGCCACCCGGCACGCGGCGCGCTCCTCAAGCCCGGGACGGGTGCGGACGTTCAGCGGTGGGTTCACACCCGACAGACTCGCCGTCCGCCAGGCGAAGGTCGACGGCCGCCGACCAGGATGACCACAAGTGATCCGCCCGGCGGACCCAGGAGAACCCGTCCCTGCGGACCCAGACGGATCCGTAGGGCGGACCCAGATCAACCATGCGGCCGTCCGGTGCCGAGAAGAGAGCAGGACCTCCCCTAACCCGGGAGCCATCCTGAAGGATCGTCCAACGGGGCGCCGACGCGTCCGAAGGGACCGCGAGTCGGCCCGGCAGCCAGGCGTCCGGAGAAGCGTCGTCCAGTCGACTCAGGCCCAGGCGCCGACCTCCGCCGGGTCGGTTGCGGGTCGCTTCACGCGCACCGGACACGAGCGGCTCTTCTTCTCCACGCTCGACGTCCTAGGTGTGCATGATGAGAAGTGTGGCACTGCCTCCTGTTCAGCCCTCGCCGGGCCGCGTTGCTCTGGTGACCGGCACCTCCAGCGGCATCGGCCTGCACACCGCCGTGGGCCTGGCCCGAGCCGGCCTGCACGTCGTCGCGACCGTGCGCAACCCGGCCCGGGCCGACCCGCTGCGCGCCGCGGCCGCCGCCGCCGACGTCGACATCGAGATCGCGGCCCTGGAGGTCACCGACGCCACCCAGGCGCAGCGTTGCGTCCAAGACGTGCTCGACCGGCACGGCCAGCTGGACGTGCTGGTGAACAACGCCGGGCGAGGTCGGGTCGGGCCGTTGGAGCAGCTGGACGACGGCGCACTGCAGGAACAGCTGGACGTCAACTACCTGGCGGTGGCGCGCCTGACCCGGCTCGTGCTGCCGATCATGCGTGCCGCCGGGCACGGCCGGATCGTCACCGTCACCAGCGTCGGAGGCGTCGTCGGGCAGCCGTTCGCCGACGCGTACTGCGCCGCGAAGTTCGCGGTGGAGGGCCTCATGCAGTCCCTGGCGCCGGTCGCCGCCCGCTTCGGCGTCGACGTGTGCGTGGTGGAGCCCGCCGCCGTAGCGAGCGACTTCGTGGCCAACACCGGCGCCCAGCTGCCGGGCGACAAAGCGGCCGAGCCAGCCGCCGGCGCCGACCCGTACGCGCCACTGCTTGCGGCCTACCTTCTGCGCACCGCAACGGCGTTCAGCGCCGCCCAGACGCCCGAAGACGCCGCAGCCGCGGTCGTCGACGCCGCCACGACCGACAGCCCCCGGTTCCGCACCCAGACCTCCGACACAGCCTCCGCGTTCGCCGGACTGTCCCTGCGCGACCTGAACGGCGGCGCCGTCCTCGCTCAGACAGCCACCTGGCTGCGCTGACCGGCGTCGCTGGCTGCGCTCACAGCGGCAGGGCTTGATCCGGCCGTCCAGCTGGTCGTCAGCTCGGCGGCGGGTTGCGGTCGGGCAAGGTGGCAGCCATGCAGCAGGTGGCAGCCGCCTCGCGAGGTGGTCGGCCTGCTCGGCGGTCTCGACACCTTCGGCGACGACCTGCAGGCCAGGGTCGCGGCCATGCACAGGACGCCCTCGATGAAGCGGAGCGCCGGGTGTGCCCGGGGAGATCCTCGCTTTACGGTATTGGGAGATAAATCGCTGACCCGCATTCCACGGTTTGCAACCACCGGATTATTCTTGTCAAGTCCAACCTTCTGAGCGAACCGTAGGTCTGCCGTGCCCGGTCCGACTGACCCCGCTTCGGGAGCTGTTCGAAGCTCTCCGAGGCGGTTTCCGACTCCGTCGGCTAGGCGGCCCGCGTCCAAGCTAGCGGCTGCTTCGGCTCCGCCGGCTCAATGGTGGGGTGCTGGAAAATCGTGTCACCAGCCCCAAACCACGGTGATCTCGGTTGCTGGTCAGTACTGACGACGCCGGGCGGCGGGGTCGTGGGCGGCGGTCGTCGCGGCGACGGCTTCGGCGGAGGGGTGGACGTAGCGCTGCAGTGATCGCAGGTTCTTGTGGCGGCTCTTGCCCATCAGCAGCGGCAGGGAGACGTTGGCGTCGGCGAGGGTGGTCAGGGCCGAGTGCCGGAGCTGGTGCAGGGTCAATCCGTTGCGGCTGATCCGCCGGGAGTGCCGCTTGAACAGGTACTCGGCGCGTTCGTAGGACAGTCGTCCCCGGCCGGTGACGGGGCAGACGTCGAGGGCAGCTGGGGTGCGGGCGGGTGCGGGGCGGCGATCGGCGAGGAACAGCGGCCCGGTCTGACGTCCGGCGATGACGCGGGACAGCAGGCGGGCGGAGCCGGACTGAAAATGCAGCCATTCGATGTCACCGCCTTTGGAGACCGTCCGGGCCCGCTTGTTGTCCAGGTCGAGGTCCTCGACGTTGAGGGAGAGAACTTCCTGCGCGCGGGCGGCTGTCTCATACAGCAGCCGCCACAGGCACTTCTCCCGGACGGGGACGTCCTCGCGGCGGAACAGACGCTTCAGCGAGGTGTCGGCGACGGCCTTGGTGCGGTCGGTTCTTTCCGGGCGCCGTTCCAGGCCGGCGCACAGGTCGAGCTGCAGCCAGCCGGTGCGGCGGCAGAACACGGTGAACGAGCGCAGCGTGGCGACGTGCCGGTTCCAGGTAGCCGGGGCCAGCGCCCCCCAGCTGTGGGCGGCGAGCGCAGCGACGGCGGGCCCGTCGAGGGCGTCGAGCAGGCGGTCGCCGTACGCGGCGGTGAGCGCGTTCATCGTCTGTGCGTAGGAACGCCGGGTGGTCGGGGCGGTGGCGCGGGCCAGGAACGCATCGGCTGCGTCGGCGACGGTCCGGGCGGGTGGCACCAGGCGCCTCCGGCGGGATGTGACAGGGAATGTGTCGTCGCCGACGGTAGCCGGACGATCCGGGCAGCGCGCTGGGCTGCAGCGATCCGCATCACGGGACGACCGGTGTGGCAGGGAATCGTCCATTCCCTGTCACACGTCGGGGGGCGCCCAGGGTTGCCTGGTTCTCCCGAGCGCGGCCCGGGCCGCAAGGTAGCGGTCGCTCCGGTCTTCACGACATGCCCTGGATGCTGGGGGCGCCGGGCACCGGGTGGGGGACACAAGGTCGACCTGTTCGCGGTCCTGCTGTGCCTGGGGGTCGCGGTGCTGCTGAACCGGGGGATCAAGTCCAGCGCGCGAATCGAGACGTACTTGGTGTTCACCAAGATCGTCATCGTGCTGGCGGTGATCGCCGTCGGCGCCTTCTACATCAAGGCCGACAACCTCACGCCCTACCTGCCCAACGGCTTCGGCAGCGTGGCCACGGGCGCGGCGACGGTGTTCTTCGCCGTGTTCGGTTACGACGCGATGAGCACCGCGGCGGAGGAGAGCAAGGACGCCGAACGCAACCTGCCCAAGGCCATCATCCTCTCACTCGCCATCGCCATGGTGCTGTACCTGCTGGCGGCCACGGTGCTGACCGGCATACAGAACTACACCCGGCTCTCCGACACCGCGGCGTTCGCGTTCGCCTTCCAAGCCGTCGGACAAGGGGTCTTCGCCAAGGTCGTCTCGGTCGGCGCGATCATCGGCATCATCACGGTGTTGTTCTCGTTCTCCCTGGCGGCGTCGCGGGTGTGGTTCGCCATCGCCCGCGACGGCCTGTTGCCCGGCTGGTTCGCGCACACCAACGCCCGGCACTCGCCGTCGCGTCCGGTGTGGATCGTGGGCATCGTCGCGGCCGCCATCGCCGGTTTGGTACCGATCGGCGACGCGGCCGAACTCAACATCGACATCCTGCTCGCCTTCGTGGTGGTCTCCGCCGCCGTGATCATCCTCCGCTACCGCTCACCCGAGCTGCCCCGGACGTTCCGGACACCGCTGATGCCGGTCACCCCTCTGCTCGGCATCGCTCCCTCCCTGTGGCTGGTCAGCAAACTACAAACCGCCACCTGGATCCGCTTCCTCGTCTGGTTCCTGATCGGCGCCCTGGTGTATGGGTTCTACGGCTACCGGCGCAGCAAGCTTGGGCACGGCCAGGTGGCGTCCACCGACATCTGACCGGTTCCTCAGCGCCGGCAGAAACCGAAGCTGCAGGTCATCCCATGTACGGGTAGCGGTAGTCCGTCGCCGGTGCGAAGGTTTCTTTGATGGTCCGCGTGGACACCCACCGCTGAAGGTTGATGATCGAGCCCGCCTTGTCGTTGGTGCCGCTGCCCCGCGCCCCGCCGAAGGGCTGCTGACCCACCACCGCTCCGGTGGGCTTGTCGTTGATGTAGAAGTTGCCGGCCGAGAAACGCAGCGCCTCGGTCGCCTCGACGATGGCCGCCCGGTCTTGGGCGATGACCGCCCCGGTCAACCCGTAGGGTCCGACGGCCGCGGATTCGCGCAGCACCCGGTCGTAGTGGGCATCGTCGTAGACGAACACCCCCAGCAGCGGACCGAAGTACTCGGTGGAGAACACCTCGTGCTCGGGGTCGTCTGCCTGCACCACCGTCGGGCGGACGAACCATCCGTCGGTGTCGTCGGCGGTGCCACCGGCCACGACGTCCACGCCGTGCCCGCCCCGCACGCGATCGAGCACGCCGGTGAGCTTGGCGTAGGCCCGGTCGTCGATGACGGCGCCCATGAAGTTCCGGAAATCGGCGACGTCGCCCATCGCCAGGCCCTCGACCTCGCCGACGAACTCGTCACGCATCCGGGCCCAGAGCGACCGGGGAACATACGCGCGGGAGGCGGCCGAGCACTTCTGTCCCTGGTACTCGAAAGCACCACGCACCAAGGCCACGCGGAGCACGTCGATGTCCGCCGAGGGGTGGGCAACCACGAAGTCCTTGCCACCGGTCTCGCCGACCAACCGCGGATAGCTGCGGTATGCGCGCAGGTTGTCACCGACCGCGCTCCACAGGGCGCCGAACGTCACGGCCGAGCCGGTGAAGTGGATGCCGCCCAGGTCGGGGTCGGTGACCGCGACCTCGCTGACGGCACGCCCGTCGCCGGTCACCATGTTGATGACCCCGGGTGGCAGGCCGGCCGCCTCGAGCAGTCGCATGGTGTAGTGCGCCGCGAGCTGCTGGGTCGGCGAGGGCTTCCAGACCACCGTGTTGCCCATCAGTGCCGGCGCGGTCGGCAGGTTGCCCGCGATCGCGGTGAAGTTGAACGGGGTGATGGCCAGGACGAAGCCTTCCAGCGGACGGTGGTCCAGGCGGTTCCAAACTCCCGCACCGCTGATCGGCTGTTCGGCGAGGATCTGCCGGGCGAAGGCGACGTTGAACCGCCAGAAGTCGGCGAGCTCGCAGACCGCGTCGATCTCGGCCTGGTAGGCGGTCTTGCTCTGCCCGAGCATGGTGGCGGCGTTCAGCGTGGGCCGCCACGAACCGGTCAGCAGATCAGCGGCCTTGAGGAAGATCGCAGCCCGATCATCGAAGGACATCCGCTGCCACCCCGGCGCGGCGGCCTTCGCGGCGTCAACGGCGGAGCGGACGTCGGCGCCGGTGGCGTTGCCCATCGTGCCGAGCCGGGTGTTGCGGTGGTGGGGCGCCACCACCGCGATCGGGTCGCCACCGCCGAAGCGCTGCTGCCCGCCGATGGTCATCGTCAGCTCCGCCTCCTGCGCGCCCAACTGGGTGAGCCGGTCCGCGAGGGCCGCCCGCTCGGGGCTACCGGGCGCATGAGACAACACCGGCTCGTTGACCGGCGTCGGGACCTGGCTGATCGCGTCCATCGGGGACCTCCTTGGTGTGGTTCAGCGGTTGACGAACGAGCGGAGGAAGAACAGGACGTTGGCCGGGCGCTCCGCCAGCCGGCGCATGAAGTAGCCGTACCAGTCGGAGCCATACGGCGTGTAGACGCGCATCTGGTGACCGGCGGTCGCCAGCCGCTGCTGCTCCTCGGCCCGGATGCCGTAGAGCATCTGGAACTCGTAGGACTCCGGCGCCCGGCCGTGCTCACGGGCCAGCTGCTCGGTGCGCGCGATGAGCGCGGGGTCGTGCGTGCCGATCATCGGGTAGCCCTGCCCCGCCATCAGCGTGCTCAGGCAGCGGGCGTACGCGGCATCGACATCGCCCTTGCGGCGGTGTGCTACCGAAGCGGGCTCGGCGTAGGCACCCTTCACCAGGCGTACCCGGGAGTCAGCGCGCGCAAGGTCGCGACAGTCCTGCTCGGTGCGATACAAGCCCGACTGAACGACGGCGCCGACCCACGGGAAGTCCGCGCGCAGGGCGGACACCGCAGCGAGCGTCGAGTCCACGGTCGTGTGGTCCTCCATGTCGATCGTCACCGTCGTCCCAACCCGAGCCGCGACCGCGCAGATCTCCCGCGCCGCGTCCAACGCAATCCGGTCGCCCTCCTCCGCCAAGGACTGCCCGAGGGCGGACAACTTCACCGACACCTCCACCGACCGGGCCACGCCACCCTCAGCCAGCTCCTCGAGCAGCGCGCCATAGGCGTGCACAACAGCCTGTGTCTGCTCGACGGTCTGCGTCTCCTCGCCCAAGCGATCCAGGCTGACCAGCAGACCGGCATCAACAAGCCGCCGAGACGCCACTAGCGCATCGCTCACCTGCTCGCCGGCCACGAACCGGTCCACGACCCTGCGACTGACGGGGACGGAGCTGACGAGACGCTTCGCCCGTGAGCTTTGAGCGGCGGCGAGGAGGACAGAATTTGGCACGGAAGGCTCCCGTCGAGGCCTGCGGAGTTGGGTCAGATACCACGCTAGGTGGCGAGCATGGAAAGGGACAATCGAGAACTGGCTGCCAACGAGCGCCGCAGGACTGATCACGTGTTGCGCCGAGGCAGCGAGACGTTGTACGCGAGCAGTGCTGCCGCACCCGTGAGGCCGGTCCAGCCAGGAGCGCGGCGTCCTCCTCCGTGCGGCGCAGCATCGCCTGCAGCACGGCACCCGTGCCCGGGTACTGCTCCCGAAGCTCACCGAGCACCGCCAAGGGGGAGTCGACAGTCCGGGAGTCCTCCATGTCGAGGGTCACCGTGGTGCCCGGCGTCGCCGCCGCGGCCACCACCGGGCGCACCAACCCCAGCGCGAGGTCATGGCCGCCGTTAGCCAGCCCCTGCCCAAACGCGGATAACTTGACTGATACTTCCGCCCTGCAGCCGAGCTTCAGCGGCGCCAGCCCATCCAGCGCAGTCAGGTAGGCGTCCCGAGACCGGCGCGCCTCGGTGCGGTCGGTGACTTCCTTACCGAGGTGGTCAAGCGTTACCGACATGCCCTGACCAGTCAGAGTCCGCACCACCTCCAACACGTCCGCCAGGGACTCGCCGGCCACGAACCGATCCACCACTCGGCGCGTGGTCGTCGGGACTGTCACCAGTCGACGCAGGCCTGACCGGTGCGAGGCGGCCAAGAGGGTCCTTGGCGTGAGCATGTGCGCCTCCAGCTGGCGAGATATCTGCAGAGACAGACAGACAAGCAGCCCGGTCAACCGGGTCTGATGTAGGAGCGGCAGTCATCCTGGACGTAGGTATCTGTCAGGGGCCCGAACCTGCAGCGCCGCTGCTTCTCGTGGTGTGCAGGTGGGCCCTGGCGACTGACTAAAGGTCGCGGACTGTTCGTTAAGGCGGCGCGCAGGTCCGGGGTGGATGAAGCTCAAGGATAGAGGCCGCGGAGCTGAACGGCTTCTGCGACTCGGCCGACGCCGATCGCGTGTGCGGACCGCCGCAGCGATATGCCGTGGTGGGCGCTATGGCCGGCGACCTCGCGGTAGGCCGTCATCAGGAGGTCGCGGAGGCGGAGCTCGACGTTGTCCCGACTCCACGAGTACGACTGCAGGTTCTGAACCCACTCCAGGTAGGAGACAATGACACCACCGGCGTTGGCGAGAATGTCCGGCACGAGGACGACCCCACGGCCGGCGAGGATGTCGTCAGCCTCGGGTGTGGTAGGTCCGTTGGCGCCCTCGACGATGAAGCGTGCGCGGACCGAGCCCGCGTTCGCCGCTGTCAGGGCGCCTTCCAGGGCGGCGGGAACGAGAACGTCGACGTCTAGGCTGAGGAGCTCTTCGTTGCTGATCCTGTCGCCAGCAGGGTAGTCAGCGACTGAGGTTCCGCCCGCGGCCAAGAAAGCGCGGACCGCCCCAATGTTCAGACCGGAGCCGTCGTAGCACCCGCCGCCGACATCTCCTACCGCAACCACCCGCACACCGGCCTGCTGCAGATACAACGCGGCGAGCGAGCCGACCTTGCCGAAGCCCTGGACGGCCGCGGTACATGACTTCGGGTCCCGACCGGCGTCCCGTAGCACTTCCAAGGTGGCGATAAGAACACCGCGTGACGTCGCACCGGCTCGCCCAGCGGAGCCGCCGAGGCTCATCGGCTTCCCAGTCACCACACCGGGTACCGAGTACCCCGCGTTGACGGAGTACGTGTCCATGACCCAAGCCATTGTTCTCTCATCAGTACCGACGTCGGGCGCCGGGATGTCTCGCTCCGGCCCGATGATCGGCAAAATCTCGCTGGTGTAGCGCCGGGTAGCCCGTTCGAGCTCGCTGTCTGTCAATGTCGCCGGGTCGACCGACAGGCCTCCCTTTGCGCCGCCGAAAGGGATCCCGACGACTGCGCACTTCCATGTCATCCACATGGCCAGGGCCGTGACCTCGTCGAGGTCGGTGTCCGGGTGAAAACGGATCCCTCCCTTGGCCGGCCCCCGCGCCAGATTGTGCTGGACCCGGTAGCCGCGAAGCACCGCCACAGTCCCGTCCTCGCGTCTCAGCGGCACGGAGACCATGAGGGAACGGCGAGGGGAGGCAAGCGTCTCGTGCAGACCGTCGTCGAGGTGGAGCAGGGCGACGGCGTCGGCCAACTGGGACAACGCAGCCGCCCGGGCAGCCGCACCGCTGGACCCACCGGGCACTGTGGAAGGCAACTCATGGGGACGGTCCGGCGAAGTCAGGGTCACAGCTTCCGCAGTTGCTGGTGGTCAAGCACGATCGGAACCTACGCCGCCAGAATTTGACAGTCGATAGACATCCGTCTGAGAATCGGGCGGCCCTGCCTGACGAATGTCTGAGAGGTCTGTGTGATGCCTCACGACCTGCAGGCCCTGGTCGACGAGCTCGCGCAATTGCTGTCGTCGGCGGCCACCTTTGAGGACAGCAACTTCAATCTCGTGACCTTCAGCTCTCAGACGGGCGACGTGGACCAGGTGCGCCAGCAGGCCATCCTTCGACGCGCTTCCTCGGAGCAGGTCCGAGGGTGGTTCGAGCAGTTCGGCATCGCCACCGCCACGGACCCCGTGAGGACGCCGCCCAACCCGGAGGCGGGGATCGTAGCCCGGCTGTGTCTGCCGGCCCGATGGCGAGGCGTGAACTACGGCTACTTCTGGTTCCTAGACGAGCGGAGACAGATCAACGAGGCACTCCTGCCCTTGGCGATGACCGTCGCCGCCCGGGCTGGAGTCGCCCTGGCACAGCAGTGGCGCACCCGCCAGGACGTCCAGCTCAGCGTCCAGGCCCTGCTCAGCCCCCACGTCGACCTTGCCGAGCAAGCCGCCGACGACCTCGAGGACCTCAACGTCATCAGCCGGGGCACTCCCGTGGTGGCCGTCGTCTGCGATCTTGGCACAGACAGCAGACAGCAAACGATCAACACCTGGCGCCTCCCGCGCGAAGTGCTGGTTACGGCAGCTGCTGGCACGCTCTCCGCCGTCGTCCCACTGCGGGACGCCCTCGAGCTGTCGCCGGCTGTCGACGTGGCGACCCAGATCAGAGAACTGGCTGGCGAGCGACAGGGGTCTCACCCGACGCCGGTGACCATCGGCATCGGGGCAGCGCGCCCGGACGTGCGCCAGACGCGGGGCAGCTGGCTGGAAGCCAGTATTGCCGCTCGGGTCGCCGGCGGGGGCGGGAGTCTTGTCCCGATCACCCGCTGGTCTGAGCTGGGCGTCCACCGGTTACTCGCCTGCGGCCCACGGGTGGCTCTAAGAGAGGCGGTGCTGGACCCGTCGGTCCAGCGGCTGCTTGAGCACCCTCGTGACGACCTAGGCGCTACAGCAATCACTTATCTTGAGTGCGCTGGCAATGTCCAGAAGACCGCGGCCGAGCTGCAGGTGCACCGCCAGACGCTGTACTACCGCCTGAGAAGAATCGAAGAAGTGACCGGGCTGGACTTGAGTCTCGGGCGAGACCGACTCGTCCTCCATCTCGGCTTGACGCTGGCCGCGGCACTGGGCGCTCCCAGGGTCAAGCGGCGCCGGCTCTAGCACTACAGCCGCAGTTACGGTGACGCTCCTTGGGCTTTGTAGTGGCAGTGTCGGGCTCGGGCTTGGTGGCGTCGTCGCCAGCGGGACCAGTCCCGGACGGCGTGGACCTCGGGTGGCTGGTGGCAGATGAGGTGGGCGAGAAGCCGGCGGATCTCGGGGGCGGTGAGCGGGATCTGAACCTCCCCCACAACCGTGGAGACATGGACTATGAGGAGTAGCCATGTCAGAGACACGACGCAAGTTCGACCTGGAGTTTCGGGCTGGGGCTGTGCGGATCGTGGCCGAGAGCGGGAAGCCGATCGCAGCAGTGGCCCGTGACCTGGGTGTGAACCCGGGGACGCTTGCGCTGCGAGAAGCGCGCCACTCACCGCTCGATGTTCCGCACCTATCGGCGCTGTCTTCTGAACTGAGTCCTGCGCGCTCGCGGGGTCATTGACCGCTCGGGCGGCGACCTACAGAGTTGTGCACCCTGACCTCTACGGCACGTGCTGGAGCGACATGACCCAGACCCATCCGGCCGGACCGCGCCGGGGGCTGCCCCCGGCTACCGGGATCCTCCGGCGCAAACCGATCGAGGACGACGGGGAGGTCAGCGGTCTGCAACGCACGATCGGGCTGTGGCAGCTGACCGCCATCGGGCTCGGCGCGATCATCGGCGCTGGCATCTTCGCGCTGGCCGGCCCGGTCGCGAAGGGTGGCACGTCCCCTGCGGTCGGACCCGCGGTGTCAATCTCCTTTGTCATCGCGGGTGTCGCCAGTGCCTGCGCGGCGCTGTCCTACGCCGAGTTCGGCGGCCTGATCCCGAAGGCCGGCTCCGCCTACACCTACGGCTATGCGGTGCTGGGCGAGTCCGTCGGCTGGTTCATCGGCTGGGACCTGCTGCTGGAGTACACCGCGATCGTCGCCGTCGTGGCGATCGGTGTCTCGCAGTACGTCGGCTATCTCGTCCAGAGCTTCGGCGTCCACCTGCCGGCGTGGATGTCGGGTGCGCCAGGCACCGGCAGCGGGCACAAGGTCGACCTGTTCGCGGTCCTGCTATGCCTGGGGGTCGCGGCGCTGCTGAACCGCGGCATCAAGACCAGCGCCCGGATCGAGACCTACCTGGTCTTCATCAAAATCGTCATCGTGCTGGCCGTGATTGCCGTCGGCGCCTTTTACATCAAAGCCGACAACCTCACTCCGTACTTCCCCAACGGGTTCGGCAGCGCCGCCACCGGAGCGGCCACGGTGTTCTTCGCGGTTTTCGGCTACGACGCCATGAGCACCGCGGCGGAGGAGAGCAAGGACGCAGAGCGCAACCTGCCCAAGGCGATCGTGTTGTCGCTGAGCATCGCGATGGTGCTGTACTTGCTCGCCGCCACCGTCCTGACCGGGATGCAGAACTACACGAAGCTGTCGGACAAGGCCGCGTTCGCGTTCGCCTTCCAGTCCGTCGGGCAGGGCGGCTTCGCAAAGATCGTCTCGATCGGCGCCATCATCGGGATCGTCACGGTGCTGTTCTCCTTCACCTTGGCCGCCTCCCGGGTGTGGTTCGCGATCGCCCGCGACGGGCTGCTGCCGAGCTGGTTCGCCCACCTCAACACGCGGCACTCGCCCTCGCGGCCGGTGTGGATCGTGGGAGTCGTGGCCGCCTGCATCGCCGGGTTCGTACCGATCGGAGACGCCGCCGAGCTCACCAACATCGGTATCTTGCTGGCCTTCGTGGTGGTGTCCGCCGCCGTCATCGTGCTGCGCTACCGCTCCCCGGACCTGCCCAGGACCTTCCGCACCCCGCTCATGCCCGTCACTCCGCTGATCGGCATCGCCTTCTCCCTGTGGCTGGTCAGCAAGTTGCAGACCGTCACCTGGATCCGCTTCGTGGTCTGGTTCGTGCTCGGCGCCCTGGTGTACGGCCTGTACGGCTACCGGCACAGTAAGCTCGGCCGCGGCCAGGTCGTCTCGACGTCCGACGTCTGAGACCTGCGCCTTTCGGGTCGGGCTCGAACACTCGGGAAGGGCTGCGGAGGCGACTGTGTTGTCGCCACCGTGACCGACCGACGCGCCAGCTGTTCCGCGGTGGGCGGTAGCGTGGGCGGTGGAAGACCACCGTCACGAGGGCCGCGGCAGGTGAGACCGCGGCCAGCGCCACCAGGGCGACGACGACACCGGCAATCGAGGACCCGACCAGCGGGATCAGGTCAAGTATCCCGGTCAGCACCGACAGCACCAGGGCATACGGCACCCCGAGGATCAGCAGCAGCAGGTATGAGGTCACGATCGCGACGACCGAGGTGGCAACATTGCCCAGCACGTAGCCACCGACCCTGAAGATCACCTCATCGGCCAGCAGCCCGAACCGCGGGCGGTGCCGCAGCGCAACGAGCCGGTACAGCACCTGCTTGATCCTCGGCAGGTCGGCCAGAAAGTAGACCACCAGCACCAGGGTGACCACCAGCTCGAACGTGAACGACAGCACTGCCGTGCCCGCCGACAGCAGCCCGCCAGCAGTCTTGATACTTAGCCCGTTCTGCAGGCTCTGCTGGATGCGCTCGGTGACGTGGTATTTGGCGTTGAGCCGCCCCAGTGTGTTGTGCTGGTCCTGCAGCTCGCGGGCGTAACGCGGACCGTTGCGGGCCAGCTCGCTGGCTTCTCTGGCCAATGGTGGGAACGCCGCGGCGGCAAACCCGGCGAACAGCCCTAGCGCGATGACCGCGATGACAGCCACCGCCACCGGCCGGGACAGCCCGCGGCGCACCAGCCAGCGCACCGCCGGGTCCAGCCCGATCGCGATGAAAGCCGCTACCAGCAGGAGCACGAACTCGTCGCGGACGGTGTAGAGCGCGAACCCCCCCAGCACGGCGAGCAGCGCTCCGGCCGTGACCGAAAAGCCGCGGTGCAGATCCGACCGGCGCCCGGCCCGCGCGCCCGGTACCCCGAACGGCTGGCCCTCGCCGACCTGCGCCGCCAGCCGGCGCGCCTGCGTGTCCAGCAGCAGCACATCGGCCTGCCCAGCGGTCCTGACCGCTGCGACGGCGGCGTCCTTGGCCCGCTCGAGCTGCTGGCCGGCAGTGCCGGTCTGCTGTTCGGCCTGAGCCGCGCGCAGCCGGGCGGCACCAGCGTGCAGCTCAGCCACGGCAGCGGCCTGCTCGGCCTGCCGCGCGGCCCCCTCGGCAGCCGGCAGCGCATCCTTTGCCGGCTGCCCTTCGCCCTCCAGCCGCCCACCCTTTCCTCGGGACGGCTCCCCCGCCGCGGGCGGCCCGGTCCCGTTGCTGCTCGTCACCGCGGTAAGCCCGCGGAGTCGTCCCGGCACCCGGCTACAGCCCGGACCCCCCTTGGAGTCCGACGTTCACCCGCCGCAGCAGAACAGTGCCCTCTGGTTCCACTCGCCGCCCCGTCGATCACGTGCCCCAGTTCCCCGCCGCCGATGTGGCAGCACCAGCGGTCTGCACCCGGTCCGGCGCCAGGCTGGCCAACGGCGCGGCAACGCAGGTACCGCTCAGGTCCGCCAGGGTTGCACCGCCCTGGTGTACCGCCTCGACGCGCCACGGCTGACCCCCGCTGTAACGCACCACAAGACTGCCCGGCATCGGCAGATGCCCCTCCACTCCGACAGCTGAAACCACCTCGAGGGCCGTGCTGACCGCCGCGTCGGCGACCAGCCCGGCAGCGTCCTCAGCGTCTGCCTCCGCCGGCACCGCCAGAGTCAGCAGAACTGTCACCAGCCGCTCCCCCGGCCCGGTCACAACGCTGCCTTCTGCGCAGCTGCCGGTGTCCGGCGACCCGCCGACTTCGCCTGACCCGGCTTGTCGCGCAACGCCCTGTATATAGAGGTGCGGCTGACCCCGAAGATGCTGCCGATCTGCTCCACGGTGTGCTCCCGCTCGTCATACAACCGTCGGGCGGCTCGCACCTGGTCGGCGCTCAACTTCGAGGGTCGGCCGCCGTTGCGGCCCCGGGCCCTGGCCGCCGACAGCCCGGCCATCGTGCGGTCTCTGATGATTTCCCGCTCGAACTGGGCCAAAGCACCGAACAGGTGGAACACCAGCCGCCCGCCAGCGGTGGTGGTGTCGATCGACTCGCGCAGCGACCGGAACCCGACGCCACGCTCGTCCAGTGCAGTCACGGTGTCGATCAGGTGCCGCAGGGAGCGGCCGAGGCGGTCCAGGCGCCACACCACCAGGGTGTCCCCCTGCCGCAGCCGCTCCAGAACCTTGTCCAGCTCCGGTCGGCGGTCCAGCACTCCCGATGCGTGGTCGACAAACACCTCATAGCAGCCCGCTGAGGTCAGCTCGTCGGTCTGCAGGTCGGCGTTCTGCTCCGCCGTCGACACCCGCGCATAGCCCAACAGCACCGTCACCAGAAGAACGTAGCGGAAACGTCAGACAGGACTGGTTGCGCCACGCTGATTGCGTGCACTGGTTGCGCTACACCCACAGCCCGTCCCGACTGGAGGTTTCGCTACACCCCCGGCTGTGTATCGATAACGGTCGGATGCGGGATCCTTTGCCAGAGCAAGTGGCGCCTGCACCTGATGGGTAGAACCAGTTCGCGCACTTCTTCTGAAGCACCAAGTCCACAGCAGGAGGCACGTGTGGCCGGCGACGTCGACCTCGACCTGCCCGGCCCGCCGCCGGTCCGGCACACTGCCGGGAATCTCCTGCACTGCGGCGGCTCCCCTGCCGGCACTCGCCCGACGGCTTGTGACAAGCTGCCACACACCGCTTGTCCGCGGGTCATCTGTGCTGTACCGACTGGTGTAGAGCACACTGCTGTTCGTGTTGCGAACAGGACGCCCGCTGGCCGGGGCGGTGGTGCTGGCCGCTGCGGTGCTGGCGGTAAGCGGGTGCGGCAGCAGCAGCGGCAAGGCCGGTTCTGCGGGGCATCCGAC
>JAABUM010004688.1_pt1 | contig 15160 bp, 17 predicted proteins | sample 5559161 | NCBI WGS metagenome assembly JAABUM01 (sample SAMN10711868, study PRJNA513369) | rock metagenome | isolation source: Antarctica rocks | place: Antarctica: Victoria Land, Siegfried Peak nord
ATCGAGCAACGCGTCCACCCGGGCCAACTCCACCGGCAGCCGCAACACCTCCGCCGGCAACACCGCCTCCCACAGGCTGACCTGCTCCGCCCGCGTCCGTAACACACCGCACCCCAGACCTCGACCAACCCGTCAGCGAACATGATCCCGGCAATCGGGACGTCGAACACGACGCCGCGCCCGGGCGAAACAGCTGCGCCGCAACGCAAATGGCTACGAGTCCTTCAGGTCGAAGTAGCTAGCTGCCGCCGTTGACCTGCCCAGTCACCGCTGTTCCGTAGGGCCAGGGGTCCGCGCCCGCTGGTCGGGGCTGGACGCGGGCGTGGGCGTGGGCGTGGGCGTGAGTAGGGTGCCACGGGTGGACGTCTCGGCGGGGCCGCCTGCCGCTGATGCTGTCGGGACCGGGACTGTCGTCGTCGAGCAGGTGCCGGCTCCGGCTCGGCTGCGCCGGATCATCTGGTGGCGCGAGCTGGCGCTGGCTGTGGTCGCCTACGCTGTCTACGCCGCCGGTCGGTCGCTGCACGGCGAGACGCTGAACGCCGACAATGTGCGGGTCGCTGACGCGCACGGCCATGAGCTGCTGCACGTCGAGCAGCGCTGGGGGCTGGCGTGGGAGCATCAGGTCCAGAACGTGTTCCTGGCGCACCACACGTTCCTGCGGGTCGTGGGCGGCTTCTACGGCGGTGCCCATTTCGTGATCACCGTGGGTGTGCTGGTGTGGCTGCTGTTCGCCCGGCCGGCGCACTACCGCTTTTGGCGCACGGTGCTGTTCACGGTGACGTTGAGCTCGACTGTCGTCTTTCTGCTGTGGCCGGCTCTGCCGCCCCGTTTGCTGCCGGTGGGGGAGCGCACCGTGGACACGCTGGACGTGGTCGGCGGGTTGTGGTCCTACAACCACGGGGTGCTCGAGCACATCAGCGACCCGTACGCGCCGATGCCGAGCCTGCACCTCGCGTGGGCGACGTGGGTGCTGCTGGCGGTGTGGTTCGCGCTGCCGGCCCGGTCCCGCCGGGCGCGGGGGTTGCTGCTTGCCTACCCGGCCGTTGTCTTCTTCACGGTGGTCGTGACCGGGACGCATTATGTGATCGACGGGGTGGCCGGGGCGGCGATGGTGGGGCTGTCGGTCGGCGCCGTCGCACTCGCCCTGCGGCTGCACGCCCCGTGGTCACCGGGCGCTCAGGTGGTCCCAGCGCCCCGGCCCGCCGACTGAACAGGTCCTGGCCTGCGCCGGCAGGTGCTGCCGACCCCTGAGCAGCGACGGGGGGGTCATCAGCGGCTTCCCTCTTTGTTGTGTTGCGGGCGGCAAGGCGCCGGCGCTGGTCGGTCAGCGCAGCTGCAGCCTGGCACCGGATCGCGACGTAGCAGGCGACGGCGATGAGCAGAACGGCGAAGGCGCGGGTCAGCGCGGGTGTGGAGACGCGGTCGGCGACCCGTTTGCCGGCAAGGGAACCGGCGACGGCGGCTGCCGTGAATGGGACCACGACCTGCCAGGGGATCTGGCTGTGTCCGAGTCGGGAGGCGAGGGCGCCCAGGGAGTTGATGGCGATGATCACGAGGGAGGTCCCGACCGCGGTCGGCATCTGATAGCGAAGCGCGACGACCAGTGCGGGGACGATGACGAAGCCGACGCCGACGCCGATCAGGAACCCGACGACCAGTGCGGCGGCGACGACGTCGACCCATCCGCTGCGACGGCTCGTTCGGCCCGGACCGGTCCGCGCTGCGGCGCCAGCCGCCGCCGGCAGCTCGGGCGGGGTCCGGGTGAGCAGCGCCGGCTCGGCTGCCGCTGGGCCTGCAACGTGTGGCGCCGACTGGCGAAGGGAGCCGACGCCGGCGGTGTGCCGGCTCCCGCGGTACGGCTAGCCGAGCGTGCGGCGGCGGCGGCGTATGCGGCCGGGAACGACGTACGCCGCGGCCCGGGTCGCTAGTGCGAGCGGGCGCGGTGCCGCAGCAGCACCGCACCCCGCTAACGAGCAGGTGCTAGGACAGGGAGGCCGTGCCGATGGGCCGGCCGGTGGACACGTCGGCGATCCATGGGCCGCGCGTCCGCTCGGTCTGTCCAGCCCGGCAGGAGAGTCAGGCTGGGGTGCTCTGGTGCGGTTCGCCGCTGCCGACCTCGGCGGCGGGGACGGTGGCGCTGACCAGCGCGAGGGCGGCGTTGCGGCGCTTGAACACCAGCGCTGCCGCGGCGGGGATGGCTGCGATGCCCACGGCGCGCATCCACGGCTGGTTGGCCTTGTGGCCCAGGGCGGCGTCCAGGCTGAGCTGGCCGGGGCCGCCGAGGGCCAGGGAGGCGGCGGTCAGGGCCAGCACGGCCGGGTACTCATAGCCGCCGGACTGGGCAAAAAAGCCGTTGTCCTTGTGCATGGAGGCGGCGACCACCATGGTCCCGGCGGCTGCGGCCCCAGCGGCGGGGGTGGCCAGGCCCAGGGCCAGCAGCGCGCCGCCGCCGGCTTCGCCGGCGCCGGCCAGTGCCGCGTTGAGCTTGCCGGGGGTGAAGCCGACCGAGTCGAAGAACCCGCCGGTGCCGGCGAGGCCGCCGCCGCCGAACCAGCCGAACAGCTTCTGTGCGCCGTGAGCCATCAGGGTGCCGCCGACCCCGACGCGCAGGGTCAGCAGGCCAAGGTCGCGTGCGTCTGTCGTCATGGATCTCCCCGAGAAAGTGGTTGTAGGTTCAAATACTACGTGTAAGAGTAGGTCGTGGCGGCTCCCAGTTCGCGAGCCAGCTTCTCGGGATAGTTCTGTCACACGGCGCCTCCAGGCCTGGCCCTCGATCTTTGTCGCTAGGGGATCCGCAAACGGTGATGGTGACGATCTGGATCTAGCGCGGTCTGTCCTGGCGGGTCTCAGCCGCAGGCTGTTCGGGCGGTAAGAAGCTTGGGCACGTAGGACACGTAGGAAGAAGCGTGCTGAGCTCGCCGTTGCTGCGGTCATGTCTTCTCTTGCCGACCGGACGATCGACGCGCTCTCCAACGAGCATGACGCCCTCGCCGCGGCCGTCCGTGATCTGACCGACGACCAGCTGACCGCATCGTCCGGTGCCGCCGAGTGGACGGTGGCACAGGTGCTGTCCCACCTTGGCAGCGGCGCCGAGATCACCATGGCCGGCCTGCAGGCGGCGCTGGGTGAGCGGGCCGCGCCAGAGGACGATTTCAACCCTTCCGTGTGGGACCGCTGGAACGCTATGAGCCTGGTTCAGCAGCGTGCGGGCTTCCTCGAGCATGATGCGGTGCTGGTCGCGGCCTTCACCGCGTTGGACCAGCAGCAGCGCGAGACGCTTCAGCTGCGGGTGGGGTTCGCGCCGGCCCCGCTCACGGTCGCCTCGTTCGCCGGGATGAGATTGCACGAGGCAGCCCAACACGGCTGGGACGTCCGCGCCGCCCGCGATCCCGGCGCCGGGCTGCGTACCGACTCGGCGCGAGTGCTCGCCGAGCTGTTCTCCCACGGCATTGCGTTCCTGCTCGGGTTCATCGCGAAGCCCCACTCGGCCACCGAGGCTGTCCTCCTCGACATCGTCGATTCGGGCTATGGGCTGTGGATCACCGACTCGGTGACACTGATGTCACCCGTCAGCAACCCGACCGCCACCTTCAGCGGCCCGCTCGAGGCCGCGATCCGCCTGCTCGCCGGCCGGCTTGGCCCGAACCACACTCCCGGTAACCTTGAGATCACGGGCAACACAACACTCGAGCACCTGCGGACCGTCTTCCCAGGATTCTGAGACCCCACCGGCTCCCCCGCCCCTAAGCAAGCGATGACGTGCCGCGAGAGGATCCGTGGGTCCTCGCCAGGACAGGTAGCCGGCGACCCGGCCGGCGTAGATGCGCCGGGCGCGTGCCGCCAGCGGCGCGGTCGTGAGGTGCGCCCGGTAGGCCTCCAGGCGGTCCGCGAGCGCCTCGTCGAGGGCTCTTATCTGGGCGCTCACCGCGTCCGCACGGACCGGCACCGGGCCCACCCCCTGTTATCAGCACCAGCTTCCGGTCGTTAGCGTCCCTCACCCAGCGCGTTATCGGTAGCGGGACAGACGAGGGACTTCGGAGAATGATCGTTATCAGCAGTAGCGTCAGCGAACGGTCTCGATGAGCAGCACGACACGCGACCTGCGCCGGTCGTACAGGCAGTACAGCGGAGGATCTGTCCCCGGCGCAGCTTGTCCGCTACTTCCATCTCGACACCGCTGACCAGGAGCTCGTCGCCGCCCGCCGCGGTGCGCTTGCTCGGTCCTTCCTGCCCGACGCGACCGACGTGCCCGAGCAGGTGGTGGCCTACGTCGCCGCCGAGCTCGACATTGAAGACCCAGGTGTGTTCAAGGGCTACGCCCAGCGCCGGTCCACCCAGTGGGAGCACGCCGAGCAGTTCGGACGCCTACGGCTACCGGGACTTCTCCGACCCGAGGTGCAGGCGAGCTGACCGGCTGGCTCGCGGCCGGGCCCGCACCTCGGCGGACTGGGGCAGCGTGCTGGTCGATCTGCTCCAGCTGTCCTCAGGAGCGGCGGCCTCGTTCACGCTGGCCGCTGCCACTGCAGGAGGTAGTGCCAGTACGGCAACCGCGTGACCTTGGGTACCGGGGAGGAGCGCGCCGGCGTGGGGGCGGACCTCGGTCTTTCAGAAGGCGGCAGCCGACTGTAGTGCTGTGACCGGCGTCGGCGGCTCCGTACGGCCAACAGCCGGCCGCCAGCGGCAGCCGGCTGTTGGCCGGTCCCCAGCCACGAGCCGGGCGCCCGAGCATCTGGCGGTACGGGCCGCGCTCGTCGCCGGCTGGCGGTCGCCGGTCTGTGGTGGCCCGGCACCGTCGCGGGCCCGGCTAACGACCCAGCAGCACGTACCGGCGGAACTGTCGCTAGCTGGCTTCGTACCGTCGCTGACCGCGGGCCGGGTCACTCGTGTGGTCCCGGTGAAGGCCGCTGGGCAGTGCGGCTGTGGCGGCGAGTGCGAGCAGCAGGGCTGCTGCCCCGCCGGCGACGTCGAGCAGGTAGTGATTGGCGGTTCCGAGCACGACCAGTGCGGTGAGTATCGGGTAGACGGCGGCAGCCGTCCGGGCTGCTCGATGTCGGGTAAGGCTCCAGACGGTGACCGTGCACCACAACGCCCAACCGACGTGCAGGCTCGGCATCGCCGCGAACTGGTTGGACGCCGCGTCGACCGAGGTCGACCCCCAACTGCCCCAGGTGTGAAACGCCACAACGGTGTCGATGAAGCCGTACCCGGCTAGCAGCCGCGGCGGGGCGAGCGGAAACAGCCAGAACCCGGCCAGGGCGATCCCGTTGAGGGCGTAGAACGCGACCCGCAGCCGCCGGGCCGCCGTCGTCGCCCGGCGCGCCGCCCACACCGCAACGGCGATCACGACCAGAAAGTGGGCGGCTGCGTAGTAGTAGTCCGCCAACACCGCCAGCGGGCGCAATGCGGCGAGGGCGGCGTTGAGCGTGTGCTCAGGGTCGAGATGGGCGGCGCTTTCCCAGCGCAGCAGCTCACTGCCGCGCAGCAGGGCTGCGGGCTGCTGGGTCGGGACGGCGTTACGCAGCAGGCTGTAGACCAGGTAGCCGACCAGGACAAGGGCAAGCTCCCCGGCGATCTTCGCTGCGCGGACCATCCCGACCGGCTGGGCCACCTGAACCTGTCGGCGTGGCCCAGTGGCCCGGCGGGGGCTGCGGGTTTTGTCATCGGAGTGCATCGCCCTTCCGCCGGGCGCCGTGCCAGCCCGCGGGGGGAGCGGATCAGATGTCATGGTCTAGGGCAACGGACAGGCGCTCCAACGACGGCAGCGCTAGCAGCACAGCGGCCCGGTCGGCCGGGTCGATCCGGCCCAGCGCTCGCGCCAGCATCGCCTGCTGCGCCTGCTGCCAGGCGTGCAGCTGGTGTGAACCAGTCCCAGTCAGGCTCAGCCGGCGGCTGCGGCGATCGGCCGGGTCCGCCGATCGCTGCACCATCCCGGCGTCGCTCAGCTGCGCGAGCAACGTGCTGACCGTGTTCGGTGCCAGCCGCAGATCGGCGGCGAGGTCATTGACCCGCGACCCCGGCTGCGCCGCGAGCTGCTGGAGCAACTCGACCTGGGCCATCGGCAGCGACTCGGACGGGACCGTGGTCCGAGTCCCCCGGCGCAGTGCCCGCCGCAGCCGGGTCACCACATCAGCAAGCTGATCGGCGCCCCCGCCGACCAGCAAGGACGCAGCTCGGCTCACCCCGACATCTTATCTCTGCGACAGAGGTAGCGTGTGCGCATCGGTCGACACGTCCGCCGTTCACACTGCTGTTGACACCGCCGCCGCCGAAGGGGCCCGATGCGCGTCCTGGCCTACCTGCCGAGCCCCTCCCGCGGGGTGTGGCACCTCGGACCGCTGCCCGTACGGGCCTACGCCCTGTGCATCATCGCCGGGGTAGCCGCCGCACTCTTCCTAGCAGACCGGCGCTGGCAGGCCCGCGGCGGCGCGCCCGGCGCCATGTCCGATGTTGCCCTCTGGGGGGTCCCGTTCGGGATCGTCGGCGCCCGTCTCTACCACGTCGTGACCGACCCGGAGCTGTACTTCGCAGCCGGCAAGCACCCCATCGAGGCGCTCTACATCTGGCGCGGCGGGCTGGGCATCTGGGGCGGCGTCGCCGGCGGCGCGCTCGGCGCGTGGATCGTCTGCCGCCGGCGCGGCGTCCGCCTCGTCGAGGTCGCCGACGTCATGGCGCCGGCGCTGCCGCTCGCCCAAGCGATCGGCCGGCTCGGCAACTACTTCAACCAGGAGCTCTACGGCCGGCCATCCGGGCTGGCCTGGGCGGTGCGGATCGACCCGCCCAACCGGCCCGCCGCAACCCCGACCACTGCCACCTACCAGCCGACGTTCCTCTACGAAGCGCTGTGGGACCTCGGGGTCGCCGGGCTGGTCGTCTGGGCAGAGCGGCGCTACGACCTGGGCCGCGGCCGGGCATTCGCGCTCTACGTCGCCGCCTACACAGTGGGACGGGGATGGGTCGAAGCCCTGCGGATCGACCACGCGAATCACCTGCTCGGGCTGCGCCTCAACGACTGGACCTCACTGCTGATCTTCCTGGCTGCCGCGGGGTATCTGCTCATGACCCGCCGCCGGGCTGGTCCCGGCCGGGCAGCCGAGCCGGCAGCCGGTGACGTGCACCAGCGGGAGGCCAGCCCGACCGCCAGCGCCGCGCCAGGCGCTTGACAGCAAGACGCCGACGTGTTCTCTGAGCACCGGTCCGCCACCGTGTGGGGACTTGTCGACCTGATCCTGGCACTGGTCTGCGCGGCAGGTGCCGCGCTGACCCACCACCGGGCCCTGTGGCTCGTCGCCGCCGGGTTCATCATCCTGGGCAGCCGTCAACTCGAGCTCGCCGGTCGCCTGAACGGCCGGCAATGACGCTTCCGGCGGAGCCCGGCCCGCCGCTGCTGCGTGCTCGCGGTCCCGCGCTGCGTGCTGGCGGTCCCGGCACTGCGGCACCACGGCGGCGGCCGTCAGGACCAGCCAGGGGCGCCGGGCCGCGATCCAGCGGTAGTCGTGGGGGCAGCATCAGGTGCTGCGGGCGGCCCTGCTCATGGGCGGCTGCCCAGGCCCGGCCCGGGACCCGGTGGTGACAGCCACCGCCCGGACGGCACCGCAGCCGAGCACCCGGGTGTGGGAAGCGCCCGCACGGTTGGCGGTCACCGTCGTGCTGACCGGCGTAGCCGCTGGCGCCGGCGGCGCCGCCCTGACCCTGGTGCTGCATCTGGTCCAGCACCTGGCCTACGGCTACACCGGTGACACGTTCCTCACCGACGTGCAGCACGCGTCCGGTGCGCGCCGGGTGCTGGCCGTGACCGCCGGCGGCGCGCTCGCCGGCTCCGGCTGGTGGGCGCTGCGCCGGTTCACTCCGGTGAACACCGCAGTCACTACCGCCGTCGACCAACCCGCCCGGGGCCTGCCGGTGCCGGCCACCACCGCCGACGCCTTGCTACAGATCGTCGCCGTCGGCGCCGGCGCGTCGCTCGGACGCGAAGCAGCCCCCCGGCAGCTGGGTGCCACGACCGCCGGGTGGCTGGCCCGCCGCGCGGGTCTGGACCTCGACCAGCAGCGAACCCTGCTGGCCTGCGGCGCCGGCGCAGGACTCGCCGCCGTCTACAACGTCCCGCTCGGCGGCGCGGTGTTCACCCTGGAGGTCCTGCTCGTCTCGGCGGCCCTGCGACACGTCATCCCCGCCGTGCTCACCGCGGCGATCGCGACAGCTGTTGCCTGGCCAGTCGTGACCGACCAGCCCACCTACCTCGTCCCCGCCTTACACCAGGACGCGGCCGTCATGGTGTGGTCAGTGCTGCTCGGGCCGGTCGCCGGACTCGTCGGGCTGGGTTTCGCCCGCCTGACGTTGACCACCCGCCCCCCGACTGGCTGGCGGCTGGTCGTGGCCGTCACCCTGGGGTTCGCCGTCGTCGGCGTCGCCGCCGTGCCCTACCCGCAGCTGCTGGGAAACGGCAAGGGACCAGCACAGCTCGCGTTCGCCGGAGCGCTAAGCGTGCCCACGGCCGCGGCCCTACTTGTCCTCAAGCCGCTCGCCACGGCCGCCTGCCTGCGCAGCGGCGCCGCCGGCGGGCTGCTTACCCCAGCCCTGGCCACCGGCGCCCTGCTCGGCGCGCTCACCGGCCGGACGTGGGCCCTGCTGTGGCCCGGCAGTCCCACCGCAGCATTCGCCGTCGTTGGCGCCGCCGCCGTCCTCGCCGCCGCCCAGCGCGCCCCCCTGGCAGCGATCGTGCTGACCATCGAGTTCACCCACACCGGCAGCGCGCTGCTGGTACCGACGATGCTCGCCGTCGGTGGCGCAGCCCTCACCGCGCACCTGCTCCCCCGCCGTGAACCCCGGTAGGCGTCCCGAATGCCCGCGACACGCCCGGGTCGGTGCCCCGCCCCCGGGGTTCGACCGGGCGGAGCGCGGACGTGGGCAGCCCCAGACTCGCTCCTACCCGCCGGGCGCGCTGCACCTGCGCGCGTTCAACGTCGCTGCCACCGAGCGAACCCGGTCGCGTCGACCACCAGCCTTGACGCGACCGACGACAGTTCGGCGCGTCACGCCCGGCCTCAGGGTGACATTGACGCTAAGAAACTCGACGCCGCCAGCAGCATGTCGTTGGCGCGCTTGAGCTCTTTGACCTCACGCTCGAGCGGCTTGATCCGACCAACGTCCTCGGTGCTGACCCGGCCGCTCACCGGCGTCGATTGCGGCCTGCTTGCACCACCCCCGCAACGTGTCGGGGGTGGCTCCGACCCGTCGGCCGATCCACAGCACGGCGGCGTTGAGCGACAGGCCCGGCTCCTGCGCCCGGGCCTCGGCCACGAGCCGCTGCGCCCGATCACGCAGCTCGTTCGGGTACTTCCTCGGTGCTGGCACTCGACCCTCACCCGTGGCTTCGCACCCGCTACCAGGCCGGGGTTCCTCTGTGTTCTGTCAAGCGGCCGTAGGCTCGCGGCCGGCGGGTCCGGGAAGTGACTTCTCCGAAGCCGGCTGTCGATCTGATCGACGGCCGCGGCGATCTGCTTGACCCAGATACGGATGCCCGACAGCAGTCAGCCGCACTGGAGTTCCTAGCCGCCCCCCGAGACCTGGCAGGGCGATCGCGCCGGCGCCGCGGACCTCGACGGCGACGAGGACCAGCGACGCCATGCCGTGCTCTCGCCGCCGCACAGACCTTCCGCGTTGCCGCCGGATGAAGCACTCGTAAACCTCGACTGGACCGGTCAGCTGGTCGCGTTCGTGGCTGACCAGGCCCGGCGCCGCTTGTGCAGCATCATCCACCCGGTCTATACCGGGCAGCCCCAGGTGGCGCTGCAGCCGCAGGACCGAGATCCCGGGCGTGCCGGTCGAGACCAGGTAAGCGGCCCAGGACCACAGGTCGAGCAGCAGCACCGGCTCGCCCCCCGCCCAGCTCGGCGCTGCGCAGCAGGTCGTGACTGGCCAGCCGCAGTGCAGCGGCGTGCAGCATCGAGCCTGCCGGCACCGACGTCTGGTAGCGGCACGCCGAGCACTGCCACCCCAACCGCTGCGCCAGCTCCCTGCCACAAGCCGGCGCCGCACGCCAGCGGGCGGAACCCCACCGGCCATCGGGAGCCGAATAGGTACTCCCGGCAGGCCCCCGTCGGGGAACCGGTCCGGGAACTCCACGATCGCCCGCGGGAACTCCGGCCGACCCATCCCGTCCCCGTAGCGGAGCCAACCGGGACGAGCACGACGTTCCTTAGCACGTTCTTATGCGTGGGCGGCACTGTCAGCCTGGTCCGCTTCACCCACCGAAGGAGCACGCATGGGCAAACTCAGACTCACAGTCGCGGCACTGGCAGTCGCCGGCCTTAGCGCCGCTGGTGTCGGCACCGCCTTCGCCGCCCCGCCAGGCGCGTCGCCGTCCACCGCCGTGGCTCCCGCTGCTGGCGCCGCCGGCAACGTGCAGCAAGGCAACCAGAACGCTCCCGACACCGCGACGGCCGGCGAGAAGCCAGGCACCGAAGCCGCGGACTCAACCGAGAAGGCAGGCGCCGAGGCGGCAGGGCAGTCCGACGGCCCAGGCGGGCACCAGGACCCTGCGGGCAGCGTGGACAACCAGTCGCAGGGCAACAACTAGAACCCACAAGCCGGGCAGCGGCAGCGGCAACAGGAAGCCGCTGCCGCTACCCCCGTGCAGAGGGCACTGCCGAATGCGCAGGCCTCATCCTGCCGGGCGGCGGCCGGTGTTAGGCCAGCGTGGCAGGAGCGGATTGTTCCCAGCGTTTTCCCAGGTCCCATACAGCGCGACCCCGGGGCAGCGAGCCGACAGATGGGGATACCAAACGAGGGAGAAGCCGTGACCGCCCCAACCAGCAGCCAGACCACTTCCGGGACCACCGCTCACTACCCGGAGATGGCAGCAGCCGAGCCTGACTCACCGGCTACCAGGCCATCGGCGGCCGCCCCACCCCGGCGCAGGTCCGCAGCTGTCGTCGCGCTCGTCGCCGCCGGGGCGGTACTGGGTGGCACCGGCGGTGTCGCCACTGGTGTCGCCCTCCACAACGACAGCCCCGGCACACCGGCGGCGCTCAGCGGGTCACTGGCACCTGTGGCCTCCCCGTCCGGGACGAGCCCCGGCGGCCGGTCCACCTCGGCAGTTGCCGCCGCAGTGCTGCCTTCTGTCGTCGTGCTCGAGGTCTCCGGCAGCGGTCAGTCCGACACCGGCTCGGGAGTCGTGCTCAGCGGCGACGGCTACCTATTGACCAACAACCACGTCATCACAGCCGCGAGCTCGGGGGGGACGATTCGGGCAACGTTCAACGACGGCACGTCCGCTGCGGCCCGCATCGTCGGAACGGACCCGGCATCGGACCTTGCTGTCGTCAAAGTCGCCCGCAGCGGGTTGCGGGCGGCCACGCTGGGCAGCTCGGCGACCCTCAAGGTCGGTGACCCGGTACTCGCCATCGGCAGCCCGCTCGGACTGTCCGGCACCGTTACGTCAGGCATCGTGTCCGCGCTGGACCGGCCGGTCAGCACCGGTGGCAGCTCCGGCGGGGGCGGCGCCGGCACCGGCGCCGGGACACCTGCGGTGCTTGACGCGATCCAGACCGACGCTGCGATCAACCCCGGCAACTCAGGGGGGCCACTGGTTGACCTGGCCGGCCAAGTCATCGGAGTCAACTCAGCCATCGCCTCGCTGGGCTCCAACGCTGCGGGCAGCGGGCAGTCCGGCAACATCGGCGTCGGGTTCGCCATCCCCGTCGACCAGGCAAAGGTGATTGCCGGCCAGCTGATCGCAACCGGGCATGCCAGCCACGCGGTGCTCGGGGTGTCCGTCACCGATGTCACCGCAGCTGGCGGTTCACCGCAGGCGCAGCTGCGGCAGGTCACTGCTGGTGGGCCGGCCGCCAAGGCCGGCCTGGCAGCCGGCGACGTGGTGACCGCAGTAGGAGCTACCGCCATCACCTCGACGGAGTCGCTGATCGCCACCGTCCGCACCCACCAGCCGGGCGACAAGATTGCGCTCACCTACCGCCGGGGCGGCGCCGTTCACACGGTCACCGTCACCCTGGCCGACGCTTCCAGCATCGGTTGAGGTCCCTCGTGCAGCCCTCCAGCCGATCGAGAATCGTTCACCACCGGCTCCTGGACGTCAGTCAGACAACCGGCACCGGCGTGTCCTCGACGAGTCCGTCGACGCCTGTCGACGACGGCCCGGCTGAGGCGGCCACACCGGCTGTCCCGTCCCAGCCGGCCGTGGAACTGCTCGTGGTGGGTGCCGCTGCTGGTCTAGATGCTCTGGCCGACCATCTGCCGGGCTCCTGGCGGGTGCGCCAGGTACCTGCCGGGTCGACCGGGGCAGATGTCGACATCGTGCTGCTCGTCGGCGAGGGCGTCGATGCGGTCAGGTACGGCAGCGGCATCCCGGCACCCTCGTCGTCGCCGCCGTCACCCAGGACGCGCCGGCTAGCACTGTCGTCAGCATTCTGCAGGCCGGCGCGGCAGCGTGCGTGCGAATCAGCGGCCAGCACGACTCAGCTGTTCTGGTCGCCGCTCACCTGCGGCTGTGCAGCCGCTACCGCACCAGCTGCCGGGCAGCCGGGCAGCCGGGTGACCCAGTAGCACACGTTAAGCCAGCAGCAACGTCCAGCCAGTAGCAACGTCAAGGAGGGACACTGGTGACGGGAACGCTAGTCGACCTGCCCATCGCCGATTACCCCCCGGCTCACCGGCCGACCACCCGGCCACCGCTGAGGCCGACGCTTCCAGGCAGCAGGCATGAAGCGGGACTGAGCCGCCGCACCGTCTGGAAGCTGCTGTCGGCCTGGACCGCGCTGTGGGCGCTTGTGCACGCAGCCGGCGGCGGCTATTCCTGGCACTTCTTCGCGCTCGGCGGCAGGCTGCTGCCCAGTCCGGCGGTCGGCCGCGGCGGGCTACACCTGTACGCCGCGCATCCCGAGTTGCAGTTCGGACCGCTGACCCTGCTGGCGGCGGTACCGCTGCGCCACCTAGACCCTTGGCAGGGGCGGGTCGCAGCTACCGTCCTGCTCACCGTCATGGGACTGGTGGTGCTCGCCGGCCTGGTTCGGGTTCGGGAGTACACCGACCGGGTTCACAACAGCCTGCTGCTGCTCACCGGGCTGCTGCTGCTGCCGGTCTGGTGCGAACTCGCGACCCACTACGCCCACCTCGACGACGCGCTCGTCCTCGCTTTCACCGTCCTGGCCTTGCTGGCCTTCCGCGCGGGGCGCCCGGCGGCTACCGCCTTGCTGCTGGCCGCGGCGGCGGACAGCAAGCCCTGGGCTCTGGCCTTCGGCGTGCTGCTGCTTGCCCTGCCCGCAGCCCAGCAGCGCCGGTCAGCTGCGGTGTTCGCCGGCGCCGTCGCGCTGGCCTGGCTTCCCTTCCTACTCGGCGACCCCCACACGTTGAGCTCGCTCGGGCAGTTCACCATCCACAACTCGGCCAGCTCAGCGCTGCGGGCCCTAGGAGTTACCAGCTCGGCCACCCCCGGCTGGGACCGACCTGCCCAGCTGCTGCTCGGCGCGGCGGTCGCCCTCGTCGCGGTCCGCCGGGGTCGTTGGGCGGCGGTCCCGCTGGCGGTGCTCGCCGCGCGTCTGCTGCTGGACCCGGAGACATACCCGTACTACACAGCCGGGCTGCTGGTCGCCTGCGCCGCGGTCGACCTGCTTACCCCTGACCGCCGGCTGCCGTTGTGGAGCGCAGCCGCCGCCGGCTTCTACGCCGTCGAGCAACTCGGAACCGTGGCAGTGTCGCCGGGCACTCTAGGCGCCGTACGGGCCCTCTACTGTCTTTCCGTGCTCGCCGTGCTGGTACTACCCGGCGGACAGGCACTCGCCGTTCGCGCCGGACCGAAGCCGCCGCCCTCCCTGGGCAGGTGTGCTCGAGTGCCCGAACCAGCGTTAGTCCGAACGTCGGCACGAGCAGGACCACCAGTGAATACAGCCGGGCTTCGCTGCCGTAGCGGATGGCGTAGGGCGACGTCGCGAACAGCAGCAGTGCGGCAAGCCCTGCCAGCGGGCGAGCTCGCTCGGGAGAACACTGTCGGCTTGAACCGACCCCGCCGTGGTCGTGGCACTCGGATGCATCCTGCGGCCGTGAACTGGCTGCCGTTGCCGGCTCGTCCGGCGGTCTCCGGGCCCTGCCCGCCGCCGAGGGTGCGATGGTGGGTGTCATGCACGCCGACGTGACGCTGTACGCCGGGAGCCTGTTCGTGCACTACCGGCAGGCGTATGTCGAGAGCGGTCTTGCTCACGCTGATGACTTCGGGCGGGCTGTCGCGGGCCAGGCAAACGGGCTAGTGGGAGCTCAGGTAGCGGGTTGTCTGTTTCTGGGCACCGGCCTGCACACTGGCTACGTCGGCTTGCGGATCGAGTCCCACCAGCAGGCGCCCGTCGTCGGCGGCGAGTGGGAGGACGTTGTGGAGGCCAGTTTCCACCCCGTCGGGCCCGACATCAGGCTGGTCCAATGGGGCGGACAGGCCCATCCGCTTGACCTCGCCGCGCTGCCCTACCGGGTGCGTTACTGCGCGAGCGGTATGGACCAGGCCAGAGACGCTGACGTGACTGCGGCAGGGATCATCGACTCCTACCTGCTGCAATTCTGGCCGGAGAAGACCGCCCGCGACGACGTGGTGCTGCGTCAGGGCAGTACTGCGGCCGCCTACTGGCACCGGGTTGCCCGAGCGATCGATAGGCCGGCTACCGGGCCGCGCGTCGTCACCGGGCGGCGGTGACGGCGCTCAGGTTAATCTCCCCAGTTCTGCTCAAGTTCTGCTCACTGAAATTCCCCACCCGTGTGGCTCCACCGGCGACGGTGGGGCTGTTCATGCTCACACGGAGGAAGACGTGGACGCCAACGCGCTGTCGAGTCAGGGTGGATGATCTCGGCGATCGCCCGGTACCTAGGACGTGACCGCAACACCATCCGGGGCTACCTGACCGGCAAGCGCACCGCCGGGGTGCGGGCGCCGGCGGCGGCGAGGACGGGTTCGCGCGTTCGTCGACTACTGCACGGCCCGCCTCGCCGAGGACCCGCACCTGTGGGCCAGCACCCTGTTCGACGAGTTGCTCAATTGGGCTCTTCACAATGCAGGGTGTAGCTGTGGTCTGAACCCGCCGGTCTCAAGGAGGGATCTGGCGATGTAGTTGGTGAGGTTGCGGAACCCGAGGGCGCTGCCGCGGAGGTGTTCGAGCCTGCCGTT
>JAABUM010004689.1_pt1 | contig 15160 bp, 12 predicted proteins | sample 5559161 | NCBI WGS metagenome assembly JAABUM01 (sample SAMN10711868, study PRJNA513369) | rock metagenome | isolation source: Antarctica rocks | place: Antarctica: Victoria Land, Siegfried Peak nord
TGATGGGAATGCTCGTCACGTTCAGTTCGCGGAGCGCGAAGGCCATATCAAGCAGGTCATCGAGCGTTTCGCCCAAGCCAACAATACCCCCCGCACACGTCGAAAGCCCGGCGCTGCGCACGTTGCGTAGCGTGTCGAGGCGGTCGGAAAAGGTGTGCGTCGAGCAGATTTTGGCGTAGTGATTCGGGCCGGTGTTGAGGTTGTGGTTAACGTAATCCACACCCGAAGCTTTCAGGTCGCGGCACTTTTGTTCGTTGAGCAGACCTAAGCTCGTGCAGATTTCGAGGTGTGCGGTTTTCGGGTCACCCTTGATTTGCTCGACGGCCTGACCGATGTGTTGAATATCCCGTTCGGTCGCGCCGCGCGCGGCGATGGCCATGCAAAAGCGCGTCGCTCCGGCTTCGACGGCTTCTTGAGCACGAGCGACGATTTTTTCGCTCGACAGCAAGCGATATTTTTCGACGGGCGCCTGCGAGATTTTCGACTGCGAGCAATACGAACAATCTTCGGGACAAATCCCGCTTTGCGCGTTGAGCAACAAGCACAATTTCACCCTGCGCCCGAAATGGAATTCGCGCACCTTTAAAGCAGCGCTCATCACGTCTTCAAATTGATCGGGCGTCGCGCACAAAACGGCGCGGGCTTCGTCGCGCGTCAAGGGTTCATCGCGCAGGGCTTTGCTTGCTAAATCGGAAAAATTCATCGTTGAGGCGGCTCAGTTTGAACGCTTTAAACATAGAGCGCGCAGAGGAGCAGAGGTAACACAGAGACAGTTTCTTTTTCTCTGTGCCTCTTGTGTTCCTCTGTGTCCTCTGTGTTTAAACCCAAACTGCGCAGTGCATGAAAATCGCGCTTTTCCCGTTAGCTGCCGTCGGTTGCGGCCCGAACTTCGACACCATTGCAAATCCCGCCATTCACATCGAAAACGACCGCTTCGTTTACGTTGGCCCGCGAGAAGGAGCGCCCTATTTTGAAGCGGATGAAACATTGGAAAGTGAACATTTGGTGGCGATGCCGGGACTTATCAACACCCACACGCACGCGGGAATGACGCTGCTTCGCGGTTACGCTGATGACATGGCGCTCGAACCTTGGCTCCGAACCAAAATCTGGCCGTTCGAGGCGAACCTGAGCGGCGACGATGTGTTCGTGGCGACCCTTCTGGCGTGCGCCGAAATGATTCGCGGCGGGACGACGACGTTTTGCGACCTCTATTTTCACGAACGGCGTGGCGTCGAAGCGGCCATACAAAGTGGATTGGCGATGTGTCCGGGCGCGGTTTTGCTCGGCTTTTTGCCGGGCGCCGACGAGAAAATCCGGCAGACGCGCGATTTTTTGCGCGATTTTCGTGGACACGAACTCATCAATCCCTTTCTCGCGCCGCACTCGCTTTACACCTGCGAAGCGAATCAATGGGAACAACTCATCGCAATCGCGCGCGAGGAAAAGGCCATCATCACGACGCACATCGCCGAGACGCGGCGTGAAGTCGCCGATGTGACGGAAAAATGGGGCCAGTCGCCCGTTCAGACCTTGAAGAAAATCGGCGCACTTGACGGGCATTTGCTCGCAGCGCACTGCGTTTACACCGACGAAACCGACCGCGAAATTATGGCACAAACGCCGTTTTTCGTCGCGCACAATCCGCAATCGAACTTGAAACTGGCGTCGGGCATCGCGCCGGTTGCCGACTATTTAAAGCGCGGCATCACCGTTGGCCTTGCGCCCGATGGCACGGCCTCGAACAACAACCTCGATATGTGGGAAGAGATGCGTTTGGCCGCGACACTTCACAAAGCCGCCACACTCGATGCCACCGCCGTTTCCGCCGAGCAAGCCTTGAAAATGGCGACTATCGAAGGCGCGCGGTGTCTGGGTTTGGGCGCGCAAACCGGTTCGCTCGAAGCTGGCAAGCGCGCCGATCTGGTTCTGGTTGACTTCGACAAACCCCATTTATATCCGCGACACAACATCACCTCGCTCCTCGTCTATTCAGCAGGCGCGGGCGACGTGCATTCCACGCTCGTCAACGGGCAATTCTTGCTGCGCAACGGGCAGTTCCAAACCCTTGATGTGGGCAAAATTCAAAGCGACTGCGAACGCCGCGCGAACGAACTGGCGGGAAAAGCCCGTCCCGTGCAAGCATGAAAATGGCGCGCCAATCGCCCCGCGAAACGATGATGAGAATTGCCCTTATAGCTTTAGTTGCTCTTGGAAGCGGCGCCGCGAACGCGTGCCCCAAGTGCCGTCCGCTTGTTGAAGCCGGAGTTTTCAACGCCTCGTTCGCCGGAAACCTCGCGGCGATGGCGCTACCTCTTGCGCTCGTTGGAATCATCGGTGCGGCACTTTATTTCGCCGAACCACTCCTCACCTGTCTGGGAGAACGCGGGTGAACACGCCTTCCAATTGCGAACTGAAGCGCGGGCCGCTCGTTTCGGCTGGCGTTTTGATGGGCGCGGGACTGGGCGGATTTGTAGACGGCATCGTGCTTCACCAGATGTTGCAGTGGCACAACATGCTGTCGGCGCGTGTGTCGGCCTCAACGCTCGTCGGCGCCAAAATCAATATGTTTTGGGACGGCGTTTTTCACGCAGGCGTGTGGATGCTCACGGTCATCGGTTTAGCGATGCTCTTCCACGCCGGAACGCGCCGCGATGTCGTGTGGTCGGGCCGCGTTTTCTTCGGCTCACTACTGTGCGGCTACGGTTTGTTCAACCTCATCGAAGGGTTGATTGACCACGAGATCCTGGGCCTGCATCACGTCTATGAATACACGCCGAACCACTTGCCGTGGGACATGGCGTTTTTACTTTTTGGCGCGTTGCTCGTGCTGTTGGGAAGCGGTTTGATTCGTGCGGGACGAAGTGACCAAAGCGCAAGGGGCAATTAAACACAGAGGAACAAAGAAACAGAGGTTCACAGAGGGTTTAGAGGAAGAAATCAAACCCTCAAAAAAACCTCCGTGAACCTTTGTCTCTTTGTTCCTCTGTGTTTAATGAGTGAAAATCAGCCCGGCGGCCAACCCAGTTCGCGCCCGCCTAAAACGTGGACGTGCCAGTGACAGACGCTTTGGCCGCCGTCTTTGCCGGTGTTCGTTACCAAACGAAAGCCGCCCGGACACAACCTTTCGCCGAGCTTTGCAGCGACGTTCATGACGTGACCAACAGTTTCATCGTCGGCTTCGAGGATGTCAGCGAAGGCCTGGCGCGGAATCACTAAAACGTGAACCGGCGCTTGCGGCGCGTTATCGGCGAAGGCGAGACAAACCGCGTCTTCGTGCAAAAGTTCAACGGGGATTTCGCCGCGCGCGATGCGCCCAAAAATGGTGTCGGCCATGAACTGCCAAGTTTAGCTCCTGAAATCGCGGGTTCAATTGGTAAAATACAATGGGCCTTTGCCCCAGTAAAACCACCATGACCAAATATGTTTTCGTGACCGGCGGCGTTGTTTCGTCCATCGGCAAAGGCATCGCTACGGCTTGCCTTGGCACTCTCCTCAAAGCGCGCGGCCTCAAAATCTCGATTCAAAAAATTGATCCTTATCTCAACGTCGATGCCGGAACGATGAACCCGCACCAGCACGGCGAAGTGTTTGTCACCGAAGACGGCGCCGAAACCGACCTCGATTTGGGTCACTACGAACGCTTTGTCGATCAAGATTTAGGGCCGCTATCGAACATGACGACGGGCGCGGTTTATCGAAGCGTCATCGAGCGCGAACGACGCGGCGATTATCTGGGCAACACGGTTCAGGTCATCCCGCACATCACCGACGAAATCAAAGACCGCATTCGGGCCAACGCCCTCGAAAACGACGCGGACGTGGCGATCATCGAAATCGGCGGCACCATCGGCGACATCGAATCTCTTCCCTTCACCGAAGCGATTCGCCAGATGAAAATGGATGAAGGCTTCGACAACGTGATGTATGTTCACGTCACGCTCGTGCCGTTCGTCGGGCCGAAAAACGAGATGAAAACCAAGCCGACACAGCACTCCGTTCGAGAACTGCGTAACATCGGCATCACACCCGACATCCTCATTTGCCGCACGAAGATGCCCTTGTCCAACGAGATGAAATCGAAAATCGCCATGTTTTGCGACATCACGCCCGATTCCATCATCGAAGGACTGGACGCCGAGCACATCTATCATTTGCCCACGACCTTCGAGCGACAGGGCTTCGCGTCGCGCGTGTTGAAGCGGCTCGGTTTGCCGGATGAAACGCCGCATTTGGAAAAGTGGGAGAAAATCGAACGAACGCTGAGCGCGCCGCAACACACGCTCAAAGTGGCGGTGTGCGGCAAATACATGGAGCACGCGGCGCAGCCCGACACTTACATTTCGGTCGTGGAATCGGTCGAACACGGCGCTCTCGCCAACGAAGCGCAAGCGCAAATCAAGTGGATCAACTCCGAAGACCAAGCGGGCATCGCCGAAGAACTTGCGGATTGCGACGCGCTGATTATTCCCGGCGGCTTTGGCGAGCGCGGCGTTGAAGGCAAGATCGAGGCGATTCGCTTTGCGCGTGAAAACGGTTTGCCGTTTCTGGGACTTTGTCTGGGCCTTCAAACGGCGGTCATCGAATATGCGCGCAACGTCGCAGGACTCGAAGGCGCCAATTCGACCGAGTTCAACCCCGACACGCCGTTTCCGGTCGTGGCGATGCTCAAAGAACAGCGTTCCATTGACCAAAAAGGCGGCACGATGCGACTGGGCGCCGACCCGTGTTCGATCAAACCGGGCACGCTCGCCGAGCGACTTTACGGCGAATCGCTGATTTTGGAGCGCCATCGCCATCGCTTTGAAGTCAATCCGCGTTTTCATCGCGCGCTCGAAGCGGCGGGTTTGGTGTTTAGCGGAACATCGCCGGACAAGCGATTGGCCGAAATGATCGAACTGAGCGACCATCCGTTTTTCATCGCGTCGCAGTTTCATCCCGAATTCAAGTCGCGCCCGACGCGCGCGCATCCGCTTTTCGCGGGTTTGATCGAAGCGGGTTTGAAACGACAAAGCGAGCGAGAGAAAGCCGAACAAAATGGGCACGCGCCACGCGTAATCGAAGAACTACGGCGTTCGATTGCGTGAAGATTTGGGAGTGACGCCGTGTTTAGCCCCACCCGGCTTCGCAAAGCTCAGCCACTCCCCCCACTTCGTAGAAGAGGGATTTTGGGTGGCTTCAACTTGAGCGCGTTGCTGCTGTGCCCCAAAAGAACAGCCGCGTGGGGAGGGTGGCTGAGCTACGCAAAGCCGGGTGGGGCCAAACGCCCGGCCCATCAAAAACTATTAACAATCACGTTAGGCGCAAGAGTTGCCGAGCCGTGAACCACCTTTTTCCCATCGCGTCCCGTTTATCATTCGATGCTCACACCCTCTGAACTCACCGACCGCTTAGAAAACGCTTTTCCGTTCATCATGGAGCGCTGGCACGAGCGCGTGGTCGGCGACCCGCAAATCAACGGCGCGGCCCGCCTGCCGCGCGCGCAGTTCAACGACCATATCCCGGTTTTGCTGGGCGCTTTTGTCGAACGTTTGCGCCACGGCGAAACCAAGGAAGGCGAGGAAGAAGAACGCGAAATCAGTGAAGAGCACGGGCGCCATCGCTGGCAGCAGGGCTACGATTTGCGCGGCATGGTGCGCGAATGGGGACATCTCAACCGCGTTTTTGTCGGCTGGCTCGATGAGAACGAAGCGTCGCCCGAAGTTCACGAGGAGTGGGCCGAGTTCATCAGCGACAACCAGTCGCAGGCCATTGCGCTTTACGAAGAGTTGCTTCAAACCGAGGCCAAAACAAAACTGCGCGATATGGAAGCGGCGCTCGAACAGGTGCGCACACTCGAACGCGAGCGCGGCGAGATTTTACGTCAGGCCTCGCACGATTTGCGCGGCGGCCTCAGCGTGGTGGCGAGCGCGTCCAATCTGCTTGGCCACAAAGAATTTCCCGAAGACGAACGCGAGCGCGTGGGCGAACTGCTCTTGGCGGGCATCAAAAACATGACCGGCATGATGGGTGACTTGCTCGACATGGCGCGCTTGGAAGCCGGGCAGGAAAAGCGCCAGCTTCGTCCGCTCGATGCGGGCGAGTTGCTCCAAAGCGCGAGTCGCTCGTGGCAGGAAGTGGCCGAGCAAAAAGGGTTGCAACTCGAAGCGAACGGCCCCGCGTCGTTGATAGTTGAAGGCGACGCCGCCAAGGTGCGCCGCGTCGCACAGAATCTGGCGCTCAACGCCATCAAATACACCGACGGCGGAACCATCCGCGTCTCATGGGGCGAAGAGGACGACAAAAGCTGGTTCGTCGAAATCGCCGACACGGGTCGGGGTTTGGAAGCCTCGAACGCCGCGTCTCTGGCAGGCACGCTTCAAAGCACGCAATCCGCATCAGAAACACCGTTGCAAGACCTTTCGCAAACTGGCGACGCGCACAACACGTCCGGCGAAGGCATCGGTTTATCTATCGTGCGCCGGTTGTGCGAATTGCTCGATGCGACCGTTCAACTCGAATCATCGCCGCAAGGCTCGACGTTTCGCGTGGCGTTTCCGCGCGAGTATGAAGATTGATTTCTCACAAAGACACCAAGGCCGCACGAAGAACATAAAGAGTGTCTCAATTCTCTTATGTTCTTCGTGCGGCCTTTGTGTCTTTATGAGAAACGGGTTTAGCCCAACTTCGCGCCCACGCTGACTTCAAAAGTGCGGCCCCAAGGCAAAGTCACACTTAAATCGCGCACGCGCGCGCCGAAGTGGTTGCGCGCCAGGTCGCGGGCGAACGCCGTGATTTCCCTGCGCGCCGAAGTTTCGATTTGGTGCGTGTGACCATTCATCGAAAGCGGCGAAAAGCCGGAATCGCGCGCTTCTTTTTCCAAACGGGCGCGCAAGTTGGCCTGATAAAACCAGTCGTCCAGCAAACGCTCGAACAGAAAGTCGCGGTTCAGTTCGCCCGCTTGCTCGCCGCGTCCCGCGCGCTGGGCGCGCACGAGCGCGGCGCATTCGGCCAGAATCGTTCCGGTCGTGTTGCCCGCCGTATTCCAGCCGCCAAAGGCGATGAGACGCGCCAGAATCTCTTGGCCGAATTCTTCGATGGCGCCCATGAGCACTTCATCGGCGCCGTTGGGAAAAGCGACATCGCACAGCGCCACGCGCTCGCCCGCGTCGAGTGCAGCCTGAATGCGCGGCAAGAACTGCGTGTCGAACTCGCTCCGGCGAACCGCGCGACATTCGGGCGTTTCGTTTTTTTGCGAGCCGCCGACTGGCGCGTTGACGAAGAGCAGCACGTCAGCCGATTCGCCTTCGCCCGCGATACGGCCTTTGAGCGCTTTGATGTGCGATTTCAACGCGTCTTCATAAGGCACATCTTCAAACACCGCGATTTCGCGCTTGCGCTCGACGTTCGACCACGAAACCGCGAACGATACGTCGTCGTTCCACTCGCGCGCCAACAGCGTGAGCGCCGCTTCGTCGGCGCCGGGATGAAGCGAGAATTTGTCCGCGACTTGGTGTTCCTCCACGCGCGCCAGAAGTTCGTCTTGCTCGCGGCGATGCAAGCCGAATTCGGTGCAGTCTTCCTGCGTGACGAGCAAATAATCGAACACGCCCTCGCCCAGCCAGTCGATCATCCGAAGGTTGACTTCGTGATTGCGGCGGCGCGCCTGCAAATAGGACTCGATGATGGCGTCGGGAATTTGCGAGCGAATGTCATCGAGTTCGCGCTTGTTCTCTTGGGTCGGGAAGCGATTGGCTTCATCGCACAGGCGCGCCCACTTCATCACGTTGTAATAGTGCGGAACGGCGGCGTCCGAGTCCATCGTGACCGCCAGACGCATGAGCACGTTGAAGGCGTAAACCGGTGTGTCGGGGCGTTTAGCGCGCCACTCGCGCAGGATTTCCAAGCGCCCGAGCGCGGTTTCCAAACTCGTCGTGGTTTTGCGCGAGGCGACCAAACCGCCATAAGCGAGCATGTCGATGGAGACGATGAGACTCGCAACTTCGGGCAGGCCATCGAGCCATGATTTCAAGGATTCGAAGTCGCCCGGCGCGTTGAAGCGGCCCAGAGTTTCGATGCGCGGTTGAGCGAGCGCGTCGGCTCCGATGGCGGCGATTTGCGCGGGAAAGCGCGTGTTGCAGGGTCGGTCATCCAACGGCAAAAGGGCGATCATAAGAAGAAGTAGGCGCGCTCCGGCGCTCGAAAACGAAAAGCGCGCCCTCAAAGGTTAAAGCATCGGCGGGCAAAGCGCGAGTGTTAATATCTTTATGCTCTGTTTTCGCCTTTGGTTGGCGCGGGGCAATGGGTGTCAGGAGGAGTGGCTTTGTCGGTGGGCGCAGGTCTGTTTCGGTTTGAAAGGGCGATGTAGGGACATGGCTTGCCATGTCCGCGCGAACATTTGGTTTTTCCAACCGTGAACACGAGCAACGCGGGTTGCGGACATGGCGAGCCATGTCCCCACATCGCCCTTTCAAACTGGCTTTGAGGGCGCCTCTTCGCTCCTGTCTGCAACTTCGTCTGGAGAAGCGCCAATCAATCCGGCGTTCGGGCTACCGTCCAATTGTTCGGCGGAATAAAAAGGTTCGGCGCGGCGGCGAGGTTTAAGATGCACTTCGTTGAGCAAAGTGCGCGCGGCTTCGTGTTTGGGATTGAGAACCAATTCGCGGCGAAGCGCGAGGGTCGCTTCGTCGTAGCGCTGTTGTTTCACATACGCGATGGCGAGGTTGTAGTTGGCATCGGCCCAGTTCGGACGCGAGGCGACCAGTTTTTCGAGTGCCGCGACCGATTCATCTAAACGCCCAAGAGCATCATAAATCGCCGCGATGTTGAGCAGAGCGGCTGTGTTTTGCGGCTCCAAAGCCAACACGTATTGCAAATGCGGCAAGGCTTCTTCGGGCCGTTTGGCGAGATAAAGCGCGGCGCCAAAGTTGAGCCGTCCTTCGAGGCGCGAGGGTTCGAGCGTCATCGCTTCTTCAAAGGAAGTGATGGCGCGGTCGAACCGGTCGCGCGACAAGTAACGGTTGCCCTGCTTCCACAACAACTCGGCGCGCACGTTTTTGTTCGCCTGCGTTTCTTCCTTGGGCTTGCCAAAAGGCCACATAATCGGAGTATGGCTTTTCTCTCAACCCGTTGAATTCAGAAGAGGCGACAGCAATACAGAATGAGCCGGACGCGTGAGCAACGGGTAGTCACGGCCCGGTTCACACAATCGCTGAGCCGTGACTACCGGTCGCTCACGCGTCCGGCTCAATCTGTGTTGCTGTCGCCTCTTCTGAATTCAATAGTCTTCTTCGTCATCGAAATCATCTTCATCCGGCCCGTCGGAAAAGGGTTCGAGTTCCCGGCCTTGAAAAACTGTGACCAGAAAATCTTCGCGTCCGAAGCGCGGCAGATGCGACGACACGACATCCTGATCGATTTGATCTATTAGGTCAGCTTGCTGTTCGCCCGACAGTTCGCGTTCGAGCATGAGCGTGGCGTGGATGAGGTCGGGGCCGAAATGCAAGTCCACTTGACCCAAGCGCGTGTCGTCTTCCCAGAGCAGATAAACCTCGCTGGACTGGGTGCGCACGACGCGCGACAGGCGCACGGAAAAAGTCGGCGACTCGGCCTCGTCTTCGTTTTCGCGCGGTTCGATGGGTTCTTCGGCGTCTTTGGCAGGCATGGCTGCCCTCAGTTTGGCGTGTTGCCCCTTAAAAAACGATGGGAGCCAAAGCACAACAACCATACACTTCGCGCCATGACTTCTGCGCCCGCCACGCCCGACACGTCTTCCGCTTCGCTTTCTCCATCGCTTTCTAAACGCGAAATCCACTGGGGACAGGCGCTTCTCGTCGCGTTTGTGTTGCTCGTCTCATTGCCTTATTTGTGGTGCGCTTTGCTCACACCGCCGAACATGACGTGGGGCGGGTTGTTTTTTTCCGCCGACGATCAAAACGTGCATTTGATGTGGGCCAAACAAGCCCAAGAGGGCTCGTTTTTCATCCGCGATTTGTTCACCACCGAAGGTTTGGTTTCGGGCGACCGTCCCTTGTTTTTCAACCTGTTCACGTTCGGTCTGGGCTGGTTTTCACGCGTGACGACGTTGGACGTGATGGTCGGTTATCACATCGCGCGCGTGGCGTTCGCGGGTTTGTTCGTTTATCAACTGCACCGATTGCTCGTTGCGGCGACGGGCGGCGCGCCGGAAAAAGAAAACGCACGGCTCGGCGCGTTGGCGTTGGCGGTTTTCACGACCGGCGGCGGTTTTTTGCTGGCGGCGTTTCCGGCGTTGCTGGGGCGCGTTATCTTCATCGACCACCCGCAAAACCCGACTTTTGTCCCTATGCCCGAAGCGTTCGCGCTGTTGTCGGCGCTGATTTATCCGCTCAACATCGCTTCGTTCGCCCTGCTTTGCTTTTTGTTGCGCTGTTTGATCGAAAACAAGCGACCGCTCTGGGCCTTCGTGGCGGCGCTGGTGTTGTCCAACATCCACACCTACGACGCCCTGCCGATGCTGCTCGCCTGTTTCGCCGGGCTTGTCTGGTCGCTCGCGCGGCGCGAAAACGTTCAGCCGGTGCTACGCGTGTGGAGCGCGGTTGTGGTCGGGTTGCTGCTTCCGGTTTTGTATCAAATCGTCGTGTTTCGCAGGTCGGAAGAGTTTCGCGTCAAGGCGCTCACGCCGACTTTGCCGCCCGCCATTTGGCACATCGCGGCGTCGTTTTTCCCGCTGTTGCTCTTGAGCGCGTGGGGCTGGAATCGGTGGGCGGGGGGAAGCGGTGCGTCGTCCCCGACGTTGACGGGCGAGCGGGGACAGAAAAACCAATGGACAAGCGGAACACGCAAGTGGCTGGTGATTTACGGGCTGAGCGTGTTGGCGCTGGTTTACGGGCCGCCGCAAATCCTCAACTTTTCGCGCAAGATGATCGAGGGCTTTCAAATTCCCCTGCTCGTTTTCGCGGGCGCAGGTTTGGCGGCGCTTCCCCATCGCAAATTCACCGCGCCGCTTGTGATAGCGATTTGCGCCGTGTCGCCTCTGGTGTTTTACAAATGGACGCTCGACAACGCGGCGGAAAACAACATCACCCGGATGCGGGCATTCTGGATGCCGCGCTATTACCTGAGCGATGGCGAAGCGGGCGCGCTCATGGCGCTGCAAAAAGCCTCGGACATATCGGGCAAAAAAGCCGCTGTTTTGTGTTCGCCCATGTTCGGTTCATACGTTCCGCGCGCGACGGGACTGACCACCTTCACCGGACACTGGGCGGAGACGCTCCATCCGCGCCAGAAAAACGGCGAGATGATTCGCTTCTTCAGCGGTCAAATGGCGCCCGCCGATGCGCGGGCGTGGCTACGCGCCAACAAAATCAAATACGTAGTCGAAGGCCCGCTCGAACGGTTTCTCACCGGCCCTATCCCTTCGGCTTCGCTCGCGTTGGGGCTACGAGCCATCTACTCGAAACCAACTAAGGAAGGCGAGGTCACTGTTTACGAAGCTGATTAAAATCATTTGAAAAGTGGTGTTTCTTCGATTGGAAGAGGGCGCAAGCCTCAGGGCAAACGCACTGAAGGCCGGTTTCTTCCGGCTTTGTCATTCCGAGGAGCTTGCGACGAGGAATCTTGTAACTGAACCCATCTCTTGCGCTTGAACTGGACAGGTTCAGTTACAAGATTCCTCGTCGCAAGCTCCTCGGAATGACAAAGCCGGAAGAAACCGGCCTTCAGTGCGTTTGCCCTGAGGCTTGCGCCCTCTTCCAATCGAGGAACTCTTGCGAAAACAACTTTTCCAAACGAATTTTAGAAGCTTCACCTCAACCGATCCACCGCGAACTCAATGGCCTTCGTCACGCAGTTCGGGTTCATCCCTTGAACGTGGGGCATCGGCCCCGGCGCGATGCCTTCATAAACCAGATGCGTGTTCGCACGATGCTCGATGCCAACCAAACCGCGCCCGCTCGCGCTGCGCTGCGAGACGATGCGGTCGTGGCGACACTGCCCCGAAGCATCTTGAAAGGTGATGGATTGCAAAAAGTAATCGCCGCGCCGCGCGATGTCGCGCGGATGGCGGTTCAAAAGCCGCAAATACGGCGCGTTGTAAGCAAGCGAAAGCGAGCCGACATCGCCAAAAGGAATGTGCAACGCCGGCCCCAGATGAGGCGAGCACAAACACACAACCGCGCGTGGATCGAAGCCCTGCGCCACCATCGAACGCGCGACGACGCCGCCCATCGAATAGCCCACCAGAAGCGTTCGTTCAGGTCGGGCGCCCGCCGCTTGGAGTCGGGCCGAGATTTCGCGCGCCGAGCGGGGAAAGGGTTTCCAGTGCGAATCGTAGGAAACGCGCCACAACCGCGCGTTGGGGATGCGTTCGCGCAGCGCCTGTTCCAGTCCCATCATCGGCGAATACAGCGAATGCCAGCCGTGCAAAAGCGCGATTTCCCATTCTCCGGGCGGGTCGATGGTGGAAACCGAAGCGCGGCGCACGCGCATCAAATCGAGGTTGCCGCGCCACGAGTCGGCCATCGGGTTGTAAGCGAAAATGTTGGACAGAGAAAAGAGCGAGGTGCGAGGCACAATCAAAGTGTGGCGCGATGAACATCGAAACGCCGCTACCACCAACCACCAAAATGCTTCGTAAAAAAGTTTGTGAATAAAAACACAAAGCCGAATCGGTGCGCCATACTGGGCGACGGGAAAACCTTTTTCATTCTAATGGCACAAACTTCTCGTTCGGGACGACCTCGCGTTGTCATCGTGGGCGCCGGATTTGGCGGCCTCAGCGCCATGCGCACGCTCGGCAACAAAGCCGTGGACGTGCTTCTCGTTGATCGCAACAACTACCACGGCTTCTGGCCCCTGCTCTATCAGGTGGCTACGGGCGGCCTCGATTCGGCTTCGGTGGCCTATCCGATTCGCGGCTTGATCCGGCCTTATCGCCGCAACACCGATTTTCAACTGGCGAACGTGACGGGCGTTGACTACGCGAACAAGCGGGTTCTGGTCGAAGTCGGCGATCCGATCCCCTACGACTTTTTAGTTTTGGCGGCGGGTTCGGCCCAGTTCTACTTTGGCAACGATGCGCTCGCGTCGAAGACGTTTTCGATGAAAGACGTGGACGAGGCCGAACAAATCCGCAATCAAGTTCTGGCCGCCTTTGAAAAGGCCAACCACGAAAGCGACCCGCAACGCCGCAAAGCGCTCATGACGGTTGCCATCGTCGGCGGCGGGCCGACGGGCGTGGAACTGGCGGGCGCGTATGCCGAACTGTTCAACCACGACTTCGCCAAGGATTATCCCAACCTCAACATCAAAGACGCGCGCGTTGTGATGATCGAGGCGATGGACAAAATCCTCCTGCCGTTTTCCGACACCGACCCGAACAAAAAAGGCCCGAACGATTTGCAGCGCTCAGTTCAGTCAACGCTCGAAAAGAAGGGCGTTCAAATCCTGCTCAACAAGCCCGTTGACGCCGTGGAAGAAGGTTCAGTTAAGTTCAAAGACGGCGACACGCTCGCGGCAGAAACCGTCATCTGGGCGGCGGGCGTGCGCGGCGCGCTGTTGGCCGACAAAATCGACGTGAAGTTGCAGCGCGGAATGCGCGTGCCGGTCAGCGAAAGCTTGCAACTCGAAGATCATCCCGAAGTGTTCGTCATCGGCGACATGGCGTATCTCGAAGGTTTTCAGTGGGGCACGCGCACGATGGCTTATCCGATGGTCGCGCAGGTCGCCATTCAAATGGGCGAACGCGCCGCGAGAAACATCATCGTGCTGGCGAGCGGAGGGAGTGGCGGCGGCTTGTCCAAGTTCACCTACCGCGACAAAGGTTCGATGGCCATCGTCGGGCGCGGCGCGGCGATTGTGGTGGCGAGCAAGCCGGTCCCGATGAAGCTGGGCCGGAACAACCTGACCAAGTTCCCGGCGTGGGTGATGTGGCTCGTCGTTCACGTGATGTTTTTGGAAGGCTGGCGCAACCGCTGGGTTTCGATCTTCAACTGGGTCTGGAACGGCTTCAACAAAGACCGCGGCGCCCGCGTTTTGACCGGAACGCGCGACGTGAAAACCGAAAAAATGGAAGCGACTTCGTAAAGTTGCGTTTGGTTTGGAAGGGGCGACTTCGGAAGAGGTCGCCCTTTTCTATTGTGCGAGTTGGTAGCGCTTCCTCACTGTGTTCGGCCCTCACCCGGCCTCCGGCCACCCTCTCCCACTTCGTGGGAGAAGGCCGGACTCAAAGTGACGGGCACAACTCTATCTGAACTTAGCCGCCAAAGTAACAATTCGGCCTTCTCCCACGAAGTGGGAGAGGGTGGCCGGAGGCCGGGTGAGGGCCGAACACAGTGAGGAAGCGCCACTCACTACCACCACTTCTTTCCAAGCAAAACGCAAGAGCGACTGTGCAAGAACTGCCAAACTTCTTCCTCGAATGCCCCGCCTGCTTTTGCGATTATTCGCGGCCATCGCCATTTGTTTGTCGCTCCTTTTGTTCCTGAGCCTCATCCTCACGCCCGATCCGGTCGGGAGCGTGTTTGTTCAAGCGCAAAAACTGGAAAATGCCGGTCTGGTTCAAGCGGCGCTGGCGCGTTATGAACTCATCGCGCAGCGCCACCCCGAATCGCCGTATGCGCCGCGTGCCATCGAAAACGAGGCCGAATTGCTCGAAGCCCGCGCCAAGCAAAACGGCGACACATCCACACTGCGCCGCGCCGCCGCGCTGTATCTGCGCCTCGCCAAATCGTATCCCAAAAGCCCATCAGCTCCTTCGGCGCTGCAAAGCGCGGGCGAACTGGCGACGCAACTGAACGACCGGCCTCTGGCGCGCGCGATTTACACGCAGATTCTCGATCAAAACGGCGAAGCCACCGAAGTCGGCGCCGGTGCTTTGGTTCAACTGGCGCGCCTTCAAATTCAAGACGGTCAGGGAAAAGAAGCCCAACGCGTGTTGCAAGGCGTGATTCGCAAGTGGAACGGCAACGCGGGCGTCGGCGCGCAAGCGCAGTATTTTTTGGGTTTGTGCTACGAAACCCTGTTCAAAAACCACGACTGGGCCAGACGCGCTTATGATCAAGTCATCGCGCAATATCCGACTTCAGACTGGGCGACGCAAGCGCGCTCGCGGCTGGGACTTCTGGTGTTTTCCGATATTGGGGGACGGCCTCCGACGCGGCGCGTGATGCTCGACATCGCGCCGCTCCCCGACGAAATCGAC
>JAABUM010004690.1_pt1 | contig 15157 bp, 17 predicted proteins | sample 5559161 | NCBI WGS metagenome assembly JAABUM01 (sample SAMN10711868, study PRJNA513369) | rock metagenome | isolation source: Antarctica rocks | place: Antarctica: Victoria Land, Siegfried Peak nord
TCTGGCGCCGTTTCTCGCGCCACCGCGCGGCGGTCCTCGGCGCGGCGATCCTGCTCGCGATGATCGCCCTCGCGGCGCTCGCGCCGCTCATCGCGCCCTATTCCTGGGGCGAGCAGAGCATCACCAACCGCTGGCAGGGACCCTCGTCGGCCCACCTGTTCGGGACCGACGAGCTCGGGCGCGACGTCCTGAGTCGCATCCTCTACGGCGGGCGCTTCTCCCTCTCGATCGGCTTCGGTGCGGTGCTGCTCAGCTTCACCGTCGGCGTGCTGATCGGCACCGTCAGCGGCTTCTACCGCCACGTGGACCCCGTGATCATGCGCGTCGTGGATGTCATGCTCGCCTTCCCTTCGATCCTCCTGGCGCTCGCGATCGTCGCGGCGCTCGGTCCCGGGTTCCTCAACACCGTGATCGTGATCGGCGTCACCGAGATCCCCGGCTTCATCCGCCTGACGCGCTCCTCCGTCCTCTCGATCCGGGAGCGCGAGTACGTCGTCGCCGCGCGGGCGCTGGGGGCGCGGGACTGGCGGATCATGCTGCACCACGTCCTGCCCAGCCTGGTCTCGCCGATCGTGGTCTATGCTTCACTCCGCATCGCCACCGCCCTCCTCACCGGTGCGACGCTCAGCTTCCTGGGCCTCGGCGTGCCGCCCCCCAACCCCGAGTGGGGCGCGATGATCAGCACCGCGCGCAACAGCCTCCGCGTCGGCGCGCACACGTTCTTCATCCCGACCCTGGTCCTCTTCGTGGCGGTGATCTCGGCGAGCTTCCTCGGCGACGGCCTGCGCGACACGCTCGACCCGCAGATTCGGGACTGAGCCTGCGTTGGCCGTCAAGTCGCCCGTATGCCTGGCTGGATGCCCGACATTACGGGCTGCTCTCGGTGCGGACCCGGCGCGCGATGCGCGTCGGTATCCGTGCCCTGATACGGAATTACGGGTGGACGCTTGCGTTCTCGTCCGGTGTCTGGCCACCAGTGGAAGCGGGTGTGGGTGCGGATGGGATTACCCCGATGCGACGGACACGTGAGCACCGGGCCAGGATCCAAGGGGGTGTCTCGATGTCGCGTACCCATCGACCCTCACCGCCGGAGTGCCGAGGCGGTGCGCCTCGCGCCGAGCAGTAGTTGGGCCCGGTTCCGCGTCGCCTGGCGAACGTTTCATCGACGCGTCGGCTGAATCCTGCGAGGGTATAACCACACCACCCGACAGCACCCTCAGTCTCGCCGCGAAGCACACGCTTCGGCGCCGGCGAGTCTCAGCCGGGCGATGTACCCCCAGCAGCTGCGCCATGCAGGCGTTCGTCGAGCGGGAGCAGCTCCCCGAGGGCGACGCCGAAGGTGCCCCAGCGGATCACCTCGACCGCCACGAGGTAGCCCCCGCCGCCCGTCGCCAGCGGGAGGGCCCCCCGCGCCGCCAGGAGGGCCAGCAGGAGGGTCGCCGCCAACGGGAGGAGCGCCAATGTCGCGCTCCGCCGAGCCCAGTGCAGGCGTGCGGTGCCGAGATGCTCGTCGACGATGCCGAGGAGGCTGGCGGTCAGCAGGAAGGCCGGCCCGCCGAGCAGGAAGCGGAGCCCCGTGCCGACCTCCTCCGCGCCGAGCGGCGCGTCGAGGCCGAGCGGGCGGGCGGCGAAGGACGCGACGCCCACGAGGCCGTTCGTCGCCAGCAGGGCGATGAGCCCAGCCAGCAGGCCGTCCAGGCGGGCGGCGACCGCCGCGCCGGGCCGCCCCACGGCCAGGGTGGGCAGTTCGCGTTTCGCGTTGCGGATGATGAAGACGATCAGGGCGACGGCCGCGAGCGAGAACAATGCCCCGGTCGGCAGGCCGATCCGCTCATACGCGTCGAGCGCGACCATGCCGACGAAATAGCCGAGGGCGTTGAACGCGAGGATATACACGAGGCCGCCGACCGCCACGGCGGGGAGGAACTGGGTGAACGGGACGCCGAGGACGCCCGCCGCGATCGGGGTCACGATCCGCAGCCCGGGGATCAGGCGCCCCAGGAAGACGCCGCGCCAGCCGGAGCGGCGCAGCACCTCCTCCGCCCGATCCAATGTTGCCGGACCGAGGTGCAAAAGCCAGCCGTAACGCTCGAACGCTCCGCGCCCGACCCGACGCGTGAAGGCGTAGAGGCCGCACGTGCCGAGGAGGGTGGCGAGCTCCTGGACGAGGAGGATCAGCCAGAGGGGATACTGCCCTTGCCGCGCGCCGATACCCGCCAGCAGCATCAGCAGGTCGCTGGGGAGCGGACTCGGGACGCCCAGCTCCTCGACGAAGATCACCCCGCCGATCGCCAGCACGGGATGGTGCGCGAGCAACTCGCGCATCCCGCCCGCCAGCGCGGCCCCGAACCCGTCCATCAGGCCCCCTGTATCCCCCTCGGGGCACTCGCGTTTTTCTCAGCGGTGCGAATTGTCGCGTAATGGCCAGTACTGAGCCGGTGCGCCGTGCTCGCGCTGGGGTCGATCGCGCATAGGCGATGCCGCCGTTAGCGTCGGCCCGGACCCTCGATGATGCGGCCGGGCAGGGCCCCGGTGTGGGTGCCGTCGCGCAAGACGCGCTGACCATTAACCCAGACGTCACGTACGCCGGTCGAGAGCTGATGCGAGTCAGCGTAGGTCGCCCTGCCGCCGATCGTGGCCGGGTCGAAGAGGACGACATCGGCGGCGAGGCCGGGCCGCAGCAGGCCGCGATCGTGCAGCCCGAGCCGCCCCGCGACCGCGCCGCTCATCTTCCGCACCGCCTCCTCCAAGGACAGCACCCCCTCCTCGCGCACGTACTTGCCGAGGACGCGCGGGTAGGTGCCGTAGCTGCGCGGATGGGTGGGGCCATCCGCGATCGCCCAGGCCGGATCGACGCCGCCCGCGTCGGTCGCGATCTTCATCCACGGCTGCCGGAGATTGAGGCGGACGTTCTCCTCGCTCATCATCGAGTAGATGGTGAAGATCCGCTGCTCCTCGGCGATCAGCAGGTCGATCGCCGCGTCGAGCCAATCCTGCCCGCGCAGCTGCGCGATCGCGGCCAGCGACAGTCCGGCGTACTGGCGGTGCTCCGGCAGGCGGAACCCGAGCGGCATCACCCCCTCCGGTCCGGCCTGGTTCCCCATGTCCTCCCACGTCCCGTCCGGGTGCAGCACGTCCTCGCGCGCCCGGGCGAGGATCGCCGGATCGCGCAGGCGCTCGTAGAACCGGCCCCCCTCGGCCAGCCACGGCGGCAGGACCGACGAGAGCCCGGTGCCGCCCGCGGTGTAGGGGTACATGTTGGCGGTCACGTCGAGCCCCGCCTCCCGCGCCGCGGCGATCCGCGTGATCACCTCCGGCCCCTTCGGCCAGTTGCGCCGCCCCGCCGCCTTCAGGTGGTAGATCTCCGTCGCCACCCCGGTGCGCCGCCCGATCGCGATCGCCTCGTCGATCCCCGCCAGCAGGCCGTCCGCTTCGGAGCGGACGTGGGTGATGTAGATGCCGCCCCGGCGCGCCACGACCTCGCAGATCGCGACGAGTTCCTCCGTGTCAGCGTAGGTATCCGGCGGGTAGATCAGGGCGTAGGCGACGCCGAACGCCCCATCCTCCAGCGCCTCGTCCATCACGCGGCACATCGTCGCCAGCTCGGCGGCGTTCGCCGGGCCGAGGTCCATCCCCTTGCCGTACTGCCGGAGGGTGCCGCCGCCGAGGAACGAGCCGATATTCGGGGAGACACCGCGCGCCACCATCGCCTCGAGCCAGTCGCGGAACCGGTACCAGCCGCGCGTCCGCTCCTCCCACTCGGCCAAGCGCTCGCCGAAGAGGTTGTTAGCGAAGGGGGCGAGCAGGCGGCCACCGAACGGCGCGGGGGTCCAGGCTTCGCCCATGATCTCGGTCGTCACGCCCTGTGTGATCTTCGAGAGGCAGCGTCCATCCAGCATCAGCGGCACGATCGAATGGCTCTGGATGTCGATGAAACCCGGACAGGCGACCAGCCCCGCCGCGTCCACGACCTCCCGCGCCGCCTCGGCGGGTACCAGACCCGGCGGCGTGAGCGTCGCGATCTGGTCGGCCGCGAGCGCGAGATCGCCGTAGCGCCACGGATTCCCGGTCCCATCGATGATCCGGGCCCCGCGAATCAGGACATCGAACGCCTCGCCCATCGGCTCCCTCTTCCGCTGCGCCATCCCTGCCTCCACGCCTGCAAACCCATGCGTTGGGCCAAGCGCGATCATGATACGCCTTCGCGTGGCGACGAGCATCACGGCTCTTCCACGATTAACGATCGGGAAATGCGCAATCCGCGCACCACGACCAGGGTCTGCGCTCATAATTGTCTCCTGGAGCCGGGCGAATACCGGCCTAGCGAACACCGGGTCACGTTCCGGCTGACGCGATGGCCTGCACAGCGGGTCGGTGTTGCCACCGGGGGCAACGGCCCACCAACCCGACGCTGATCGGGCAACTCACCGGTCGTGCAGAAGCTATGACGTTCGGATCGGCGGACACCCGCTGGATCGGTCCAAGCGCAAGCGCGCATGGCTACCGGCACTCCGGCGGCCTGACCAACAGCGCTGCCTCATGTCACCGCGCCAACCTCGTCCAATTAGCCTCATCGTCCGAGTGTAGCGGATGAGGATCCTCGTGAACGATGGCGGACCCGCAAGTGAGAACGCCGTGCGATGACCAGGCTCCGGAGCTACAGCATGTCGCCGCGCTCGCGCGCTTGGGGTGACGATCTCAGGGGCTCTGATGTGCGGACTGGTCGCCCGTTCACGCCCGCTCTACGGAGACGAGTCCGACGCGTCCTGCTACTTTGGCTACACTGCCGACGGCGAGCCATCGGCCGCGCGAGCAGGGCTGCTCGATTTTCGTTGCTATTGCTCATAAAATGGGGTGGCCCTGGTGGGACTCGAACCCACACGCCCGGGAGCGAAGGATTTTAAGTCCGGCGAGCGGCGTTCCACGGCGATCCACAGCATGCCACTTTCCCCATTATGGCGGCAAGAAGCGCCGATATTTACTCCACTGACTTCTACTGATCTCGCCGTGGTAGGCTACAGGCTGGCTACATATTGTGTGTCCGCTCTAAATCTGGCTGACACTGCGATTTTCAGTCCGCGAAGCACTCCGCTCATGTGCACTCATGTGCGCCAATTTTGGCTTTATAGCTGGTAACACCTGCTCCTGCGTGATCATGTCATCTCATGCGATCGCACGATTAGGCAACATTTTAGGCAACATTGGCAACAGCGTCGACGCGATAGCGCGCGCATGCCTGCTAGCCACTAGCCCCCATACCGTTTAGTTCGCGCGCGAAGCGGGTGTTGTGGGCGAGTGTTCCGCCGCTCGGGCTGCGTCTGTACTTCGCGACAGCGAGCAGCGTCGCGCCGACCGTGCCTTAACTGAACAGTATTGTTTCTAGCCACGATCGGATTGTCATGGCCAGTTGGGCGGACCCTGCCACAGGGTCACTAGGGCCAAGGCCGTTTAGATAAGGGATGCGCCGACTCCAGCGGCGATACTGGTTGTGCTAGCGACCAGTCGCCAAAGGAGTCAGCGCATGACCATCATCTGCCCCGCCGAGGCCGCTGTCGAGCGGCTGAACGCCGGTGTAATCGCCCGCGTGCTGCCCGCCCCGATCCTGGACGGCGCGCTCGGGATTGCCCCACGCGCCCGCCGTCGCCGCAAGCTGCCCGACCGGTTCATGCTGCTCTTCTGCGTGCTAATGGGCTTCTACGCCGACACGGCACTGCCGCATGTCCTCCGGCGCATCATCGGCCCGCAGGCGGCGGGGGCCGATGGGGCGACCGCCGGCGCCCTGTGCCAGGCGCGCTACCGCCTCGGCGCGCGGCCGGTTGTGGCCCTTTTCCGGGCGGCCTGCCGCCCGCTGGCGATCCCGACGACGCCGGGCGCGTTCCTCTTCGGGCGGCGGCTCATGGCCCTCGACGGGACTACCATCGAACTGCCGGACACCCCGGCCAATGTGTCCGTCTTCGGGCGTCGCCGCACGCCGCGCGGCACCAGCGCCTGGCCGCAGGCGCTCCTTGTCCTGCTGGTCGAGTGCGGCACGCGCGCCGTCTGCGACGCGGGGGTCTGGCCCGGCCAGGCCGACGAGCGCCGGGCGGGTCGCCGCCTGCTGCGCTCGGTCGGCCCGGGGATACTGCTGCTGTGGGACCGCGGCTTCCAGAATGTGGCGATGGTCGAGGCGACTCAGGCGCGCGGGGCCGACTTCCTCGGCCGCCTCCCCGCCACCGTCACGCCGCTCCTGGTGCGGGCGTTGAGCGACGGCACGGCCCTGGCCCGGCTACGCGCGAGCGATTACCCACGCCGTCGCCACGGCGCCCATGTGGTCGTCCGCCTCATCCGCTATACCCTCGACGACCCGCAGCGCCCCGGCCATCGCGTCGAGCATCGCTTGGTGACGTCACTCCACGACCCGGCGGCCGCCCCGGCGCGTGAGTTGATCCTCGCGTACCACCGTCGCTGGGAGATCGAGTCGGCGCTCGACGAGCTGAAGACCCACCAGCGCCCTGCCCGCCCGCTCCGCAGCCGCAAGCCGGTCGGCGTCGTCCAGGAACTCTACGGCCTGCTGATCGCCCACTATCTGGTGCGCGCGGCGATAGGCGAGGCGGCCACCGAAGCCGACGTATCGCCCCTCCGGCTCAGCTTCACCGGCGCGCTGCGCCTCCTCCGCGACCACCTCCCGCTCGCGCAGCACCTGGGCGCACGCGCCTATCGGCGGCTCGCCCGGCAGCTGCGGCAGTCCGTCGCCGCCCAGCGACTCCCTCGCCGCGCCGAGCGAAGCAACCCGCGCGTCGTTAAGCAGAAGATGAGCAACTTCCGCGTCAAGACCGCCAAGCACCGGCGCTGGCCGCAGCCGACGAAACCTTTCGCCGAGGCCATCGTCCTGCTTATCTAAACGGTCTTGGTTCTAGCGGTGGAACAGGTGTGAAGCCCGGACAGGCACGGGGCGCTCTGGCCCCCCGAGGTGTCGGTACTCCGGCTGATACCCGCCATCCATCTGATCGGCGCGGAACTCCTTGGCGGGCAACGCGCGCCCGACAAACTGGTGACCGAGCCACCGCAGCACTTGGGTCAACATCGACCACTCCTCTGGCCCGCGCGACCACAGCGCCCCGCAGGCATACTTACAGCGCACATCATTGTGCGCCATGAGCATAACGTTATTCGCGGGGGCATATTCCCACGCATGAGCGCTCGGCACTATCAAACAAGCAAAGGTACCCACATCATGAAACGTCACAACTTTTTACTTTCCACCATCATCGGTCTCGCTGCACTGGCGAGCCTGACCTACGGCGGTTACAAGGGTTACACGCAGTACAAGGCCGATCCTAAAGGCTTCAAGAAGCGCACACGCCGCCTGGCGGAGGACGCGGTGGACGCCTATACCGAGGCCAAGGAGCGGGTAGGGAAGTAGTCACGGCCTATAATCGAACTATGCCACGCAAGAAAGTCACCGACCTCAGCGCGAAAACTCCGACCCCGTCCGAAATCGTCCATCGCCACGAGTATGACCAGTTCGCCCAGTGGATGGCCTTGCCGAAACGGACCCGCGAGCCGGAGACCCATAGCGGTTTCGCCGAGCAATACGCCGTCAGCCCCGATACCCTGACCGACTGGAAGAAGCGGGAGGAGTTTTGGTTGTTGGTAAAAGACTATCGGAGCGCCTTCCTCAAAGAGACGATCCCCGACATCCTCGAGGCCGCCATCCGCGCCGCGAAAGGGGACAGCTTCAACGACCGTAAGCTCCTGCTGGAGATGGCGCAGGAGTACCTGCCCGTCAGCCGCCATGAGGTCACCGGTAAGGATGGCGGCCCGATGCAGGTGCAGACGCTGGTCGGGATCATCCAAGACGCGCGGCAAGACGATCGGAAGTCTGACGAATGACGCTCTCAGCCAAGTACCCGCGCAACCATTCCCAGCGGTTCTCGTAGGCCTCCAATAATGCCAGTCGCTTCTTCGTGATCGGTCCTTCGGCGTAGTAACCCGACTTCTCCCAAGACGGCGTGCTGAGAGCTTGCTCGCCCGCAACCGCCGCCGCTTCAGGGTAGGTGAGGAGGAAGAAACGCGGCGTGGTGTGGATGTCCCACACGTAGCCGATGACGAGTCCGGTGAAGGTGGTGTACTTCCGGTCCAAGCTGAACGCCGTCGTCGTGGACACCTTCAACTGCACGGGCACGGCGCGGAACGGTTCGCTCGGATCGCTGGTGTAGATAACCAAGTCGACACCTCGGTCACGGCGCGGCTTGGCCACCTCGAAACCTTTGCGCGTCAGCTCCGCCTCAAAGAGTGATGTCCCGACCAGTTCTACCTGCTGCGAGTCGATCTTCAGCATGTACCTCTCCCACATATCTTACGCACCACGCTGTCCAGTATAGAGCCGAATTCTCCATCTCAATCCCGTACTTCCTTCCCGCCTTTCTCACTTCCATGGCTGCTCCGACCCTTACCCTCGACGACAAACAAACCTTCCTTGCCCGCATCGAACGTGACCCGGTCTTCTTCTGCGACCGCATCCTCGGCGCGAACCTCTGGGGCAAACAGCGCGAGATCGCCGAAGCTATCGTCGATACCCAGTTCGTCTACGTCCCGTCCTGCCACGCTTCAGGGAAATCTTTTAGTAGCGCCCAAATAGCGCTGTGGTTCCTCTACAGCCACCCCAACAGCATCATCGTCACTACTGCCCCAACCGGGCGTCAGGTCCGCAAGGTCATGTGGGGCGAGATACGTCGCGCATTCGGACAGGCTACCGTGCCGCTGGGAGGTGAGCTCTTACAGACCGAACTGAAGATCGACCCTAAATGGTACGCTTTTGGATTTTCGACCGACCAGCCGACCAACTTCTCCGGTATCCACGCCGACTGGGTGCTGGTCATCTGCGACGAGGCCACCGGTATCGCGGCGGACATCTGGGAGGGCATCACCGGCGTCATCGCCAACGCCAATACGCGCCTCTTGGCAATCGCCAACCCCACCGATGCCTCTTCCGAGTTTGCCACCCGCGTCAGACGTGGCGGTGAGCGCACCCGGATTATCCATATCTCCGCCTACGACACCCCCAACTTCACCACCTTCGGCATCACCGAGTCCGACATCGCCGCGCGTACCTGGCAGGACAAGCTCACCGGCCTCTTGCCGATGTCCTACCTCATCACGCCGCAATTCGTCGCCGACATCTACGAGCGTTATGGTCCCGACTCCGCCATGTACATCAGCCGGGTACTCGGTCGCTTCCCAGAATCCTCCGCCGATACCCTCATCCCGCTATCCTGGGTGCTGGCCGCCGTCGAGCGTTGGAAAGAACGTACCGAGCTGCTGCGACAAGGGATCGCCACGGTGCAAGGTGGGGACAAGGTTTTGGGCGTGGATATAGCGAGATTCGGTTCTGATCGCACTGCCAGAACCTACCGCGAAGGGGTTTACACGCACTGGATCAGGGTGACGCAACAGGAAAGCCTGATGCAGACGGCGGGGCGCGTCGCCGCCGACCTGGCCGATCTACCGGAGGCGAAAGCCAACCTCGACGTCATCGGACTGGGGGCGGGAGTGGTCGATAGACTGATTGAGCTGCACTTACCGGCAACGGGCGTGAACGTGGCAGAGAAGGCGGCTGACCCCGACCGCTTCGCTAACGTGCGGGCCGAGTCGTACTGGCACTTGCGTACACTTTTCGAGACGGGGCAGATCATGATCCCTGAGGACGACGAACTCATCAACGAGCTAACCCAGCTCAAATACAAGATCGTCAACAGCAACGGCACGATTCGGCTGGAGGAGAAGGAGGAGATGAAGAAGCGGTTGGGGAAGAGCCCTGATCTGTCCGATAGTCTGTGTCTTGCTTACTATGAGCCACCGGAAGGCCCGCAGTTCGATATCGGGTTCTTTTGAACATAGCCTCGTTATACGGCATGATCCTGCGTTTCCTCCACCAGCCGGACATCCTCGGCGCGCAGGCGCTCCGGCTTGAGCGGGTCGGGAGCGGTGGTGAACGTGACGTGCTGCTCTTCCGCCAGCTCGTCGAAGGGTGTCCCAGCGACCCCCAGTCGGTCGAAGTACAGCTCGCCGCTCTCACCGTCCGCCATGATGAAGCCGTAGCCACGCTCGCGGTTCAGCGTCTTGATCGTCCCCTCGGCCATCGTGGTACTCCTTCTTGTTCGTGTCCGGTAAACGAGTGTAGCAGGTGTCGTCGCATCCCATGACGCCCGTACTCTTCCTTCTTTTAGACAAAAGTGGGCCTTGGCATATCCCATGCATTACGTGTGGCAGTGTAGAAATACTAATTGTAAGGGGGACCGCATGCATTCGGACAAGCTGAAAGGGATCGCTGTCGTCGCGACGGATGAGGGGTCGCGGCTCGGTCGCGTGGAGGAGTCGCTGTTCGACCCGCAGGATTTGCATCTGGCCGCCTTCCGTATCAAGGGCGATAACGGGACGTTCATTGTGCCGTTGGAGCAGGTGCAGAGCGTCGGCGCGGACGCGGTGATGGTCGCGAGCAGCGCCGCCACCCAGGTCGCCGCAGTAGACTCGACGCTGGTCGGGTGGAATGCCCTCCAGAAGCATAAGGTGGTGGACGAGTCCGGCATGTTGCTGGGGACAGTGAGCAACATGGATGTGGACACCACGACCGGCCAGGTGCTCAGCCTCTCGGTCCATAAAGGGGGCATGCTCGGCCTGGGCGGCGAGACCACCGAGGTTCCGGCGGCCAGGATCAAGAGCATCGGCACGGATTTAATCACCCTCCAAGCCTGACCCCGCGCAAGAACACACGGAGCACGCCCCGGTACTGCTATGGTGCCGGGGCTTTTGCATGCCGACGCCACAAAGAAGCCGCTCCCGTCGCATACCTGTCCGGGCGAACCGGTCGGCGCAGTGCCATAGCAGCAACAAGCATCCTGCGCGATAATTAACGTCATAAGCGGTAAGGAAGGAGCGTGGGTGATGGCAACTGGCGACGACTCCTCCGTGAGTGTGGTGCTCTTCTCGGCAGGTAACCCGGACGCGACCTACCTTGCGGCCGGATTGCTCCATAGTCGCCACTCGCGCTTCACCCCCGTCACCCTTCAGAACATCGACCTGCCGATCATCGCGCAGGACGTCACGCTCGCGCTTGAAGAGTTCGGCGTCACCTTCGGGAAGTGGCGTCCCCGCGTGGTGGACCGGGAGCAGGGATTACCGGTTGATGTCGGCATTACCTTGTGCGTGCCTACCTGAGACACATGACCCGTGGTCAGAGATGCCGGTCGGCGTCTCGTGTGGTGCGTGGAGAACCCCCGAGAAACACCGAAGGGTGAGCGTCTGGCCGCGTGCCGACGGGTGCGCGACGAGTTACTGCGGCTGATCGATGCTGAACTGGTAGGGGCATAGAGAAAGTCGCCCTGGGGCCTTCCGGCCCGGATGATCGGGCGGGTGAGACTGCTTGCACCCTATTTTTAGCGAGGGTGCGTGGTTTCTTGCTCCAGGAGGATCGAGTAGACTAGGAGTCCTCGCGAGGGGACGACCCCGATGAGAACACAAAAAGGAGGGCTCCCGGCTATGCCTGCCAAAGTCGTCGTGATGTACGGCACCCCGACGGATGCGGTCACCTTCCAGCGGCAATACACGGACGATCATATCCCGCTCGCCAAAAAGATCCCCGGCCTCCGCGCGTTCGAGGCGAGCGATGGCCCGATCACTACCCCCGCCGGTCCGGCACCGTTTGTCAGCATCGTGACCCTGAGTTTCGACTCGCTGGCCGACCTCCAGGCCGGGCTCGGCTCGCCGGAGGGTGGGGCTGCCGTCGCCCACGCGCAGCAGATCGCAACGGGCGGGCTATCCGTGTACATGTACGAGAGCCGCGAGATGTAGCGGAGGGAAGCCGGGGGGCGGGTCACGCACGACCCGCCCTTATGAAACACCCCTAGAAGTCATGTCGCCGATGGCCGGGATGAAGTCGGGAATCAGGTCGATGGGGCTGAAGGCATAGGCCACGACGCACCCGGCGAACACGCGGGCATACCACGGCACGCGCGGGTCTTTATAGGCCAGATAGAGGGCGTAGACCTCACGCTTGAGCGTGCGCGCCCAGGAATTCCAGCGGTCGAGCATCTTATTCCAGTCATATGGTTCAAGGTAACAGCATGGAGAAGTATAGTCTCACCCGTGCGCCGCGTTATCGTAGGGCCGCAGCGGACTATCCTAGGCGCACGTGATTCAACACTGGCACTCAGACCTGCTGTACCGACAGCGGATTCTTAGGCCAGGCGTTTCTTGAGATAGTGCTTCTGATGGCCGACCGGATAATCGTCCAGCGTGGCATAGATCAGATAGCCCTGCCGTTGGTAGAACACGGGGGCCTGGAAGCCGTGGGTATCCAGGAGCGCCTGCGTACAGCCCCGCGCGATGGCGAGCGCTTCCGCCGCGTGCAAGAGCCGCGAGCCCCAGCCCCGCCCGCGCAGGGACTCGTGGACCCAGAGGAGCCGGATATCGAGGCAACCGCCCCAGGTCCATCCGGCCACCAGCCCTCGGAGTGTGCCGCCCCCGTCGCGCAGGCCATAGGCGACCTTCTCGCCGTCAGCCACGCCGGTGCGGGCGACATTGAAGGCGTACAGCGCCTCCTCAACTTCGGTTTCCTCGGCGGCGCTGATCCCGGTCATGAGGACCTTACCGGCACTATCCACCACCACCCCCGGATCCTTGACGTGCGATCCTGGCGCGTAGTATAGCCGTTACCCGTGCGCCCCGTCGTCGTAGGGCCGCAGCGGGACACACTAAAATGCCGGGGGTCGCGCTATCAGTGACGATGCGCGCTACTCCCCGGCGATATTTAAATGGCGCACCGTCACGAGAACATGATGCGCTTGTGGGTGACTGTTGCCAAGTGGCAGGTTTACTGGTGTTCAGTTGTTGTCAACTGACGGTGGTGATTGCCTGTGTCCGATGCAGCGCGGAGAGACGCTGGTAGGCCACCACCCCCATCAGCGCGACCGAGGCGATCCCCAGCACGGGCTGGAGCGGCGCGAAGTAGTTCAGCGCCCCGGAGAATCCCAGGGCGAGCACCACCAGTTTGTTGCATACCGGGCAGCCGATCGCCAACACGGACAGGATGCCGCCACCCAGTACCCGGTTTTCCCCGCCACAGGCTTGCATCACCGGGGAAGCGTAGGTTGCCGCGATCAGCGCCGCGCCCAGCACCGAGACGATCAGGAACACGATATCGAGCGTGCGTACCGGCGTCATGCGCGTGAACCACGGGTTGGCCACCACCGCCGTGGGTATCGCACCGACGACGAACATCACGGCACCACCGAGTGCCCCGAAAGCCACGGCACGCAGCACGGTGGGAACACGCATAAATCCCCCTCCTCAGCGCACGACAAACGATCCGCTCACCTTGTCTTAGACGTTGAGGCGGTGGGTGCGGTTTCATCCCACACGCCGGGGACAGATCATGCGCTTAGGACGGGAGCGGCAAGCGCACCAGCCGGATGGTCCGATCAACAAGCGCGGTCAGCCAGGTCATGAGCGGCGTGGCAAGACGAATCAGGATGAGGGCGACCAGCGTGCCCACCAAGAAGCCGCCGAGCACATCGCCGGGATAGTGGACCCCGATGTACACGCGCGCATAGGCCAGGATCGCGGCGAAGAGCAGGGCCACCATGCCCCAGCGGCGGTGGGAAAATACCAGCACCACGGCGATGGCGCAGGCGGCCGTCACAGGCGTCTTCCTGGCCAAGCAGGGGTACTGTCACGTTAAGTTTTGACTGAACGAAAGCTCCCCACGCCAGACCAGTTCTGGCCGTTGTCCGTGCTTATACAGGCCGGATCCGGTCGTGTATGCGTCGATCATTCCCCACTTTCGGACCGCCGTCGTCACCCAAAACGCTTAACTTGACTCTCTGTGATACTGGTGGGGAGCGCGGTGCGGTGGGCTGACCCGTAACTTGACTGGTCGCGTGCCTTGGCATTGACTTGTCGCCCCCGCGCCGGGCTCTTGAGGCGTGACCTGAGAGGAGCCGGTCGCCCCGCGACCCGAGAGAGTCCTGTCCGCCTCGGAGCCATGCGTTATCGCCGAGACGAGAGGAGGGGCGGATGATCACGATCGGGGTGGACGCCCACAAGCGCGTCCATGTGGCGGTCGCGGTGGACGGAGCCGGGCGCGAGATCGCCCACTGGCGCGGGGCCAATAGTGTGGAAGGGTGGCAGCAACTCGCGCAGTGGGCGGCGGCCCTTGGTGAGACCGTCCACCGGGGCATCGAGGGGGCGTGGAACTACGGGCGCGGGCTGGCGCAGTATCTGCTGCTGCACGCGGCCACCGTCTACGAGGTCAATCCGCGCTGGACGGCCGCCGGCCGGCAGCGTGCCCGCCGTGTGGACAAGAACGATCGCTACGACGCTCGCGCGGTGGCGCTGGTGGTCTGGCGGGAAGCCCCGGCCCTCACGCCACTCCTCATAGATGAGGAGACGGCCGTGCTCGACTTGCTCATCACGGAGCGCGAGGACGCCGTCGCCGAGGCGACGCGCCTGCGCAACCAGCTGCACCAGCTGTTGCTCCAGCTCGACCCGGACTACGCGGCGCACCTCCCCAGCCTGCGATCCAAGGCGGGCCTGACGACCCTGGCGGCATACACGACCGCCGAGCCGAGCCCAATCCAGCAGCACCGCGCCGGGGCCGTGCGTCGCCTGGCTGAGCGGCTCGGCCTCGCACAGCGCCAGGCAGCCGACCTGGCCACCCAGATCCAGGCCCTGGCGGCCCCGCGTTTCGCGCCGCTGACCCAGATCTGCGGCATCAGCCTCCTGACGGCGGCCGCGCTGGCAGGCATCCTCGGGCCGGGGCAACGTTTCACGTCCGATGCGCAACTCGCCGCCTACGCCGGTGCCGCCCCGCTCGAGGCGTCCTCCGCCGGGCGCGTCCGCCACCGCCTCAACCGGGGCGGCAATCGGCGGCTCAACGCGATCCTCTATCGTATCGCGGTCACCCAGGCGCGCTGCTCGCCCCAAGCCCAGGCGTACTTGGCGCGCCGCGCGGGCGAGGGGAAAACGCGGCGCGAAGCCATCCGGGCGTTGAAACGCTTCATCGCTCGCGCCATCTGGCGACGCTGGCAGGAGTGCGCGGCCCTGGTCCCGGACGCTACCGCCGAGTGCGCACCGCTCGCCGCCTGATGCGCCGAGCGCTCATTTCAGCCTGGCGTGGCCG
>JAABUM010004691.1_pt1 | contig 15156 bp, 12 predicted proteins | sample 5559161 | NCBI WGS metagenome assembly JAABUM01 (sample SAMN10711868, study PRJNA513369) | rock metagenome | isolation source: Antarctica rocks | place: Antarctica: Victoria Land, Siegfried Peak nord
ATCAGCGCCGCGTCGCTACTGACGACCGACTGCCGACTACCGACTACTACCGCTCACAAACCGAGAGCCGCCAGATAGGCCCGATTCCGCGCCGCGCTCTCACGCGGGGTGCCAAGGCCGGGGAGTACGTCCTGCTCCACCACGATCCAGCCGCTGTAGCCCTGCGCGCGCAGCCGCTCCGCCACGCTAAGGAAAGGCACCGCGCCCCGCCCGAGTTCGCAGAAGACGCCGTGCCGCACCGCCGTGAAGTAGTCCCACCCGACACCGCGCGCCTCGGTCGCGACGTGCGGCTCGCAATCCTTGAAGTGGACATGGCCGATCCGCGACCCGAAACGATCGAGTCCGGCCAGGACCGCCAGCGGATCGTTGTCGCCCGCGCCGTAGAGATAGTGCCCGGTATCGAAGACGAGGTTGATCAGCGCCGGATCGGTCAGGTCGAGGAAGCGGGCGATCTCGTCCGGCGTCTCGACGAAGCCGGCGCAATGGTGATGGAAGACCGTCCGCAGCCCCGTCTCCGCCCGCACCGCGCGCGCGATCCGCTCCGCACCCTGCGCGAAGATCCGCCACTCCCCCGCGCTTAGCCCCTGCCCCGCCGTGATCCGACCCGCCCCCTTCGTCCGCGCCGGGATGGTCCCGTTCTCATCGGCCAGGACCAGACACGGTCGCTCCGTTTCGGGGGCATCCTCGGCGACCGCGGCGAGCAAACGCGCCACACGCAGCGCCGCCACCTCGCCCGCACGGTGGGCATCGGGGTCGCGCAGCGCGACCGGCACGAACGCGCCGATCATCGCCAGTTCGCGGCTGGTCAGCTCGGCGCGCAAAGCGGTCGGCACAGTCGGCATGAAGCCCCAATCGCCCAGCTCGGTGCCGGTGTAGCCGGTGTCGCGCAGCTCATCGAGCATCCGGGCCGGGCCGATCGCCGCCCCGGTCAGCCCCTCGAATTCCAACGCCCCCCACGAGCATGGCGCATTACCGATCCGCCAGCCGCCAGTCATCGCGCCTCCGTTCTGCCGCGCTCGCCACCCCCGATTACAGGAAAGAGCGTTCCTTGGCCCGCATGTCGGCCCATTCCTCGCGTGCCGCTTGCACCCCCGCCGACTCGCTGACCTCGGCGACCGGCACATCCCACCAGCTGTCGTAGCCCGGCACCCCGACGTAGCGATCGTTACGGATATGGATCACCGTCGTCTCGGTGGCCGCACGGGCCGCGCCGAGCGCCGCCACGAACTCCGTGTACGTGTCGCAGGCGATCACGCGCGCGCCGAGGCTGCGCGCATTCGCGGCTAGATCGACCGGCAGCGGGCGGGCGGCGGCCCCCGCCTCGTCGCCCGGCAACACGCCCTCGCTCGGGTAGGCATAGCGCGTGCCGAACCCTTCCTGGCCGAGCGAGCGGCTGAGCGCGCCGATACTCTTGTAGCCGTCGTTGTCGAGGAGGACGATCGTCAGCTTGAAACCCTCCTGCACCGCCGTGACGATCTCGGAGGACATCATCAGGTAGCTGCCATCGCCGACCAGCACGTAGACTTCGCGGTCGGGCGCGGCCATCTTGACGCCCAGGCCGCCCGCGATCTCGTAGCCCATGCAGGAATTGCCGTATTCGAGGTGGTACTGCTTCGGGTGCCGCGCGCGCCAGAGCTTATGCAGGTCGCCCGGCAGGCTCCCGGCGGCGCAGACGATGATCCCCTCCGGGTCGCCCTCCTCGTTGACCGCGCCGATCAGCTCCCCCTGACTCGGCAGCGGCGTGTTGCGGATGGCATAGATGCGATCCACCTCGGCGTCCCACTCGCCGCGCAGTCGGGCGACCTCCGCGCGATAGTCGTCCGCGACGCGGTAGCCCGCGAGCAGCGTCGCCAACTCCTCGATCGTCGCGCGGGCATCGCCGGTCAGCGCCAGGCCATTGTGCTTGGCGGCGTCGAACGCGGCGACGTTGATGTTGACGAAGCGGACGTCCGGGTGCTGGAAGGCGGTCTTGGAGGCGGTGGTGAAGTCGCTCCAGCGCGTGCCGATGCCGATCACCAGATCGGCATCGTGCGCGAGGCGATTCGCGGCCAGCGTGCCGGTCGCCCCGATCGCCCCCGCGCTCTGCGGGTCGTCGTAGCGCAGCGCGCCCTTCCCGGCGTGCGTCTCCCCGACCGGGATACCGGTCTGAGCGGCGAACGCACGCAGCGCCTCGGTCGCCTCGCTGTAGAGGACGCCGCCCCCCGCGACGATCAGCGGGCGTTGCGCGGCGGCGATCAGCGCGGCGGCCCCGGCGAGCGCCGCCCGGTCCGGGCGATTGCGCGGGATCGCCCAGACCCGCCGCCGCAAGAACGCGGTCGGATAGTCGAACGCCTCCGTCTGCACATCCTGCGGCAGGCAGAGCGTCACCGCGCCGGTCTCCGCCGGGTCGGTCAGCACGCGCAGGGCGGCGGGGAGGGCGGTCAGCAGTTGATCGGGGCGGTTGATCCGGTCCCAATAGCGGCTGACCGGGCGGAAGACGTCGTTGACGGAGAAGTCTTGCCCCCCCGCCGACTCCAACTGTTGCAGGACCGGCGCGACGTTGCGGCGCGCGAAGATGTCGCCCGGCAGGAGGAGGACCGGCAGGCGGTTGATCGTGGCGGTCGCCGCACCGGTCAGCATGTTCGTCGCGCCCGGCCCGATCGAGGAGGTGCAGGCGAGCGTTTGCAAGCGGTTCCTGGTCTTGGCGTAGGCGGTCGCCGCGTGGACCATCGCCTGCTCGTTGCGCGACTGGTAATAGCGGAACTCCGGCATCTGCCCCAACGCCTGCCCGATCCCCGCGATGTTGCCGTGCCCGAAGATACCGAAGATCCCGGCGAAGAACGGCGTCTCCACGCCATCCCGCGCCACGTATTGCGCCTTGAGAAAGGCGATCGTCGCCTGGGCCATTGTGAGTCGGACCGACTCGTGCTCGTTCATTGCGCCTCCGTAGAGAGTCGTCGGTCGTCAGTCGTCAGTCGTCAGAAAGGAGTCCGTAGTCCGTGATCCGTGGTCCGTAGTCCGTAGTGGAGCTTGTCGAGAGGCGTTGCCTTCTGACATTAACTCGCCACTACTGACGACCGACGACCGACAACTCATACCCTACTCGTACTCCCACGCACAACTAACACCGGCGTGATCACCGCGTCCGCGCCCGCCTCGCCGGCGAGCAGTTCGAGCAGGAGCGCCATCGCGCGACCGCCGAGTTCGGCGCGGGGCTGGTGGATCGTCGTCAGCGGCGGCGCGACATAGCGGGCGATCGGCACATCATCGAAGCCGACGATGCTGAGATCGTCCGGCACGGTGAGGCCGCGCGCCCGGCAGCCGACCAGTGCCCCGATCGCCACCATATCGTTGTAGCAACTGATCGCCGTGACCCCGGCCGCGAGGAGTCGCGGCAGCAGCGCCTCACCCACGGCGGCATCATCGCCGAGCGATGTCTCCGCGTCGGGCACGGCGAGCCAGGCCGGGTCGGGCGCGATCCCGGCGGCGAGGAGCGCGGCCCCCCACGCCTCGGAGCGCCGCCGATTCGAGCGCGGGCGGTTGCCCACGCCGAGGAAGCCGATCCGGCGGTGCCCGAGCGCCAGCAGATGCTCGGTCGCCAGGAGCGCCCCTGCGTAGTCGTCGATCGAGACCGCGCGCAACCCCGCGCGCGGCTCGTCCACCTGACTGTTCACCAGCACCGTCGGCACCGGGGCGGCGGTCAGGCGGGCGGCGTCGCGCGCGCCGAGGCGCGAGTCGGCGACCAGGATGCCGTCCACGCGGTGCTGATAGAAGCGCTCGATCGCCACGAGTTCCTGCGCCGGATCCTCGTAGGCGCTGCTCAGCAGCACCCCGATCCCCGAGGGCCGCGCGGCCCCTTCCGCACCATGCAGCACATCGGCCCAGAAGGGATCGGCGATCGAGGTGACGACGAGGCCGATCGTGTTGGTGCGGCGCTCGCGCAGCCCGCGCGCGACACCGTTGGGGACGTAGCCGAGTTCCCCGGCGAGTCGGCGCACGCGCGCGCGCGTCTCCACGCTGATCCGCGCGTCGTCGCGCAGCGCGCGCGAGACGGTGGAGTGCGAGACCCCCGCCACCCGCGCGATGTCCTCGATCGATGCGACCCGCCCCGACACTCGCCCACCCTGTCATTCGCGCTCAGCATGTCCGACAACGCCCGTCTATGCAATCGTGTGCATAACGATAGCGAGCGCCATACGGGCTGTCAAGAGGGCGCGCCGAAGATAACAAACATCGCACGCGTTATCTTGATTCGATAGGGGATACGCGTGCGCTGCACGGGCCGGGGCGATGCCCCCGGCCCGTGATCGCACCTGGCTCAGCGCAATGAGACGCGCCGCTCAGCGTTCGAGGAGCCGCGCCCCGCCGGTGTAGCGCGCCACCGCCTCGGTATCGAGCGTCAGCCCGAGGCCAGGCGTGGCGGGGATGGCGAGCAGGCCGTCGGCGTCCAACTGCCAGGCACCGCCGGTCAGCTCGTCCAGGTACGGCGAGTCGATGATGTACTCGACGAGATCGGTGGTCGCGAAGGCCGAGGCGAGTTGCAGATCGGCGGCGAGCCCGACGGCGGTGTTCCAGCCGTGCGGGATGAAGCGCACGCCACACTCCTGTGCCAGCCAGCCGATCCGCCGCTCCTCGCTGATCCCGCCGACCTTCGTGACGTCCGGCTGCACGATATCGAACGCGCCGCGCTGCAACCAGGGGGCGAACGCCTGCCGCCGTGTCAGCACCTCACCCCCGGCGATCGGCAGCGGCGCGGCGCGGCGCAGGGCGATGTAGTCGTCCAGCGCGTCGGGGGCCAACGGCTCCTCGAACCACGCAATGTCGTACTCGGCCAGCATCCCTGCGGTTCACAGCGCCCACTTGTAGCCCTGCCGCCAGAAGGCGTCGCTCGCCCCCGCATCGACCATCAGCTGCGTGTCGGGGCCGACCGCTTCGCGCGCCGCCCGCACCACGGCTTCGTCCCACGCCGCGCTCTCCCGCCCGAAGCGCCCCCAGCCGAGCTTGAAGGCGGCGAAGCCCGCCCCCTGGAGCGCTTGCAGGCGCGCGGCGAGCGGACCCGGCTCGTCGAAGAGGACCGAGGCGTAGGGCCGCACCCGCTCGCGATAGCGCCCGCCGAGCAATCGCCCGACCGGCTGCCCGGTCGCCTGCCCCAGGAGATCCCACAGGGCGATGTCGATCCCGCTGATCGTGTGGGTGATCGCCCCGCCCCGCCCCTGCCAGAAGGTGTGCTGGTGCAGCTTCTCGCTGACCCGCTCCGGTTCGAGCGCGTTCTCGCCGCCATAGAGCGGTTCCAACACTTCCAGCGCCCCCCGCACGAGCGCGTCGCTGGTGAAGACGCTGCCGACCCCGACGAGCCCTTCATCGGTGTGGACGGCGATCAGCGTGTGGACGCAGATCTCTTCCGTCAGTTCGTTGCTCCACCCGCCCTCGGGCGTGCCGCCGCGTAGCCCCGCCGCCCGGATCTCGCGAATTCGCATCGTCGTTTCACCTCTTGTGCTATCAAGCAAAATATGCCACCGAACCGGCGTCGCTCACCGCTCGCGGCGATAGATTCGCGCGCTCGGCGTGAATGGCACCTCGGCATCGAGCGGGAAGATCGGGCGCGCGCACGCCGTGTGGCCCAGATAGGGCAAGTTCGCGCTGGTCGAGCCGGGCGCATCGACGTTCAGGTAGAGGTCGGCCCAATCGTGGAACATCTGCGGCTGGCAGTGGGGCGACTTCACGACCACCAGATCGAAGTGGCGCGGATCCTGGCCGTGCGCGTAGAAGAGCGAGCGATCGTAGAGGCTGACCGCGCGGCTCGTCGCCACGATCGTCAGCGTCCCCGCTTCGAGCACCGCGCTGTCGCCGCCCTCCCAGAGCGTCCCGTGCGACTCATTGATGAAGCGCCCATCGGAGAGGAGCCGCACCCGCGCGGTCACCGTGAGCGGCGGGAAGCGCGCCGGATCGACGCTGCCACCGAGCGGCACCGTGATCGTTGCGCCGATCCCGGCGGCCATCGCGACGGCCACGGCGGCCGCATCGACGATCGGGAGCAGCGCCCGCCCGGTATAGCCCGCGTCCACCAGCGCCCGCAGGATCGCGTTGCTGTCGCCGGATGCCCCGGAACTGGTCGCGTCGGCGGCGTCCACCATGATCGTGGTGCCGTCCGCCGCGCTCGCCGCGCGTACCGCCTCGGCGAGCGGGATCAGTGGCTGTTGCAGGCGTTCACGGACGGCCCAGAACCCGAGCGCCAACCGCTCCGCCTCGGCGGCCGCGATCGCGGCGTCGCCATCGGTGATCACGACGCTGTTCGAGCGCAGTTCCGGCACATCGGTGAAGGGGTTGCCGATGAACAGCGCTGCCGCAAGGCCATGCGGCGCGCGCTCGATCGCCTGCGCGGCGCGGATCGACGCGCCAAAAAGGCCGGTGGCGGTGATCAACTCGTCGCCGCGTACCAGGGCCGGGATCGGCACCGCCGCGATGACCGGGCGCACCGCCCCCGCGAGGATCTGGAGCAGCAGGCGCGCGGCTCGCGCCCCCGTATCGAAGAAATCGACGTGCGGATAGGTGTGGAACGCGGTCAGCGCATCGACGTGGCGCAGCATCCGGTCGGTCAGGATGCCGTGCAGGTCGAGGGAGACGACGATCGGGATTCGCTCCCCGACGATCGCCCGCACCTCTTGGAGCAAATACCCCTCCGGGTCGCCCTCCCCCTCCGCCGCCATCGCACCGTGCAGGGAGAGGTAGACCGCGTCGACCGGCGGGACCGCGCGCACGGCGGCCAGGAACTCGTCCGCGATCCGTCGCCAATCGGCGGCGGCCAGCGTCCCGGCGGAGGTGATGAAGTAGGCCCCGTAAGTCGGCACCAACTCCACGTCGGGCGCGGCGTCGAAAACGCTGAGCGCGCCACCGACCTCCAATTGCCCGCCCCGGTGCGCGTCGAGCAGCGCCGATCCCGTGAGCACGGTGAAATCGCTGTAGTGACTCGGTGCCGGATTGAAGGTCGAGACCTCCTGCTTGCACTCGCCGATCAGGATCCGCACCATCCGCCCCTCCCCAGCCCTGCGGCCGCCATCCGGCCAGCCGCCGTCCACTATCCGGCAACGTCATACGCAATATGCGCGTCCCTGTCAATCGCGTCGGCGCAATGACCGCCCGATCGGCGGCGCGACCTACGGCATGCGCGTTGCCCGCGTCCGGTCCGATAACGTACAATCTCTATATTATGTCCGTTTCGCGCCCCCCCGCTGCCCCCGATCTGGAACGCAGCGCCGCGCACCACGATCGCCGAGGAGCCATGTCAGCACCCACCACCGTTAGCCTCTACGACCTCACCCTGCCCGCACTCGAAGCGACCCTCACAGGGTGGGGGCAGCCGCGCTATCGCGCGAAGCAGATCTTCGGCTGGGCCTACGAACAGCTGGTCGAGAGCTACGAGGAGATGACGAATCTCCCGGCGGCACTCCGCGCCTGGCTGACCGAGGAACTCCCCTTCGTCCCCTACCGCAATGTCCGCGAGGTGACGCTGATGGAGCCGGAGGGGGAGACGATCAAGACCCTCTTCGCCACCGAGGACGAGCGCCACGTCGAGGCGGTGCTGATGTTCTACCCGGACCGCGCCACCGCCTGCGTCTCCTGCCAGGTCGGCTGCCCCATCCGCTGCACCTTCTGCGCGACCGGGCTCGGCGGGCTGGAGCGCAACCTGACGGCGGGGGAGATGGTCGCCCAGGTCGTCACCCTCGCCCGTCGCGCGCGCGCCGTAGGGCGGGCGCTCACCAACGTGGTGCTGATGGGGATGGGCGAGCCGCTGGCGAATTACGACCCGACCCTCAAGTTCATCGGCATCATCAACGACCCCGCCGGGCTGAACTTCGGCGCGCGGCGCATCACCCTCTCCACTGCCGGCATCGTCACCGGGATCGAGAAATTGGCGACCGAGCCACAGGCGGTTAATCTCGCCGTCTCGCTCCACGCGCCGACCGATGACTTGCGCTCGTCGCTGGTGCCGCTGAATAAGCGCTGGTCGGTCGATGAACTCCTCGGCGCGTGTCACCGTTACGTCAACACGACCCATCGGCGCGTCACCTTCGAATACATCCTGATCCGCGACATGAACGACTCGACCACGCTGGCGACGATCCTCGCGGCGAAGTTGCAGGGGCTCCTCTGCCACGTCAACCTGATCCCCTGCAACCCGACCGCCGCCGGGCCGTTCCAGCCGCCGAGCAACAACGCGATCGAGCGCTTCGCCACGATCCTGCGCGAGGCCGGGATCGCCACGACGGTGCGCTGGTCGCGCGGCGTCTCGATCGCCGCCGCCTGCGGCCAGTTGCGCGCCGAGGAGGAGGGGTTGGCCCCGCGCCCGATCCAGGTCGTGCGGCGCGCAGCCCTCGCCACCACGCCGACCGGCGCATGACCAGGCTCGCCTACTTCGACGCGCCCAGCGGCATCAGCGGCGACATGACCCTCGGCGCGCTGATCGACGCCGGGTTGCCGCTGGCAGAGCTCGCGGACGGCCTGCGCGCGGGGCTGCCCGCGCTGGACGGCTACGAGATCGTGGCGGAGCGGGTCAGCCAGCACGGCATCGGCGGCACGCGCGTCAGCGTCGTTCTCGATCCCGCGCGTCCGCAGCCGCAACGCCCCTGGCACGCGATCCGCGCGATGCTGGAAGAATCTGTCCTCCCCGCCCCCGCCCGAGCCAACGCCCTGACGATCTTCGCGGCGCTGGCCCGCGCCGAGGCGCAGATTCATGGCACGAGCGTGGAGGATGTCCACTTCCACGAGGTTGGCGCGGTCGATTCGATCGTGGACATCGCCGGGGCGGCGCTCGGCCTCCACCTCCTCGGCATCGAAGCGATCTACTGCTCGCCGCTCAGCGACGGGCGCGGCTTCACCCGCTCGCAGCACGGCATCATCCCGATCCCCGCGCCCGCCACGCTGGCCCTCCTGGCGGCGGCGGGTGCGCCGCTGCGCGAGGTTCCGACCGAGCGCGAGCTGGTCACGCCAACCGGCGCGGCGATCGTCGCGGCGCTGGCCGAATTCCGTCGCCCGCCGCTGCATTTGCTGGCGGTCGGCTACGGCTTCGGGCGACGCGAACTCCCCTGGCCGAACGCGCTGCGCCTCTGGCTCGGCGAGTCCGACGAGTCGAGCGGCACGCCCGTCCCCGCCACAATACCAGCAGGGGCACCGACCGACGCCGAGCGCGACGAGGCGACACTGATCGAGACGAACATCGACGACATGAATCCGCAATTCTACGCGCCGTTGCTCGAAAAGCTGCTGGCGGCGGGTGCGCTCGATGCCTGGCTGACGCCGATCATCATGAAGAAGGGCCGTCCCGCGATCACCGTCGCGGCCCTCGCGGCCCCGGAGCATGCCGAGGCGCTCGCCGCGCTGATCATCGAAGGGACGACCACGCTCGGCGTGCGCCTCACCACGACCGAGCGGCGCAAGGCCGCGCGCGAGTTCGCCACCGTCACGATCCCCTGGGGGGAGGTGCAGGTGAAACTGAAACGCTGGCGTGGCGTGGTCGTCGCCGCCGTCCCCGAATACGACGATTGCGCCGCCCTCGCGGTCGCGACCGGCCTGCCGATCGCCACGATCCACGCCGCCGCGACGCGGCACGCGGCGGGGCTGATCGAGGATGAGGCCGGGAGCGCATGAACGTCTACGTCGATGCCGACGCCTGCCCGGTCAAGGAGTTGATCTACCGCGCGGCCGCCCGCCTGGGCCTGGCGCTCACGGTCGTGGCGAATGGTCCCCTCTCGGTGCCGCCCGGCGTCACCCTGATCCGCGTCGGCAATGCGCCGGACGCGGCCGACGACTGGATCGCCGAGCGGGTAGCGCCCGGAGACCTCGTGATCACCGCCGACATCCCGCTCGCCGCGCGGGGCCTGACCGCCGGGGGGCGCTGCCTCGATTTTCGCGGCGGCGAGTTCACCAGCGACCGCATCGGCGACGCGCTCGCCATGCGCGATCTCAATCGCTACCTGCGCGACCTCGGCGGCGCTGACAGTCTCGGCGGCCCCTCCGCGTTCACCCCGCGCGACCGCGCCCGCTTCGCCTCCCGCCTCGACGCCACGCTGACCCAGATGGCGCGGACGTAGGCGCTCGACGTTACGTTCTGCGTTTTGGTTTCCCAAATTACAACGAGTACAAATGCAGCGACGTGTTGACGTGAGAGGCCGAGGGGTTAAACCCCCCGGCTGAGGGCGGCTCACGCCGTCGCGAAGTCCGCCTGCGCGGACTGGGATCTGCCTGCTTACGCGCAGCATCACCTAACAAAACCCTATCCCATTCTGGAAGAGGGGTGGCGAGCCGGGTGCCCCCTGGGCGGACAAGCCGGGGTGAGGGCTTAAGAGCGTGGGAGAGCCGTTGGGCTAAACACCCATAAAGGGCACAATGCCCCGACTGAAGGCTTCGCCACGAAGTCCGCCTCCGCAGACTGGAACGCCACTAGCCTTTTCTCGGGCCGAGCACGCTGGGCATATCCCTCCCCTCTCCTCGGATGGGGAGAGGGGTGCCGCCCGCAGGCGGCGGGGTGAGGGCGATTGCATCGCCCCCGCCCCAAGCTCGAAACGCCCCAGAGGGCAACCCTCTCAAAATCAATAAAGCAAAGCGCCGCATCCTGGCACTCTATGGTTAAGCGATCGCGCGGCTATTGAAACGGCGAGGCGGCGCATGAACGACGAGCTACACGACGAGCCAGCGGACGACGTCGCCCGCTTCACCGCACTGGTCCTGCGCCATCAGGAGATGGCGTTCGGCTACGCGCTCGCCATCCTGCGGGACAGTCACCTCGCGCAGGATGCGACGCAAGAGGCGTTCATCGCGGCCTACTCCGGGCTGGCAACCCTCGGCGATCGGGATAAGTTTCCGCAGTGGTTGCGTGGCATCGTCCGGCACCAATGCTGGCGGATCCTGCGTCGCCAGCGGATGACCACGGTCGTGCTCGATGAGGCGCATGACGTGCCGAGCGGCGGGCGCAGCGTGGAGGAGGAGACGGAGACGCGCGAGGGGCTGCGGACGATCCTCGCCGCGCTCGATACGCTGCCCGAGGCGCTGCGCCTCCCGACGATCCTCTTCTACGTCGGCGAGCACTCGCAGCGCGAGATCGCCGCTTTCCTCGATCTGCCGGTGACAAAGGTGAATAACCGCATCCACGCGGCGCGACAACTCTTGAAAGAACGGAGGCTGATCATGCCCCAGAACGACACGACACAGCACCCCCTCCCCGCCGGTTTTGCGGAGACGATCGGCCGCCTCGTCGGCAGACGCGGCGCGCTGATCGAGGCGCGTTTCCCGGCCGAGGTGCCGCCGATCCTCAATGCGCTCACGCTCGATGCCGGCAGCGCCGACGCCCCGACGATCAGCGTCATCCAGCATCTGCCGGGCGGCATCGTGCGCGGCATCCTCGACCGCGAGACGTCCCTCGCCACCGGCTCCGCGCTGACCGACACCGGGCAGCCGAGCACACAGCAGATCACCCCACGGGCGCTTGCGGCGATCCTCGCCGCGCTCGATACACCCACCACGACCGCCGATCCGCTGGAGACCGGGATCAAGGCGCTCGATCTCTTCTGCCCGCTGCCCCAACAGGGAACGGTCATGCTACTCGGGGATATGGGCGTCGGCAAGGCAGTCCTGTTCGGCGAGTTGGTACAGAACCTGGCCGACACCGCGCATCGGCTCACGATGGTCACCGGCGTACAACCAGGTGCGGAAGTGCCTTTCTTCCAATCGTATGTCGTGGCGTCGACCGAGACGATCCAGCAGGTCGTTGTCGCGATCGATCAGGAGGCACTACTCGCGGCACCAGAACTCGGGAGCGCCTTCGCGACCCACATCTATCTGACACGCACCCTGGCCGCTTTGGGACTCTATCCGGCGGTCGATCCGGCGCGCTCCGACTCGCGCCTGCTCAGCCCGGCCATCGTCGGTGAGGAACACTATGGCGTTGCGCTGGCGACGCGCGACCTCCTGGCACGCTACCCCGAGGCCGCCGAGGCGATGGACCGGCGCGATGGCAGCCCCGAGAGCCGCGCCCGCCGCCTGCGCCGCTTCCTCTCGCAGCCCTTCTTCCTCGCGGAGCCGTTCACGCACGTCCCCGGCGAGCGCGTGCCGCGCATGGAGACGGTACGCGGCTGCGCGGCGATCATGGCCGGGGAGTATGATGCGCTCCCCGAAGCCGCATTCGTCCGCATCGGGCGGATCGAGCAGGCGATCGAGCGGGCGCGGGCGCTTGCCGCTGGCGAGTGGCTTAGAGCGATAGGGGCCGCGCGCCATGACCAATCGGGCATCCGCCGCGTGTGACGCAAGTCGCGGCGCAGGGGCAACGATCCGTTGGCACGCTGCGGGGGTGCGAGGGTGCATGAGCGACAAAGGGCGGGGTAGGCTCGATGCCACCCCGCCCCTCGGGTCGTCGTGATCGGCGCGTTCGTCGGCCCTACCGGGCCTTCAGCCAGGTCAGGTTCGGCTTGATCTGCCCGTTGACCGGGGTGTGCGGCATCTGGCCGCGCAGCGCCAGCGCCACCTCTTCGCCGACGCGGCGGAACATGATGCGGAAGGTTTCGTCGGCGTAGCTCGCGGTGTGCGGCGTCACCGCAACGTTCTCCAGCCGTAGCAGCGGGCTATCGCTCGCCAGTGGCTCCTGCTCGAAGACATCGAGCCCGGCCCCGGCGATCTGCCCGTTCTGCAGCGCCGCGATCAGCGCAGGCTCGTCCACGACCGGCCCGCGCGAGGTGTTGATCAGGTAGGCGGTCGGCTTCATCAGCGCCAGCTTCTCGGCGTTGAGCAGCCCCTTGGTCGCGGCCATCAGCGGGACGTGGATCGAGACGTAGTCGCTGCGCTGCAAGAGTTCGTCGAGCGACACCAGTTCCACATTCAGCGAGGCCGCCAGTTCCTGCGAGACGAACGGGTCGTAGGCCAGCACCTTCATATCCAGCGCGGCGACGCTCCGGTGGAAGGTCCGCGCGATCGCTCCGAAGCCGACCAGCCCGATCGTCTCGCCGTGGATCGGCCCCATCGGGGAGAGAAACGGCGCCCGCCCGCCCTGCCAGCCCCCGGTCCGCATCCAGCGATCGAGGCGGCTGATCTTCTTGGCGCAATCGAGGAGGAGCGCCAGCGCGTGATTCGCGACCTCCGGCTGACAGAAATCGGGGATGTTGACGACGAGGATGTTATGCTTCGAGGCGGCATCGACATCGATCGTGTCGTAGCCGACCCCGTAGCGCACGAGCACGCGACAGCGCTCCAGTCTGCTCAGCACTTCCTCGGTGAAGCGCTGCCCCGGCACGAGGCAGGCATCGGCGTCGTGGCACGCCTCGATCAGCTGCTCCGGCGTGTTGAGCGGCCCGTACGTGACGAGATCCCCGGCGAACTCCGCCAGCCCCTCGCGCTCGGGCACCAAATCGGCCCCGATGGGCGCGCCAGTCTGGACGATCTTGAACTGTGCCATCCCCGTTCCCTTCCCCTCTCCCGAACACTGTCGGTCCATCGCGCGACGCCGACCATACGGCGCACGCCCGCTCGCTCACCCATCGCGCCCGCCGCAGCGGCGGGCATCGGGCCACCAACAACAGCACGATCGCGGCGGCGTTCATCAAGCCCGCGCTTCAGCTGAACGTGTCGCAGCCTACCGCGAACGATTCGGTGTGTCAACGCAGCCAGCACTCCGACAGGAGATCAGGTCGGGCGACGGACGTTTCCGTGCGCCAGAAAGGCCCATCACGCCCGCCCCATGCGCTACAATCCCCCCGGTATGCATTCCGCACAGTGGCGTGCGTGAGCGGATCGCGAGGGGAGCGAGGGGAGCATGGCGGCGAGGACGAGTCGGTCGAGTGACGTGCTGCGGAATCGCCCGCTGCTGACCCTGATGCTCGGCCATTACACGGTCGATATGTACTCCGGCATCCTGCCGGTCCTCTATCCGATCCTCACCGGACGGTACCAACTCGATTTCGCCACGGTCGGCCTCGTCACGCTGGCGTATAGCGGCACCGCCTCGCTGGTCCAGCCCTTCTTCGGCTACATCGCCGACAAATTCGGGACGCGCTACATCGGCTTCGCCCTCTGCTGGACCGCGCTCACCTTCGCCCTGATCGGCTTCGCCCCGACCTTCCCGATCCTGCTGCTGCTGGCGGCGGCGGCGGGGATCGGCTCCGGGGCGTATCATCCGCTCGGCTCCTTGAACGCGGCGGCGGTGATCCCGGAGCGCAGCCGCAACTCCGCGATGGGAGCCTACATCAGCGGCGGCACCTTCGGCGTCGCGTCCGGCCCGCTGATCGGTGCGGCCCTCTTCCACTTCTTCGACATACGCGGCACCGCGATCCTGATCCTCCCGGTCCTCACGATCGCAATCTGGATGATCCTGGAGATGCGAAAGGTGGCACTGCGCCTGCCGGTCAAGCCCCGCGCCGCCACAATAATCCCCGCCGCACCGATCCCAGTCGGGCCGATGATCGCGATCGTCGGCGTGATGATGTCGCGGTCGTGGACGATGATCAGCGTCCAGGCGTTCATCCCGATCTGGTACAAGGAACTCGGCTACGGCGCGGCCTTCTATAGTCTGCTCGCGACTGTCGTGGTGCTGGCAAGCGCCTTCGGCAACATCGGCACGGGCGGGCTCGCCGACCGCTTCGGGCGGCGCGCGGTGACGATCGGCTCGCTGATACTGACGATCCCGATCATCCTCCTCTTTGCGCAGTTCACCGGGCCGATCGGCTTCCTGATCGGCGCGTTGCTCGGCTTCACCGCCGCCTCCACCGGCCCGCTGATGCTGGTGATGGCGCAGCAACTGATGGCCGGGCGCGCGGGGCTCGCCTCCGGCATGATCCTCGGCCTCGGCTTCATCACCGGGGCGCTCGGTGTGCCGGTCACCGGGGCGCTCGCCGACGCCTACGGCATCCCCTGGGCGCTGCGTCTCCAGGTCATCCTGGTCGTGCTCACCTTCGGCATCGCCTACTTCCTGCCCAGCGAGGAGCGGATGCTCGCCCTCACCCGCCGCCCGCACGAGCAAGCCGCCGCGACACCGCCCACACCGGCCTTACGCGAGGCGGCGGGCAAGGCCGGCGACTGACTAAGAAACTGTCTGATAAAGGGCCAGAGAACGGCCTGCTGCCGCACGCCCCATCGGCTACGCCAGTACGGACGCGGGAAGACAACGAGCGATGCGGCGAGACGGCGACCTTACCTCCC
>JAABUM010004692.1_pt1 | contig 15150 bp, 13 predicted proteins | sample 5559161 | NCBI WGS metagenome assembly JAABUM01 (sample SAMN10711868, study PRJNA513369) | rock metagenome | isolation source: Antarctica rocks | place: Antarctica: Victoria Land, Siegfried Peak nord
ACACCCACCGTGGAAGAACCGGACAGACCGGCCGATCCGCCACGCCCTCGCATCAAAAGCCGACTCACGACCCGGAACAATGCCACGAACGCGCACCAGAAATCACCTTCGGTGGATCAGGGCTGAGGCATCCATCGCGAGGTACAGGATGCAGGATGAGCGTGGGCCTGCCATGCGGGCGTCCGCCCTGCGTACCTCCAACTGAACGCGGGGCATAGTGTCGGGCGGGTGAGCAGAACCCGACAGAACTGGCTGCGGCACAGACAACCGGCCCCCGATCTTCGCACGGCGACAGTTGCCGCTTGCCGTGTCGCAAATTCCGAGTGATGGCCGGCCGAGGAAGCAAGGTGACTAAGGCCCCTTTTGTGTGGGCGGCCCGTCGGTCGAGGACAGCACGTGGCGGGCGCTCGACAGTCATCCACACGTGGACCTAAGGGAGGAAATGCCATGCGACCTGTCGTGCGGGCGCTTGGGATTCTTACGGCGCTGGCCGATCACGGCGGTGGCCTGAGCCTTCAAGATCTTTCGGACATCCTTGAGCTACCACCGTCCACTGTGCACCGACTGGCGAGCGTTTTGGAAGACCAGGGCTTCGTGATCCGGACCGGAAGAGCCAAGCGCTTCATGCTCGGACCGAGCGTGCGTCGCCTTGTCGCCAGCACCAGTAGTGACTATGTGCGACGCGTTGCAGAGCCGACGGTAGGCCGGCTCAACCAAGCCACCCGAGAAACGGTGTTCTTGGCAGAGCTGGTGGGCAGGCAGGTTGTGTGCTTCTCCATCGTCCAAGGGACCAAGCCGCTACGGCTGTTCGTGCACCTTGGTCGTGCTCTACCCTTACACGCGGCAGCGTCGGCCCGCGTGCTCTTGGCGCACGTGGACGAGTCCAGACTGGAGGATCTGCTCAACGAAGCAGACTTCACCCGGTGGACACCAAGGACGCTGACCGATAGGACCGCTTTGCTGAGTCACCTCGTCTTAGTGCGCGAGCGCGGATTTGATGTCTGTGATGACGAAATGCCGGACCACGAGTGGGCAGTGGCCGCGCCGCTGCGGGATGCGACGGGCGCTGTGTGCGCGGCGATCGCGGTAGTTGCACCTTTGGCAACCGTAGGGAGCGCTGCTCGCAGGGTTCGGCTTCAGGAGGCAGTGTCGCAGGCGGCGGCGGAGATCTCAGCGGAGCTCGGAGCCGAATACGTCCAGGCTGAGTGACGGAGGACGTTTTGCTTCGGCGGTCTGGCCTTCCACGGTTGAGTACCGCATACGGCCCGGTGTAGCGGTTGGAACGGCGTGCCCGGGGGCTGCAGGCAGTCGCGCGGCTGTCGTCGTCAGATGGTGAGCAGACGGAGGAGTGCCACTGTGACATCCCGCTGCACGAGAGCCTGCGTACTGCGATCTTGAACGGTGACCATCGGCCGTCCGCTCCGCTTGTCGAGACGACGGTCGCCCAGGCCTACGGCGTGGGCCGGGCACCGCCAAAGCCGAAAGCCGCGGCTGGAGCGACGAGGCCGACCGGCATCACTGCCTCATCGCCCGGCTTGACGCCGTCATGGCCCAAGCCGCAGGCACATGACCGAGCCCGCGCTCGTCCGCGGCGAACGCGCGCCCAACGCGTCCAGGCCACACCAACACGTCATCACCGCCGTCGTCGACATCGCCAAGCTGTCAATCCTCGCCCATACCGGGTGAGACACCGAAACGAGTCTCCGACCTCCTCTGGAGGGGTGGGTTGGGTTCCTGCCGCGACGGTGCGTTGGCAGGTTTGGGGTCAGCAGTGGGAGCGCGCGTCTACGGCTTGAACCAGGTCGCGTAGTGGTCGGCTGGAGGTTGCGAGCGCCGTCGTGTGGCTATCGTTTGGCGCATGGTGACCGAACCGAGAAGTGAGAGGACAGAGGCCCCGCTCTACGAGCGCCTGCGTATAGCCATCCTCAATGGAGACTACCGGCCCTCCGCCCCTCTCATCGAGGCTGCAGTAGCGGAGGCCTACGGGGTGAGCCGAACTCCGGTGCGGGAGGCCCTGCGACGTCTCGAGCAGGACGGCATGCTGCAACGTGTGGGGCGGCAGCTGGTAGTTCGTGTCACCACACCTGAAGAAGTTCTGGAGATCTACGACTGCCGTGTCGTCCTCGAGGGCATGGTGGCCGAGTGGGCGGCGCGTCATCGGACGGACTACGACTTGGCGGTCCTGGAGAGCGCACACGAGCGGATGGCACAGCCGCTGGCGAGGACGCCAGCCGAGATGGCCGCGACGAACCACGTCTTCCACAACCGGCTTTGGAAGGCGAGCCACAATTCCACCCTGTGTGACTTGCTTGTGCGGCTCGAGGTCCACACCCGACGCTATCCGGAGCCGACCGTGAGTCAGCCTGGGCGTTGGGAGACTGCAGTGGCCGAACATGCCGCGATACTCGATGCGGTCCGGGAGAGGGATCCAGACAGGGCTCGCTCGCTCAGCAGCAGCCACATGGCCGCAGCACGCGACCTACGTCTGCGGATGATCCAAGAGGAGGAGTAGGGCCCTGCCTCCTTACCCTCTCCACCCGGTCTCGATCTAGCGAGCCCGCTGATGAGTTTGGAGGCAAGAACGGCGGGTTCTAGTCTTGACATCTGCGAGCTATCACGATTGTATACCTCGGTACACACCGGCATTCCTCGGTCGCCTCACGGGAGTCCAGATGGAGAGTTTCTACGACGTCGTCGTCGTCGGCGCGGGAAACGCGGCCCTGTGCGCGGCCTTGGCAGCGCGGGAGACAGGTGTGACGGTGCTTGTGCTCGAACGTGCCCCCGAGCGTGAGCGCGGCGGCAACACCACCTTCACTGCGGGCGCGATGCGCTTCGCCTATGACGGGATCGATGAGATCTTGCAGCTGGTCCCGGATCTGAGCGACCGCGAGCGCGAGATGACGGACTTCGGTTCCTACACCGAAGGTCAGTTCTTCGATGACATGCAGCGAGTCACGCAGTCGAGGGCCGACCCCGACCTAGTGGAGATCCTCGTCAAGAATAGCTTCGACACGTTGCGCTGGATGCGGGATCAGGGCGTGCAGTTCCTGCCGATCTACGGGCGCCAGGCCTTCAATGTCGACGGGCGGTTCAGGTTCTGGGGCGGCCTGACCTTGGAGACCAAAGGTGGCGGGCCCGGGCTGGTCCAGTCGCTGACCGCAAGCGCCGTCGAGGCGGGCATCAAGATCGAGTACGGTGCACGCGCGTTGTCCTTGGTCACTGACGAGAACCGAGTCGTCGGCGTCCGGCTGCGTCAGGCGGGGGTCACCCGTGGCGTGGCGGCCGGGGCGGTCATCCTGGCCTGCGGAGGGTTCCAGTCTAACGTCGAGTGGCGGACTCGCTACCTCGGTCCGGGCTGGGACCTGGCCAAGGTTCGTGGCACGCGCTTCAACACGGGTGACGGCATACGGATGGCTCTCGAGGCCGATGCGATGCCGTGGGGCAACTGGTCCGGCTGCCACGCGGTGGGATGGGATCTCAACGCCCCGCCCTTCGGGGATCTCGCGATCGGTGACTCGTTCCAGAAGCACAGCTACCCGTTCGGCATCATGGTCAATGCGGCAGGTGAACGATTCGTCGACGAGGGTGCGGACTTCCGAAACTACACGTACGCCAAGTACGGGCGGGAGGTCTTGGCGCAGCCCGGTCAGTTTGCTTGGCAGGTCTTCGACACCAAGGTGGCGCACCTGCTGCGCGACGAGTACCGCATACGCGAGGTCACCAAGGTCAGGGCCGACAGTCTCGAGCAGCTGGCCGTCAAGCTGGATGGTGTGGACCCGGACGGCTTCCTGCGGACGGTCCGCGAGTACAACGCGGCGGTCACCCAGGAGGTCCCGTTCAACCCGAACATCAAGGACGGCCGCGGTACGGCCGGTCTCGCGGTGGCGAAGTCGAACTGGTCGAACACTCTCGATGAGGGCCCGTTCGAGGCGTACGCAGTGACGTGTGGCATCACGTTCACCTTCGGCGGTGTGCGCATTGATACCGAGGCGCAGGTGATCAATACCGAGGGGATGCCGATCCCTGGCCTGTACGCGTGCGGCGAGCTCGTGGGCGGCATCTTTTACTTCAACTACCCCGGTGGTAGTGGACTGACGAACGGTTCGGTTTTCGGACGCATCGCTGGTCGCAGCGCAGGCTCAGCGGCAGTGCGCGAATCTCCCGTTCTCACCAGACCGAAGGCATGAGGTAACAACAATGGTTCGTGCACCAAGCACAGGCAGCGCCCGACGTCCGCGACGACTGCCGTCCCTTGCCGCGCTCACCGCGGTAGCCACTCTTCTGACTGCCTGCGGAGGCGGTGGTGGGCCGGCCTCCTCCGCCAATGCGACGAAGGCCACGGAGGTGCGCCTCGGCGTCATACTCCCGCTGACGGGCTCGACCGCGCAGAACGGCAACAACTCCCGTCAGGGGATCGAGCTTGCCGCCGACCTGATCAACAAGGCGGGCGGCATCAAGTCGATGAACGGCGCCAAGATCAAGCTCGACATCGCTGACGCGACGAGCGACCCGGCCAAGGCCGCGAGCGCAGCGACCGACTTCGTCAGCAAGGGCGAGCCACCGTTGGCCATCGTCGGCGCATACGCCAGCGGGCTGACGGTGACTGTCGCGCAGGTGACCGAGCGACGTCAGGTACCGCTGCTGACAACTGCATTCAGCGACGAGCTGACCACGAAGGGCTACAAGTACCTGTTCCAGCTGCCGGCCAAGGCCTCGGCCGTCGGCGGCGCGCAGATGGCATACGCGATCGACATCGCCAAGGCCGCGGGCAAGGACATCAAGCGGGCAGTGATCGTCTATGCCAACAATGCTTATGGCGAGAGCCAGGCGAAGGGACTGCAGGCCCAGGCGCAGCAGTCCGGGGTCGAGGTCGCGCTCTTCGAGTCGTATTCGCCGACGATCTCGGACGCCGGGCCGGTCGCCGAGAAGGTGCTCGCGGCAAAGCCGGACGCCATCTTCTCGGTCGCCTACGTTACCGACGGGGTCCTGCTGAGTCGGGCGCTGCGCTCGCGGGGGAGCACCGTCCCCGTCGTCGGTGGGGTCGGTGGATACATCACACCCGACTTCAAGAAGAGCCTCGGGGACCAGGTCAACGGCGTGCTCAGCATCGACACGAGCGACCCGGACAAGTACGGGGACATCGGCAAAGCCTACGAACAGAAGTACGGTGAGCCGATGCCTCAGGAGGCACACGACAACGCGGCCGCGGTCTATGTCTTCGCCCAGGCCCTCGAGAAGAAACCGACCACGGACTCCAAGGAGATGGCGAAGACCCTCGGAAGCGAGGTCTTCGACGCTGGGGCGGCCGGATCGATGCCCGGCGGCAAGGTGAAGTTCGACGCGACCGGGGCCAACGCCTTTGCCAAGCCGCTCATGGTGCAGTGGCAGCAGGGGCAGCTGGTGGGAGTGTGGCCCCCCGACATCACCGCGAACAAGCCGATCTGGAACGCCCAAAAATAACCACGCGACGAACGGGAACGAGCGAGTATGCAGTTCTTGCAGTCACTGGCGAACGGGCTGATGATTGGCAGCGTCTATGCGCTGATCGCGGTCGGCCTGACACTGGTCTTCGGCGTGATGGATATCGTCAACTTCGCACACGCCGAGTTTCTCATGCTCGGGATGTTCGGTGGCTACCTTGCCTCGACCCGCTTCGGCATCGACCCTCTCGTCGCGGCGCCGCTCGTCGGGTTGATCGTTTTCGCGCTCGGCGCGGTCCTTGAGCGGCTGCTGATCGAGCCGATCATCAAGGCGCCGCCGATCGCCCAGGTGATGTTGACGGTTGGTCTGGGGCTGGTTATGGCCAACGGCGCGGCAGCCCTGATGGGCAACGACTTCCGTAGCGTCAAGACGGGCTACCAGACGTCGTTCGTCAGCGTGGGGGGCCTAGCCTTCAGCAAGACCTACCTTTACGCCGCGGCGTACGCGCTGGTCGTGTCCGGCCTGCTGGCGCTGTTCCTGAACCGCACGGACTTCGGCAAGGCCATGCGGGCCACCTCACAGAACCGTGACGCGGCCGTGTTGCTCGGAATCAACCCCAAGGTCATGTACATGGTGGCCTTCGGTATCGGAGTGGGACTCGCGGCGCTGGCGGGATCGGCGATCGTGCCGTACACCCTCGTCTACCCATTCGTCGGTCAGCAGTACGTCCTGATCATGTTCACCGTGGTGGTGCTCGGGGGTCTTGGCTCCGTACGTGGAGCGATCCTGGCCGGTCTCGCTGTCGGGGTCATCCAGTCCTTCACGACGAGCGTGCTGTCCAGTGAGCTGCAGAACCTTGTCGTGTTCATCGTGTTCCTCGCCGTGCTCGTGCTGGTCCCGGGAGGTGTCCTGAAGCGTGTTGGACGTGCATAAGCGCAATGCCGCCGCGACGTCGCCATCGGGGCCCCGGACAGGCAGGTACGCCGCAGCACTGATGGTGCTGGGTCTGCTCGCCCTCTTCCTCGCGCCCCAGTACCTAGCCGGCGACTACCAGCTTCGCATCCTCGTGCTGGTGTGCATCTTCGGCGCAGCCTCGGTCGGGTGGAATGTGCTGGGCGGCTACGCCAACCAGGTCTCTCTCGGCCACGCGGTCTTCTTCGGTGTGGGTGCCTATGCGGTGGCGGTTTTCCAGGGAAGCCTGGGGTTCAGCCCATGGCTGGCGATGCCGGTCGGCATCGGGGTCTCCGTGCTCGCCGCGCTGGTGATCGGCTGGCCGACCTTCCAGCTGTCGGGCCACTACTTCGCCCTCGGGACCCTTGCGCTGCTGCAGATCTTCGAGATCGTGGCGCGGTACTGGAAGAGGCTGACCGGAGGACCAGTCGGCCTCACGCTGCCGATCCTCCCCTCAGGGCTGTGGAACCTGCAGTTCAACGGGACCGCCCCCTATCTCTACATTGCGGCTGTCCTGCTGATCGCGTCACTGGCAGTCGCCCGCGGTGTCCGGTACTCGCGACTTGGGCTGCAGCTGGACGCTATCCGGCTCAACCCACAGGCAGCCTCGCTGGCCGGCGTCGACCTTCTCCGCGCAAAGATGAAGGCGCTGGTGCTGTCGGCGATGGTCGTGTCCCTGTGCGGGTCGTTGTACGCGTCGTTCCTGCAGTTCCTCGACCCCGACACCGCCTTCTCGTTCAACACCTCGATCAACATGGCGCTCTTCGCAATCGTGGGTGGCGTCAGCTACTGGTGGGGCCCACTGCTAGGAGCGTTCATCCTCATCCCCCTCGGCGAGATCGCCTCCCAACGGCTGACCGGCAACGCAGCTGCTCTCGGTCAGCTGAGTTACGGTGTGCTGCTGATCGCTCTCATCCTCTGGCAGCCACGAGGCCTTGGCGGCCTGTTAAACGGCGCATGGCGACGTCTGACCCGGGAGGACAAGTGACGGCCATTCTCAGGTTGGAGTCAATCGAACAGCGCTTCGGCGGTCTGCACGCGCTCAAGGCAGTTAGTTTCGACGTCCATGAGGGCGAGATCCTCGGCGTCATCGGGCCGAACGGCGCAGGTAAGTCCACTCTGTTCAACGCCATCGTCGGCGTGGTGCCTCCCGTATCGGGTCACATCTGGTTTCGCGATGCTGATCTTGTGGGGCTGCCCGTGCACTCGGTGGTAGCCCAGGGGGTGGCGAAGACCTCTCAGACCGTACAGATCTTCGGTGAGATGACGGCCCTGGACAACGTCGCCGTCGCGGCGCTGACCCGGCGTGGTTCTCTCGCGGACGCGCGGGTGGCTGCACGGGAGGAGCTGGCGTTCTGGGGTCTTGAGGCGCATGAGAAGACACTCGCACAGGACCTCACCCAGGCACAGCGCTCGACCTTGGAGCTCGCCCGTGCTTTGAGCCTGCAGCCCACCGTGCTCCTCGTGGATGAGGTGATGGCCGGTCTCAACGAGCCCGAAGTCGACCAGATGCTCGAGCGCTTCGTGCGGGCTAACACCGAACGCAGCATCACGCTGATCGTCATCGAGCACAACATGCGCGCCCTGATGAAGATCTCGCACCGGATCCTGGCCCTCGACTACGGCCAGGTCATCGCGCTGGACACTCCGGAGACTGTCAGCACCCATCCCCGCGTCGTGGAGGCTTACCTGGGGGTGGGAGGATGAGTGGGCTGGTGATCAGCGACCTGCGTGCCGGATACGGGCGCACGGAGGTGCTGCACGGGTTGTCCTTGCAAGTCCGGCCAACGGACTACATCGCCGTTGTGGGCGCCAATGGCGCCGGCAAGACGACGCTATCGAAAGCCATCTCGGGAACAGTCGCCGTCCATGGTGGCTCGCTGAACCTCGATGGCCAGAATCTGCGTTCTCGGCCTGCCCACAAGGTCCCGGCTCTTGGCATCGCGCACGTGCCAGAGGGGCGCCAGATCTTCCCCGCCCTCACCGTCCTCGACAACCTCGTGGCCGGCGCGTGGCTCCGGCGCGACCGCGCCGAGCGGCAGGAGACTCTCGACCGCGTCTACATGCTGTTCCCGCGGCTGAAGGAACGGTCCGCGCAGATGGCGGGCACGTTGTCCGGCGGTGAGCAGCAGATGGTGGCGGTCGGCCGTGCGCTGATGCTTCGGCCCAGGCTCATCATGCTGGACGAGCCGTCCCAAGGCCTCGCTCCGAAGCTGGTCGGCGAGATGTACGAACAGCTCCAGGTGGTGCACGCTGTCGGGACGGCGATCCTGCTCGTCGAGCAGAACACCACCGCGGCACTGAAGTACGCGCACCATGCCTATGTGATGGAGCACGGCCGCATTACGATAGACGGTTCATGCGCGGAGCTGCGCGGGAGCGACGAGATCCGCAAGGCCTACCTAGGGATATAGCAGAATGAGACTACTGGTTGCGAAGGGTTCGGTCGTCACCCCTGAAGGCGTCCAGGAGCTGGACGTCCTTTGTGAGGACGGGCGCATCGCGGCGCTGCTCGCTCGCGATGTGCAGGTCGCGGTTGACGAGACGCTCGACGCGTCGCAGAAGCTGGTGTTCCCGGGTTTCATCGACCCGCACGTGCACTCTCGCGACCCCGGCATGACTGAGAAGGAGGACTTCGCGCACTCCACGCTCGGGGCGCTCGTGGGTGGCGTTACCACCGTCATCGAGATGCCTAACGCCATTCCCCCGGTGGACTCGGTGGAGGTGTTTCGCCGGCGCCGCGCCCAGCACGAGCAGGTGGCGTGGGTCGACTTCGCGCTGTGGGGCATCTCCGTGGGTGAGTCCAACCTCGACGAGCTCGGCCCGCTCATCGAGTCCGGCGCGGCCGCCATCAAGATCTTCTGGGGCTACGCCCTGCGCCGGGACACCCGTCAACTCGTCTACAACCTTGCCGACGAGCCGGTCGAGAACCTGCTGCTGCCGCCGGACAACGGCGTGGTGCTGCGAGTCTTCCAGGAGGTCGGGCGGGCAGGCGGTCTCCTCGCGGCGCACTGCGAGGACCGCGACATCCTCACGACGAGCGAGACATCCCTGGGGCACCCCATCGAGACCTACGACGACCTGCTGACTGCTCGACCGGACACCGCCGAGTCGACCTCGATCGCCATCGCCGCCGAGCTGGCGCAGGCGACCGGATGCCGGTTCCATGTCGTCCACATGGCCTCCGCCAAGGGTGCCGACGTCGTCCGTGCCGCCCAGCAACGCGGCATACCCGTCACCGCCGAGACCTGCCCGCAGTACCTGACGCTGACGGACGGCGACTTCGAACGGGTCGGACCGATGATGAAGGTCTACCCGCCGATACGCACGCAGGTCGACCAGGACGCGCTCTGGGCGGCGCTCAATGACGGCGTCATCGTGTCGGTGGGGTCTGACCACGCCCCGCACACGCTGGCGGAGAAGGCGCGGCCGTTCGCCACCCAACCAGCCGGAGCCGTCGGCTGCGAGACGTTCGGCCCGGTCATGGTCGACGCGCTCGTGCGCGGCAAGACGAGCCCGGAGCGGTTCGCCGAAGTCATGTCGTCCTCAACCGCGCGCTTGTACGGCCTGTACCCACGCAAGGGCGCGATCCGGCCGGGAAGCGACGCGGATCTGACCATCGTCGACCCGCGCGCGTGCCGCACCATCCACAACGAGGAGCTCGTCGCCAAGCAGCCAGTCAGCCCCTGGGATGGCTTTGACCTCGTCGGTACACCGACGGAGGTCGTGCTCCGGGGGCAGCTCGCCATGCGCGACGGCAAGCCGGTGGGCGAGCATCGTGGCCGGTTCATACGCGCGCGCCACCAGCAGCCCGCCGAGTCGACACGATGACGCTGAGCTTGCTAGAGCGGGCGGCGCAGGCCGCTGCCTGCCTTGAGCTCGATCGCGTTCCTGGGGAGGTGATCCGGCACGCCGGGCATGTCATTGCCGATACCGTCGGCGTCGTGCGCGGTGGCGCGAGGTCGAGCCAGATGGATCGCCTCCGCGAGCTGGACACCGCCGAGGGACTCGTACACCCGGCTGGGGCGCCGGTTCCGGCCGGCGCGCGCGCCTCTACCGTCCTGGCCGATACCCTGCCACGGGCGTCGGCAGCGCACGCGGCCCTGTTGAACGCCACGGCCGGCACGTTCCTCGAGCTCGATGAAGGGATGCGTCCGACCGGGCACCCCGCCATGCACGTGGTGCCCGCCGCGCTGGCCGCCGCAGAGCGGGGGCACGCTAGCGGCGCGGAACTGCTGCAGGCGGTACTTGCCGGCTACGAGGCGACATCCCGACTGTTCCAGGGCTTCCGGTTGCGCTACCCGGTGCACCCGCACGGGCACTTCGGAGCCGTCGGCGCCGCGGTAGCGGTGGCGCTGCTCGAGGGTGTTGACCCCGTCGCAGCGGCCCGAGCCGCCGCGACCACACCGCTGCTGCCCGTGTGGGACGCGTGCTACGAGGGTGCGACGGTGCGGAACACCTGGACCGGACTGGCTGCGCAGACGGGCGTGCGTGCAAGCAGTCTCGTACGAGCCGGTTTCGAGGGCTCACCACGAGCACTCGAAGTGGCGTACGGCACCATCGCGGGTGACCTGGTCGACGCGGACGCCGTCTCAGCTCCGCTCGACTACTCGCGCCTAGGTATCACCCGCAACTACTTCAAGCTGCACAGCGCCTGTGCGCTCACCCACGCCGCGATCGACGCGGTTGGCGCGATGGAACTCGGCGATCCCCGCGACATCGTTCGGGTGCGGGTGGAGACTGTCGCGAACAACATGAAGCTCGACAGGCAGCCACGACCGAATGCCCTCTCCGGCCGCTTCTCACTGCCCTACGCCGTAGCCACCGCCATCGCGCTAGGCCGCACCGACCCAGAGGCCTTCACCTTCCGTTCCGACGTCGCGGCGCTGGCCCGGCGTGTTGAGGTCAGCGTGGCCACGGACCTCGAGGCGAGGTGGCCCCAGTCCTCACCGGCTCGCGTGAGCGTGGAATTCGGCGGTGGTACGACGACCTGCACGGTTGAGAACCCGCGCGGCCATCACAGCCGTCCCATTGGCGTCGAGGAACTGCAACTAAAGTTCGCGGGGCTCGTCGGGGACGAGCACGCCGACCTGTGGTGGCCTCGGCTCACGGCGCTGGTCGAGGTCGTGGACTGCGCTGACGTCCTCGCGGACCGGCCCTGATGCCGACGATAAGCCTTCTCGGCACGGGCGGAACGATCTCCACCGAAGACTCTGTCGATGGTGCCGTTCCACGGCACTCAGCGGCGGACCTGGCCCAGTTGGTGCGCGGGCGCAATAGCGACGTGAAGATGCGAAGCCGCGACGTCCTCCACACCCCCAGCCGCGCGATGACGCCGCAATTGATGCACCAGGTAGCGGAAGCCGTTCGGCAGGAGGTCGCGGAGGGAGCGGACGGTGTAGTGGTGACCCACGGCACCGACACGTTGGAAGAGACGGCATACGCACTCGCCCTGCTAGTTGACACGCCCGTTCCGGTCGTCGTCACTGGGGCAATGCGGCCGCCCTACCAGGCGGGTGCAGACGGTGAGGCGAATCTCGCCGCAGCCGTCACAGTGGCCGCCGAGCGCGCCGTCGCGGCCTATGGCCCGGTGGTCGTGCACCAGGATGAGGTTCACCTTGCCCGGTGGGTCACCAAGCTCCACAGCGCACGTGTCGCTGCCTTCGGCTCACCACAGGCAGGCCCCGTCGCGGCAGTGGTCGAGAACAAGGTCGTCCTGCTGCTCGGGCCTGCCCCGACCAGTGACAGGCTGCCCGTCACGGCAGCCCCCGACCGCCGGGTCGAGCTGCTGTGGGCCGTCGCCGGCGCCGACGGACTCATGGTTGACACCCTCCGACGACTGGTCGACGGTCTCGTCGTGGCTGGGACCGGCGGCGGCCACGTCGCCCCCGCCTTGGCGGAGGCGCTCGTCCGGCTGAGCGCGACCGGTCGTCCCGTCGTTCTTGCCAGCAGGTGCGCCGCGCCGCAGGTTCTCGCCCACACCTACGCCGGTCCCGGGTCCGAGACGCAGCTATTGGCGGACGGCCTGATCTCGGCCGGCTCCCTATCGCCCCTGAAAGCCAGGCTCCGGCTGATCTTTGCGCTGTCCGCAGGGTTGGGCGCCCGAGACGTGTTCGCCACCATCCCAGGTGCCCCGTGAGCTCCTCGATTGGCGTGCAGGGGCGGTTGACTTTTTGTGTGCCACCATCATCGACGATCAGCCGCCCCGGCTCCCGGCTGGGGCGACCGAGGAGGTGCCTGGCGGCATGCTCCTCGGTCCTCGCCAAAAGGCAGTGAGACCCGCACCGCTGGGGGACCTCCACTGCCCAAGGATCACCAAGGCGCTCGATGTCCACAGGGACGTGTCTGCTGTAGTGGAGCCCCGTGCCGACGCCTGAACAGGGGCGGGCGGTGGTTCTCGCTCGCCTCCAGGGGGTCGGCCTGGTATCCAACGTCGACCGATACGTCAGCGCGTCCTTGCTGGTCACCCTGACCCGCCAGTTCAACGCGCCCCTGACGCAGGTGGCGATGGTGACCTCCGGACACCTGCTCGCCTATGGCCTGAGCCAATTGCCGTGGTCGGGCGTACTCGCATGGCGCGGACCGGTCCGCGTCATGTGGATAACCTTGGTCTTCGCGGGCGTGTCGGCATGCTGCGCAGCCCTTGCGCCTGGGCTGGGGTGGTTGATTCTGGCGCGCGTAGCCGGAGGTGCGTTCCTCGCACCGGCAGTCCCCGCAGCCCTGCTGTACGTCGGAACGCGCCTGTCAGCGGACGTCCGCCGCAGAGGCTTCGAAGGAATCGTTTCGGCCAATGGGCTCGGCATCTTCCTCGCAGTGGGCATTGCGTCAGTCGCGACTGCGACAAACGCCTGGCGGTGGAGCTACCTGGTGTCCGGGATAATGCTGGCCGGCTGCGGACTGTTGACCAGTCGCCTCCCGGAATCGGTGACTCCCGTCGAGCCGCTGTCCGGAGTGAGCGCAGCGCACACCGGCACCTCCATCGAGCGCGAGGGCGGGCACTTCGGCCCTGTCTTGCGCGTGATGTCGCTCGTTTTCATTGAGGGAGCGGTCGTGGTGGGGGCTGTCCTCGTCCTACCGGCGCTCGCCGAATCTGCTGGTCATGTGCATATGACGAGTGCGGCGACCGTCGGCGTCTACGGCCTCGCCATGTCGATCACGGGCGCGGTCATGCGCCGCCTTCCCCCGCTGACTACCCTCACAGCGCAGGTGCGTTTGGTCGCCCTGCTGTTGTGCGCCCTGCCTCTCCTCCTCCTCGTCTGCCCTCCGCTGCCCGCACTTCTGACGTCCGCGGCCCTACTCGGCGCCGGGTGGTCCATACTGCACCCGGCGTTGCAAGACGCTGCGACGCGATCGTGGCCCTCGAGGACGCCGACGGTCCTCGCCCTGTTCGTCTCTGCCCTCTTCCTGGGTAGCGCCGCGGGCACCCAGGTCTTCGCCGCACTGGCGGAGGATTCAGGAACGCTGTTGGTCGGCGTGGGCTGCGTCGCAGGTGCTGTCCTGCTCACCCTCGTAGAACGACTGGGTCGGAGTCTGAGGTGACGTTTGTACCTGCACGACGAGGACGTTTTCACCAGCCTCGAGCAGGTCCACCGGCCGGGTCCCCTGGGTCCGCACCGTGCGCTGATTCGCGGTGGTTAACCACCGGCCCAGCTAGGCGTTGAAGCATCCGGGCAGGAGAAGACCCGCCCGGGCAGTAACCAGGTCTCCAGGAACCCGTTGGCCCGCTCCACGATCCCGTTGGACTCGGGGTCGAACGGCTTTAGCTGCTGGATCCGGGTCACCAACGCGCTGGCGCACCGCGCCACGCCCTCGGCCAGCCGGGTGCCTCGACCGGTGTCGGCCTCGTTGTCCCACACCAGCCGACGCGGCACCGCCCCCAGCTGCCGGGGACAACAACACCCACATCCCGGCTAGGAGGTCCGGAGTCGGCGACCGCGTCGTCCACGGTGGCCGCGCGCACCGAGCGGCAGCCCGGGGTGGCCACGTGATCGGCGCGTGCTCGCGCGCATTCGTAGTAGGGCTGCGCCCCGGCGTAACGGGTGGACATCGGCCGCCCGCACGAGCCACAGAGCACGATGCCTTGACACAGCGCCGATCCTTCCCGCGGCGGCCTCGCGCCGGCGTTGGTGCGGTTGCCGGCGAGCTTGGCCTCGTTGGCCAAGAACTGCTCCCAGCTGATGTAGGGCTCGTGATGGTCGTGGATCAGTACGGCCCATTGCGCGCGGGGCAACTCGGTGGTGACGGTGTGCACGGACCCGTCCGGGTTCACGCTGCGGCGGGAGCGGAAGCGGCCGAACACGTAGGCGCCGGCGTAGGCCGGGTTGGACAGGATCGAGCAGACCCGCGAATGGGTCAGCGATCCGAAGCGCAGCTGCCCGGCCCACGCCCCGCCGTGGGCGCGTTGGGGGAAACGCCGCTCGCGAAGCGCGCCAACCACCGCGTAGGCCGACCCGACCTGGGTGAACGTGGTGAACACCTCCGCGATCGCGCCGGACACTTCCTCGTCCGGGTCCACGATGACGTTGCCGTCCTCGTCGTGCAGGTATCCGACCGGCAGCGGGGTTCGTAGTTCACCGCGTTCGGCCGCAGCGCGTTTGGCTCCCTGCAGCCGGCCGGCGAGCAGGTGCAGCTCGGCCTCGGACATCGTTCCCTTCAGCCCTGATCCACCGAAGGTGATTTCTGGTGCGCGTTCGTGGCATTGTTCCGGGTCGTGAGTCGGCTTTTGATGCGAGGGCGTGGCGGATCGGCCGGTCTGTCCGGTTCTTCCACGGTGGGTGT
>JAABUM010004694.1_pt1 | contig 15144 bp, 13 predicted proteins | sample 5559161 | NCBI WGS metagenome assembly JAABUM01 (sample SAMN10711868, study PRJNA513369) | rock metagenome | isolation source: Antarctica rocks | place: Antarctica: Victoria Land, Siegfried Peak nord
CGCGAGCTCCAGGAGATGCTCGCGAGCTTTGCCTCGGCAGACAGCCCCGAACAGGAGCACGCGGCCGACATGGCCGTGCACGAGGCCGTTCTGCGAGCGACCGGCAACCCGCAGATGGTGCAGCTCAGCCACGACCTCCTCGTGCAGGTGACCCGCGGCCTGCCCATCGAGCCGTACGAGCGGGGCGTCTTTGCGCGCGCGCTGGTCGAGCACTCCGAGCTCGTGGAGGCCGTGATCGCCGGAGAGGTGGAGCAGGCCGGCCGGCTGGCCCGCGCCCACTTCGCCATGTCGACCCGCACGCTGCGCTCGGTCATCTCCCGCGGCACGCTGCCCGCCGGCTGATCCTCCAGCTCTCCTGATCCGCCGCCGCGTCGAGGTCACAAGCGCTCGCCATCTGGCGAAGGTCTGGCCAGGATCGTGGCGCCGGACTCGGGCCGCCCAGGCTCTGCTGCGCCGCAGGAAACCGTCGAACAGACAACAGCCCCTGACCCGTCCCGCAGGTCAGGGGCTCACCGTCCAGGTGGTGGCGGGTGACGGGTTCGAGCCTTCGTAGGCTGAGCTGAGCGGTCACATGCCGCTCATTCTCGAGTTCGAGGGTTCGACCAGGCAGGGCCGCGCCACGGACGTTGTGGGCTTACTTCCGACCGCCTTGGTGGTGTTCGCAGCGTCGTCGGCCTGCTCCTGCAGCGAAACCTTCAGGCCGAAGCCATCGACTCCGGTGACGCGGCCCAAGGCCGCGCCGAGTGGCGCTCGGAAAACGAATATGGCGAGCACGACGATCAGGGGCCAGAGCAGCGGTGTGCCGGCTTTCAGCAACGTCGCGATCTGGGTCACCGTGCTGTCCGACGCAGCCCCTGGCGTACCGGCAGCAACGAGCGCAGTGCCGTACGGCAGCTGGACCGCGACGTGCTGATCACATGCGCCCCCCTGCCGATCGTGCGCTGTGCCGGCGATCTTCGTATCAGGAAGCGGGGGTTCGCCGCCGCCGAACCGTAGCGACCGACCAACAGCTCTTGGTGCAGTCACTTGGTGCTTTTCAGTAGACCGAGATGTGGACGTGGTCGTAGTGGCCGCCGGTGATGCCGTCCGGGGTGGTCGGGGTGGTGTTGTAGACGCCGGCGCCCTGGTAGGGCCGCCAGCCTTGGCGGGCGGTCGGCGTTCTAGATCCGGCTATACCATTCCGCCCTGTCCGAAGGCGGGCAGCGGGAAAGCCGCCCGCGAACTCATTGCCAGTGCCGCACACGTCGGCGAGCTCGCCGTCCAGCACGCCGAACACGCCACCCTCACCGCGCTGCTCGCCGAGCGGCTCGAGCCCTGTACCGGGTCAAAAACGTCCACGACAACCTCGGGCACACCGCTGTTGGGCAGGGTCTCTGCGGGCAGCGGCATGGCGGGCGCATCTTTGCGGTTCTGCATGAAGGTGTTCAGCGTCCGGCAGGTCGGCGCCGAGCATCCGCTCGTTGGCGTGCTGCGCGGTCATGGCGACCGTAAGGGTGACCAACGAATCACTGTTTCACTGCACCCCAGACCCAGGGTGAGAGTGCAGGGACTTGCAGGGCCGAGGGTAGGGCTGTCAGGAGCCGAGGGTGCGCCAGAACGTGGCGGCCGAGCGGGAGGGCCGTCCGGTGCGGGCCTCCGTGCGGTCGGCCCGGGTCATGAGCGCGGTCACCGCGTTGACGCCGACCCAGCGCAGCGGCTCGGGCTCCCAGCGCCTGGTCCGGGCGCGTACCCAGGGCAGCGCGGTGCGAGGCGTGTCGTGCCCAAGTACGAGGTCGGCGACGGTGTGGCCAGCCAGGTGCGAGGTGGCGACACCGTCGCCGACGTAGCCGCCGGCCCATGCGATGCCTGTGCTGCGGTCCAGACCGACTGAGGGGAACCAGTCGCGCGGGACCCCGAGGTTGCCGCCCCAGGTGTGGGTGACCTCGACGTCGCGCAGCACCGGGAACAGGTCGACGAGCGTGGCGCGCAGCGCGGTATGGACCCGCTCGACCCGGTCGTACTCGGGCCGCACGCGCGAGCCGAGGTGGTACGGCGCCCCGCGGCCGCCGAAGGCCAGCCGCCCGTCGGCGGTGCGCGGGCCGTAGATCGTGAGGTGCCGCTCGTCGCTGAAGGTGGCCCGGTCGGCCAACCCGATCTGTGCCCATACCTCGTCCGGCAGCGGCGCCGTCGCCAGCATGAGCGAGTAGACAGGGGCGAGCTCGCGGCGCCGCCCGGGCAGCTGGGCCGTGTAGCCCTCGGTCGCGAGGAGGACGTGCTCCGCGCGTACGGTGCCGTTCGGCGTCTCGACCCGGCCGGGCAGCACACGGGTCACCGGCGTCCGTTCGTACAGCGCGACGCCGCGGCGCTCCACGGCGTTCGCCAGGCCGCGAACCAGGCGGGCGGGGTCGAGCGCGGCGCAGTGCTCGGTCGTCACCGCGCCCTCGACCCGGCTGGCACCCACCCGGCGCCGCGCCTCGTCGCCCGGCACCAGGTCGAGCGTGTCCGGCCCCAGGCCGAACGCGCGGGCCTGCTGCACGTGCGCCCGTGCGCGCGCCAGTTGCGCCGGCCCGCGAGCGAGCGACACCATTCCCCCGCGCGTGTAGGAGCAGGCGATGCCTTCGGCGGCTGCGTCCGCACCGACCGCGCGCACAGTGCCTTCTAGGGCGCGTTGCATGGCAACCGCGCCCTCGCGGCCGGAGTCCTTGGCCAGCCGTGCCCATGAGGTGGGGAACAGTGCCGAGCACCAGCCGCCGTTGCGCCCGGACGCGCCGAAGCCGGCGACCTCGCGCTCCAGCACGGCGATCCGCAGCGACGGGTCGGTCTTCGCCAACGCGTACGCCGTCCACAGCCCGGTGTAGCCGGCGCCGACGACGGCGACGTCAACGGACAGGTCGCCGGGCAGTCCGGCCCGCGGCTCCCACGACCCGGGGTACTGCTCGTGCCACAGGCTCAAGTCTCGGTAGGCGTCCGACCCGGTCCTTGCGGCCATAGCACGCGTCGTCATGCCGACAGTGCCGTCCGCAGCGCCGCGGGCACCGCATCCAGGTCGTCGCCGCCGATAACCAGCGGCGGGCAGATCGCCAGCGTCGACGGTGCGATCGGTCGGACGACGACCCCGAGCTCGAGCACCCGGTCGCGGACCGCCACCGGGTCCACGCCGTCCGGCACGCCCACCGCCCAGAGCGCGCCGAGCCCGCGGACGTCGGCGACCAGCCCGTCGTCTCGCAACGACTCCAACTGCGGGGCCAGTCGCGCGCCGATCAGCGCGGCCCGCTCGAGCAGGCCCTCGCTCTCGGTCACGTCGAGGCAGGCGAGCGCGGCGGCGCAGCCTGCGGCGTGACCGGAGTAGGTGTAGCCGTGCCGCAGCACGAACGACGGGTCGGCGGCGAGCGGCTCGTGGACCGAGGGAGCGACGAGCACCCCGCCGAGCGGCACGTAACCGCTGGTCACGCCCTTGGCGAAGGTCGTGAGGTCGGGTCGCGCCCCGAAGTGGTCGAACGTCGAGCCCAGCCGGCCGAAGCCGCAGATCACCTCGTCGAGCACCAGGTGCGCGCCGGCCTGGTCGCACAGCGCCCGCAGCCCCGCCAGGTAGCCGTGCGCCGGCGGCCACACGCCACCTGCCCCGATGACCGGCTCAGCGAACACCGCTGCGACCTGCCCGGGAAGGCGCTGCAGCACCTCGCGCACCGCAGCGAGGTCGTCCTTGGGTACCTGCACCACGTCGGCCAGGCCGGTGCCGAAGCCCGCGCGGTTCAGCGGCAGCCCGGTCAGGGCCATCGCGCCGTACGTCACGCCGTGGTAGCTCGGGGTCCGGCTGACCACCACGGTCCGCTCGGGGTGCCCGGCCTGCGCGTGTGCGGCCCGGCTGAGCTTGATGGCCGTGTCGACTGCCTCGGACCCGCCGCTGGTGAGGAAGACCCGGCTGCCCGGCACCGGCGCCAGCGCGGACAGTCGCTCGGCGAGCTCCTCCGCGCGCGGTCCCGCGAAGCGCTCGAAGCAGTGGTAGGTCTCGAGCTCGCGCATCTGCCGGGTCACCGCGTCGACCACCTCGCTGCGGGCGTGCCCGACGTTGCAATACCAGAGCGAGGCCATCGCGTCGACGTAGCGCCGGCCGGCGTCGTCGAAGACCGCCGCGCCCTCGCCGCGCACCATCCGCACGAAGCAGTGCGAGCTCAGCGAGGGCTTCGCGAAGGGGTGGAGCAGGGCGGGTACGTCGCTGCCCGTCGCCTCGGGCGCGGGCTGCAGCAGGGTCATTAGGGGGTCCCGTAGTTGTAGGTCTGCTTGTGCACCCGCAGGCAGATCGAGGTCTCGGTCTCGCGCACCCCGGGGACGGTGCGGATCCGGTCGTTGATGATCGTCAGCAGGTGCTCGTTGTCCCGGCAGACCACTTCGAGCTGCAGGTCGTAGCGGCCGGAGGTGAGCACGCAGTAGTCGACCTCGTCGATCTCGCTGAGCGCCTGGGCTACCGCCCGCGAGTCACCCGCGACCATCACGCCGATGCTGGCCATCACGCCGAAGCCAAGGGTGATCGGGTCGGTGACTGCGACGATCTGCAGCACGCCGCCCTCGACCATGGCCTTGACCCGCTGGCGCACTGCCGCTTCCGACAGCCCCACCGCGGCGGCGATGGCTGTGTAGGAGCGCCGCCCGTCCTCCTGCAGCTCGCGCAGAATCGCTTTGCCCACCTCATCGAGCAGCGCGGCAGGCGTCGGCGCCAGGGTGAGCCGCGAACGGCGGGGAGCGGGCACCCCCGGCATCCTGCCCGAGCCAGCGACGCAGGACAAGCGGCTTCGTTCTGCCACGGGCCGTACACGACGAGAAGGCTTGTCAAAGTCCCGGCCGTGTGCGAGAAACGTGCCCCTCGGCTCACATCTGGAGGCATTGTGGTGCGGACCCAGCTCGGCGACGGCGACAAGGGGCTTAAGCAGGGGGCCCTCGGTCTGCTGTCCAGCGTGGTGATCGGGGTGTCGTCCACGGCGCCCGGCTACAGCATGGCGGCGACGATCGGCTTCGTCGCTGCCGCCGTCGGCCTGCAGTCACCGGCAGTGCTGCTGCTGGCCTTCGTGCCGATGTTCTGCATCGCCTACGCCTACCGTGAGCTCAACGCGGTCGACCCGGACTGCGGTACCACGTTCACTTGGGCGAGCAAGGCCTTCGGGCCGCGGGTCGGCTGGATGGGCGGCTGGGGGATCGTCGTGGCGGACGTGGTCGTCATGGCTAACCTCGCTCAGATCGCCGGCCAGTACGGATTCCTGCTGTTCGGCGCGGACGGCTTGGCCGCGAGCACTGGCTGGACCACGCTGGTCGGTGCGCTGTGGATCACCGGTCTGACCTATCTGTGCTACCGGGGCATCGAGATAAGTGCGCGCGTGCAGTACGTCCTGCTCGCCGTCGAGCTGGTCGTCTTGGCGGTGTTCTCCGTCGTCGCGCTCGTCCGGGTCGGTGTGGGGAACGCGACCAACACGGCGGTCACCCCTTCGCTGGGCTGGTTCAACCCGTTCGCCATCGACTCCTTCAGCGCGCTGTCGGCCGGCGTCCTGCTGGCCGTGTTCATCTACTGGGGCTGGGACACCGCGGTCGCCGTCAACGAGGAGACCCGCGATAAGGACCGCACCCCCGGCCGCGCCGCGATCATCTCGACGCTGCTGCTGTTGGGGATCTACGTCCTGGTCGCCGTCGCCTGCCAGGCCTGGGCCGGGCTGGGCCCGCTCACCGACAAGGCCAACCAGGGCGACGTGCTCGCCGTCCTCGGCGGGCAGGTGCTCGGCTCGACCTTCGGGAAGCTGCTGATCCTCGCCGTGCTCACCTCCGCCGCGGCGTCGACGCAGACCACGATTCTGCCGACCGCCCGCACCACGCTGTCGATGGCGGCGCACCGCGCGATCCCGGCCGCGTTTAGCCGGATGCACCCGCAGTTCCAGACCCCCACGACCTCCACGATCGCCATGGGCGTGGCCTCGGTCGCCTTCTATGTCGGGCTGGTGGTTGTCAGCGGCAATGTGCTCGCCGACTCGATCGCGGCGCTGGGCCTGCTCATCGCCTTTTACTACGCGATGACCGGCTACGCGTGCGCCTGGCACTTTCGCCGGGCCATGCGCACGCCTCGTGAGGTCCTCGTGCGTGGGGTTCTGCCGCTGGTGGGCGCGGCGATCCTCACGCTGTGCTTCGTCAAGAGCGCCAGAGACATGTACGCCTCCGACTACGGCAAGACCTCCTTCGGCGGGGTCGGCGGCGTCTTCCTGCTGGGCATCGGCTCGCTGGTGCTCGGCGTGCTGGTCATGGTGGCCTGCGAGGCGTCCCGGCCGGACTTCTTCCGAGGCCGCACCGCCCTGCCGGACTCCCCACCGGAGCGGGACTACTTCGACGAGAAACGCACCATTTCCGCACCTTGACAACCGAAGCCGTAGCCGGGCACGGTGATGGCCACCGAACAAGAGGAGAACACGAGTCATGAGGGTCGGCGTCCCCACCGAGGTCAAGAACCACGAGTACCGGGTCGCGGTGACGCCGTCCGGCGTCCACGAGCTCGTCGCCCACGGCCACGACGTGCTCGTCCAGCGCGGCGCCGGGGTGGGGTCTGCCATCCCGGACGATGACTTCGCCGCCGCCGGCGCGAAGATCCTTGACACCGCCGAGGAGGTCTGGGGCAGCGCCGACCTCCTGCTGAAGGTGAAGGAGCCGGTCGCCCAGGAGTACGGCCTGATGCAGCGCGAGCAGGTGCTGTTTACCTACTTGCACCTGGCCGCCTCCCGCGCCTGCACCGAGGCGATCCTGGCCAGCGGGACGACCGCTGTCGCGTACGAGACGGTGCACCTGGCCGACGGTTCGCTGCCGCTGCTGGCGCCGATGAGCGAGGTCGCCGGCCGGATGGCCCCCCAGGCCGGAGCGCATTTCCTCGAGCGCGCGCAGGGCGGCCGCGGGGTGCTCATGGGCGGCGTCTCCGGCGTCCACGCCGCCAAGGTCGTCGTCCTGGGCGCCGGCGTCTCCGGGATGAACGCCGCGGCGATCGCGCTCGGCATGCAGGCCGAGGTGCAGCTGCTCGACCGCAACGTGGCTCGGCTGCGCGAGGCCGACCGGATCTACCAGGGACACCTGCAGACCATCGCCAGCAACACCTTCGAGGTGGAGCGGGCGGTGCTCGACGCCGACCTGGTCATCGGGGCGGTGCTCGTGGCCGGGGCGAAGGCCCCGGTCCTGGTGAGCAACGACCTCGTCTCCCGCATGCGGCCCGGCTCGGTGCTGGTCGACATCTCCGTGGACCAGGGCGGCTGCTTCGAGGCCACCCGCCCGACCACCCACGACGACCCGGTCTTTCCGGTGCACGACTCGACCTTCTACTGCGTCGCCAACATGCCCGGTGCCGTGCCGCACACGTCCACCTACGCGCTGACCAACGTCACCCTGCCCTACGTCCTCGCGCTCGCCGACTCCGGCTGGCGCGCCGCGTGCGCAGCGGACCCTGCGCTCGCCGGCGGTCTGTCCGCGCACGCGGGCACCCTCGTCTCCACGCCGGTCGCCTTGGCGCACGGCCTGCCCGTGACCGGCCCGTCCGAGATCCTAGGAGCCTCCGCATGACCGTCACCCCGCAAGAGGGCAGCAGCCAGTGGCAGCGCCTGGGCAACGACGCGCTCGCCGCCGCCGCCCGCGACCACCTGTGGATGCACTTCACCCGCCACTCGACCTACGAGCAGGGCGGCCGGCCGCAGATCATTACCCGCGGCGAGGGCGCGTATATCTGGGACGACCAGGGCCGGCGCTACCTCGACGGGCTGTCCGGGCTGTTCGTCGTGCAGGCCGGACACGGTCGCACCGAGCTGGCCCAGGCTGCCGCCAAGCAGGCGTCCGAGCTCGCCTTCTTCCCGCTGTGGTCCTACGCCCACCCCGAGGCCGTCCAGCTCGCCGAACGGCTCGCCTCGCTCACCCCGGGCGACCTGAACCGGGTGTTTTTCACCACCGGTGGCGGCGAGGCGGTGGAGAGCGCCTGGAAACTCGCGAAGCAGTACTTCAAGCTCACTGGCAAACCGATGAAGCACAAGGTCATCAGCCGGGCGATCGCCTACCACGGCACCCCTCAGGGAGCGCTGTCGATCACCGGCATCCCGGACGCGAAGAAGTACTTCGAGCCGCTGGTCCCCGGGGCGCACAAGGCCGCCAACACCAACTTCTACCGGGCGCCTGAGCACGGCGACGACCTGGAGGCGTTCGGCCGCTGGGCCGCCGACCAGATCGAGATCGCGATCGAGATGGAGGGCCCGGACACCGTCGCGGCCGTGTTCGTCGAGCCGGTGCAGAACTCCGGCGGCTGCTTCCCGCCGCCGCCGGGCTACTTCGCCCGGCTGCGGGAGATCTGCGACCGGCATGACGTGCTGCTGGTGTCCGACGAGGTCATCTGCGCGTTCGGCCGGCTCGGGACCATGTTCGCCTGCGAGAAGTTCGACTACGTCCCCGACATCATCACCTGCGCGAAGGGCCTCACCTCGGGCTACTCGCCGATCGGCGCGATGATCGCCAGCGACCGCCTGTTCGAGCCGTTCAAGCACGGCACGGACTACTTCGCGCACGGCTACACCTTCGGCGGCCACCCGGTCTCGGCCGCGGTCGCGATGGCCAACCTTGACATCTTCGACCGTGAGCGGCTCAACCAGAACGTCCTGGACAACGAGAAGGCGTTCCGCACGACGCTGGAGAAGCTGTACGAACTGCCGATCGTCGGTGACGTCCGCGGCGACGGCTACTTCTACGGCATCGAGCTGGTGAAGGACAAGGCCACCAAGGAGACCTTCGACGATGACGAGTCCGAGCGGCTGCTGCGCGGGTTTTTGTCCAAAGCGCTGTTCGACGGCGGCCTGTACTGCCGGGCCGATGACCGCGGCGACCCGGTCATCCAGCTCGCCCCGCCGCTGGGCTGCGACCAGTCGCACTTCGACGAGATCGAGACGGTGCTGCGCGACGTGCTGACGACCGCGTGGAGCAAGCTGTGACGGCCGTGCAGAACGTCGTTGACGGCAAGCGCGTCGACGCGGCGGACGGCCGCACCACCGAGCTCGTCGACCCGACCACGGGCACGGCGTACGGCACCGCGCCGCTGTCCGCCGCGGGGGACGTCGCGGCGGCCACCGCCGCAGCGGCACGTGCCTTCGAGCAGTGGCGCTGGACGACGCCCTCGGAGCGTCAGCTCGCCCTGCTGCGCATCGCCGACGCAGTGGCGGCCCGCGCGGAGGAGCTGGTCGCGGCGGAAAGCCGTAACACCGGCAAGCCGCTCGCGCTCACGGCCAGCGAGGAAGTGCCGCCGATGGTCGACCAGCTGCGTTTCTTCGCCGGAGCCGCCCGGCTGCTCGAGGGCCGCTCGGCGGGGGAGTACCTCGCCGGTCACACGTCGTACGTCCGGCGCGAACCGATCGGAGTTTGCGCGCAGGTCACGCCCTGGAACTACCCGATGATGATGGCGGTCTGGAAGTTCGCCCCGGCGATCGCGGCCGGCAACACGGTCGTGCTCAAGCCCAGCGACACCACCCCCGTCACCACCGCGCTGCTCGCCGAGCTCGCCGCCGAGTTCCTGCCGCCGGGCGTGCTCAACGTCATCTGCGGCGACCGCGGCACGGGGGCGGCGCTGGTCGACGACGAGGTGCCGGCGATGGTGTCGATCACCGGTTCGGTCCGGGCCGGCACGCAGGTCGCGCAGGCCGCGTCGCGGCAGCTCAAGCGGCTGCACCTCGAGCTCGGCGGCAAGGCGCCGGTGGTCATCTTCGACGACGCCGACGTCCAGGCGGCGGCCGAGGCGATCGCGATGGCCGGCTACTTTAACGGCGGGCAGGACTGCACGGCCGCGACCCGGGTGCTGTCCGGGCCGGGGATCCACGACGACGTGCTCGACGCGCTCACCGAGCAGGCGCGGGCCACCCGCACCGGGATGCCGGACGACCCGGACGTCCTCTACGGCCCGCTCAACAATGCTGAGCAGCTCGCCCGGGTGACCGGCTACGTCGACCGGCTGCCCGGCCACGCGCAGGTCACCGCCGGCGGGTCCAGGCAGGGCGCCCGTGGCTTCTTCTACGAGCCCACCGTCGTCGGCGGCCTGCGCCCGGGCGATGAGATCGTCACCGACGAGGTCTTCGGCCCCGTCCTGACGGTGCAGCGGTTCTCCGACGAGGCCGAGGCGCTGCGCTGGGCCAACGCCAGCCGCTACGGCCTGGCCTCCAGCGTCTGGACCAAGGACCACGGCCGGGCCATGCGGATGTCACGGGCGCTGGACTTCGGGTGCGTGTGGATCAACACCCACATCCCGCTGGTCGCGGAGATGCCGCACGGCGGCTTCGGCGCCTCCGGTTATGGCAAGGACCTGTCGATGTACGGCTTCGAGGACTACACCCGGGTGAAGCACGTCATGAGCGCGATCGAGGCATGACTGCGGTCCTCACCGTCCGGGAGATCCGCTCGCCCTGGGACGGCCGGGTCGTCGGCACGTCGCTGAGCCGTCCCACCAGGCGGTGGAGGCGGCAGTGGGCGCCGCGGCCGCGGCCCGGACCGAGTTGGCCCGGCTGCCGGCGCACCGCCGGGCCGCCGCCCTCGACCACGTGTCACAAGGGCTCGTCGAGGGCGCCTCCGAGCTCGCCAACCTGCTCGTCGCCGAGGCCGGCAAACCGCTGGTGTGGGCACGGGCGGAGGTGGCTCGGGCGGCCGGGACGTTCCGCCTCGCCGCGGAGGAGGCCCGCCGCTGGTCCGGCGAGTTGCAGCGGCTCGACACCGACCCGGCGTCCGACGGCCGGCTCGCGCTGGTCCGCCGGGCCCCGCGCGGTCCGGTGCTGGCCATCGCGCCGTTCAACTTCCCGCTCAACCTCGTCGCGCACAAGGTCGCCCCGGCCCTGGCCGTCGGCTGCCCGGTCGTCCTCAAGCCCGCGCCGCAGACGCCGCTGTCCGCGCTTGCACTCGGCGAGCTGTTGGCCGAGACCGACCTGCCGGCCGGCTCCTGGTCGGTGTTGCCGGTCGACAACGACGCCGCGGGCGCACTCGTGCGTGACCCACGACTGCCGGTGGTGTCGTTCACCGGCTCCGGCCCGGTCGGCTGGGGCATTTGCGACGCCGCGCCGCGCAAGCACGTCACCCTCGAGCTCGGCGGCAACGCTGCGGTGGTCGTCGCCCCCGACTGGGGCTCGCAGGCCGACCTGCTCTGGGCGGCCACGCGCTGCGCGACCTTCGGGATGTACCAGGCCGGGCAGTCCTGCGTCTCCGTCCAGCGGGTGCTCTGCGCCCGCGAGCACCTCTCGGTGTTCCGCAGCCTGCTTGTGGACGCGGTGGAGGCGCTGGGCACCGGCGCCCCCGCCGACCCCGCGACCGACGTCGGACCGCTCGTCGATGAGGCCGCCGCCCGCCGGGTGCAGGCTTGGGTCGACGAGGCGGTGCGCAGCGGCGCCCGACTGCTGACCGGCGGGGTGCGCACCGGATCCACCTACGCCCCGACCGTGCTCGAGGAGGTCCCCGCCGGTGCCAAGGTGCTGGACGAGGAGGTCTTTGGACCGGTGGTCGTGCTGCAGGCCGTCGACACGGTCGACGAGGCGTTCGCCTTGGTCAACGCCTCGCCGTACGGGCTGCAGACCGGTGTCTTCACCCGCGACGTGCAGCTGGCCTTTCGTGCCGGGAGCGAGCTGGAGGTCGGCGGGGTGGTGGTCGGCGATGTGCCGAGCTACCGCTCCGACGCGATGCCGTACGGCGGCGTCAAGGCCTCCGGGCGCGGGCGCGAGGGCGTCCGGGCGGCGATGCACGACCTACTGAGGAACGTGTCCTGGTGCTCACCGGTCTGAGCCTGTGACGCGTTACGGCGCCCAGTACGGCCCGGACGTCGCCCTCCTCGGTGTAGTGCGCTGCGAACTCGGCGAGCCGTCGTCGTACGCGGACGCCGACGTCGTGGTTGTTGGCGCGCCGTTCGACGGGGGCACCTCGCACCGGCCGGGCGCGCGCCTCGGCCCGCAGGCGATTCGGACCACGGACTACCTGCCGCACGACGGGTCGCGGCCGTCGCTCGCGCTGCGCACCGACGGGCTGCGTGACCTGGTCGTCCGCGACGCCGGGGACGTGGAGATGCCGCCCGGCGAGATCGAGCGGTCGCTGGCGGCGCTGCAGGTGGCCGTCGGGCAGGTCGCCGCGGCCGGAGCGGTCCGGTCGTGCTCGGCGGTGACCACTCCATCGCGTACGCCGACGTCCGCGGCGTCGCGGGCGTCTTGGGCGCCCGGCGGGTCTCGCTGCTGCACCTTGACGCCCACGCCGACACCGGGGACTTGGAGTTCGGGTCGCTGTGGGGACACGGGCAGCCGATGCGCCGGCTGCTGGAGAGCGGCGACCTGCGCGGTGACCGCTTCCTGCAGGTCGGGCTGCGCGGCTACTGGCCCGGCCCCGAGACGCTGGCCTGGATGGCGGCGCAGGGGATCCGGTCGTACGAGATGGCGGAGATCGGCGCGCGAGGGCTGGGCGCCTGCCTGACAAGGGCCTTCGCGACCGCCATCGACGACTGCGACGGCGTGTTTCTGTCGGTCGACATCGACGTCGTCGACCCCGGCCACGCCCCGGGCACCGGCACACCGGAGCCGGGCGGGCTGACGGCCCGCGAGCTGCTCGACTCGGTGCGCCGGGCGTGCCTGGAGCTGCCGATCGTCGGCGTCGAAGTCGTCGAGGTAAGCCCCCCGTACGACCCGGTGGGGATCACTGCGGCGCTGGCCAACCGGGTCGTGCTGGAGGCGCTGTCGGCGATTGCCCGACGCCGCCGAGGTGACGCTTGGGACCCCGCGCTGCCCCTGCTATCCGGTCGCTGACCGGCGTGACCTGCCCGGCGGCCTGCCTGGGTCGAACCGGTCGTTGTCGTCCGCGCCTGCCCATGCGGGTGCGCCGTCGACGAACACGCCGCACAGCTGCAGCAGGCAGCGCCCCACACAGCAGGCAGCACGGCCCCCCCACCGACGCCGCGCACCACACCGGCCACCACCTCATGACCGAGCCCGAGCTCGCCCTACCCGGACGGCTAGCGCGAGCTGCTCCAGGACCTCAAGCGCACCGTCGCGGCCGCCCGTTCGCGCACAGTCCTCGCAACGCTGCTGCGCCACCGCACAGGCCCGGGTTCCTGCCCGTTCCGGAGGTAGCTAGCCGTGCTCGCCGCTCTGTGCTGGGTAGGGACGCAGAATGGCAGGTTCTTTGAGCGTGATCGGCACGGCCACCAGCCTGCTGTCCTACGGCGGCATCACGATCCTGACCGATCCCAATTTCCTGCACCGGGGGCAGAAGGCCTACCTGGGTAAGGGGATGTGGTCTACGCGCCGGACGGAGCCGTCCCTGCAGCCGTCCGGCCTTCCGCCGTTCGACGCCGTCGTGCTCTCGCACCTGCACGGCGACCACTTCGACCGGGTGGCCCGGCGCAGCCTGCCCAAGGATGTGCCGGTCTTCACCACTCGGCAGGCAGCGCGTCGGCTTCGGCTGCAGGGCTTCGTCAACGCCGTGGGCCTTGGACACCTGGCAGAGCTATGAGATCACCAAGCGCGGGGCCCGGCTGCGGGTGACCTCGGCGCCGGGGCGGCACGCCCAGGGTCGGCTGCAGGCCGCGTTGCCGCAGGTGATGGGCAGCGTCTTGGAGTTCAGCGCACCCGGCGAGCCCGACCTGTCGGTCTACGTCACCGGCGACACCCTGCTCATCGAGGACCTGCGGGAGCTCCCGCGACGCCACCCCCACCTCGACCTCGGGCTGTGGCACCTCGGGGGGACCCGCATCCCCTTCGGTCGCGGCATGCTGGTGACCATGGACGCGGCCATGGGCGCGGACCTGCTCGAGATCGTGCACCCGGACCGCACGGTCCCGATCCACAACGACGACTACGGCGTGTTCACCAGCCCCCGCGATGCTTTCCTCGCGGAGGTCGACCGGCGCGGCCTGACCGGCGTACGAACGGTGGACCGCGGCGAAACAGTTCCGCTACCCCTGCCCTGACCCAGCGGCACCGCGCTGCGTTGATCGGATCGTGTTGCAGGCCTTGCCGGCCCGCCCGTTTCGTCGGCGTGGTCGACGGGAGCTGCCAAGTGAGTCGCGCCAGGCGCGGTCGGCGCTCAGCATGTTGGGAGTCCTTCGCGCTCGCCGGGGCGGGGAGCGGCCGCCACGAGGTCGGCGTAGTTCACTGACGCGTTGAACTTGAAGTGGTCGCTTCGGAAGACCGCCCGCAGGAACCCGAGCGGCACGTCGTTCGAGTCACGCAGCAGTGTCGTGATGAGGAACATCGCCACGCCCTTGTTAACGTGCAGCGTGCGGCATTCGTAGTCGTTGGCTGTGGTGGCTTCAACCGACAGCTCTGCGGTGCGTACCGGCAGTCGGTAGCGGTCGATGAGTTGCGGGAGCAGGTCGCGTCCCTGGACGTCGAGCTGCGGCAGGCGTTCCTCGACAATCAGCCGCTCGAGCGAGGCTGAGGATCGGGCCGAGATGTGGGCTTGGACAAGCGACACACGCTGGTTCCGGATGGCAGTGACGGCGGTGAGTTCGAAGATCGGCGCGGCGACGGGCAGGCGCAGTAGGTTTCCGAGGTTGCCGCCGGCGCTGACCAGCCGGGTGTCCAGGATCTCCACGAGCGTGGCGGGGCTGTCCAGGTCGGAATTGTGCCAGCTCCGGCCGACGTGCAGTGCGTGGTGGAGCAGCTTGGGTTGCGCGACGGCAGTGCCGTGTCCCTTGCGGCGCACGACTTGTCCGTCGGCCTCCAAGACGTCGAGTGCTCCGCGGATAACGGTGCGGCTGATGCCCAGGCCCGTGGACAGCTCGCCCTCGGAGGGCAGGAGTTGGCCGGGCTGCCAGTAGCCGGCGTCGATGTCCTGCTTGAGGACCTCCTGCAGCTGGTAGTAGAGCGGGACCGGGCTGCTGCGGTCCAGGCCTTCCACGCGCGCGAAGAACGCCATCAGCTCGTGGCTGCTGCGCCGTTGTCCCCCCATCGTTAGAGGCGTCAGACTTGGGTCTCGACGTCCCCGGCAAGGAAGACGGAGAAGTGGTCGAAACACGCCTCGCGGACGGGGTACTCCAGACAGTCTCGATTGTTGCGGTAGCTCACGCGGCCCGCGACGATCCGCTCAAAGCCGTCCGCTATCTCTCCTAGCAGGGCGGGGGCGTTGTCTACGCGCATGAAGTGGCACACAAATACTCTGCTGACT
>JAABUM010004695.1_pt1 | contig 15142 bp, 13 predicted proteins | sample 5559161 | NCBI WGS metagenome assembly JAABUM01 (sample SAMN10711868, study PRJNA513369) | rock metagenome | isolation source: Antarctica rocks | place: Antarctica: Victoria Land, Siegfried Peak nord
GGCGGCAGAGCGCCCGGTTGAGTCCCCCTTTCTTGGTCTCAACAGCTCTACATGCGACTTCGTGTCGCAACTCGTCGACGTGCCACTTGCGGCCCGCTTTACCCCGCCGCCTGGCCTTCAGGCGCGCAGTGAGCAGAGGGGCGAAACGCTCCTCCCAGTCGCGCACCGTCTCATGGGTGAAGGTGAAGCCGCGCGTCAGGAACATCTCAGCAACGTTGCGCAGGCTCAGCTTGTACTGCAAGCGCCACAGCACGACCAGCACGGCGATATCGGTGGGTACCTGCAGATGGTTGTACGGTGTGCCGGTGCGCTCGTTGCAGGTCCGTCGGCAGGTGCGGCAGCGGAACATGCGGTACCCTAGTGTCGTCCGGCGGCGCATCTCCGTGGTGGTAGGGGCGGCGCAGTTAGGGCACGGCATGGTCCTTCTCCTCACACAATGATCGTCCTATAGGATCAGGATACCCGAGCAGACGCACCCTCTGCTCTCCGCGTACTGAAACCTGACGCTTCCTGTCATCAGGACTCAATGCCAGGCCGAACGCCACGTTTAGCGCACCTGTCATGGGGCCTGCGACAGTGAGCGGCGTGCCAGGGAGTTACCCGTTGGCCACGTCCCAGAACCGGATCGTGCCGTCAGGACTGCGCAGCTGGGATCAGCGCATAAAGCGGGATACCCGAGAGCGCTAAAAACCCGGGGGTCGCCCTCGGAGACGGCAGCTATCATCAGGGTGATGGCGCCCCATCGGCCTGTTCACGTCAGCGTCGAAAAGCAAGGCAGGGGGCCGATAAGCGTCGCCCCCCGACTTTTTAGAGCTCTCCTCATCCAACTATGAAGGGCACTACGCCATTGGCAATCGGACGATACCGGTGGTCAAAATACACGGGAACTATGGGGAAGAGATACACTTCGCTCGCCGCCAGCACCGTCATCTGGGTGTTATCGCGTCCATGATACACTCTTCACAGGCGGTGAGCACCACCACGTGACCGGTGCTGCGCGCCGTCACTACTTAATACAACGCCGTCACTACTTAATACAATTCGGAGGAAGCAACCAACACCATGTGTGCGTCACGGACCCCTAAAACAGAGCCGTCGGCCCCAACCGTGGCGACTATCAAGCGGCTCTTCGCCCTATCAGGGAACGTCTGCGCGCTTCCTCCATGTACTAATCCGTTAGTGGATGACCCAAGTGGAAAAGTGACGGGTAAGGTTTGCCATATTAACGGACGCAAGCCGGGAGCATCTAGATTCGATCTTAATCAGAGCGCGACGGAGCGACACGGATTCGACAATCTTATCCTCATGTGCCCGATCCACCACGACGTGATAGACAGCGATCCGGCCAAGTATACGGCCACCATGCTCAGAAAAATAAAGGCGGAGCATGAGAAAGCCCACAGGGGCGGGCGACCACCAAGCAATGACGTGGCAAAGCAGCTCCAAGCTACGACGTTCGACACCATCTTCCGGAATCGCAATAATCTCCGTGAGCTTCAGGCTGCGGCACTGGCTATGGGTGGGGTGGCTAATGTGGACGACCCTTATTGGACGCGTACGTTTAGCAGCGATGGTACCTTAGCGCTCACGCCGAACTCGCCGGACGCTCACCTGTTCCGCCCCTTAACGGTGAACTTTCAAACATGCTGGCGCGCTCCTGCAGATCCCTCCTTTGCTGATCGATTGCAGCATGCCGCCGAGACCCAAGAGGCAGTAACCCTTCAGGGGTCCGAGTTGGTCAGTTTCAAAACGTTTCTCGGTGACACAATTATTGAAGATCTGCAGGACCTCTTGGCGCATATCACAGTCAGCATCTCTGTAGAACCACTTGGTCCAATTATGGATTGTAGCTTGCGAGTCCAAGATTCGGGGGCGGAACTTAGGAGGCTTAAACTTGGTCTATATGCGCTATCCAACAATCGCCTGCGCCTCACAAACCGCCAAGATGATCAAGCGCAGGTAATTGTCGCTATCGATTTCCCATGGTCGTGGAGTGAAACTGTGTCGAACGATGATACAATCGGGCTTAACGACACAGTGGTCACGATCCAATCTCGACCGGTGCCGACGCGCAACGTTCGTCAGTTCCTTGAGTTGTATGCAGTGCTCCGCGCTCTCAAAGAACCTCGAACTGTCGCACTCTACGAGGTCAATACGGCTAAAGTGCTATTCATCGGCCAGGGTACCAGGATAGGGAATCTAAACCCTGACGAGGAAACGTTCATTGATGCGTTGCAAGCTGTTCAAGATGCTTTCCCTATGAAGAATTTCCCTATACCCGAACCGATAACGAGAGACGAGGTGCACAAGACTATCGAGATCGCAGAAATTTTGCGCACAGGGCAACATACAAACGTGCTTGGTTCGATGTCAGCGGAGATGGGTGCCGAAACGCTTACTAACCTCCTGGTCTACGCTGATAAGGACGGCGTTATAGGACACGCGAGTGGCAACGTCCCAAGATCCCACTTGAACATGCAGATGGAGCGAACAGAACATGAAGTATTTGGCATAACTCTTGATCTTGGGCCCTCACAACAGGATCTCTGCCCAGTAAAACTGGTGCCTAAGCCTGGGACGCTGCGCCGTCAGCTAGCTCGGTTAGCTCGCGGTGCAACCATCCCTGTGCGCTTGGTACCTGCCGAACTCCGCAATAGACAAGTTGCGTGTCACTACAGCCGCTACAAGCAAGAAATGCCAACATAGAAGCGCATGTTACTTACTACTCTGCCATCACTCCAGATTCTGCACGTTGGTGCGAGGGTCGAGCCACGTACCGCAGCACCGGCGGCAGTGCTATCCTGCATTGGTTAGCAGTTGCGACTCGGCAGCTTCCACTGAAGCGGCGCGCGATGGTCTGGCATGGTCTGATGGCCGCCGTAGCACTGCTGGCTCGGTGCGTCGCGGTCCTACTCAAGCGTGGAAGCACGCCGAGAGCGTGCATCATGATGCCGAGCGGCCAGACACGCTCAGCAACGAGGAGACGAGCGCATGACGACGTTGACCATCGCCTTACTTCAGATGACTCAAGGCGACACTGACCTAGAAGCAAATAAGGTGAAGGGTGAGATGTTCTGCCGGCGGGCCCAGCAGATGGGCGCGGACATTGCCCTCTTCCCTGAGATGTGGAGTATCTGCTACAGCTCCTACGAGGGGTGGGCTGAGGCACCGGAGGCAGAGTACGACATCTGGCGGGCACCGGCGCTCTGGACACCCGAGGCTGCCGCCTATCGTTTTCCAGCAGGGGCTGTCGAACGCTGGCAAGCGCGGGCCATCGAGCGGGATGATCCCTTCATCCTGCACTTCAGGGAGCTTGCCCAAGAACTGGAGATGGCCATTGCCATCACCTACCTGGAGACGTGGGTCGGCGCGCCGCGGAACACGGTGTCCTTGATTGATAGGCACGGCGAGATCGTCCTGACCTACGCCAAGGTCCACACCTGCGTCTTTAGCGCGGAATGCGCTCTCACGCCTGGTGACGACTTCTACGTCTGCACTCTCAACACGGCCCAGGGACCGGTCAAGATCGGCGCCATGATCTGCTATGACCGCGAGTTCCCCGAGAGTGCCCGTATCCTGATGCTCAAGGGGGCCGAGATCATTCTGGTGCCCAATGCGTCCGACCTGGAGGTGAACCGCCTGGGACTGCTCCGCGCACGAGCGTTCGAGAACGCGGTCGGCGTGGCGCTGGCCAACTATGCAGCTCCAGAGGAGGGCCATTCGGTGGCCTACGACCCCATTGCATTTGGGGTCAGGGGCTCGCGCGACACGCTCATCGTGGAGGCAGGAACGAGTGAAGGCATTTACCTCGCCCCGTTCGATCTCGACTCCCTGCGCGCCTGGCGCTTGGCGCAAACGCAGGCGAACGCCTTCCGCCGACCACAACACTACGGGCCGTTGATCGCGCGCGACATTGCCGCTCCCTTCATCCGGGTCAACGCACAGGGAGAGCCGTATGACCAGGTGAGATAGCCACACATGGTAGGGGCAGGCCTGCCCCTACCATACAGAGTGTGCCCACCTGGAGCAGGCCACGCACAGGTCTGGCTTGATCGGCACCCTGGCTGATTCCCCGCTCAAGTGGCCATTGCAGAGCCTTGAGGATGCGATAGTCGTGGCTTTGAGGACCAGCAGACACATGAGAGATAACAGCGCGCCGCTTGCATGAGGCCCTGAAGCCAACGGCAGTAGCCTGGGTCCTCCTGTTGCATAAGCATCCAGCAGTGTGGATACTCATGCATCGTCCAAGACAGGCGGCGGGAGGGCCAGTAGCCGCTCGCACTGCTGTCGAAAAGTACACACGTGACGAGCGCATATCGTGCGCTGTGACGCCTGGACGCTGGGGCAGCTGACAAGGCCTACTACTTCATTGAGGAAGCGGTCGAGTGATGTCGGGAGCCGTAGGTTCAAGTTGGCCCGCGTGCCAGCGCCTGTGGCTCACTGGGGTACTATGACAGCAGCACCTGTGGAGAAAGGGAGTGGGGGTGGCACTGAAGGTCGTCTTCTTCGACTTGTTTGAGACATTGATCACTGAAGATGATCCTAGTCTGTGCCCACCCCTCTCACCAGCAGAGTACCTGGGTCTCGACGCCGCCTGTTTTAGGCAGGAATGGCGGGCGCGCTGGAGGGAGCGCATGACGGGTGTGTATCCTGACTACGTCAGTGTGCTGGAGGACATCTGCCGTGCCTTGAACTCCCCCATCGACAGCGCCCGTCTCGCCCACCTCCAGGCGTCGCGCCTCGCCCGGAAGGCCGTGCCCTTCACCTGTGTTGATCCGGCCATCGTGGCCGTGCTCCATGCATTGCGCCAGGCCGGGCTCGCAATTGGCGTGATCAGCAATTGTACACCGGAGGAGGTGGCGGCATGGCCAACCTCACCGCTGGCGGCGTGCTGCCATGACGTGGTCTTCTCATACCAAGCTGGCTGCGCGAAACCGGACGCCGCGATCTATCATTTGGCGTGCCGCCGCTTGGACATCGTCCCTGGGGAGGCCCTCTTCGTGGGGGATGGGGGCAACGATGAACTGGACGGCGCGGCAGCCGTGGGGATGGAGGCCTACCAGGCGACTTGGTTTCTCGCTCGGCGGCAAGCGACGCTCCCAGGCCGCGCGCTGTCTTGTCAGGATGCACGATATCCGCGCTTGGGTACGGTGGCTGACTTGCACGCACTGGTCATGGCCCGCTACGGCGTGCCCAGACACTACGGGGGGTCACAGTGCTAAGCGCCTTCGAGAGCATCGAATCGAAGAGCGCCCATCATGCAGAGCGTCGTGTGGGATGACCCTTGCGCCTCACGCTCCGAGCGCAGGCTGTGGAGGAGATGCGGCCCTCGTGCCGTGGGAGGGAGCGATGGTGGCCCTCATTCTGGGTGGGAACTGCTTCGCGGCCGATGCATGACGACCTGCTTGGTCGGGCGGAACCCGTGCTCGGCATAAAAGGCGACGAGGTCCGCTGCACAGAAGAGGCTGATCGTCTCCACATGGCGCAACTCCGCCAGCAATCTCTTGAGCAGCAGCGTTCCCACGCCCTGTCGCCGCTGTGTCTGCTGCACGACGACATCTTCAATGTAGGCCCGACACGGCCCATCGGTCACGGCCCGCACGAAGCCCACCAGTGTCTCGCCGTCCCAGGCACCGATCGCCGGGCCACGGGCAAGCACCTGCGCCACGTCGGCCTCCGATCTCTGCGGCCACCAGCCGACGTGCCTGTACAGCCGGCACACAGCAGCGGCCGGGATAGGCCGCTCGTGCTGCGCCGCGACGGTGATGCCTGCTGGTCCCGTCTCGCTCATCCTCATTACTATACCCAATGTTCCCCTGCACGTGTCAGCGTGGGGCGGGCTTGGTGGTGCATCACAGGAGGATCATTAATCGAGTCACGCGGTGAGAGCGCCCATCACACGCGACTCGGTTGCCAATCAAGATGATGCGAGCGCAGGTCCTGGTTGCTGGGGTATGATCGGCCACAGATCAACGCGGCCAGACAGCGACTGCCGTGACGCTGTGCCTAGGCGGAGTTGTTGCTGCCCATGGGCAACAGGCGATGGAGCACCGGACTCTGGAACTCACTGGCTAAGCACTCCATGTAGATGATGTCACCGACATGCAGACCAAGCCGCCGCGCCTCGCGCCGCCGGCCATAGGGGCGGAAGCCCGCGAGCGTGTACGCTCGGATCGCTCGCTCATTGAAACTATCAACGGTGAGATGGATGTTGTGCAGGCCCAGCAACGTAAATCCATAGTCGAGCATCAAGGTCGTTGTCTCCGTGCCATAGCCCTTGCCCCAGCACGCCTTCTCGCCAATGAGGACGTGGAACGTTGCCGTCCGCGCGAGCGGGCGGATATCTTCGAGGACTGTGTAGCCTATCGGACGTAAGGAAGTCCGTTCATAGATCGTGAAGTCGGCAGTATCTGCACTGCCCTTGCTGACGCGCCCATAGATTTCCTCTTGCGCCTCCCATGTGCGTGGGGCAAGCTGGAGCAGCCATGTGCGGGTGACCTCCCAGTCATTGATCCAGCGCAGATACAGCGGCAGGAACGTGCGCTGCCAGGGACCGAGGGCTATCTTGTCGCCAGATATGTTAATGATCGGCTCGTCAGGGGATGCGTGATGTGCGTCCATGACTCCTCCACTTCAGACACGGCTCCAAAACAAAGAGCAGCCGGGAGAGCACGAATACCTCCTACCGGCGGGTTGTCTCTTGGGCAGAAACGATTCATTGTGGCTGATGTTGGCTCGGATACCAACCATGGTCGCCCACGGCTACAACAAAACAGCGGCATGGTGTACGCGTTCAGCTCATACACCATGCCGCCATCGTTGAGTGCCAGGCTCGCCGTTAGGGAAGCAATACAAGGGCCGGGATCATCAAGGCGGTCCTGGCCTCCCCACCCGCAAGCTAAGGATTCATCAGCATATCAAGCGTGGGAGGGATGAACGTCGGGAGTAGCACTGTGGCATGCTGCTGAACTGGCACCATGCGACGGCCCTCCTTCCCAACACCAGCCAAACCAGGCGGCTGTTCACTGCGATCTGATCGGCTCTCAGCCTACCATCTGGCCGTTGGGTTCGTCAACACACGAGCACATCACGTGGCAGCTACACGGGGCTGTATGGTCACATAACACTCAGAAGGGGAAGACCACGGCTGGCTATGCTCCATCTTCAACAGGCACAGAGTCATGAGCTATCAGCGCGCCACTTGCACGAGGTTCTGGAGCCAGCGGCAGTGGGCTGGTTCCTCCTACCGCATAAGAATCCAGCAGCGTGGATACTCATGCACCGTCCAAGACAGGCGGCGGAATGGCCCGTGGCCGCTCATAACAGCATCGTCATACGCACGGTGGGAGCGCATATCGTACATCGCGAGAGCACGAACCAGCCCGGATGAGCCACGTGGCCAACAGCGCTGGCCCTCATCTTGCCATCTACCATCAGGGGCAGGGTGACGTTGCAGGCCTGCCGCTGTGGATCAGGGAGGACGGCGGTGGTCATGCCCGAGGTCAGAACGCCCCAGGTACACCAGCATGGCCTGAACCTCGCTCTGCTGCACGCGACGCCCTCTGCGGTGACCACGCTGAATGCGGACGGACGCATCACCTTCCTCAATGCCGCGGCTGAGCGGTTGCTGAGCGTCGAGGAGCAGGGGGCGGCAGGGCGCCCCTATACCGAGGTCTTTGGACCCTCACTGGCCAGCCGCATGGTTGGCCTCTTTCAGCAGGGCATGGGTGCGCAGGACCTGTGCTGGCTGGTGAGGTCATCCGCTCGCTCAGAGACGCCACGACCACCCCACAGAGGCAGCCTGAGCACAGCGCGCAGAGACCCTGTGTCCAAGGCTCTGGCCCCAGCTTTTGAGCGCGGATGAGGTAACCAGCCCGCACAGTGGAGGGCGCTGCGATCTGGGACCGCCTGCGGGCAGCACGCTGTGATGTGGCCCAGGGCTACTACCTGAGCCGCCCCCTGCCCGCAGCCGAGCTGGAGCAGTGGTTGGCGACCGGACCCTGGAGGAGCCGACAGACCGAACCCCCATGACCACGCCTCCCGGGCCACCGCGTCCCGCGACCGGGTGATCCCCGGTGACAGCGCCTCGCAGCGGCCTGTCCAGACCACACGTCGTCACACCATAGGGGGTCTCCCGCACCCTCAGCGCAGCAGGTTGGCCCCTGTTCCAGGGGGGGGTAACCGTCAGATGAGGGGCCGTCACCACGCCCGTGGCCGATCGAGCCCTGGGGGGCTCGTCCCCCTCTGGAACGCCCAGGAAACAGGCTGCAGCGCGCGTGCGGGAGAGCCCCACTCCTCTGGCGCGGTCTGGTCTGGAAAGGTTCGATGGTGACGGCAGCGACCACAGACCTCATTCCATGGGTGCATCCACAGTCTCTCCGTGGCGCTGTGGCGCCGCGACAGGGCGGCCCGCCCGTTTGGCCACGTACATGGCCTCGTCCGCCCGCCGCAGCAGTGTCGCGGCGTCCGTGCCCTGGGCGGGACACAGGGCCATCCCCACGCTCGCGCCGACGGCGACCACCTGACCGGCGACCGGGAACGGCTCCTCCAGAACCTGGCGCAGCAGGGCGGACACCGTGCCGGCCCCGTGCGCATCCGTGGCGGGCAGGAGCACGGCGAACTCGTCCCCGCCCAGGCGCGCCACGGTGTCCGTGGGCCGCAGCGCAGCGCGCAGGCGTGCCGCAACCACTTGGAGGAGCAGATCGCCCACGGGGTGGCCCAGCGTGTCATTGACCTCTTTGAAGCGATCCAGGTCCACAAGCAGCAGGGCCAGTGGGGTGCCCGTGCGGCGGGCGGTGTGCAGACCCTGCTCAAGCCGATCAGCCAGGAGCACGCGATTGGGCAGCCCGGTCAGGCTATCGTGCAGGACCTGGTGCGTCAGCGTCTCCTCCGCCTGCTTGCGCGCCGTGATGTCGATAAAGCTGACGATCAGGTGGAGGAGGGCGCCCTGCGCGTCGAGCAGCGGTGTGGCGTCCACCTGGAGCCAGCGGCGCTGCCCATCAGGGAGCGTGGCCGCCAACACCACGGCGTGCTGCGGCTGACGCGTGCGCAGCGCCACCATGACGGGGCGCTCGGCGATGGGCAGGGCCGCGCCGTCCTCACGGGCGGTGGCCCCAAGGGTCTCCGCCCAGGGCCGCCCCCGCAGCGCGTCCAGGCTCTGCCCCAGGATCTGCTGTGCTGCCTCATTCGCCTCGACGATCACACCCGCAGGGGTGACACTAACCACGCCACAGGCCATCGTGGCCAGCACCGCACGCAGGTGCTCCTCCGAGGCAGCGAGGCGCGCCGCTTCGGCGCGCTCACGCTCCTGCAAGCGCGCCCGCTCCACAGCCGTCGCCACCTGATAGGCCAGCGCCACTAGTGGTCTGTCAATTGTTATCTGAGACGTTGATGGCCTCAGGCAGAGGCTTCAGGCCATGTGTCAAAAAGGGCTTGACGAACCACTAGCGGGCCGCCGTCCTCAGGCGTGATGGGGCGCCCGGTGACCAGATTGTCCACCGAGATCACCCCGATGGCCTGCGCGCCTAACCGCAGGGCCACCATGATGTTGTGTGTGGGCTCGCCATCCCACAGGTGGCGCAACTCAGGCGGGCACTCCGCGTAGGCTGCTGCCGTGTAGTAATACTCCGCGCCGCGCAGCACGGCGGCGATGCCCGGAAAGCGCCAGATCGGGCTGTCGTCGGCGAGCATCACCTGGCGGTTCTCCCACACCTTGTCCCCTGCCGCATCGGTGCCCATCACCTCCTCAAAGAGGCCCGTCACGTGGTCAAAGAGGTTGACGCCGACGCGATCATAGCCCAGGCCGCCGTGGATGCCATCAAAGACCACGTCCATCACCTCGTGCAGGGTACGCGCGGCGTTCACCTGCCGGCTGATCTCTCGGACCCACTCCAGCTCGGCCACCCGCCGGGCGAGGTCCTGGCCCTGAGTGGCGTGCTCTGCCCACAGGCGGGCACGGCTGATCGCCAGGGCTGCCTGCGCCGCGAAGGCCACCAGGGGAGCGGCCTCCTCCTGCGTGATCGGGCGCCCGCTGAGCAGATTGTCCACCGAGATGTAGCCGATCAGCGCCTCCACCTGACGCAGGGCGACGACGAGCTGCTCACGCACGCGCAGGGCAGCCTGGACCTGCGGAGGCGTGAGCGCCCAACGATCAGGGCAGTAGTAGAAGAGGTGCCCCTGCAGGAGGTGGTGCAGGTCGGGTGACTCCGCCACCAGAGCGGGATCACGCGGGTAAAAGGGGGTGACGGCCCAGCGTCGCACGGGGTGCCCCAGAGCGTCAATGCCGCGCACCGCAACCTCCAGCACCTCCTCGCCCGTGCCCGTCTCGATCAGGAAGAGGGTGGCGCGGTCGTAGCCCAGACCGTTACGCACCGCGTCAATGATCGTGTCCAGCACGTCCTCCAGATCGTGCGGCAGCGCCATGCGCACGCTGGCCTCCTGCAGCCAGCGCACCTGCTCCCCCTGAGGGGGCAAGGCGGTCTCCCGCGTGCCGCGGTGCGCGCGGTCCTCCCGCGCCTGCGCGCTCTCGAGGGCGGCGGCGAGGGTCAGAGCAAACGCGACAAGGGGGGACGTCTCCGTGGCCGTGAGGGGACGCCGGCCGCGCCCGGTCTCCACCACGAGGAGGCCCAGGAGCGTGTCCGCTGCGCGCAGAGCCACACAGAGCACCGGGCGCGGCCGGCCGGCGCCCAGGCCCGCTGCGTCGAGGAAGAGGAACCCCGGACCGCCAGCCTGCAGGCGCGGATCGGCGAGGAGACGCCCCAGATCGTGTCCTTCCGCCAACGGCGCCTCGTGCCCGTGGACCACACCCGGGCTGCTCAGGGCGTTGCTCGCCTGGTGCTCCACCAGAGCCGTCCCCGTGCTGTCGCGCAGCAGGAGGCCGACGCGCGCGTGCGGCAGGCGCGCGCGGAGCCCTTCATCCGCCAGGTCAAGCAGGGCCAGCACCGTGCGGCACGCGGCCAGCTGCGTGGTCGTCCGCACCAACCAGGCCATGTCGTCCGCTGTTCGCTGCTGCGACCGGGCCACGCGTCTCTCCTGTCAGGGTCAGAGCGTCCCCCACGGCTCTCCGGTGACCGCCGCCCGTGACCGGAGGGCCACCCTCTCCAGCAGCATAGCACGTGCGCGCGATCAGCACCCAGCCTCCTCTCCACAAAGCGGGTGCTGTGGGCGGTAGACCTTTGTACCCTAGCGTCTACCTCGACAGCACCTGTGGAGGACTGTCCCGGAGAGGGTGGTTGGGCGGGCCAGCGCACACAGATGGCCGAGGCACGCGTCTCGCTCACGGGACCACTCCTCTGGCACGTGCCGCAGGAGTGGCAGCACTGGGCGCGTCGGAGAGCGCGTGGTGGATGGAGCCAAGCCGACCGGGGCGCCGGGCGCCACCAGGAGAAGGACGTGGCGGCGAGGACCGGAGCATGACGTGCGGCGGCGAGGCAGGCGCCGGTGGGTGCCCGGCGACGCCGCACACGCCGCTACCCTGAGACGAGGACCAGTGGCAGCACGTCCACCAGGAGCAGCGTGAGGAGGAGCACAAGCACGGTGAGCAGCAGCGCGCGGCGGACGCCACGTTCCCACGCGTGCTCGGCCGCCTCCCACTGTGTCCGCAGATCGCGGGCCAGGGGCGGCCGGTGCTTCCTGTACGTCTCTAACGACCGGGGGGTCCTCCCGGGCACCGTCACCCCACCCTTCCCGTGCGTCCGCGTCGCATACCCTGCCTCCTCATCACGCTGAGTACGCCCCCCTGAGCAGGGGGGGCGCTCCTGGCTCTCTCCCGTGTACAGCACGCCCACGACGCAGACACCGGCTGCGTTGACGAGCCCGGTGGTCCCATCGGCCCCCTGTCGCCTGCGGTCGAGCCTGGGCAGGACGCCAGCCGTGGGGTGAGAAGCCAGAGACACCCTCCTTCTGCGCGCTTGTCCCCCGCTCCGAGCTAGCGATTCTGCGCTTGCGAGCAACCGCATCGCTCCACCCAGTGGTGTGCCCTCCTCGGTGAGGGGGCCTCACGTTCAGAAACAGGAGAGTACCGTGAGCGATCAGCGTCCACGTTGCACGGAGAGCTTGAATGATCTTGCCCCGCATGAGTGCATTCCAACCCACGCACGTGCATCGTTATGCATTATCTATGTCAGGAGGCGTAAAGTCTCTCTAGTGTTCAGGATGTCCCGGAAGGGCGTGTGCGGGGAGCGCATATCGTACATCGCGAGAGCACGAACCAGCTCGGATGAGCCGAGCGGCTAATAGAGATGGCCCTCATCTTGCATCTACCATCAGGGGCAGGGTGACGTTGCCGGCCTGCTGCTCTGGATCAGGGAGGATTGCGGTTGTCATGCCCGAGGTCAGAACGCCCCAGGCACACCAGCATGGCCTGAACCTCGCTCTGCTGCACGCAACGCCCTCCGCAGTGATCACACTGAATGTAGACGGACGCATCACCTTCCTCAATGCCGCGGCTGAGCGGTTGCTGAGCGTCGAGGAGCAGGGGGCGGCAGGCCGCCCCTATACCGAAGTCTTTGGTCCCTCACTGGCCAGCCGCATGGTCGGCCTCTTTCAGCGGGGGATGCGTGCGCAGGACCCGCACAACGGGCGTCTGCTGGAGGTGACCCTGCCTGGGGGACGGCGCGCGCTCCTCTGGGCCGACGTTGGCCCGCTCCGTGATGCGCGGGGAGCGCTCGCTGGGGCCTTCTTTGTAGCCGAAGAGCGTCCCCCCTACACACCAGCGTTAGGCCGCGTTGACGCTCTGGCCGTCAAGGAGCAGCACGTTCGTGAGGCGCTCGAGCGCGACGGCGCGACGACGGTGGCCGCACGGAGCGCCGCCCCGGCCTCCTCAGTCGCCGTGGGGGGCGTGCGCCAGATGGTGAGCGTGTTGCAGGCTGATGTGCGGGGCTACACCACGCTGGCCGAGGCCCTGGAACCTGAGGAGGTCTCACGGTTGCTGCTGCAGTACCATGGGACCGCCGCCGCCGCGCTGGGGCACGCGCAGGCCACGATCGACCGCTACATCGGCGACGCCATTGTCGCCTTCTGGAATGCTCCTCTGGCCCAGGCGGACCATCCCCGGCTGGCCCTCACGGGCGCGCTGGACGTGCGGCAGGCCACCCAGGCGGTCGGACGGGACCTGGAGTACGGCATCGGCGTGCATACAGGCGAGGCGATTGTGGGCAACATCGGCGCTGATCAGCATCTGCACTACACGGCCATCGGCGATACGGTGAACGTGGCGGCCCGTCTGCAGAGCGCCGCGCCGGCGGGGGGCATTATCTGCTCGGCGGCCACTCTGGCTGCCGCCGGCCCTGGTCTCCACGCCACGCCCCTGGGTCTGCTCACCGTCAAGGGGCGGAAGCAACCGGTAGAGGCCTATGCCGTGGAGGGGATGGACTAGAACGCCTGGGCAGCCCGGACCGAGCAGGACGCGGATCATGCCGTACGAGCGCGGGATGGCTCAGCAGGAGCGCGCTCTGGCAGGAAGCGGACAGAGAGGGAGTCGAGTAATAGTCGAACAGACAATGTGTCGAAGCTCTGGAAGGCCATGAATGGGGCTCTGATGCTGTGATTGGCGGTTCAATCGCCCCCGAAATTTCTTCGTTATCACAACAATAGGCCCACTTGTGCCTTACGGACGCGCTATTCGGGCCTTAAACACATTTTCTGTTCGACTACTACTCGACCCCTATGACCTGTTGACGCGAGTGATGCGCTCCCCGCGTGTGTTCTTTGGCGCTGTTGCGAGCGGGCACTGGCCATGCTGCGGCCTGTCTTGGGCAGGGCATGAGTATCCATTCCTGTGGATGTGGATGCGGCATGAAGAACCAAGCCAGTGCCGCTGGCCCCAGGATCCCGGGACCCGTCTGCGTCGTAAGACGGAGGCCGACGCGGCGGCCCAACCGCGCCTCGGATGACCGAAGCAGCCAGCACAGGGTCATAGTGGCAGGCGGCAGGGACTTGTCCGCAAGACGATGCTGGCCCAGAGGGAGCACCTGTACTGCCCCATACATATCAGGGTTCCCTCCACCTGCCGTGGGTGTAAGCGCCCGAGACAATGGTAAAACCAGGAGCGCTGATCATCACTTGCCATGTCTCATCGCCGGCCGCGCAGCCTTGGTCCGGCAGGCTGCGTCCCTCCAGGGAGGCCCAGTGGTTTGTGCCGGTGAGCCACGTGCCCGTGTCTGCGCGACACGCCAGCACGTCCTGGTAGACCAGGTGGGGCTGTGTGCCGTGGGGAACGATCACCCGCACCCCGGAGACGGTGTGCTGGAGGGTCAGGACCCGATCGGGAGGTGGCTGTCGTGCTACGAAGGTGATCACGGTGGGCCACCGTCGGGCGAACGGACCCGGACCCGTCGTGTTGATAATCTGCCCTCCCGCGCGCGTAGTCGTCCAGAAGCTGATCCGCGCTGCAAGCCGCACCCGGCCGCTGACAGTGAGAGGTACCAGGACAGCGTTGGTCAGTGTCGCGCCGGGCGTGAGGCTGTGCGGCGGTGGGACGCCCCCACATCCCAGCACGGTGTACCAGGGGAAGCCTGACGCCGGTGCTGATCCCCCCGTGAGAGCGACCGATAGGGCGGCGTTACAGCCTGCCTGTGGCCCCCCGTAATAGGTCACCGCGTGGGGCGAGTGGTTGCTCAGCGCGACACGGATGCGCAGCAACTCGCCCAGAAAGTAGGGGCCACCAGGCAGCCTCAACGACAAGATCAGACCGTTGGCCCCCACGGTCGCCACTCCCAATTCAGCACCTGTCCCGCCTGCCGCCATCGACGATGGCCCCGCAACAGAGCCGAGCAGGCAAGCCAGCACACAGAGCAGGCGGCATGTCGTTCCGCGATACGCTGCTCTGGGGCGATAGGCCATGGTGAACCTCCGTCGCTCCATGATCGGGGGACTCGTCCCACTATACAACAAGAGGCCTCCCAAGAGGAGCGGACGGGACATCGCCAGTAGGCGGCCTTGTCGTAGTAACGGAACATTTTTCGTCGCTAAGCCCTTGGTGTCCGGGGCATGAAGGCCCCGTTTCCGTCCTCTCCCCATCGTTATCGCACTTAATGCGCGAGGATTAGTATTACAGCGAGAAATGCTATGCTGCGTCGTGGGGGAGGCGGGCGGGCGCGGAAGGGGGGAGAGGATGACCGAGACAACCGAGGCGGACGATCTG
>JAABUM010004696.1_pt1 | contig 15137 bp, 13 predicted proteins | sample 5559161 | NCBI WGS metagenome assembly JAABUM01 (sample SAMN10711868, study PRJNA513369) | rock metagenome | isolation source: Antarctica rocks | place: Antarctica: Victoria Land, Siegfried Peak nord
GTTCTGCCTCAAGGGCGTGATGTCGGCGGCCGACGCCCGGCGGGCGGCGGAGATCGGCTGCACCGGCGTCGTGGTGTCGAACCATGGCGGGCGGCAGCTCGACGGCTCGCGCTCCGCATTCGACCAGTTGGCCGAGGTGGTGGACGCGGCGGGCGACCGGCTGGACGTCTTGATGGACGGGGGCGTGCAGCGCGGCACGCACGTCCTCAAGGCGCTGTCGATCGGCGCCAAGGCGGTGGGGGTCGGGCGCTACTACCTGTTTCCCCTGGCCGCAGGGGGACAGGCGGGCGTGGAGCGCGCGCTGGAGCTGATGCGCCACGAGTTGGAGCGGGACATGAAGCTGATGGGCTGTGCCGCTATTGCGCAGCTCCGGCCCGGGAACCTGCGCTTTCGGCGGGGCACGCCGGGCTGAAGCGGCGCGGCTGCGGATGGCGGCCGTCCCTTGATGCGGCGCCGGCGGCGCCCCGGCGGGGATCACGGCAGGTACGGGGGTGGCGTTGGCGTCCCTTGGACCTCAACCCTCAGTGCCTTTCGTCCCACGCGTCCAGTGCAAGATGAAAGGCGTTACCTTGCACTGGACCCTGCACGCTGGGCGGATGCACCTCCGTCCCCACCAGGGAAACGGACCTACTTGCTCATGATGACGCTGCGGCAGGTCTTTCCCTCCCACTGCGCGTGCCCGACGAAGTGGAACCCCTCGCGCTCATACCAGGCAATGAGGTGGCCGGCGCCTTCGGAGGTGTCGAGGAGGCACTGTCAACTTGTTGCGCTGAGGGAGTTTGCGCCGGGCCATGCCATGCTGCATCGTGGAGGCATGGGATCAACGAGCAGCGCTTCGCGATCGCGCTTCGCCGCCCGCCGTCCGTTGACCCTCGTTCTGCCGCAGCATCGTGAACCCGGCCATGCCGTGTCGCCAAAATCGGAGGCTACGTCATCTCCACCGCCAGCTTCATTCCCCATGGCCCGCTCGGAATGGGCGGGGCGCCGCTCGGCAACCTGCTTGGGGCGATCGACGAGGCCACCGCGCACGCGGCGGTTCACGCGGCGTGGAACGTAGGGGTCCGCCACTTCGATACGGCGCCACATTATGGGGCTGGCCTGTCGGAGCACCGGATGGGTGCCGCGTTGCGCAACCGGCCGCGCGCTGACTTTACGCTGTCAACCAAGGTCGGGCGTATGCTGGTGCCTGCGCCGGGCGGCGTCGGCGAGTGGGAGGACGATTTCCAGCACGGGCTGAGCTTCACCCGGCGCCTCGACGTCTCCCGCGACGGCGCGTTGCGATCAATCGAGGACAGCCTCAGCCGGCTCGGCCTGGCGCGGATTGACATCGCCTACATCCATGACGTGTCCCCCGACTGGCTGGGCGCCGAGTGGGAAACGCACTTCGCCGCCGCGATGCAGGGGGCCGCCCTCGCCCTGTCCCGCTTGCGCGACGAGGGCGTGATCGGCGCCTGGGGCCTTGGCGTGAACATGGTCGAACCCTGCCTGCGGGCGCTGCGCGAGAGCGATCCGGACATCTTCCTGCTGGCCGGCCGTTACACCCTGCTCGATCATGCCGGCCTGCCGGAGCTGCTGCCGGCGTGCGCGGCGCGCGGCGTCCGCGTGGTGATCGGCGGCCCCTATAACTCCGGCCTGCTCGCGGGCGGCGACACCTTCAACTACAAACGGGCGCCGGACGACCTGGTGGCGAGGGCGGGAGCGATCGGGGCGGCATGTGCCCGCCATGACGTTGACCTGAGGGCGGCAGCCCTGCAGTTCTGTGCCGCCCACCCGGCCGTGGCGGCGGTCATACCCGGCGCGCGCACCGCCGCCGAGGTCGAGCAGAACGCCGCGATGATGCAGCAGCCGATCCCGGCGGAGCTGTGGGCGGAGCTGAAAGCGGCCGGGCTTCTGCCGGACGAGGCGCCCGTGCCGAAGCCCTGAGCCGCCAAGGCAGCGGGCGGCCCCATGAGGATCGACCCCTGAGAGTCGACTCCCACCATCACTTCTGGCGTGTGGCGCGCGGCGATTACGGCTGGCTCACGCCTGAAACCGGCCCGATCTTCCGCGACTACGGGCCGTCCGACCTCGAGCCGATCCTGCAGCGGCACGGGATCGGCCGGACCATCCTGGTCCAGGCTGCGCCGACCCTCGCGGAGACGCGGTTCCTGCTGGACACCGCGGCCAGGACGCCGTTCGTGGCCGGCGTGGTAGGCTGGGCCGATTTCGCCGGTTCCGATGCGCCGCGCCTGATCGCCGAAACCGCAGCCGATCCCCTGCTGGTCGGGCTGCGGCCGATGGTCCAGGACATCGGCGACGACGACTGGCTCGTCCGGCCCGAACTCGCCCCGGCCTTCCATGCCCTCCTCGCTGCAAGCCTGGTGTTCGACGCGCTCGTGCTGCCGCGCCACCTTCCACGCCTGCTATCGGTCGCCGACCGCTATCCGGGCCTGACGATCGTGATTGACCACGGGGCGAAGCCGCACATCCGGCAGGGGCGCCTTGACCCATGGGCCGACGACATGGCGGCGCTGGCACGGCGTCCGAACGTCGTCTGCAAGCTCTCAGGTCTGGCGAACGAAGCCGGCCCGGGCTGGACCGTCGCGCAGCTTGAGCACTATGTTCGCCACCTCGTTGACGTGTTCGGCCCCGACCGGCTGCTATGGGGGAGCGATTGGCCGGTGGTCGAGCTTGCAGGTTCCTACGATGCCTGGATGGACGCATCGGAGCAACTTCTCGCGCCGCTCTCGCCCGCCATGCGCGCGGCGGTGTTCGGCGGCAACGCGGCCCGCATCTATCTCGCGAAGCGCGGACGGGCCTGCTGAACGCGGCAAGCCTTTAGGGAGGAGTTCGCCGGCATGATGGGTTTCGCCATACTGGGCTGCGGCCGCATCGGCCGGATGCATGCCCGCAACATCCAGGCGCACCCACGTGCGAAGCTGGTCGCACTCTATGACGTGGCCGGGCAAGCTGCTGCCGAGACCGCCGCCGAGCTGAACGCCACCCAGGCGCAGTCCGTCGAGGCGGTGCTCACAAACCCGCGCGTCCAGGCCGTGTTCATCGCATCCAGCACGGGCACCCACGTGGAGCTGATCGCCAGCAGCGTGCGTGCGGGCAAGGCGGTGCTATGCGAGAAGCCCATCGACCTGGACATCGCGCGCGTTGACGCGTGCTGGCGCGATATCGCGGACCTCGCGCCAATGGTGATGATCGGCTTCAACCGCCGGTTCGACCCGTCGTTCCGCGCGTTGCGCGACCGCGTGGCCGCCGGTGAGATCGGCCGTGTCGAGCAGGTCGTCATCACCAGCCGCGATCCGTCGCCGCCACCGGCGCGTTACGCCGCGGCCTCCGGCGGGCTGTTCCGCGACATGACCATCCACGACTTCGACATGGCGCGGTATCTCGCGGGCGACATCGTCGAGGTGCAGGCGATGGGCGCCAACCTGATTGACCCCGAAATCCGGGAGCAGGGCGACATCGACGGCGCCATGCTGGTCATGCGCGCCGCATCGGGCGCCCTGGTGCACGTCAACAACAGCCGGCGCTGCGCCTATGGCTACGACCAGCGGATCGAGGTGTTCGGCGCAGCCGGCATGCTGCAGGCGCACAACCAGCACGGTACGACGGTCGAGGCCTGGAGCCGTGAACGCACGCGGGCGTTGGACCCGGTGCAGGACTTCTTCGTCGCGCGCTATGCGGACGCCTACCGGGCGGAGCTGGATCACTTCATCGGCTGCGTGGAAACCGGCACGGCGCCGCTGGCGGGCTTTGCCGAGGGGCGCGAGGCACTGCGGCTGGCCGACGCGGCGTTGAAGAGCATGGCGAGCGGATGCACGGTGCGTCTGGGTTAAGGAGAAGACATGGCCACCATCCGGCTGACCGCCGCACAGGCGATCGTGCGTTTCCTGGTGGCGCAGCGGGTGCTGCTCGACGGACGGGATGCACCGCTGTTCGCCGGGTGCTGGGCGATCTTCGGCCATGGCAACGTCGCCGGCATGGGCGAGGCGCTGTTCCACGCGCGCGACGCGCTGCCGACCTTGCGGGCGCATAACGAGCAGGCCATGGCGCTGGCGGCTGTTGCGTTCGCCAAGGCGCGCAACCGCCGGCAAATGATGGCCTGCACCAGCTCGATCGGGCCGGGTGCGATGAACATGCTGACCGCGGCCGGCGTCGCGCACGTCAATCGCCTGCCGGTGCTGCTGCTGCCTGGCGACGTGTTCGCGGGCCGCCGGCCGGACCCGGTGCTGCAACAGATCGAGGATTGGGGGGACGGCACCGTCAGCGCCAATGACTGCTTCCGCCCGGTATCGCGCTACTGGGACCGCATCACCCGGCCAGAACAGCTTGTGACCGCGCTGCCGCGTGCGGTCGCGGTGCTGATTGATCCCGCCCAGTGCGGTCCGGTCACATTGAGCCTGTGCCAGGATGTCCAGGCGGAAGCCCATGACTTCCCCGCGGCGCTGTTCAACCCGCTCACGCACCGCAGCCGGCGCCCGGCGCCCGATACGGCGGAACTGGCGCACGCCGTCCACGCACTGCGCCGGGCCGAGCGTCCGTTGATCGTCGCCGGCGGCGGCGTGCTCTACGCCGAGGCGGCGGGAACGCTGCAGGATTTCGCGGCCCGGCATGGCATCCCCGTGGCAGAGACCCAGGCCGGCAAGGGCGCGCTGCCATGGAACCATCCCTGCGCCGTCGGTGCGATCGGCGTCACCGGCAGCTTGGCCGCGAACACCTTGGCGCGGGAGGCCGACATCGTCCTTGCGGTGGGCACGCGGCTGCAGGATTTCACCACGGGTTCGCGTGCGCTGCTGCCCGGCGGGGAGCGGCTGATCCAGCTCAATATCCAGCCGTTCGACGCCGGAAAGCACGGCGCGATGCCGCTGGTGGGCGATGCCCGGACCACGCTGGACGCGCTGACGGCGGCACTGGGCGACCATGCGAGCGGTCCGGCCTGGCAGGCCCGCGCCGCAGCGCTCACGGCGGAGTGGACCGCGGTCGTGGATGCGGCGACGGCGCCGGGCAACGCGGCGCTGCCAAGCGACGCCCAGGTTCTCGGCGCGGTGAACCGGGCGGCCCGGCCGGGCGACGTCGTGGTGTGCGCAGCCGGGGGGCTGCCGGGCGAGCTGCACAAGCTGTGGCGTTCCGTCGGACCCGGAGGCTACCACCTCGAGTACGGGTTCTCGTGCATGGGCTACGAGATCGCCGGCGGGCTTGGCGTGAAGATCGCGCACCCGGATCGGGAGGTGTTCGTCATGGTCGGAGACGGCAGCTACCTGATGATGAACTCCGAGCTGCAAACTTCGGTCATGCTCGGCCGCAAGCTGGTCGTGACCGTACTCGACAACCGCGGCTACGGCTGCATCAACCGGCTGCAGCGGGCCTGCGGCAGCGAGCCGTTCAACAACCTGATCGCCGACGTGGACGGGGCGAACGGGTCCTGGGTGGACTTCGCGGCGCACGCCCGCAGCCTCGGCGCACGGGCGGAGTCCGCCGCAAGCCTGGCCGAGCTGGAGGCGGCGCTCGCCCGGGCACGGGATGCCGACCGCACCTGCGTGATCGTCATCGAGACCGACCCGCTCGCCGCCACGCAGGCCGGCGGCGCCTGGTGGGATGTCGCGGTGCCGGAAGTGTCGCCGCGTGCGGCGGTCCAGGAGGCGCGCGCGGCCTATGTCGAGGCGCGCCGGTTGCAGGGAGGCGTCGCATGACGGTCCGCCTCGGCACGAACCCGATCGCTTGGAGCAATGACGACCTGCCCGAGCTTGGCGGCGACACCCCGCTTGAGACATGCCTTGCCGAGGCACGCGAGGCTGGTTTCACGGGTATCGAGAACGGCAACAAGTTCCCGGCCGACCCCGCGGCGCTGCTGGCCGTGTTGCGGCGGCACGGCCTGTCCTTCGTCTCCGGCTGGTACGGCGCCGCGTTGCGGCATCGCGGCGTCGAGGCGGAGATCGAGGCCATGCGGCCGCATTTCGACCTGCTGCGCGCGTGCGGCTGCGCGGTCATGGTGTTCGCCGAGACCTCGGATACGGTGCAGGGCCAGCGGGCCGTGCCGGTCGCCGACCGGCCGGTCATGCGGGAGGACGAATGGCCGGTTTTCCTCGACAGGCTAGGCCGGCTCGGGGACTGGATGGCGGGCCATGGCGTGCGGATCGCGTTCCACCATCATATGGGCACCGTGATCGAAACCGCGGCGGAGATCGACAGGCTACTCGCAGGCACGCCCGACAGCGTCGGATTGCTGCTCGACACCGGGCACCTCGTCTTTGCGGGGGAGGACCCGGCGGCGCTTTCGCGACGCTGGGCGCATCGCGTCAACCACGTGCATGCCAAGGACGTCCGCCCCCACATGCTCGCGCAGGCGCGGCGGGAACGCTGGAGCTTCCTTGATGCCGTGCTGGCCGGCGTGTTCACCGTGCCCGGCGACGGCTGCGTGGATTTCGCCGCGGCGCTGCGTCCGGTCGCCGCGGCCGGCTTCGACGGATGGCTGATCGTGGAGGCCGAGCAGGACCCGGCGCGGGCACACCCGCTGACCTATGCAAAGGCCGGCTACGCGCACCTTAGTTCGGTTGCGGACGCAATAGGCCTTGCGATCACCTGACACCGAGGCTCACGGGCGGTTGCTCTTCTCCAATGGACGAGGCACCCTCCCTGCAAAGCAATCAAATGCAGGGGGAATCGTCCATGAAAAGCCTACTTCGCGCCGGTATCGTCATGTGTGCCGCGGTGTTCGGATCCCTGTCTGCACCGGCGCGTGCCCAGGAGCCGACGATCCCCATCATCGTCAAGGACACGACAAGCTTCTACTGGCAGATCGTCCTGGCCGGCGCCCGCAAGGCTGGACAGGACTTGCACGTGCGTGTGCCGGAGCTGGGCACGCAGAGCGAGAGCGACATCAACGGCCAGATCTCCATCCTGGAGAACGCCGTCGCCGGGAAGCCGGCCGCGGTCGTCATCTCGCCGACGCAGTTCGCGGCCTTGGGCAAGCCCATCGATGCGGCCGCCAAGTCGGTCAAGATCATCGGCATCGACAGCGGCGCCGACAGCAAGGCGTTCACCTCGTTCCTGACCACCGACAACGTGCAGGGCGGCCGGGCCGCCGCCGAGGCGCTGGCGCAGGGCATCGCCGGCAAGAACGGCGGCAAGATCGCCGGCGACGTGGCGTTGATCACCTCGCTGCCCGGCGTCGGTTCTCTCGACGAGCGCGCGAAGGGGTTCAAGGAGGTGCTGGCGAAATACCCCGGCCTGAAGCTCGTGGCCGACAAGGTGGCCGACGGCCAGGCGACCACGGCGCTGAACATCATGACCGACCTGATCACCGCCAATCCGGACCTGAAGGGCGTGTTCGCGTCGAACCTGATCATGGCGCAGGGCGCGGGGCAGGCAATCGGGGAGAACAAGCTGCAGAACAAGATCGCGCTCGTCGGGTTCGACAATGACGAGAAGCTGGTCAAGTTCCTGGGCGACGGCGTGATCTATGCCTTGATCGTCCAGGACCCGTACCGCATGGGCTATGACGGCGTAAAAACCGCGCTGGCCGTCAGCAAGGGCGAGACGGTGCCGGCGTTCGTGGATACCGGGGTGAACACCATCACCAAAGCGGACATGAACAGCGCACGGAGCCAGGAGCTGCTGAACCCCAAGGTGAAGTGAGGCCGACTCCCCGGGGCAGGCGACATGCCATTGCTGGAGCTTCGCCGCCTCGACAAACGGTTTACCGGCACTCACGCCTTGCGGCAGGTGGACCTGTCGTTCGAGGCCGGCGAGATCCATGCGATCGTCGGCGAGAACGGGGCCGGCAAGTCCACGCTGATCAAGCTGCTGACCGGCGTGCATCTCAAGTCCGGTGGCGAGATCCTATGGGAAGGTCGCGCCGTCAGCCTGTCCGGCCCGCAGGACGCCATTGCGCTCGGCATCAACGCAGTGCATCAGGAGGTCGTCCTGTGCCCGCACCTGACGGTTGCGGCCAACCTGTTCCTGGGCGACGAGCACACGAGCTGGGGCATCCTGCGCAAGAGGCGCATGGAGCGCGAGGCGCAAAGCGTGCTGGATGACCTCGGCTTCGCCATTCCGGCTGATGTGGTGCTGTCCACGCTGACCATCGGCCAGCAGCAGCTTGTCGCCGCAGCCCGCGCGGCGCTGCGCGGCACGCGCTTCCTGATCTTTGATGAGCCGACCGCCTACCTGACCCGGCAGGAAACGACGCAGCTCTTTGCGCTGATCCGCCGGCTGAAGGCGCAGGGCGTGACGCTGGTGTATATCAGCCACCGTTTGGAGGAGGTGTTCGAGCTGGCCGACCGTGTCTCGATCCTCCGCGACGGCGCGCTGATCAGCACCGAACTGGTGTCCGAGACCGATGAGGCCCGGCTGATCCGCGGCATGATCGCCCGCTCGATCGAGCAGATCTATCACAAGGACGCCGTGCCGGTCGGCCCGGAGCTGATTGCGACGGACGGCCTCTCCGGCAAGGGCTTCGAGAACATCTCGATCAACGTGCGGCGCGGCGAGATCGTCGGGTTGTACGGCCTGATCGGCGCCGGCCGCAGCGAGTTCGTCCAGGCGCTGTTCGGCCGCCACCCGCATACCGCCGGCACCGTGCGCTGGGAGGGCGTCCCGGTCGAGATCAGCTCGCCGCAGCAGGCCATCGCACGCGGCATGGCGCTGGTGCCCGAGAGCCGGCGCGACCAGGGGCTGTGCCTGAACCTGGGCGTCTCGGCCAACCTGAACCTCGCCATCCTCGACCGGCTGACCCGCGCCCTCATGATCCACCGACGGGCGGAAACGCAGGCTGCCGACGCGCAGATCGGCGATCTCCGCATCCTGACTGCCAGTCACGCCACGCTGGCGCAGTCGCTTTCCGGAGGCAACCAGCAGAAGATCGTCGTCGGCAAGTGGCTGGCGCACGGTGCCCAATTGTTCATCTTCGACGAGCCGACGGTGGGTGTGGACGTCGCCACCAAGGTCGAGATGTATCGCCTGTTCGGCGAGCTGCTGCAGCAAGGCGCCGGGATCATCCTCATCTCGTCCTACTTGCCGGAGGTCTATGAGCTGGCCGACCGGCTGCACGTGTTCCGCCGCGGCCGCAAGACCGCGAGCTACGGCCATCGGGAGGCGCCGGTTGAAACCATCCTCGCCCAAGCCATCGGCAACTGACCCGGGAGTACGTCTCTTGAGCGATACCACGGCCGTGACCGATCAGGCCCGCCTCGCCGCCGCCCGCCGTTCCCAGTTGCGCATGAACCTCTTGTTGAGCCTGACCTTGCTCGGGCTGCTGGTCCTGCTGTGGGCGGTGCTCGCGCTCAGCACGCGCATGTTCCTGACCGAGATCAACGTCACCAACCTGATGCGCCAAGCCTACCTGGTGGCGATCCTGGCCGTGGGGCAGACCTTCGTCATCATTACCGGCGGGATTGACCTGTCGGTGGGCGCTGTCATCGGTTTCTGCAGCGTCATCCTGGCGCTGCTGCTGAAAGCGCAGATTCCCATTTCGGCCGCGATCTTGCTCACTTTGGCCATCGGGGCGGCCATCGGCGCGTTCCACGGCTTCGGCATCGTGCAGCTTGGATTGCCGCCGTTCATCATGACGCTGGCGACGCTCACTGCATTGCGCGGCATGGGCTTCCTGATCACCAACGGCAGCACGATTTCCGGCCTGCCGGACGCCTTCACCTCGTTTGCGCCGTCCAGCTTCCTGGGAATACCCAGCCTGTTCTGGATGGTGATCGTGGTTGCAGTGCCGTCGTACATCTTTCTGCACCTGAGCCGCTGGGGCCGTTACCTGTTCGCGATCGGCAGCAATCCCGAGGCGGCGCGGCTGTCGGGCGTAAACGTGGCGCGCATGATCTACTTGGCTTACATCCTTTCGGCGTTCCTGGCCGCGGTGGCGGCCGTGCTGGCCACGTCACGCCTGTCCATCGGCACGCAAAACACCGGGCAGGGCCTGGAATTGCAGGCCATCGCCGCTTCGGTCATCGGCGGCACCAGCCTGTTCGGCGCCGTAGGCAGCATCTATGGCCCGCTGCTGGGCAGCTTCTTGCTGACGACGATTGCGAACGGGGCAAACCTGCTGAACGTCAACCCGTTTTGGCAGCTTATCATCACTGGCGTGCTGATTATCGTGATCGTCTATTTCGACCAGCTGCGGCGACGGCGGTAGCGACGCGGCTTCGCGCGTCTTGTCCTCGCTGACGGACACGAAAGGGGGCGCCGTCAACTTGGGGGCTGGCGTTGTCAGGTCGTTGGTTGAGGCAACGCCGAGGGTTTGCGGCTGATCGGCTCCTCACGCGGCGGCTGCAATGCCGGCAACCTCGCGCCAGGTGCGGAAGGCGTGGTCGCGTGCGGCACGGTGCTGGTCGGCGGTCAGGCGATGGCACTTGTATGAAGGTGCATCATCATACCGGGGACAACCCCATGACCGAACAGAGCCGACCGGAGAAAACCGAGGCCGAAATCTACATGGACGTAGGCAAGCATCGCTGGCCATATGTGGACGAGCCACGCCCCCTCCCGCAGCAGAAGCGACCGGGAGGCTCGGGCATCCCCGCGACACCTGCCCCGACACCGCGCCCCGTCACGCCTGGAGAGGTTGCACAAGCTGAGTGACAGCCAGCCAATCTGCGAAATGCAAACTGTTCAACGCGGGTCAGACCGGACGCTTACAACCCTCAGTGCTTTTCGTCCTGCGCGTCCAGTGCAAGATAACGCCTTCTATCTTGCACTGGACCCTGCACGCTGGGCGAATGCACCTCCGTCCCCACCAGGGGAACGGACCTGCTTGCTCATGATGACGCTGCGGTAGGTCTTCCCCTCCCACTGCGCGTGCTCGATGAAACGGAAGCCCTCGCGCTCATACCAGCCGACGAGGTGGCCGGCGCCTTCGGAGGTGTCGAGGGCCAGCTCCGCCGCTCCACTGGCGGCGGCGAGCTGCTCCGCCTGGCGGAGAAGGCGAGTTCCGGTGCCAGTGCCCTGGCGGCCGGGCAGCACCCCGAACTGGCCGATGGTTGCCACGTCCGCCCGTTCGTAGCAGGGGCACCCTGCCGAGCGCCCGGGCGGGTGGAACATGATGGTCCCGACGAGCGCGCCGCCGTCCACCGCCACCAGGCAGAGGCCGCGCGCGATGCGGCTGCGGGTCACGTCTTCCGTCTGGTCCACGGCGGTGTAGTTGAAGCCCATCCCGCCCAGCCGGGCATAGGCCGCGTGCAGCAGCGCCGTCAGGGCCGCAATGGAGTCCGTCGGGGCAAGCTCCCGTATGATCACGCCATCCTCTCCCATGCCTGCTGCCCGAACCACTGCTGCCCTGCCCTTGCCCGATGCACGCCACGCTCGGCCGGTTGTAAACCGACGCATCCGGTGCCGTCACGACGGCCGAACCTGGACCACCGCCGCTGCGCTGAGTTTGAAACCGGCAATCGTGCGAGCGCGCGGGGCATCATTCACCAAGCCTTCGGTAGTGGTAGCAGTATAGTTCCGTCCGGAAGCCGAGGCCCTCGTAGAGCGGAATGGCAGCCGCGTTGTCGGCCTCGACCTGCAAGCATGCGCCCTCGGCACCAACCGCGTGCGCCCAGGCCAGCAGGCACAGCAGCACCCGACGCGACAGGCCGCGCCGCCGGGCGGCAGGGTCGGTCGCGACCATGTTGACGCACGCCAGGCCGTCATGGACGGCGGCATAGGCCAGCGACACGAGGGGTGCGCCCGGGCCGCCGAGGCGCACAGCCCCGAACGCCGCCGGGACCGCCAGCATGGCCCGGCGCCCGCTGGCCATCCGCGCCGTGTCGCCGGCGATCCGGGCTTGCGCGTCCAGCCATTCCGCCCCTGGCTGCCCCTCGGCCAGCTCGACGCCTGCCCCGCCTATGACGTCACCGTCGAGGCCGGAGAGGCTCGAGCGGAACAGGATGCGCGTCTCGCCCTCGGGCGGGGCATAGCCATGGGCGTCCAGCGCGGCATCCAGGCCCGGCGGCTGGAAGGAAGGCACGCGGAACAGGCAAGGCAGGCCCTGGGCGGCATAGAGCGCGGCGCAGCGGCGGATGCGGGCATCGGTGTCCAGGGCACCGCCGGGCCAGAGCGGGTTCACCGAGTTGGCCCGCCGCGTGCAGCCATCGGCGAAGCGCAGCAGCCAGCCGTCGAGCAGCACCTGCCGCGGCGCTGGCAGCGCGTTCAGCCCTGCCTCCTCGGCGCGGCGGGCCAGGTTCGGGTCGTTCATGGTCAACGCGGGCTTCTCCTTGCACGTCACGGCAGCGGCGGTGCCAGGGCCGTCGTCACCCCTGCCCTGCCTGCCCCAACCTCGCGTCGTGTCGTCCCGATGTCGAGCAGCAGCCGGTCGTCCAAGTCACGAAGCGCCGCGCGCTGGTGCAGCCAGGAGCGTGGGCAGCCGAAGAGGTAGCGGGCGGCCTCCAGCAGCATCCCGGACAGCTTGCCTTGCATGCGCTGCTGGACGGCTGCCCAGCGGGCGGCGATGCCCGGCCTGGCAGGCTGGGGCTGGAGGGAAGGACGGGAGGTAGAAGGGACAACGTATCGCATGGCACAAGGGTGCCGCCACAGCGGCGCGAACAGAAGCAAGTCTTTCCGATGCGCCGCATTCGGATAAGTTATCGTTATGGGCACACCCACCTTGCGCCAATTGCGGACCTTCCTCGCCGTCGTCGAGGCGGGCAGCGTCTCGGCCGCGGCGCGCCTGCTCAACTTCACCCAGCCCGCGGCGAGCCAGCAACTGCGGGAGCTGGAGCGCGCGCTGTCCGTGCACCTGCTCGACCGTGCGGGCGGCAAGGTGATCCCGACCGCTGCCGGGCAGGCCCTGCTGGACCCGGCCCGGCGGGCACAGGCCGCGGCGGAGGACGCCATCACCGCCACCGCCGAGCACCGACGCGGCGACACTGGGCGGGTGCGCCTCGGCACGGGAGCGACGGCCTGCATCTTCCTGATGCCGCCCGTGCTTGCCGCGGTGAAGCAGGCCATGCCGGGCCTGGCAGTGACGGTGGTTATCGGCAACACAGCGGATGTGCTGGTCCGGCTGGAGGCGGGCGACCTGGACGTGGCGCTGGTCACGATGCCGGTGCCGGCGAGCCGCGCCCTGAGCACGACGCGGCTGCTGTCCGACCCGCTGCTGGCGCTGCTGCCCGATGCCCTGGCGCCGGTGGGCGCAGCGGTGACGGCAGCGCAGCTCGGCGCCATGCCGCTGATCCTGTACGAGTCCGGCGGCAACAGCCGCGCCATCACGGACGCCTGGTTCCGGCGTGCCGGGATCACGCCGCGGCCGATCATGGAGATGGGCAGCGCGGAGGCGATCAAGCACCTGGTCGGGGCCGGCCTGGGCGCCACGGTGCTGACCTCGCTGGCACTGCGCAGCCCGGTGCCCGGTGCGGTCACGCGCAAGCTGCGGCCCGCCGCGTCGCGCGACCTCGGCATCGCGCTGCGGCGCGAGAAGGTGCGGGACCGCGGCCTGCGCCTGTTCCTGGCGGAACTGGAGCAGACGGTCGCGGAAGGATGGCCGGCGGCACCTGATGCCAAGCTGTCCGGCGGACCTTCCGGCACTCGTCCTGCGTAGCATCCATGACGTCCAGCGACCGCCCGCCGCAACAGCCGACCCTGACCTGACCTTCAACGGCGCAGCACAGGGAACTGGCCTCTATGCCTTGCAGCACGCGGCCCATTACCGTCAGCCAGCAACGCTGAGCCAAGGCCAGCGTGCCCGGTAGTCCCCGGCCTTCTGCTGGAAAAGGTCCGGCCGAGGGTTCAAGGGATTGATCCGCAGGACGCCTGCTTCCAGGTCCTGAAGGCCGTTCGGTGCATACAGCTCGCCGCTGGCCACCTCGATGCCGACACGGGTGCAGGCGATCAGGTATCGGTCGATCCCGTCCCGGGCCGAGGCAAGCTGCGGGTAGCGACCGCCGAAGCGCCGCTCGTACCAGAGGTGGACGCGCGCCTGGTTCCGGGTCTCGACCCTGATCCCGAGATCGTCGGCTACGGCGTTGACGCGCTGGATCACGGCATCTTCTGCGTTCCAGGACAGGTCGCGGTCATCGAAGTAGAAGACGTCGTAGTCCTTGATCCCCCAGTCCGCAGGCCGCCCCGAGAGATGGTTCCACGCTGCCTGGAACAAGCAGCCGGCCGTCAGATGGCATTGGTTCAGGGAGAGCGACGGCAGGCGGGACAGGAGCGCGGCATTGGCCGGGTTAGACAGCGCATACCTGATGAAGTCCTCTGGAGTCATCCGCCTGTTTCCTCGAACCGGTCGTGCAGGATCAGGCAGGTTGCCACAGCCGACCCCAACCGGCCCCTGCACTTGCTCAGCCGGTGACGGGCGTCGGGTCCCGTCGTGAACGTGGTGGAGATGGCCTGGACGGGTCGCCTTCGGCTGGGTGCTGGTCGCCCTGGCCAGCCGGCGAGGTGATTCGGCATGGAATCGGCCAGCCTCTCGCCGAGCGTCCGGATTTGGAGCACCTGTCAGGCGGGCATTCGTAGCCAATCGCAGCCTCCACATCGATTGTGCGCCGGACAGCCGGACGGGCCAGCATCCGGTCGTGGTGGGCGGCAAGCCTTGGGAACGCATCGCGTTCCGGCTGGAGTGAGGCGTTGAAGCGCCAGAGCAGCCGGAATAGGTGGATGTCGGCGACGGAGTAGCGCCCGAGCACCCAGCCTTGCCCGGCCATCCGGGCTTCGGCGGCTGCCCAAGCATGGATGGCATGGTCCATGCCTTGCCGCCGGGCCGGGTGCAGCGTCGTTGCGGCAAAGGACATCCACGACAGCGCGTGCGCCTGGGCCTCGGCGCCTTCGGGCAGCAGCCCGGCATCGGGAAAGCGCCGGGCGAGGTAGAACAGGATCGCGGCCACCTTCGTCAGCGGACGGCCGTCGATCAGCAGCGTGGGGACCTTGCCCGCAGGGTTGAGCGCCAGGTAGGCCGGGCTGCGGTTCTCCCGGCGGCTGAACGACAGCGGGCGCGCCTCGAATGTAAACCAGCGCAGGTGTGGGACCCAGAGGAAGCTTGAGTTCTCAACGCAGTGTAGCGCTGATCAGCGCCGAAACCCGCTGCTGACCCACAGCCGAGCACCTCGCTGCTGATCCGGCCGTTGAAGCGCTCGACCATGCCGTTGGTCTGGGGCGTGCGAGGGCGGGTATGCCGACACTGCGCGCCCAGGCCGGTGCAGGCTTTGGCGAAGGCTGGCGTG
>JAABUM010004697.1_pt1 | contig 15134 bp, 17 predicted proteins | sample 5559161 | NCBI WGS metagenome assembly JAABUM01 (sample SAMN10711868, study PRJNA513369) | rock metagenome | isolation source: Antarctica rocks | place: Antarctica: Victoria Land, Siegfried Peak nord
TGAAACCGGAAATACTCCCGATCCGAGTTGTTTTCCGCCGTTTGCAAGCCGACCAAGAGCGCGCGCCAGAGGCCAAAATCTTTCCGCAGCTGCTGAAAACCGTCGATGATGGTGTAGGGGAGATAGCCTGCCGAGTATTGGTCTTGTCCGCTCGGCATCGTCGCCTTGCGTTGCGCCGTGTCAAAGGCTTCCCGCGTGGCTGGCAGCGCATTGAGCGCTACCGTTCCGCCAAGGACGAAGCCGCTGTCATCGACGTCGATGTAGTGGCCTGGATCGCGCTCTGCATCGTGCACGGTCAGGGCCGTCCGGAGGCTGCCCGTGTCGCTCGCACCCGTGACGAGGCCGGTCGTCTTGGACTCATCAGGCTCGGCACCGAGTTCGCCGATCTCCCGGGCCGAACGCCATGTGCGCAGGAAGTCTGGAAGCTCTGGCGGCAGATCTTCGATTGCGAGCAGGCTGATCTCGACATGGCCGGTGTGGCCCCACGCCCAGGCATGGATTGGGATGCTAGCGAGAAGAGCTGCAAGCGTGGCACCGGCAATCCAGGCGTGCCGCTGGGAAACCCGGTCGTGGACGGCGAAGGGCATCGTGCTTCCTCGTGCGAAAGGGGTCGGAAGGTGGCGATTAGCGAGATGCATTGGCGCCGGACCCATTCCGTTAATAACGGGCTTACTATCGCCGGCTTGAACCCACGTTGGATGAAGAATGGATGAAAGCTGCTCTCGGCCAGGACGGGGCTTGGACGGCTAAGCTGGCAGGGTATACCGCCGCTCAATCGCCTCCTGGACCGCCTCGCGTGCGGCCTCGAACGGCTGAGCACCTTGCTCGATGCTTGTGATCTCGTCCGTCAACTCGCGGTCTTTAATTGAAAGCCCAACCCAACGTGAGAAGTCTCCCTGTCGGCGATGGAACTCCCAGGTTTCGGCGTCCACCCCCGCCCCGATCTCGACGAACATCACGAGGTTGGTTGCCCGCAGGTTGAGCTTGCCGCCGGGGCCGCGAAAGAAGAATGAACGGTCGTCGCCGAGCTTGCCTTCGGCGTATTTGCGCAGGTGCCGGCGCCGCGCGCCGGTGCCCGGGATCACCGCCATGTGCCGCAACCCGTCGGTCCGTGAAAGGGTCAGCATCTCACCCCGTGGCAACCCTGCAGCTACGTCCGGCGCAGGCTGTCCACTTGCGGCGCAGAACACGCCGATCGCCGCCCCGGCCTCGTCGCCCACTGCGATCATGCGGTCCACGCAGGCCATGATCCGGGCCGACAGGGCTTCCGGCCGCACCGTGACAAACATGATGCCCTGAAGATCCGCCGGCAGCGCCACACCGCCGGGGTCGTAGCTTTCGGGCAGCATGTGGTGCGCCTCGTCCACCACGATGAAGTGCGGCCGCCCTGTGCGGGCGCGTAGCGCGAGCAGCTCCGGCAGCAGTCCAGCGAAAAAGGCCGGGCGGTCCGACAGCTTGACGCCAAGCAGGTTGACGGCGACCCCGGTTCCGGATTTTCGCAGCAGTTCGACGGCCTTGTTGATCCGGGGCGCCTCATGCGGCGAGCCGATGCCGATCAGGCTGTCAAGGTCGTCGTAGTCCCCCTCGGGATCGATCACGAGCGCCTGGAACCCGCCCTCGGCGAGGCGCTCCAGCAATCCAATCGTCAGCGTCGTCTTGCCGCCGCCACTGGAACCCACAAGCAGCAGGCTCGACCGCTGCGGCACGATCGCGAGCGGCTCGCCGCCCTCCAAAGGGGTCGCGAGCGCCACGAGCTGACGCGTGTTGCCCACGTCCTGCTCGGCGAGATCGGTCGCAAGCAGCCGGCCGATCAGCTCCGCGACGCCGGCGCCGCGCATTCCTTCGGTCACCAGCACCGCCGCTTGCTTCAGCATGGGCAGCGCGTTCGCAACGGCGACCGGCATGCCGCAAAGGTTGAAGAACGCGAAATCGTTCTCCGCGTCACCAACGGCTACTGTGTTGTGCGGCGAGATCTCGAGTTCTTCCAGCGCGGCGCGCAACCCGCTTTCCTTGCTGACGCCTGCCGGCAGCACCATAACGGCGCCCTTGTTGAAGGTGATCTGCAACTCGAGCCCCAGGTCGCGAATGGCCGCAAGCACTTTCGTCTCGTTCGGCTCCCACGTCGCGACGATCGCACGCCCGACCGACAGCGGATCAACCCTGGCCGTGCGCAGCGCGTCGACGAAGGCTGGCGGCGGCGCGGGCGCCAGCAGACGCTCTTCACGCGTTTCCGGCCGATACAGCACCGCGCCGTTCTCCGCCACCACGCGGTCGAAAACGTCGATGCGCGGCATGACGCGGAAAAGGTCGTCGAGCTCGCGGCCGGTCACGAGGATCAGCTTGCGGTTGCTGGCCCGCAGCCGCTCCAGCGCCGTGAGCGTCGCGTCGTCGACGACGCCGTCATGCGCGATGGTGCCGTCATAGTCGGTGGCGAGCGCGACATAATGCATGCTCGGCACAACTCGATGCACCAGGCGAAGTTGTGCGACAGTTCCGTGAAGCTGCCTTGGTCGCCGTCGAAGTGTAACCGAACCAGCTATTGCGGCCCGGCGAACGCTTGATGTCTTATGGCTCATCGCTGCTTTACGGCAATGGAGCCTTTGCCGCATGGACCCGTTCGCCCGCCCGGTAAGCTTCCGCAGCCTGCCGCTGATCGACCTGCTCGAGGCCCGCGACCTGTACCACGTCCACCTCATGAACAAGGCGAAAACGTGACAAGCCCCCATTGAGTGGTCCGGGCGAAATGTTAGTGCAGCATGGTCAAGGACGGCTGATGTGACCCGGTCGGACCTGGCTGCCTGGGCGGGAGTATGAGCACGCCTGACACGACGACTTCCGGCGCAGGCGGCCGGTAGCCCAACGATGAGTGTGGGCGTACGGTGTTGTAATGCACCCGCCATTGCTCGATCAGCACGCGCGCCTCGAGTAGCGTGTTGAACACCTCGGCATTCAGCAGCTCGTCCCGCAGCTTGCCGTTGAAGCTTTCCACATAGCCGTTCTCCCAGGGGCTGCCGGGCTCGATGAAGGCTGTCTTGGCACCAACGCCGCTGATCCAGCCCTTCACGGCCGTGGCAATGAACTCCGGCCCGTTGTCCGACCGGACGTAGCCCGGCGTGCCGCGGGCGACAAACAGGTCGGCCAGCACGTCGATCACGTCGGCCGAGCCCAGCTTGCGTGCCACCCGGATCGAAAGGCACTCACGGGTGAACTCGTCCACGACGTTCAGCAGCCGGATCTTGCGCCCGTCCCGGGTGCGCTCCTCGACGAAGTCATAAGCCCACACGTGGTTCGCCCGCTCCGGCCGCAGCCGCACGCATGAGCCGTCGTTCAGCCACAACCGCCCGCGCTTGGATTGCCGGGCGGGCACCTTCAGGCCCTCACGCCGCCAGATCCGCTCGACACGCTTGTGGTTCACCCGCCAACCTTCGGCCTGCAGCAAGGCCGTGACCCGCCGGTAGCCATAGCGGCCATACTGCCGCGCCCAGTCGATGATCGCCGCCGTCAGCGCCGCCTCGTCGTCGGCCGCTCCGGGCGCCTTGCGCTGCGTCGAACGGTGCTGATACAGCACCTTGCAGGCAAAACGCTCGGAAACGTCCAGCTTGGCCGTGACGTGCTCGATGCACGCCCGACGACGAGGGGCGCTTACCAGTTTCCCGACGCAGCTTCCTTCAGCACCAGCTTCTCCAGCGTCAGCTCAGCCACCGCACGGCGCAGGCGGCCGTTCTCCTGCTCCAAAACCTTCAGCCGCTTCACCTGGTCCAGCTTCAGCCCGCCAAACTCAGAGCGCCACCGATAGTACGTCGCCTCCGTCACCCCGATTGCCCGCACCGCGTCCGCCACCGGCTTGCCTTGCCCGATCAGCACCTCGACCTGTCGCAGCTTGGCGACAATCTCCTCCGGCTTGTGATGCTTGCGTGCCATCCCAGTTCCCCCCCCCGTTTGCCCCCGGCCTCTCATAGCCGATGGCTCACTTCTAGGGGGGCAGGTCACCGGACCCCCATAATCGGGGAGATCAGGCCCAGTTCCGTCCGGTTTGGCGTAATCACTGGCGCGGTTTGACGGGCTGTGAAACCTCGCGCTCGATCAGTTGCCGGATAAAGCGCGTGTAGGGAATGCCCCGTACACGGGCGCGTTCCTTCACCGCGTCGAGCAGCGGTTGCGGAACGCGCATGTTGATGTGTGCGGCCTTGGCTTCAAACTCGAACTGGATGGGCGTCCCACCCGACAGGTCGTATTCCGCAAGGTTGGCGGTATCAACAAAGTCCTGCGCCTGCCGGTCAGTATCAAAGGCCGGGATTTTCTTCTTCATAGCTTTCAATCTCCTCGCGGTGCATGTAGCGGGCGCTGACAGGACGGATATACCGCCGCCCGCCGTACTCCCGGATTGTGAAGACAACGAACACGGCCCGCCCGTCGCCGGTCCTGCCAATGGCCCTGAACCGGCGCTCAATGTGCGAATGGCCGGGGTCGGGCAGGACGATAACCGGGCTGGCAAACAAGCCCTCGATCTCCGACCGGGAAACGCCGTGTTTCCGGCAATGCGCCAGATTGCCGTCATCCCACTCGAACCCCGACACCAGCCTATCTATAATAAATACTACATGTTTGTGCGCACAAAAGCAATGATGCCGGGCTACGTTCCTCCCAGCCGAGAAACCGTCGCCATGCTGACGTTATAGCTGTCGGCCAGTTCCTTAAGAGGCGGTTTTCACAATTCACGGGCCAGGCGTCTTGCAACCAGGAGCATGCATGCCGTTTGGAGCAGGGCCTGAACAATGAAACCGAGCCGGTCGTAGCGCAGGGCAAGGCGCTTGTTTTCCAGCAGCCAGGCGTTGCTGCGCTCCACCGGCCAGCGCTGCTTGCCCAAGCTTGACCCGCTCGGCTGGCGGCGCTTGTGGATGTGCGGCTCGGCTCCGAAGCTGCGGCACAGGGCACGGCTGCCCTCGGCATCGTAGCCGCGGTCGGCGAACACGGTGCGGATGCGGGCCACGACGGCAAAGGCGGCCAGGAACAAGCGCTCGAACAGGACGGTGTCGTTGACGTTCGCCGCTGTCACCATGCACGCGACAGGCACGCCGTCCCCGTCCACCGCTACGTGGTATTTCGTGCCTTTCTTGCCGCGGTCGGGTTGGGTCCGGTGAGGTCGCCGCCACGCTTGGCCCGCACCGAGCAGCTGTCCAGGATCAGGGTTGGAGTGCCGCGCAGCATGGCCACGAGCAACGCATGCACCTTGCGCAGCAGGCCCGTGCGCCAGCGTGTTGCACGGAGGTTGGCTTGTGGCGCCGCAAGATGGGCTGACGTAAGAAGCTTGTTCCTGACCTGACGTTGGAAGCCCACCTTGCCCTTCAAGTTGAACCAAGACCGCCGCCATCGCATCCTGCGGCAGAAGCACAGGGTCACCAACTCGGCAGCCTACGACGCGGCCCTGCGCCAGCGTGGGAGCCTCACGGTGTGGTTCACGGACGAGGCGATCGAGGGCTGGCGGGCAGAACCGCGCACCACTCCAGGCGGACAACCTTTCTACTCGCCCCTGGCGATCCAGACAGCGCTCACCCTGCGCGCGGTGTTCCGCCTGGCGTTGCGCCAGACCGAAGGCCTGATCGGCTCCATCATCGGCCTGCTCGGGCTGGAGCTGTGCGTGCCGGACCACTCGACCTTGAGCCGCCGGGCCAAAACGCTGCAGGTGCCGCGCTTACAGCCGCGCCGGAACGGCGAGCCCGTGCGCCTGCTGATGGACAGCACGGGCCTGCGCTTGTGCGGCGCGGGCGAATGGCTGCAGGAGAAGCACGGCACTAAAACGCGCCGGTCCTGGCGAAAGCGGCACATCGGGGTGGACGTTGGCAGTGGCCAGATCGTCGCCGCCTCGCTCACGGCCAAGGAGGTCGACGACGGCGCTGAGGTCGGCCCCTTGCTGGATCAGATCACGGGCGTGGTAGCCTCGTTCATTGGGGACGGCGGATACGACCAGGATCGCGTCTACGCCAGCGTGGCCGGGCGCTATTCAGAAGCGGCGGTCATCGTCCCGCCGCGCGCGACCGCCGTGCCGAGCGACACGGCCGCGACCGCGCCCACGCAACGCGACCGCCACCTGCAGCACGTCGAACCGAAAGGTTCGCCGGACATTGCCGAACACGGGCGCATGGCCTGGCAGAAGGTATCCGGCTACACGACGCGGGTGCGAGCCGAAGCCGCGATCGGCCGGTTCAAGCAGGTGATCGGGGACGGGCTGCGCTCGCGCACGGATGATCGTCGGGCGACCGAGATAGACGTCGCCGTCCACGCGCTCAACCGCATGCTGGAACTTGGACGCCCGAACTACGTCCGCACCGCCTGACCCCAGACGGGGTTGGGGCTACTGCGTCCGCTCTCCAGGTCCATGCAACACGCTGTCGCCCGGGCATACGCGCGCGCGGCCGCGCTTGGCGTCGTCTGTAAACCAGCGTAGGTACGGGACCCAGAGAAACTTTGCTTTTTCAACGCACTTTGGAGCTAATCAGCGCAGAAACCCGCTGCTGACCCACAGTCACGACTTCAGCGGCACACTCCATCGCGCTGTGGGCGACCGGATATTCTGGTTGCAAGCGACCGCGCACGGCTGAAATCTCCGGCCTGCCGAGGCCGCAGCGGACAGCGCGGGCTGCTTCCGCCGGGTCGAGGTTTGCCACGCCGGGCGTGCCGGCGAGCTGAGCGGCCAGTTCCGTGGCGCGGGCGGTCAGGGCGGCCTCATCATCTTCCGTCTCGCCGGTCAGCACCTCGACCTACCGCTTGAACGCGGCGCTGCGTGATTGATGCTTCGTCATGGCTTCCATTCTGCGGAGGCCCAGCAAGGGGGATCAATTCAAATCGCCCAATCTGTCCACCCTCAGGAGCGCACTCCAACCACGCCTCCCAGGCCAAGGTGAACGCTTCGCTACGGCTAGGGTCTCAGGCTGATCCCCTTCGGGAAACGAGCGCGATAAGCGTCCAGCGCCTCGGCCATGGTCACGAAGGTGGCTCCTTCCGCTGCGAGCCGCTCGATCAGCCGCTCCAGTAGCAGCATCCGGTGCCCGCGGCCGATTACATGCGGGTGGAAGGTGTAGGTCACCACGCCCCAGTCCGCCTCCCGCTTGTGGAACAGGTACTCGTCCACCCAGTTCGCCTCCACGTTTCGCGTCGCGGCCAGGCCGGGCAGGATGGCGTTGTCGTAGCGAGTGAACTCGAAATGGGGGTGGTCGTCGAGTGCCCAGGCGACCGGTAGTTCGACCAGCGTAGTATCGGGGCCGAAGGTCATCGGTTCCAGCAGGCTGATCCCGTCGCCGCTGCGAACCTGATAGGGCAGAACGTCATGCCCCATCATGCTGCTGTCATATTCGAAGCCGTGCGTGAGTAACAGCTCCACGCTGTTGGGGCTTAGATCCCAGGCCGGTGAGCGGTAGCCGCGTGGGGCCGCGCCGGTCATCGTGTGGATCGCGTCGATACCGCGCACCAGCTCCTCTTCTTCCTGCTCGCGCGTCAAGGAAGTCGGCAGCCGGTGTGTCCAGCCGTGATGCCCGATCTCGTGCCCCGCATCGCGGACCTTCTCGGCACAACCGGGATAGCTCTGGATGGTGTGGCCGGGGATGAACCAAGTGGATGGCACGCCGAGCCGCTTTAGCATCGCGAGGATACGTGGCACCGCGACGATGCCAAAATCCCCGCGCGAGATCAGTGTCGGGCTGGTCCAGCCGCGGGAGATGAAGGAAGACGCATTGTCGTGATCGAAGGTGATGCACACGCGAAGGTCGGCCATGAAAAGCTCCGGTTCGGGTTACTGGCCGAGGAAGGCCCGGCGCACGAAGTCGTCGGCAAGCAGTGCCTGCCCGGTACCTTCCCGGGTGACGCGGCCTTTCTCCAGCACGTAGGCACGGTCGGCGAGTTGCAGGCTTTGGTGGACGTTCTGTTCCACCAGTACCAGACTCACCCCTGCCTCCCGAATGCGGGCCATAAGCGCGAAGAGCGCCTCCACCATGGTCGGCATCAGCCCGAGCGAGGGCTCATCCAGGATCATCAGCCGGGGATCGCTCATCATGCCGCGAGCGATGGCGAGCATTTGCTGCTCGCCGCCGCTCATCAGCCCGGCCATCTGCGCCCGCCGCTCCGCCAGCCGGGGAAAAATGTCCAACACGCGCGCGAGGTTGCGCGCATAGCCGGCGCGGGCGCGCTTTGCATGCGCGCCCATTCGGAGGTTCTCCGCCACGCTCATGCGCGGGAACACCAGCCGGCCCTCCGGCACCAGGGTGATGCCGCGCTCCACCACGCCGTGGCTGGCGAGCGCCGTGATGTCCTCGCCGTCGAAGCGGATGCGGCCACCCTGGCAGGGTAGCGCGCCGGCCACGACCTTCATGGTTGTGGATTTACCCGCCCCGTTTGCACCCAGCACCGCCACCGCCTCGCCGGGGTGCACGACGAACGACATGTCCGCCACCGCCACCGCGCCGCGGTAAGCGTGCCGCAAGCTCTCCACCGCCAGCAGCGGGGTCATGCACCGGTTGCGGGGGCGGCGTGGCCCAGATAGGCCTCGATCACCTTCGGGTGCCGTGCCATGGCGGCTGGCGGGCCGTCAGCCACGTTCGCCCCCGCGGCGATCACGAACAGCCAGTCCGACACTCGCATCACCGTCGCCATGTCGTGCTCCACCAGCAGCACGGTCATGCCACGCCGCCGCGCCTCGTCCAGCACGGCGATCACGTCCAGTGTCTCCGTCGCGTTCAGCCCGGCGCAGGGCTCGTCTGCCAGCAGCAGCACCGGCCGGGTGGCGATCACCCGGGCCAGCTCCAACCGACGCAGATGCCCCACGGGTAGGGACGCCGCAGCCTCGCCCGCCAGGTCGGCCAGCCCGCCCAGCCGCAGCGCGTCCGCCGCAACCACCTCCGGGTCGCGCCGGCCCGCGCGGCCGAACAGCGCGCCGACCAACACGTTGTCGAACACGGTCATGCCTGGAAAAGGCTTGGCGATTTGGAACGCGCGGCCGATGCCCATGCGGCTCAGCCGGTATGTCGCCACCCGGTCGATACGCCGCCCTTTGAACAGCACGGCGCCGGAGGACGGGCGCACGTAGCCGGTGACAGCGTTGAACAGCGTGGATTTGCCGGCGCCGTTCGGGCCGATGACCGAGCACAGGCTGCCCGCTGGCACGGCGAGCGATACGCCGTCCATCGCCTTCAGCCCGCGGAACTGCACTGTGAGGCCGCGCAGCTCCAGGATGTCACCCGCCATATGCGGCACGGCCGTGGGAGGTGCCGGGGCGGCCACGACTGCCCGGCTGCGGCGGCGGGCCGGCAGCAGGTCCAGGATGCCGCGCGGCAGCAGGAGCACCAGCGCCACCACCAGCAGCCCGGTCACCAACAGGTGGATGCGGAGCAAGCCACCCAGCACCACCTGGGTCAGCACCGTCATCAGGGCCGCACCGACGATGGGGCCGAACACGGTGCCAGCGCCGCCGAGCAGCGAGAACACTACCATGTCCAACCCAAGGTCCGGCCGGAACAGCGAGCCGGTGTTTACGAATCCCAGGCTGTAGGCGAAGGCCGCGCCGAGGCAACCGGTCAGCAGCGCGCTCACCAGGAGACAGGACAACTTGTAGCGCTCTGTCGGCACGCCCAGCATGCGCGCGGTGTCCTCATCCTCTCGGATGGCGAGCAGGCCGTAGCCGAAGCGGGAGCAGCGGATTAGACAGGCGACCCACACCGTGAGCAGCGCCAGCCCAAGCATAACGAAGTAGAAGAATACCTCTGGCCGCATGTCCGTCGGGCCGGCGGAAGGCAAGGAGATACCGGTCGCGCCCTCGACCACGTCCAGGCTGTCCGCCAACTCTGAAAGTACCAGGGCTACGCCCAGCATGGCGATCGAGAAATAGGTGCCACGCAAGCGCAACAACGGGTAGCCGAGCACGGCGGCGAACAGCGCGCAGGCCAGTCCGCCCCCTAGTACGGCGGCGGCGAAGGTGGCGTTCGGGTCCGCAAAGCCGCCATGCTCGCTCCATAGCGCCGCCGTGAAGCCGCCGATACCGATGAACGCCGAGTGGCCGAAGCTCCAATACCCGGCGAAGCCGCCCAGAATGTTCCAGGCCGACGCAAACCCGGCGCCGAGCAGCAATGCCTGCAGCACCCGCACGGCGAACGGCGAGAGGAACCCTGGCAGCGCCGCCAGCGCGAGCGCGCCCGCCCCGGTGCCGGCCAGAAGCAGCAGCAGCCGGCGCCGCTCCGACCGGATCACCGCGAGCCGCCGAACGCGTTACCGAGCAGCCCGTTCGGCCGCACCATCAGCATGAGAACGAGCATCCCGAAAGCCACCGCATTGGGAAAGGCGGCGCCTATGTAAGTCCCAGTGAGGCTGCTGATGATCCCGAGCAGCAGCCCGCCCAGCAGCGCCCCCGCCGGGCTGCCAACGCCGCCGAGCACGACCACGATGAAGGCATAGGTCGTCCAGGTCGCCTCGCTGGAGGGCGAGAATGGGAACAACAGGCCGATCACCACGCCCGCCGTGCCCGCAAAGGCCGCCGCGATGCCGAACGTCGCCGCATGCACCCCGCGCACGTTCACCCCGCACAGCCGGGCAGCCAGTTCCTGCTGGGCCGTCGCGCGGATTACCCGGCCCAGTGAGGAGAGATGCAGCGCGGCGGCCAGGGCGCCGATTAGCAGCAGACTCGCTGCGAGCCCGGCGGCGTGCGCCAGGTCGAACACCACGCCGCCGAACTCCGCGTGCAGGGAGGCATAGTCCGGACGCAGGCTTTGCGTGTCGGAGCTGAACAGCAGCGTCAGGATGTTGCGGATCACCAGCGCCATGCCGAACGTGACCAGCAGAGATGAGAGCAGAGAGGCGCGCCGGACCGCCACGCTGATCACCCAACGCTCATAGGCGTAGCCCAAGGGGAACATCACGACGGCGACCAATGGGATGGCCAGCAGCGGGTCCAACCCCAGAGCCCGCCGGGCGATCACGGCAAGGTAGGCGCCGACCAGAACCAGCGCGCCGTGGCTGAGGTTGATCACTCCCATAACGCCGAACACCAGCGAGAACCCGACCGCGACCAGCGCCAGCACGCCGCCGAACATCAGCCCGTCGGCGAGCGCCTGAGCGAGGAGAGTCATCCGGCCGCTTAGCTACGGCTTGCCCAGCTCGGCATTGGGTAGGCCAGCTTGGCAGTGGCCGCCTTCTCAGGAAAGACGATGTCCAGACCGTTATTTCGCAGTTGGCCGACGGAGGAGCCCATGAGCACGGGGTCACCGTCGCCCTCGGGCGTGAATTTGATGTGGCCGTACATCGACTCGAAATCCAGCGCAGCAAGCTTATCACGTACTGCCTTTGGATCGATGCTGCCCGCATCCTGCATGGCCTTCGCGTAGCAGACGATGCAGGCCGAGGCGGCGACCGTCTGGTAGGCGTAGGCCCGGTCCGTGGTGGATTTGTACCACTCGAAATAGGCCTGTGAGGTACCGAAATACGGATCGCTCCAGCGAACCCGCGGATCCCAGTATTGCAGCCCGGTCAGCCCGTCCGCGTTCTTGCCGAGCGCGGTGCGGAAGGACTGCACCTCCGGCCCAAGCGCGAGGAATAGCAGCTTCACGTCCGTCCCAGTGGCGGCAAGCTGCTGGGTAATCAAAAGCGACTCCTGCTCGTGCGTATTGCAGATCACCACGTCCGGCTTGTCGGCGCGTATGCCGCTCACGACGCTGGAAACGTCCGATACGTTGGCGGGCAGCCGCTCCATCCGGCTCATTATAAATCCCGCGGCCTTGAGCGAGTCGTTCACCGCATCCGCCTGGCTGCGGGAGTAGGCGTCATTGGTGGTGACGATCACGACCGTGCTGGGCCGCGGTTCGATCGCCTTTAGCAGCCCGACCAAAGGGATTAGCTGGCGCGAGGCGCGGGGATACATGCCGAAGACGTATTTGAAGCCGCGGCTGAAGATCTGGTCCGCCCCGCCGCCGGCCTGCACCATGGGCCGGCGCGCCCGCTCCGTGATCGCCGCCGTGGGTAGGACAATGCCGGAGGAGAACGAGCCGAGGAAGAAGGGAAAGCCGTCATCCACCTGCTTTTGGATCAGCGTGCTGGCGCGCTGCGGGTCGCTCGCGTCGTCGAACATCTGCAAATCGAACTTGTAGGTGTCAGCACCGACCTTCACCCCGCCAAGCTTCTCATTGAAGAACTTGACCGCCGCCTGGTAGCCGGCCAGCACGTTCTGCCCGGTCTGCGCCTGCGCCCCGCTCAGCGGAATGGAGCCGCCGAAGGTAATCGTCTTGGTGGTCTGCGCGCGCGCCGTTGGCAACGCGCTGCCGAGCCCGGCCGCCACCGCCGCCTGCAAGATGGACCGGCGCTGAACCATGCTGCATCCCCCTTCGAAAGCCTTGCCAGTTGCATCGCTGTGCGATACGGGCGCATCGATAACGAACGCTAGGCGCGGCCCGTGGCGCCCGTCAACCGTAGCAGGGCGATAAAGGGAGGCGGCCGTGAAGCCGAACGCAGCCACGACAGCACCGGCGGCAGAACCGGATCGCCTTTTCATCGAAGCGGTCGCACGCGCGTTCCGCGTGTTGGAGGCCTTTGCCGACGCGCCGCAGCCACTGTCATTGCGCGAGCTAGCAGACCGCTCCGGCGTCGACCGCAGCGGGGCGCAGCGGCTCGCCCATACGCTCGTCCAACTCGGCTACCTCGAGCCAGTGCGTGGCGGCTTGCTGCCGGGCCGCCGCTTGTTGGAGCGGTCGTTCGACTACCTGCGCAGCAACGCCCTGGTGGGACGCGCCACGCCGGTACTGCTGGAGCTGCGCCGTGCCGCCCAGGAGCGTGTGGACCTTACGCTATTCGACGACCTGACCATGCTCTATGCGATCCGCATGCAGAGCAAGCGCGAGACGTTCTTCACTAATCTGGTGGGCCGCCGCGTTCCGACCTTCTGCTCGTCCGGCGGCCACGCAGTAATGTCCCACCTTCCCGCCGCTCGAGTGGCGGACATCCTGCGCCGCTCGCCGCGCGAAAAGGCAACGCCGCAGACTACGGTGGACGCTGCCTCCATCAAGGCGCGTGTCCGCCTCGCCCGTCGCCTCGGCTATGCGCTTGTCAGCAATGAGCTGATGACCGGCATCGTCGCCGTCGCCGCCCCCGTGCTGGACCCGGACGGCATCCCGGTGGGCGCCGTGCACATCGCCGGGCAGCTTGGGGAATGGCAGGCGGATGCGTTCGGCCGCAAGTTCGGTCCAATGGCCGCCGAGGCTGCGGCTGCCGCCAGCAAATGAAGGGTACCATCGCATGATCGACCATGTCATCCGCAACGCAAGGCTCGCTGGCCGGCCCGGCCTGGTCGATATCGGGTTTGAGCGCGGCCTCGTGGCAGCCGTGGAGCCGGGGCTGGCCTGCGACGCACCGACGACGGACGCTGACGGCTGCCTGTGCTGCGCCGGCATGGTGGAAAGCCACATCCACCTCGACAAATCCCGCATTATCGGCCGCTGCGCCCCGGAGCCGGGCCGGGCGGCCGATGCGGTGCGGCGCGTATCGGAGGTCAAGCACAGCTTCACCGTGGAGGACGTGCACGCTCGGGCCGCCACCACGCTCGAATCCTGCATCGCCAATGGGACCACCCGGATGCGCACGCACGTGGAGGTGGACCCCAAGGTTGGCCTGCGCGGCTTCGAGGGCGTGCAGGCGTTGGTCGCGGAATACCGCTGGGCCATCGACATTGAGATCTGCGTCATGCCGCAGGAAGGGCTGACCAACAATCCGGGCACTGACGAGCTGATGGTGGAGGCGATGCGCCGTGGCGCCCGTGTGGTGGGAGCCGCCCCTGGCTACGACACGGACCATGCGGCGCAGATCCAGCGGGTGTTCGCCATCGGGCGAGAGTTCGACGCGGACCTCGACCTGCATCTCGACTTCGGCAATACGCCGGAGGATTTGGACACCACGCTGGTCTGCGAGCTCACGGAAGAGTTCCGCATGGGCGGCCGCGTCGCCATCGGACACGCGACCAAGCTATCCACCATGCCGCCGGCCGAGCAGAAAGCAATCGCGCGTCGCCTGGCAGATGTCGGTGTCGCCGTGACCGTGCTGCCGGCGACCGACCTGTTCCTGATGGGTCGTGACCAGGATCATAACGTGCGCCGCGGCCTGGTGGACACGAACCTGTTCGTGGAGCAGGGCTGCAATTGCGCGCTATCGTCCAACAACATTCTCAATCCCTTCACCCCTTTTGGTGACGGCTCCATGATCCGCATGGCGAACCTCCACGCCAACGTGCTCCAGGTCAGCAGGCCGGAGCACCTCGCGGAATGCTTTGCCATGCTGACAGAGCGGCCGGCCCGGCTGATGAACCTGCGCGACTACGGCATCACGCCCGGCAATCCGGCGGACGTGGTGGTCGTGGATGCTGAAAGTCCCATGCAGGCGGTGGCCGAGTTGCGGCAGCCACTCGCCGCATTCAAGGATGGCCGGCAGACGGTGCGTCGTACCCGGCCGGAGCTGATGCGGCCGGTGTGACATGATAAGTCCGGTGTGACATGATAAGTAAGGTGAACGTAGTTCGTCTTGGTCGGCTCAAAGGCCGACCTTGCCGACCGGAGCCGGCGTGGCTGAGCTTGGAACGCCGGACACAACTACGCATCGCGGTTAGTCTGCGATGGCGGGTATGGCCGATGATATCTCGTGGGACGCACTGTTGCGGTAGGCTGTTGTCACGAAGCCAAGCCGCAACCAGCCGCGTTGCGCCAAGCCCCACCGCGACATCGCTGACGTGAGCCGCCACGCATACCGGACCGTCTTGCCGGGAATGTCAAAAACCTGGGGCGCTATGCCAGCGTGTTGCATGGACCTGGAGAGCGGACGCAGTAGCCCCAACCCCGTCTGGGGTCAGGCGGTGCGGACGTAGCTCGGGCGTCCAAGCTCCACCATGCGATTGAGCGCGTGGACCGCGATGTCTACCTCGGTCGCCCGGCGGTCATCCGTGCGCGAGCGCAGCCCATCCCCGATCACCTGCTTGAAACGGCCGATGGCAGCTGAGACCATGCAAGATCGTGGGAGGTGATCACGCCGCTGCTGCTGCTGCTGGCCACCGGTCGTCGTTGGCGGGCCGGAAGCCGGGGTGGCGACGGCGGAAGGCGTCCTCGAGCGTGTTGTTCAGCACG
>JAABUM010004700.1_pt1 | contig 15126 bp, 18 predicted proteins | sample 5559161 | NCBI WGS metagenome assembly JAABUM01 (sample SAMN10711868, study PRJNA513369) | rock metagenome | isolation source: Antarctica rocks | place: Antarctica: Victoria Land, Siegfried Peak nord
CAGGCGACGCGTGACGGTGTCGCGAGGCGATCCCTGGCAGCCGCACCGGCGGCACCACTCATCCGGCTCAGCGACCCGGCAGGCCAGGACCGCGCGGTCGCGCTCGAGGCACTGCCCGACAACCTCGAGGCCAAGCTCATCCAGCCGGGCGAATGTGGTCAGGTCAGGGCGAACGAAGGTAACGTCAGACACGTCGAGGTCTTCCCGATGGGCAGCGTGAGAACTCCCATCATCGGAAGACCTCGACCCCTACCCAGCGACCGACACGCCCACCACCACTACACCCTCGATTGTGAAGAGCCGCGGAAGTGCCTGTCTCGTAACGGAAACTTGGGCTTGTCGTAACTACTCAGCATGTTCCGGCGATTGCGGGCATCCAGGGGCTTCCGTTGTGGAGCATCCGCATGGCGGCATAGGCGGACTGGCCTTGCTTGCGGGGTGTGGAGAGGTAGGTGCACAGCCGGCAGAACGCCTGTGCGCCGGTCGTGGTCCGCAGGCAGCCAGCGACCTTCATCCGGATCTTCAACGGCCGCACGTCCTGCTCACTGCCGTTGTTGTAAACGGGATCCGCAGGTCTACGGCGTAGCGCAGCACTTCCTCGCGGTGGATGTCCATGCGGCCGAGGAGGTTGACGTGCTTGGGTCGTCGTCGTCCACGCCGGCCGGGTTGGTGCTCAGGGTTGGCCAGGGTTGGCCGCCCAGGCGGCGGCGATGAAGTCGTCGTAGCGGCGCTGGTAGCCGGCCAGCAGGCTCGGCGCCAGCGCGGTCCCGCCGATCTCGCGGCCCCTGATCGTGGTGGCGTTGATCTCGCCCAGCAGCTGGTCCAACGGCTGTGCCCAACCTTCTTGGCCTGGGACCTCGGCGGCGGCGACCAGCTCCCTGCCCGGGTGCGCACCCTCGCGCGCGCACTTTGATGAGTCAACGCGCGCACTTGCGTAGGCGGCCATCCTTGGTTAAAGTATTTTTATCCTACTTATAGGGAGAGTTCAAGAGTGCATCCTGAACAGTCCTCGCCGGCGGGGGGCGCGTTGGACGGCCTGCTCGTCGTGGACGCCACTCAGATGCTGGCCGGGCCACTATGTGCCACCAGGCTGGGTGATCTGGGCGCAGACGTCATCAAGGTCGAAGCCCCCGTTGGCGGCGAGTTCAATCGCACCCACGGGTTCAACGACGCGACCTTCGGTGGCGACATGACGACGTTCTTGGCGGTCAACCGAAACAAGCGCAGCGTGGCTCTGGACCTGAAGTCCCAGGGCGGGCTCGAGGCGTTTCGTGATCTGATCGCACGAGCGGATGTCTTCGTGCAGAACTTCCGCCATGGCACCGCCGAACGACTGGGGATCGGCTACGACGCACTTCGCCAGGTCAACCCACGGCTGGTGTACTGCTCCGTCTCTGGGTACGGGCCTACCGGTCCATACCGCGATCGTCCTGGCCAGGACCTGATCGTGCAGGGCTACAGCGGGTCCATGTTCTCTGTGGGCAAGGCTGGCGACCCGCCGACCGCCGGGGCGCTGTGGGCGGCCGACGTGATGACCGGCTACCAGGCGGCCATCGGAATCTTGGCCGCGCTCAGTGCCCGACAGCGCACTGGCGAGGGTCAGCATGTGCAGGTCGACATGTTCTCAGTGGTGCTGGACGCCCAGCTGCAGGAGCTGGTCACCTACCTGAACACCGGCGAGCAGCCCACGCGCAAGGAAGAACCCACGGCGCACGCCTCCATCCCCGCCCCGTACGGGGTGTACCAGACCGCCGATGGATGGTTGACCCTGGCGATGTCACCGCTACCGGTCCTGGGCGGGCTACTCGACGACCCGTGGCTGCGGACCTTGACCCACTACAACGACGGGCAGACCCAGCGTGACGAGGTGTACCGGCATCTTCGCGACCGCTTCCTGTCCGCTACCACCGCAGAGTGGATCGAGCGCTGCGATCGCCACGGCGTATGGGCCGGCCCGGTGTACGACTACGCCGGAGTGGCCAGCGACCCGCACGTGCTCGCTACGGGGATGCTCACCACACAGCCGCACCCCGTGGCCGGCGAGGTCCGCACCGCCCGTCCCCCGTTGAGCCTTAGTGGGACGCCGACCAGCATCCGGCGGGGCGCGCCCCCGCTTGGCGCCGACACCAGGGACGTGCTGCACGACCTGCTCGGCTACGACAACGAGCGGATCACCCGCTTGGCCGAGGACCGGGCCATCGGGCTTGGCTCGGCCGTGGAGGCGGCAGCATCATGAGCGGGCAGGTCACGCTGGAGCGGGTGGGCCACCTCGGCATGCTGGTGCTGGACCGTCCCGAGAAGCTGAACGCCATGACGGTCGTCATGGACCGACAGATGAACGATCTCGTCTTCGAGATCAACAACGACGACGAGATCCGTTCGATCGTGCTGTCAGGGGCCGGGGGCCGCGCGTTCTGCGCCGGCAGCGACATCAACGACTTGGACGGGTACGGCACGAACTGGCAGTACCGGAACCGGTTCGACGCCCGCCGTGACTACGCCCGCGCGGTGTGGCAGATCCGCAAGCCGGTGGTGGCGGCGATCCAGGGGCACTGCATCGGTGGCGGACTAGAGATGGCCTGCGCCTCCGATATCCGGTTAGCCAGTTCTGATGCACGGTTCGCCGCCGGTGAGATCAAGTGGGGCTGGCACGGCGGATCAGGTGCCACGCAGCTCCTGACCCGGGCCATCGGGCCGGGCCACGCCGCCCAACTGCTGCTAACCGGCGAACCGATCGACGCCGCAGAGGCCCACCGCACCGGCCTGGTCCAGCAACTGGTATCCAAGGACCGGCTCCTTCACGCCGCGAAGGAGCTGGCCAGGCTGATCGCGAGCCGGTCACCGATCGCCACCCAGAAGACCAAGCACATGGTCCGCATGGCCCAGAGCACCTCGCTTGAGGTTGGGCTGCTGTATGAGAACGACTCCTTCAGCTACCTCATGGCCACCGAGGACGCCGCCGAAGGACGCGCGGCGTTCGCCGAGAAGCGCGAGCCGCAGTACCGAGGACGCTAGGTGGAGGTCCGCCCCGGGCTGCGCCGGCTGGACACACCCATGGGGTCGCGGACGAACAGCCTATACCTGTTCTGGGACGCCGACGCCGCCCTGCTCTTCGACACAGGCGTCGACGGCACCTACCGCAAGCACCTGCTCCCCTATTTGCGCGCCAACGCGCTGGATCCTCACCACATCCGCTGGATCGTGGTCAGCCACGCCGACGTGGACCACTTCGGCGGGCTGGCCGAAATCCTAGAGCAGCTGCCGTGGGCGACATCGATCGCCCATACCCGCGACGCCCCACTCATCGAATGCTGGGCGACCTACGAACGTGAACGTGCCAGGGAGTTCCGTGACCCGTGATGCTACGACGAAGAAGCCGACGAGCTGTCCTGGGCCGCCAGCGTGTCCCGGGAAGCGCGGGTTGACCTGTGCGTGAACGGTGGAGAGCTGGTCCGGCTGAGACCCAGCCGTGCGCTGCAGATACTCCACGTCCCGGGCACACCCTTGGACACCTGGCCGTTCACGACCCCACCTGCAACGCGGTTGCCGTGGGAGACGTAGTCCTTGGCGCTGCAGTCCCCAACGCCGACGGCAGCCCAGCCTTTCCTCCCACCTACCGTCATGTCGCCGCGTACCGGGACACCCTCGCGCAGCTGGCAAACCTGCGTGCGGACCTGCTGCTGACCGCCCACTATCCCACCATGCGCGGCGCCGAGGCGGACGCCTTTCTCCACGAGAGTCTGGCCTTCACCTACACCATCGAGCGACATGTGCTCGACACGCTCGCGCACCACCGATCCAAGCCACCGGACCTTGCGCCACTGCTGGCCTCCATCAACAGTCACCAATGGCACGGATGACCGGTCACCTCGCGCACCGAGCACGCCTTGGCCTTTCCCGTCGTGGGACACCTCGAGCAGCTTGACGCGGCGGGGCCGCCCACCCAGTCCACCGACCATGCTTCCCGACCGCAGTGAGTCCAAGCCCAAGAGCGCTACCACCAGATTCGAAGCCCTGAGGATCACTTGCCGATGACGATCACCGACGACCAGCTGCACGCCGCAGGGCGTCAACTGCTGAACCTGAGCTATGAGACGTGGAATTTTGGCGACTCCGTGGCCTTTGAGGCCATGATCGCCCTGTCCGCCCGAAGCGGGCGACCGGACTATCTACAATTCGCCCGCGGCTACTTCCGCGCCTGGGCAACTCGCGCACTGCCCTACCGTCACCTCGATTTGACCGCTCCCGGGCGTGCCATGGTCTCGGCCTATGAGGCCACCGGGGACTCCCATGTGCTGGAGGCTGCCCTGCGCCTGGCGGACCACCTCGTAGCTCGGCGCCGGATGGGCGATGTGTTCGCCACCTGGGAGTCCTCCCCCCTGATGCACGCCTACGGTCCCGAGACACTGGACGCCCGGGGGTCGGCCTTGCTGGCAAACCCGCCGGCCGGTGTCTTCGTGGACTGCCTGCACTTCGACCCGCCCTTCCTGACCGCCCTCGGGCGCACCGCCGGCCGGGAGGATCTACTGGAGGAGGGCGTCCGGCAAGCCCTGGGCTACGTCGCGCTTCTACAAACGTCCTCCGGCCTGTTCGACCACTTCATCCTCGAGCGCGTCCCGGGCCGCTTCGGACCAGGGTGGGGCCGCGGCCAGGGCTGGGCTCTGCTCGGACTGCTCGACGTGCTCGACGTCCTCGACCTCCTCGGCGGTTCACCGCACCGCGCGGCACCGGAAATCTCGCACGCCGCGGCGCGCCTGGCCACCAGGATGCTCGAACTGCAGCGTCCGGACGGGCACTGGAACGCCGTCGTGGACGACACCGACGGCGACGTCGAATCCTCGACCGCAGCGTTTATGGCCCATGGACTACGGCGCGCCGCCCGACGAGGGCTGCTCGACAACGACAGGGCCTACAACGTGATCAACGCGGCGGACCTGGCAGTACAGCGCAGCACCTCACCGGACGGGCTACTGAAAGGGGTCTCCGCAGCCGTGATGGCCTGCACGGAGCCCACCCACTACGCCCACGTCCCGCGCGGATTCGCCGTCCCGTGGGGGCAAGGCCCGCTGGTCCTCGCCCTGCTCGACGCGGCCGAGAAGGACGCGTGATGACGGCAGCCTCGACACCCGCCACTGCACCGGTCGCGCTGGTGACCGGCGGCGCCTCGGGAATTGGCGCGGCCACCGCCGCCGTCCTGGCCGAGCGCGGCTACCGCCTGCTGGTCACAGACCTCGATGAAGCGGGCGCCCGCAGCGTCGCTCGGAGGATTCCCGACGCAACCGCCGTCGGACTTGATGTTGCCGACCCGGCGGCCTGGGCTCGAGTCCGCGACCAGGCCACCGAGCGGTACGGCGGTCTCGACGTCATCGTCAACAACGCCTACACCGTCGTACGGCGTCCCGCGCACCAGACCAGTGAGGCGGAATGGGATCGCCAGATCGCCGTCGACCTGACCAGCGTGTACCACTCGGTGCGTGCCTTCCACGACACCTTGCAGGCCCGTGCCGGCGCCATCGTCAACGTCGCCTCGGTCCACGCCCTCGTCGGACTCCGCGCCCACCCGGCCTACGCGGCCGCCAAGGGGGGCGTCGTCGCACTCACCCGACAACTCGCCGTCGAGTACGGGCCAGACCTTCGAGTCAATGCCGTCCTGCCCGGCCCAATCCTGACCCCCGCCTGGGATCATGCCGATCAAGCGGCCCGAGAGACCTCCATCGCGGGAACCTGTCTGCGGCGCTTCGGCCGGCCCGAAGAGGTCGCCAACGCCATCGCCTTCCTGGCCTCCGCCGAGGCCTCCTACATCACCGGCACCACTCTTGTGGTGGATGGTGGATGGACCGCCGGCAAGGATTCCGCGTGAACCGAACCCTGGAGGTGGTCACCCTCGGAGAGCCGCTCGTGCTTCTGCTGGCCGAGGCGGGGATCCCGCTCGCGAACGCCCAGATCTTCCGCCGCCAGGCCATCGGGGCCGAGCTCAACGTAGCCACCGGCCTAGCGCGGATGGGTCATTGCGTCGCCCTCGCCGCCCGCGTCGGCAACGACCAACTGGGCACCGCTCTGTTAGGGGCCATCCGGTACGAGGGCATCGACACCACGATGGTGCACCGCGACCCCGCTCCGACCGGGCTCATCGTTCGCGACTGCCCCAGCGCCCGGCCGGTCGACGTCGCCTACTACCGCACCGACTCGGCCGGCGCTCAGCTGTGCCCGGAGGATCTTGACCCCTCGCTCATCGGCTCGGCACGAGTGCTGCACCTGACCGGGATCACGCCGATGTTGTCCGCCACCTGCGCCGCGACGGTGGAGGCCGCCGTTGCCTCAGGCGGTGCGGCCGGTGCAGACATCTGCGTTGACCCGAACCTTCGCCGCCGGCTTGGCACCCTCGAACAGGCCAGAGCCGCCCTGTCCCCCGCCCTCGCCGCGGCCACGATCATCCTCGCCGGCACCGACGAGGGACAAGCCCTCACCGGTCTGGAGGACCGGTCCCGCGTCGCCGACCACTGGCTGTCGGAAGGCGCCCGCATCGTCGTCCTCAAGGAGGGCCCGGCAGGCAGCTGGGTGTATGACGGAAACACCGCCACCCCAATCCCGGCCACCCCGGTTCCCACCGTCGACCCGGTCGGCGCCGGTGACGCCTACGCGGCCGGGTTTCTCTCCGGTCTGCTGCGCGGCGACGACCCGGCCGGCGCGGCCCGGCTCGGCGCCGCAGTCGCGGCCCTGGTAGTGGCAACCCCCGGAGACCGCGAGGGGCTACCGACCAGCGCGCCGCCACCCGGCTTCGCAGCGGACGTGCACCGCTGACCCGCCGCCAACCGCACACCTCAACACCGGCCCACCGAAAGGAAACCCATGCGTAGTTGGGAGATCTGCGCCGCCATAGCGCGAGAGCGACTCATCGCCATCATCCGTGCAGACACAGCGAAGCGGGCCGGATCGGATGCCAAGCTCCTGCTCCATGGCGGTGTACGCGTCCTCGAGGTGTCGTTGAGCACACCCCAGGCCCTGGACCTGATCTCGGACCTGCAGACAACCGTCGACGATCACGTCCTGATCGGCGCCGGGACGGTGCTCGATGCGGCCAGTGCCCGGCTCGCGGCGATAGCCGGTGCTGCGTTCCTAGTCACCCCCACCCTGAGCAGCGACGTCCTCAGGACCGCGCGCCGCTACGGGCTCCCAGTGGTCTGCGGCGCCCACACGCCGACGGAGGCGCTGACCGCGCTCGAACTAGGCGCCGACATGGTCAAGGTCTTTCCCGCCGTCGGGTACGGACCCTCGGGCATCCGGGCGCTGGCCCAGACGTTGCCGCAGGTACCCCTTGTTCCCACAGGAGGTGTCACTCTCGATGCCGCCCACGAATACATCGCAGCTGGTGCCTGCGCAGTCGGGATCGGATCGGAGCTGACTGCAGGCGCCGCGGCGGCTGACCGCCTCCATGAGCTGCGGTCCCGGCTCGGCTCGAACACGCCATGACCGGCCAGGTCATGGCGGTCGGCCTGCACGTCCCGGAGGGACCGGTCACCCACGCGGACGGGTCGATCACCTTCACCGAGCAGACCGCCGGGCGGATCAGCCGATGGCAGGAGGGCGTCACCAGCGAGGTCGTCAGGACCGGCGGAGCGCCGAACTCCCACGTCGTGGCCCGCAACGGGTGGATCCTCGTGGCGCAGAACGGGGGCGTGGTTGGCTCCTGGCGCTCCAACGACCCGCAGACGCCGAGCGTGCAGCTTGTGCGGCCAGGACGGCCGCCACAACAATGGTGCGAGCAGGTCAACGGCCTACCGCTCGGCGCCCCCAACGACCTGACATTCGGTCCCGACGGCGCCCTGTACGTCACCGACCCCGGCCACGCGTTCAACGCGCAGCGCCGCGGGCCCGGCGGTCAGATTCTGCGCATCGATCCCACCGGCCGTGCGAGCCGCGTCGTGGACACCGGGCCGACCTTCTGCAACGGCATTGCCTTCGACCCGGACGGCCGGCTGCTATGGGTCGAGAGCTACGAACGCACCGTCTGCACCCTCGACCGCAACGGCCAGCGAACCGTGCTCGCCATCCTGCCGCCCGGCCATGTCCCCGACGGCTTGGCCGTTGCCGCAGACGGCCGGCTCTTCATCGCCACCTGTGGTTCCCACGGTGTCACGGTGCTGGACCACCGCGCCCACCTCGTCGACCATCTCGTACTCGATGAGAACGCGAACGCCACCAACTGCGCGCTGGACGCGATGGGAGCCTTGTGGGTCACCGACTTCGGCATGCAGTGGGAGCATCGCCCTGGATCCGGCCGGCTGTGGCGTCTCGACACCGCCGCCCAGCCCCTGGCCACCACCGCCTTTGAGCTCGCGACCAAGATCCGGGCCATTGACACTCGGAGACAGTATGTAGTTTAATATGACTAGTTGCGTCGTCAGTGGCGCTCGAGGCAAGGGATGTGGATATGAGCTCGGAACAGCTGAAATCGGGTCTTGGCGCCCCTCTCCCAGACGCGCTTGGACCGACGCACGGTGCTGCGCGGCGCCGCGCTGGGCGGCCTGGCTGCTGGCGCCACAGGCCTGCTGGCCGCCTGCGGAGGCGGTGAGCTTCCCCTCGAATCTTCGTGGTAGAGACATAGTCAGCGACGGCCGAGAGGACAACGTGCAACTTCACGATCTCAGCTTCGATCCATTGGATCCCTACTGGGAGATTCCCGGGGGCTCGCTCAGGTGGGCAGTTCAGGTCTTTACGCTTTCGAATGTCTACGGCCTCGAGGCCGATGCCGAGGTGCAGAGAACTGATGACTCCATCGTCGTCCATGGCGAAGGCTTCACTTGGGGTGCGGGGGCATTCAAGAGCGGCGGCAAATTGACCGCAGAGGTCCGCCGTGAAGGGAGGGCATGGGTGTGGCGGATAACCGCACAGCATGCGGAGCCGATCAAGAGCATCAAACTGCTTGTTCGAGGCATTCCCTCTTCACACCTCCAGAGCGGGTGGTGGCATGCAACAACAGATGCTGGAGAAGCGCAGGTCGCCGGCCACAAGACAGCGGTCCAACTGGACTACCCGAACGCACATGAATGGCAGACGCCGTGGGTCGCGGTCGGCACCGACGATGAGGCGCTAACCATTTCTGTTAGGGACAGCAAGGTCCACGCCACCCGGTTCTTCGCCCACACGCCGCCCTGGGCGGACGGTGAAACGATCGCAGAAATCATTTGTGAGGATGATGCAACTCAGTTTGGCACAAACTTTGAGGCTCCCCCGATCCGCGTGGCTGAGTTGACGACATCCGAACTGATCTTCGAAGACTTCTCGGACCATCTCAGCCATGTGGAACGCGTCTACGGGTTGCGGCCATGGGCTGTGCGAGCCGACGTACCGGCTTGGGCGCGGAAGATTCGTTTGGTGCTTAACCTGCATGGGCAGCACTGGACCGGCAAGATCTTCAACACGTTCGATGACATGGCCCAAGTCCTACGTTTCGTCTCCGAGCATATTCCCGGCGAGCAGGTCATTGCATACCTTCCGGGCTGGGAGGGCCGCTATTACTGGCAGTACCCGTGGTTCACCCCAGCTGAGTCACTCGGGGGGCCCGATGCCTTCGCCCGTCTGGCCGCGACCGCAGATGAGCTCGGCATCACACTCATGCCGATGTTCGGTGCCCATGGCGCCAACGCACAGATCTACCCGCAGTGGGCCGACGCGACGTTTCTGAACACGACCGCCCGATATCCCGTGCTCCTAAACAAGCCCGACTGGGACGGGGACCGTGCTGGTGAGGATGACCAGGTCTTCCTCAACACTGGAAACCCGGAGTTCCGAGCACTACTCGTCGATCAAGTCTCGGCAATGGTCCGTGAGTATGGAGTCCGCGTGGCATATTTCGATACCACGGCGGCCTGGTTCAACGACCCCCGCTTTAACCTCTATGAAGGTTATCGTTCGCTCAAGAATGAACTTGCACACCTTCACCCGAATTTGATGATCGCCGGTGAGGGCTGGACCGACGCGCTGTTGGCGATCTTCCCGCTGAATCTCAGTTGGCTAGGCTCGAGCCGCACCTTCCGCCGGCCAGAACTTCTACACAGATATGGACGAGCCGTACAGCACCTGCTAGACGGCGCGCCCGGGCTTGGTAGCACTGGCGTCTATGAGGGCGGCTTCACGCTCCCGGACCGGGCTCCGGTCACCGCGGGCCATCTGCGGAGCATCAGCTTCGTGGATAACACATTGCAGGACGTCGCCGACGACGTCATTGCGATCTGCACTGACGCGCGAGAGTAACACCCGCAAACACAAGGAGAAAGAATGTCAAGACGAAAGACAGCGTTAGCGCTTGTCGGGGGCGCCGTTGCCGCCGCCCTCGCTCTAAGCGGATGCGCCTCAAGCAAACTCGAATCCAACAGCGGCGCTACAACGCTCACGTTTTGGACCCGCGCCAATAGCGCCGACTTCGACAAGAAGATAGTCGCTGCCTACAACGCAAGCCACGACACCAAGGTGACACTCACCGTCGTACCCAACGATCTGTTCGTCACTAAGTTCGGATCCGCTGCCGGTTCCGGCCAGGCTCCTGATCTCGCCGCTGTCGACGTGATTTACATGCCCAACTTCAACAAGGCTCACCAGTTCCAAGACCTCACTTCGAAGATCGATGCGCTGCCATTCAAGAACGACCTCGTTAAAGCGCACCTGAAGCTTTCGACAGTGGATGGGAAGACCTACGCTGTCCCGCACAACGTCGACGCGTCAGCCCTGTTCTATAACAAGAGCCTCTTCAAAGCGGCCGGCCTGGACCCTGAGAAACCGCCGACGACCTGGGCCGAGATTCACGACGATGCCGCAAAGATTTCAGCGCTGGGCAACGACACGTACGGGTACTATTTTGGCGGAGCCTGCGCCGGCTGCCAGGCATACGGCGGCTTCCCGATGATTTGGGCCAGCGGCGGATCAGTCCTCAATGAGGACGGCACCAAGGCGACTTTAGACTCCCCGGCGGTGCGGGACTACCTGACGTGGAACCACCAGATGCTCGCCCAGAAGCTCGTCCCGCCCAGCGCCGCGACCGAGAACGGAAGCACTTGGCAGAGTTCTTTCCTCACCGGAAAAGTCGGCATGGTAGGGCTCGGCACGTTCGCGATCGCCGGCATGAAAGCACAAACCGCGTTCGACTGGGGAATTGCGCCCCTCCCTGGAAAAAACGGTGGTGGCACGGCTAGTTTTGTCGGCGGTGACACCATCGGCATCCCTGCAGGATCAAAGCACTCAGCCGAAGCATGGGACTTCATCAAATGGTCTCTCAGCGACGACGCGCAGATTAACGTGGTCTCAAAAAACGGGGCGCTCACGGCCCGCACCGACCTTGCCGACAACAAGTACACCAAAGAAGACCCTCGTCTCCTCGTTAACAACAAAATGCTCGAGACCGGCCAAACGCCCTACTCGCTTGCATACAACGCCCTGATCAACGACGCTAACGGGCCGTGGAACCTCACTCTTCGTAAGGGCATCGTTGAGGGAGACGTAGATGCGGCCGTCACGCAGGGACAGGAAGCAATGACCAAGATCCTGAACGCCGGATAACTAACGGTCCACCTTCCTGGTGGCGCCGCAAGTCGCGGCGCCGCCAGACGAAAGATGAGGCATTGATGGCTTCCGCCCTCACTCCGCTTGCAAGTTCGAAACCTCGAGAACGCAGTGCGCGAGAGCGGCGCCGCCGGACCGGAATGTCAGGCGGGGTATTCACCCTGCCCGCCGTTATACTCGTGCTCCTGATCTTCTTCGTCCCGCTTGGCATGTCCGTGTACATGTCCTTTAATGACTGGCCGCTCCTGGGCGCCCCTCACCTTAACGGGGTGGCAAACTATCAGCAAACCTTCAGCGACACCCAATTCTTCAAATCGTTGTGGTTCACGTTGGTGTATACCGTGGTCGTCACCGCCCTCGGCTTCCTCATCTCGCTTGCGCTCGCGTTACTAGTTCATCTTCCGCGCCGTGGCGCAGGGATCTTCCGCACGGCTTACTTCGTGCCAGTGGTCACAGGCCTCGCCGCAACCAGTTTCCTGTGGTCATGGATGTACAACGGCCAGGTGGGGGTCTTCTCTGGGATCCTCCGTGCCATCGGCCTAGCCGACGGTCCTGTGCAGTTTCTGGACTCACCGACACGCGCATTCTGGTCGGTTGTGGTCATGATGTTGTGGAAAACCGTCGGGTTTACGATGCTCGTTCTCCTCATCGGCATGCAGTCCATCCCGGACGAGTTGTTCGAAGCTGCCAGGATCGACGGGGCCGGTTCGTTCAAGATTCTGAGGTCAATCACACTGCCACTGATGATCCGGCCCATCACGCTCACCCTCGTGCTCAGCGTCACCGGTTCGCTACTCGCTTTCGAGCAGTTCTTCATCACCACACGCGGCGGCCCCGCGAACAGCACATTGACCGTCGTCAACTGGCTCTACAGCCAGGCGTTCGTAATCTTCAAGCTCGGCTACGCATCTGCGCTCGCCATGATTCTGCTGATCGTCATCGTGGCCATCAACATGGTCCAAGTGTTCTTTCTCCGAAAGGACGTCTCATGACCGCCGTAATGACCGACGGGGCAGTAAGCAAGACTACCGGGACGCCTCGAATCCGGAAGAAGCGCTGGATTTCCCGCACCACGTATTATGTGAGTTCTTCGATCCTTGCGCTCATATTTGTTTTTCCGCTGGTGTGGTCTGCGCTCGCCTCAGTGAAAACAGAGCAAGAAGCCAACACTGCACCGCTCAGTTTCCCGAGTCACATCATTGGTGACAACTACCAAGCGCTCATGAACTATGGAGATGGGCTGCCGCTTTATCTCCAGAACACTCTCGTCGTCGCTCTGCTGACGGTGGTGGGTACCGTCGTTCTCTCCTTCCTCGCCGGCTACGGATTTTCTCTGTACAGTTTCCGGTTCAAGAAGCTCGCGTTCGGGGCCATTCTGTTCATCCTCATGGTGCCCTACCCAACAATTCTGATTCCACTCTACGTCCTTCTTGCGAAAGTCGGCCTCACAAACTCCTTGATCGGGCTGGCCATCATCTACATCACTTTCCAAATGCCTTTCGCGATCTTTATGATGCGCAACAGCTTCGACGCCGTGCCCAAGGAGCTGATTGAAGCGGCACGCATCGATGGGTGCTCCACATTCAAGATCATGACCACGATCATGCTGCCGATGGTGCTGCCTGGCTTAGTGACAGTGGCGATGTTCGCTTTCTTGGCCGCATGGAACGAGTTCTTCGCTCCACTGATCTTTCTATCCGACAGCACGAAATACACGCTCCCCGTGATGGTTCTGAACGCGCAGACGGGACAGTACGGCACCGTGAATTGGGGGGCCCTCCAAGCAGGTGTCACCTTGATGATGTTGCCTTGCGTGCTGCTATTTCTTCTCCTGCAACGGCTTTACGTCAACGGCCTGATCTCAGGCGCGGTAAAGGGATAGTGCCCGATGATACTCGTCACAAACAATGAGAACCGCCTACCCGAGCGGCAGTTCCGCGGGGCGAGTAATCGTCGACGATCACTCAGCAGTCGATGGGATCTGCGGAGCGGCTGACGCTTGGAATTCATCCACACGCCCGAAGACGCGTTGGACTGTGACCACGTCGTTGCACAACGGCGATTCCCGACTCTATCACAGATTCGAAATCCCAGCGCGAGTAGAGCCCTCGCCCCATGGCAATCGGGCTCTTCGTACCTGCGGGTCGGCGATGAGCGGCATCGACCGTGCCCGTCGCCACCGAGACGGCGACGTGAGCTTCCTGTGGCGGCGGCTGCGGGACTTCTTCAACGCGCAGACCGAACTGCAAGAACGCCTCCTGCTGCTCAACCAGCCCTGGCTGGAGGACTTCACCCACTGGTCGGGCAGCGAGGACGACCCCCACCTCCACGGATACCTGCCACCCCCCGCAGTGCGGCCACAGCACAGCGTCACCCGCAACGGCTGGTGCCCAGCAGCCGGTCACACCAGCCGCACCCAAGCAGAGGGCAACCATGTCGCCGGATGAGGATCGTCAAGCGGTCGGGGTTGAGGCACTCTGTCGGTGTGGCTGTCCGCGTCCGTCCCGCCCGTCCGGCTGACGGCGATTTCCTCGCCGAGATGCTCATCACCGCGGCCTTCTGGCGACCCGACGGGCCTATCGGAGACGTCCAGTCGGTCCTGGCACGACCAGAGCTGGCGCACTACGTCACAGGCTGGCCCCGGCCGGGCGACATGGGGGTGGTCGCCGAGGACGGGCCACCGGTCGGCGCGGCATGGCTGCGCCTCCTACCCGAGCAAGATCCTGGTTACGGCTTCGTCGACGCAGAGACGCCGGAACTGTCGATCGGCGTGGTGCCGACGCACCGAGGGCGAGGCATCGGGTCGCTTCTGCTCGAGGCGCTGATCGAGGCTGCGCGCGAGCAGCGCTACCCGGCGCTGAGCTTGAGCGTCGAGCCGGACAACCCCGCACGGCGCCTGTACGAGCGTCACGGCTTCCAGGTGGTCGGCACAGTCGACGGCTCGCTCACGATGCTGCTGCCCCGCTGACGATCCGTGACCGGGCGGTCGTCAGCTCCAGAGGCGATCGGTCCTGGCCTGATCCTCTGAGAACGACCAGAACTCGGTGATCATCCCGTTCTGGATGTGGAAGACGTCGACCTCGTGGGCGCTGTAGGCGAAGCCGGGGACGGAAGCAGTGGCGACGTGGATCGCGACTGCATGGGTGTCGGTCGCCATGATCGATGTGTTGAGGCGAAGGGTTTTATGGCTGCGGTCTTGGTAGCGAAGCGTCTGCTCGGTTACCGCGTCGGGGCCGCTGAAGTTGCCCGCCAGCGGGTTGTCTCCGGTCACATGCCACACGACTGCCGGCGCGAGAAACGCCTTCACCTGGCTGACCCAGTCCTTGCGGTCGAAGCACGAGTAGAAGGCACGCAACGTTTCAGCCTTCGGGTGCTCGGACACGCGGCCTGAGCATACTGACGGGCGTCCGACCTCCTTCGGATAGTCCGGCCCGTCGCAGTTGCCGATCGGTCACCGGGACAGATCCCCCGAGAGCCCGGGTCAGGGCCTCGACCCGTCTCATTCCCAGCCAGGAACTGTCTCATCCCGCGCCTCTTCATCCCAGCAGCCGCCCTGGGCGCGACCCTCAG
>JAABUM010004702.1_pt1 | contig 15123 bp, 24 predicted proteins | sample 5559161 | NCBI WGS metagenome assembly JAABUM01 (sample SAMN10711868, study PRJNA513369) | rock metagenome | isolation source: Antarctica rocks | place: Antarctica: Victoria Land, Siegfried Peak nord
CAGCCCGCACGGCTCTCATCATCATCACATGCTGCCGCGTCATGAGCCTCTGGGCCTGCATAGTGATCCAGCAGGGTCAGACGGTCAGCTGACAGCGATTCAATTGCTGCGAAATTCGATCCCGCAGCGAGCTCTAGCGCTGCTGAGGGTCTCAACTGGAACGCTGCATGACACCATCCTTGTTAATTCTCCGTAAGGCACAGCTCCGCCCACCGTGCTCCAGATCCTGCGGCTCGCGGCTCCGAGACGTCTGCGAGGTCACTCTGTGGCACGCCGCCCTCAGATGCTCGTCAGCGTCTGCATGGATGAATGAAATCATTCTAGGCGAGCACAGCACCGGAGGGATGCATGCAAGCGTGTTAGTGCCTCGAACTGGAGGCAGTGCACCGACATTGAGTCAACCTTCCGGTGCAGCGCAAACCCCTCTTCGGGTGCAGGTCACCGGCAGATTTCTGACTCGAGTTGTACACAAGTCACGACCTCACCTGCCACGAGGTTGACGATCATCCCCACCAGAAACACCATTGCCGCTGTCTCGCCCGATCCCAGTGTCGTAAATGAGCATGCGAGCCGGAGATTGAGTATGCTTGCAAAAGACGGGACTTTGTGACTTTCGAGTGTGCAAACAAATGCGCACAAGTTGCATCAACTTTCTTGCACGAGAACCTACGCCACCGCCACCTCAGCAATTTTGGAGCGCGGGCCACGTGCCGTGCGCTGCAGGTGCAATGCCGCGAGGGTGCCGATGCGAGACTCTCCTTCTTTAAAGCACATTTTGCCGCGGGTGAAGATGCAGCGGCAGCACCTCAAGAAAAGTTAGAGCTGCTCCGACTGGAATGGTTCGCTGTAGTCGTCAGCATCTTGCGACTCGAGCCCGGGACAGCTTGCCTCTCAGCATCTTCCGAGACTATCTACTAGTCACAATAGTCACAATGGAAACCAGGGTTGCGTCCTCAAGTTGACAGCCCGCTGACCTTCGCATTTGCAACACTTCCGTTTTACGACAGTTCCAGCACACCATGCTGACGCTGCGCGTGTGGCCCTTGAAATGGACGGCAAGTGATCGCGGAGAGGCGGTCAGGAGCCTATGGAGATGCCACTTGGCGTGCAGCCGTATCAGCTGCCGATTGCCGCACCTTCTGAACCGTCCGGGGAAATGTACTCAAAGCCGTGAAGCGCGCTCCACAGCCAGATGCAGGTCTCCAGTGATCCCTCTGCCAGTTCAGTGTCCGCCAACGGCTTTGCTACCAGGCCCGACATGCCGCCGTCTTTTAGATTGGCGCTGAGCCAGGCCCCTGGTGCGGAAGGCTCGTCTGCATGGGATGGACGTGTGCTCAATTTGAAAGATACACTTCCAATCTCCAGGGCGCCCTCCACAAGTTCTGAGTGTCCGCCAGCAGACCCGATAGCCTGCCGTCTTTCAGGTCGGCGCTGAGCCACGCCCCCGGCGCCGACAGCTCGTCTGCATGAAAGTTTCTTTATACTCAGTTTGATGAAGAAAAATTTATGTCTCCAGTGCGCCCTCCGCCAGCTCAGTGCCTGCCAGCGGTTTTGCCACCAGGCCCGACAGATCGCCGTCTATCAGGTCGCTGAGCCAGGCCCCTGGTGCGGAAGGCTCGTCTGCATGGGATGAAAGCTTTTTTACCGTGAAAGAGAAAATTGAAAATAAGAGGAACTCAATCTCCAGTGCGCCCTCCGCCAGCTCAGTGTCCGCCAGAGCGGTTCTGCCACCAGGCCCGACAGCCCCTCGTGTTTGATTTAGCCCTGACCCACACCCCCGGCGTCTACGGCTTGTCTGCATGGGCCGGTTGCATCTGCAGCGTGTCCAACATGTTCAAGGGTCGAAGCGCACAAAGCACTTGCAATGGTGCGAAACCCAGACCTGTGGCGGTGTTGGCGTCAGCATGCACGCCCAGCGCGCAGGCAACGTCCGCTGCGGGCAGCAGCCTGTTGTTGAACTGCATGGACACCTGCACTCCACCACAGTCGTATTAGCCAGCTAGCACCCCTGCAGGCTGTATGTTAGCAAACACACTTGAAGACTGATAGTCCGAGAAATGCTGCCTTTGTTTGCCTAGTCTGTGACTGCCCTAGAGCGTTGTGCAGCGTCGTACACGACCAAGCCTAGCAGACCTATGCACGCACCTCCTTCATGCCATCTTCCGTCGCGAGGCAGACCGTCACCCAGCTGCCGTCCACCGTGATGTTGACCAGCTGCGATGCCATAGCGCCGCCCAGGAGCAGCTCTCCTGAACACACAATATGGTGACATGTTTATTCAATGCCATCTATCAGGTAAGCACACAGTCACCCAGCTGCCGTTGTCATGTTGACCAGCTGCGATGCCGTAGCGCGGCCCAGGAGCTGCTGTCCTGAGGCACCAACGACCATGAGTTCGTCGGTTGGGGAGGCTGTGCCTCTACCCCTCAAGAGTGGCATGCAGTACTAGAGCCAGGCTCGAAGCGCCATAGGTAAGCAGCCTGTCATGACACTGAGACAGGTTCCCACCCTGCAGCTGTGCGGGCTTGGAGATGTCAACGACGCAGCCGCCAAGCGGTTCCCACCGCACTGCCGCGTCGCTGATGCTCCCGTCGCCTCCGCCGCTGCGGCTGCCGCCGCCGCTGCCTTGTCCGCCGCCACACTGCGAGCTGCTGTGCTGCCCGCCGCTGCGGCCGCCGCCGCCATGCTGCTGCGGGCTGCCGGCCGGCGCTGAGGCCTGGGCGGGAGACGCAGCAACGTCCCACAGCGGCGTTGCAGCAAAAAGCCCCGCCCGGAAGCGCGCCTGCTCCTCAGTCCGCGGCGCCGCTGGCGACGTTGCTTTCCTGGAGACATGTCAGCACAGGAGTCTCGGAAAGCTTCAAGCTTTGGCCACATGCTCAGTTCTTTGGACTCAGAGTCCCGTCGGCAAGGTACCATCAGGTGCAACTGCGCCTGCGCCGCTTACGCCTGACACCGTGAGTAATGAAGAATGGGTGCTCGGAAGGCATGCTGCATTGTGCACAGGCTCTCTACACAGCGTCCGCAACAGACAGCTTCTGAACAAGCCCAAGCACACGAAATTTCAACAAGACCCTGAACTCCAGGATACCCCTTGCTGACTGACCGGCAGCTCTCACCGCGACAGCAGCATCGCCTGGACCTGGTCGAAGAGCTCTTCACGGTCCGCCACGCCGCTTGTGCCATGCATCAGCTGCCCCAGTCTGCACAGCAAGTGACATGCTGTTGGAAACCAAACCAGGCAACACGCCTGAGCAGCACAGTGCTTTCATGTGGTCCATCGCAACAGGCAACAGTGCCGCGGCAGCGCCGTCCACTCATTGCGCTCGATACTGTGGAACCTTGTACCTCCCATGTGTCGAGCAGCAACGGGGAATCAGGCTATGCAAAGGTGGCAGACCTGCCGCCGGCCTGCAGCCGCCGCATGGAGGCGGTGTCATGCCACGGCGGCGCGAAGGGCAATCAGAATGTACAACCTCCTCTGTACACATGCTCTGCGATCTTCAGTTGTGAGATTGTGTCCCTGACTTCTCATCACACCAGTCGTTCCAAGCATTGCTGGGCTGGCCTTGCTGGATCGTGAACAGACGCTGCACCTGCGCCGGCGCAGCATGCTGTGCTGCTGTGACCGATGATGACATCTCCGCATCGAAGCGTCGGATAGAGAGGAAAAATACTTCACCTGGAAGCGGACAAGGCGACGGATCACGACACCAGGTAAAGAGCCCCCTGTGCGGGAGCCGGTGCATGTGCCCACATGGGAACTGTGCGGTAGTGCCGGGCGGCCTCACAATCAGCAGCTGCCTTGCAAATCGACCCCTTGGCAAATCCGGCAACTTCAATCAAAACATCGACTTCTGCTTTATTCGACCAGCTCATCGCAGCGCAGGCATGGCACGGCCAGCGGGCGCCCCCGGCTGGCAGCCGCGGCACTACCAGGCAGGTGGATACACCATATACGTGCGGGATGATCTGCAGCCGGCTCCAGGTGGAGGTGAGTCGTATGTTCTGGAAGGCGGCATCTCTGGATTATGGTCGGTTGGGTTTCCTGCTGCAGAACAAAAATGTGGTGCATCTTGCCGCCAGCAGCCCTGCGAGAGTCGACAATGCTGATGAGCTTTCTCTCACTTGAAGTGTGCATTTAGGGTTTGCCGGGCAGCTGGCGTGGCTCCAGGCAGGCAAGGCGGCGCAGACTTCGGATGGAAAAGCCATTGCGGCGTCGCCGGCCATCCTGAAAGGGTGCGTACCCTGGTGGGCTGTGCAGCAGTATTCCGCGTTTAAGGGAGTCTAGTGTCCAGCTGCAAGGGGATCCAGCCTGCAGCTGCAGCACTGTGGGCCTGGGGCATTGGGGCTGCTGCTGCACCACAGCTTTGGGTTCGAACCAGCACAACAACAGCAAGCGCATGGATCAGTCGAGGCAGAGCGCCATGCTTCCGCCGCCTCCATCTGCGGCGCTGTTCCGTCACTCTGATGCGCAAGCACATGAACAGATGCATGATGGAGGCGTTTGTCAGTACTAGCATGCGTTTGTGTCGTCTGCAGGCACCAGCTGCTGATGGACTCTATGGTCGGCGCGTCCGGCGGCTCCCACCATGCACGCACGATCGACCTCAAAAGCTGGAAGATACCTCGTGCGCGCAAGGACAGATGCGAAAAGTGCTGAGCGATCCTTACGGATGCAGTAACAGAAGCCAGAACACCGCAATGTCGAAATGTGAATGGGGCCACAGTCCGAAAGGGCCATCTCGTGATGCATGATCAGGCCGCAGAGATGTGGACTCCCGCGTTCGCACAGCCAATAAAGCAGATTGCAGCAGAAGGGAGGCCTACAGCGATAGGCCTTACTCGTGCAGGGCTCGGCACCAGTACAAGTTTGACGGCAGGCAGCGGCAGCCGCCGCCGCATGGGCATGCGATGCCAGAGGCCAGAGGCCTGACCATTGGGCGCTCTGAGGCGACGCAAAACAAAGTTGTCGCCGCTTGAATTCACTCGGAAGCCCTCCGCGTGCTAACAATGCAACCCATCTTGTCGATGGCACACCGACTACATTTGGATCGGCTGTCACTATGATCAGCCGCACGGTCGCCTGCTACCTATCGTCATGTGCAAGCGCATGTCGAAATGGCACGCCGGCAGTCACCCCCTTCACGAACTTAGGTAGCCTGTGGCAGCGCTGCCAGCTCCGTGCCGAGGTCCTGCTGTCCCTGCAGGCGAGCGAAGTTAGCAACATCACTCATCAACAATGTGCACATGGCCTGCCACCATGAAATTAGCGGATGCACCTGCAGTGCCAGGCATTGTAGCCCGCCACCAGCTGATCCGACTCTGTGCAATGCTCTCTCGCTTCCGACGGCCCTGCTGCAGAACACCGCATTGACAGTTGATGCAGCCGTCCTGCCGTCAAGAGAAGTCCGTCACGTGGCGAGGGCACTTGACACCAGAAGTTGCTACAGTTTGCGCACCCGCAGCAGGCGCCACCGGTAGCGCAGGTTCTCCCAGGCGCCCATGTTATGGTGGTACCGCCGCAGCACGACCGAGCGGGAAAAGGTGTGCCGCTGGCCGCCGCGGGCAGCCAGCCACGCGTCCACCTTGGCGCCTGCAGATGCGTTTGAGGCAGGGAAGTGTAACAGAAACGTCATCTTGTGGTGGTACCGCCGCAGCATCACCCAGCACAAAGAAGTGTGCCACTGGCCGCCGCATGCCGCGAGCCATGCGTCCACCTTGGCGCCTGCAGATTGCAAGGCAGACAGGATCAAGACGAAAGACAGGTTCTGCGAGATGTCACAAAGGGTCAGAAGGTGTGCCGCTGGGTGCGACATGATGACACATGATGGTTTATTGGTAATTTGATGCCTTATCAGCCTGAGTGAGGCTGGCGGGTGTAATCTATCCTATCATCTATCTGGCCGCCGCGGGTCACGCGTCCACTTTGGCACCTGCAGACAAAAAAATTTCGGGGACCGTCGGGGAATGTAAAAGGCGCCCATGTTGTGATGATACTGCCGCAGTACGACCGAACGGGAGAAGGCATGCCGCTGGCCGCCGCGCGCCGCGAGCCACGCGTCCACCTTGGCGCCTGCGCATGAAGCCAAGGGTTGCATAAGAAGAGACAGAAGGTGAGGCAGGCGCGCAGAGGCTCGGCCATGTGCCGCCCGGTGGCGCATGCTTTGCTGGCAGTCCCTGGGTGACTCTGTAATAGGCTCTTGACTCTCACGCGTGACGAAAAGAGGGCGGGTCCTGCTTTCAGCGGTGCTACTTTCAATCCCACGCCAGCAACGACGCACCGTGCTTGACGGCGCGTCGATGGAAGAAGTGCGTGACTGTGCAGATGCGCGCACACAGCAGCCACCACAGGCATTGGTCTCGTTGTGGTGCACTTTTCAAGTGTTCTCGTCACCCGCGCACCTTGCTTTACAGCGCGACGGTGGAAGAAGTGGGCAACCGCGCAGGCGCGCACCCACACCAGCCACCACAGGAAGCGCACGAAATCCGGCAGCAGCGTGTACTTGGCCCACAGCGGCAGATACGCGATCGCCGAGAAGACCGTCATGCGCTCCTGGACATATGGCGAGTGGTATCGGGTTTCACGCAAGCAATTTGGACTGATTTGAGGGACTTTCGGGGACAGGATGCTCTGCCCGACGAGTCTAGCGATGATGCAGAGAACACAACTGTGGCACCTGTCCCCCGCTACCGCGGGCTGTGACCTCCTGCCACTGCCGCAGGTAGCTCTTCTCTATGTCAGCGCGGCTCCTGCGGGATACGATTTTACATGTGTTTCACAACTAGAAATTGTCCCGAACCGCTTGAGCATGTATTCCTAGCAGGTGCAGTGGGGATTTGCTGGTGTGCTCAGCAGCCTGTACGCACATGCTGCTGCGTCATGACAACTGCAGTTATCGAGCAATCCCACTTACAACGGCTGCTGTGACTCGAGTACGCAGAGCGGGATTTCGTGCGCGCGTCCATCGTACCTGTATTTGTTGTATGCCGGCTTGACTGGCCGGTCCGACTCCTCAGCCGCCCCAGCCGCCGCCGCCACCATGGGTGCTGCCACATGCTGCACCCTTTGCCGGCATGACATGGCGCTGCAAGCACCGTACGTGGACTTCAGAGCCAATATCCGGGAGTCTGAGTGATTTCGAATACTGTGTCTGCCCCCCGAGCTGCGAAGATGTGCGACGTCTTTATGACAGGCCTTCCATGCTTCTGGTACCATGCAAACCAGCTTACCGCACGCCCACGCGCTGGCCTGTGAGGACAGACCGCTGCGATCCGAGCACCGCAAGGCCGCTGCTGACGCTGCATCTGCGCTGCGTTGGGTGTGTGCTGTTTGCTGAAACGATGCATAGCGGTGCGGCGTGCATCGCCGTCTGCCGGCACGTCATCAGTCCGCCTCTCGCCGGCTGCATGGCTTGTGCTGTGGGATCTGCTCAGACTGCTCTCAGACTTTGTTCCACCCAGCAGGAACTCTGAACTGCTGCGGCCTCTGCGCTGCGCTGACGGCTGCACGGCAGTCACAACTTGATGTGCTTCAGCGCAAACGGCAATCTTTCGCACAGTCTGGTGGACAATGTCAGACTACGCAAAACAGACGCAGAATTGACGCGAGCTGTGGCCCCAAGCAACTCTGCGCTGCAGCTGGTGTCCGAAAAAGCAGATGGCCGTCGGCTGGGTGTGCAACAAGTTCGGCTCGCAACACACCGACGGCTTTTCGCCTTCGACTGTGAGGCTCAAAAAGGTCAGATGCAAGTAGACAGGTTGTCGCGAGCGTCAAATGGACGGGCGGATCCGGACAGCAGCACGTGACCTGAAGTCTCTGTTGCTTCCGAGCTTCCTGCTGCCAGATGGCAGGACAGCGATGTACATTCCCCGTTTACAAATTTCCTCTCGAGAGCCTCGGACGCACCCTCTGAACTCGAGCAACGCAGTCGATGTTCGCCGATCAAGACTTTTCGCGTGCAGCCTAATAGCTTTGCGTCATACTTGACAAGCGACGAGTGAATCATCTTAAGCACTCGATCACGAGCGTTGGATCAATAATGCCGGAGAATAAGGCCTTCTGTTACGACAGGATATTTGGTGCTCCCAGCAGCCCCAAAATGGATGAACAGCAGGTCGGCGCCAGTGCAGAAGCTCCGGCATCGCCCGAGGCAAAGGCCCCTCTGCCAGCGATGCACGACAACACCGCAAGCACAGGCAGCGCCAGCGCCAGCGCTAGTGCCCTGGCGACAGCCAATGAGCCAGAGCCGGAGGATCCACCGCCTCCGCCTGTTCCGCTGTTCTCACCCGCCACCAAGCCCATCTTGGATGCGGCGTCGACTCGGTCAATCAGCCTGCTGTGGGAGGCGCAGCGCCAGACCGGCATCGTAAATGTGCCAGCATGCTCCAAGCTGCCGCCGTGTACCATCAGCTACACACTTCAGATGCAGCAGGTAGCCCTTATTCCTATCTCCCAGGCCTCGTTGAGCGGACTGCATGCGCTGCCATCATTCCGTAGCCGACGACATCACGTCTATGCCATTAGGCAGCTGCGCTTGGCCTTGTTACATCATATTCATCTCATTCATCAAGATCAAGATCAGCTGCTGTCCTGCATGGCGTCAAAGAAGCACAAACGTCCCACACAAGTGGAGATGCAAACCGCCGTGGGCTGAATTGGCTGCACTCAGGCGAGGTCTACTCATGGTGATGCAATCACAGAAGCATGCTTGCGGCACGCTCGTCATCCGCTGCAATTCTTCGAATGCGCAGGTCCAGCGCAATAAGAGCGGCGAGGAGCAGCCGCTGCAGGACGCCGCCTGGGAGCCGGCATACCAGGGTGCTGCCGCTTCCACTGAGGTGCCCATGACGGGATGCTTTCGGACTAGCCCAGGCACATCTAAAGCGAACAGCATCCAGATCGTGCACATATGTCGCAGAACGGCGCGCCGAAAATCCTTCCATGGCATGCTGCGATGCGCAGCGTCTGACACGCAACACGCAATTGCTGCCAGACGCATTTCGCAAAGTCTGTGCCTTTCATCCACTGCATAAACCCTATTATGCAGGTGACAGGTCTGCGGCCGGGGCGCTCCTACGCCTTTCGCGTCACGGTTACGCCGCAGCCGTCGCCATTCTACGGCGACGTACCGCCGCAGCCGCACTCGCCGGCGGCCGCCTTTTCCACACAGCCGACGGCGCCGGAGCAGCCGCCACCCGCGCGCCTCGTGGGCCGCGCTCGCAACTTCCTTAAGGTACGCAGAGCGCCGGCGTCGGGAATTTCCGGGTGCAGACGGTTTCTGGTGAAATGCGTCCTCAGCCGCAGGAGGGAGGCTGCCGGCCTGGCGGCCAGTGGGCGGCGTCCTTGCAAAATGTCCGGGTCACTTCAAACGCATCACAGAGCAGGGTCCACTGCCAACGATGCAGTGCCCCAACTTCGTTCAGCAATCCATGCGACCCGGGCCGGAGGAGAGGCCCATCAACTCGTGCACTCTCTGAAGCAGGGCATGTCGACTGGACACCAATACTCTCCTTTCCCAGTGCTTTCCTTTCCTGCGGCCGCATTTCAAGTGGCCGGAGCCACAAGAGCCCGGCGGCTGGCCAACCAGCTTTCTATTAGGAATCAGAGCATTTTAATAGTCCAGCAATGTATTTTCTATCAATTGTCGCGGTTCAAGTGGGCGGAGCCGGAGGAGACGGGCGGCCGGCAAGTTCAGAGACTCCAACCTGAACTGTTGTTGCAAACTGATACATCTCAACGTACTTCCAACCTGTTCTACCGCAGTTCAAGTGGCCGGAGCCGGAAGAGACGGGCGGCCGGCCCATCACGCGGTACCTGGCGCTCGGCATGCGGCCCACGGACGGCGGGCAGGACGGCTTCGGCTCGGTGTGTACATGTTTTCAGAGCTTTTTGGTTTTTTGAGTGCCAGCTGTCCTTCTGTCTCCCGTTGCTCCTGGCTCTCCACAATGCACTACATAGGGGCAACAGCAAGACTGGGTAACATGACACGATGCGTGGCACACTGCTGGCGACGCACCGGCTGTGTCGTCACTTCCTGGTGCCTGGTCGCTGCAGGAATGGGAGACGCTGTGCGACGGAGCGGACAACAGCTGCAGGCTGGCCTCGCTCAAGCCCGGCACCAAGGTCGCCGTCAAATTCAAGGTGAACTGAGCCATACGCAGTGTGCTGCACATACTGTGCCTTTCCTAGCCGAGCTGCTTGTGCCATGTGATCGTGTGTCGTGTGGCGGGCGTCGCCACCCAGGAATCATGACTATGTGTTTCGGATGCAATGGTCACCACCCGCCAGTGAGACAACTGACGGCACACTTGACAGCTCACCACAAGCATGCTCCTCGGATGTCATCCCTGCCGTATGTACACCCTACACCTGTGGCACAAGCCTTCAACGAGAACTGCGTGTCGGACTGGAGCAAGCCGGTGTCGTTCATCATGGCAGCCAGCATCTTCCATTGGGATCTCCTTTCTCATCAGAGATTCCCTTCGATTCCTCAGGCTTTCAACGAGGTCGGTGAGTCGGAGTGGAGCAAGCCAGTGTCGTTTACCACGGCGGCCAGCGTGCCGGACCCGCCGCCCAGCCTGCAGGTCATGGAGTCTACGACCACCTCCATCGCCGTGCACTGGGAGGTGCGGCGATTCTCGTTTCTCACAACTTCGCACCATGGCTTCTCACAGCACCATGGCTTGTCACAGCGGCCAGCCTGCATATCATGGAGTCCACCACCACCGCTGTCGCCGTGCACTGGGAGGTGCGAATTCGTTTGGCTTCAGCCAACCTCTATTATGTCTGAAGGTGCTGCAATGCACCACCACCTCCATCGCCGGGCACTGGGAGGTGCGATGCTCTCCATCTGATATGATGTATCCTCTAAGGATAAATTTTACAGACAAATTTTTTGCGGGCTGAATGCATTATATGGCGTTGCAACATGCCCGTGCCCATGCCTAAGACCCCTGACATGACGGGTGCTGGACCGAGGCAATGCTTACATGAAGGCTAAAGTGAACGGTGCGATTGCAACAACGGATATTCTCATGCGCTTGCATTGCAAGTACTGTGCACTGCAGGTACCGCCTGCGTCGGTGATCAGCGCATCGCCGACTGGAGCGGGATGATGCCTTGGCGGTGTCTTGCACTAATACTTTTGCCCATCTTCAACCATCACAAGTCTCTCGCTGATCCATTGTTGAACGCAGGAGCCTGCTTGCAATGGCGACCCGATCAGCGCATACCGACTGGAGCGAGACGACGGCCTCGGCGGTGACTTTGCTGTCGAGTACTACGGGCCAGACAGGGTGTATGAAGCGGACGGCCTCGTGGTGAGGCGCCAGATTGCCATTGATCTTTTGGCACCTGACGCTGGTTGGCGAACACCTGACCATTTTGATTGGGCAACTGTGCATGATGACCGTGCATGGTTGTTCCAGGGAGCACATTGCTGTGAATAAACTGCAGTGGAAACTCGATAGCGACTTTTGGGTGCAGAGCGGGCGGCTGTACCGCTTCCGCGTTTGCGCCATGAACGAGGTGGGCACTCCGGCGCCTGCACGTCAAGTCAAGGGGAATCAACGAGTCTCTTGATTCCCCGTGGCATAGTGGCGTCAGCCGCTGTCACGAGGCACCTCCATCCCTGCTTCGCTCACCTGTAACTCACTTGCGAACTGACGCAACAATCTGAAACAAGTCGTCCTTTGCAAGCATGCTCTTCTGGCAAAGCAGGCGGGCACTGGGATCAACGACGCGCCGCAGGAGGCGACCAGCGCTGCACTGTGTGACTGTGGTACAACAATGCCTTGTGACTCGAGGTAATGAACTGCAATGAACAGGCTGGCACGGGCAACAAGAGCGCTCCGCTGGAGGCGACCACGGCCGCAACGCCCCCGCACGCCCCAGCCTCGCCATCGCTTCGCGGTGCCAGCCAAAACACAGCGACACTGGCGTGGGCGCCGCCTGACAATGACGGCGGCAGCCCTGTCACCTGGTGAGGATGTTCGCTAGGCTTACAAGTTGAATTTGAGAAGCCCCGGCGCTGCCGTCAATGCGCGGGGCCAGTCAAAATGCCGCGGCGCTGGACGGCTGTAGCGCCGTGACCTGGTGAGCATCGGATGTAGCACTGGACTTGATCTGTTTGCACAAGGTGTAGAGCCGCTCAGAGCACTTGATGCAGCGGCCTGGTTGCCGCGTGAGAAAGGCTGCGTTCCTGTTGCCTGGCAATCATTGGAGCACCCTTTCGGGAGCTGCTCAGGAAGCGAGACATGCACCTTGGTTCTGTCACCCAGGGAGACTGCCGACTGCATCACCATCGCAGAGCCCTACTCTGTGGTGATGAGTGTCTCTGGGCAAGCAAACTCCAAGCCGCATTGCGGACCGTCAAAATGAGCTACTATGGATCTAAAAGCAACCATGCCGAGACAGTTTAACAACTGAACTTCAGCAGCGTGAAAGTCCAGATGGCAGTGGGTGGGAGGGGCCTCCTGGGCCATAGCCCTTGCCGACTTCACTCGCGCCGTTCGAGGACCTTGCACTCAATGGTTTTGTTCTACTAGGGTTTGCGTAATGTTTGTGTAATGTGCATGTAATGTGCATGCAGGTACACACTGGAGCTGCAGGCGAGGAGCAAGGCGGCCATGCGCGACGGCTTCAGCGCCAACTGGCAGACCGTCCACGAGGTGCGCTGTGATGCAGTTCGATGGCCGAGACACGATTCACGACCTGTTCACACTCCAGGCTGCTTCACAGCTTGATTTCAAAGCACAGTCAAATGCACATCGTTGGCGGTGCTTGTGCTCACATGCCTCGTATGGCGACTCTTCCTGCATCTGGGGATCGTGTATGTGCACCCGACATTGTGTATTTTCAGTGCACCTTTCCCCATGACACAGGGCGACAGCGCGGCGTGCACGCTGCGAGATCTGGCGCGGGCTGCACCTACTGGGCACGCACTGACGGCTGCCACAGCATCAGTGTTATGCTTTACACTGTGTTATCTCACACTTTGATGTTCCTCTCACAGGGCGACAGCACGGCCTGCACGCTGCGAGATCTGCGCGCGGGCTGCACCTACCGCGCGCGTATCACGGCGCACAACTCTGCCGGACAGGGCCACGCCTCCTTCCCGGTGGACGTTGCCACGTCGCCGACATCGCCGGATCCGCCCACGGCGTTTGAAGCAGCATTTAGGTGACGTCTCTCGCTTGGCTTGTCTCATTGTTTTGTTTTTAGGAAGCAATTTAGCGGGAATGGATACAGCCCCGCCCTGCCCCTTCAAACGGGAGGGCGCTGCACTGCAAGGTGTACACTCGTCGCCGAGACAAAATTTGATGCGCGGCAGGTCCCGAGTGTACGGTGGCAGACGCCGGGTTGCCCATGCTGTTTGGCAGAAACCTACGACCTAAAGCCTGCGGCGCAGGTCGCGCGAGGCGCTGGGCGTGCGGTGGCAGCCGCCGGGCTTCGACGGCGGCGCCATGGTACTGAGCTACCGCGTGGAGATGCGCCCCCTGCAGCCGCCCGGCCTGGTGAGCTGGCAAACTTGAAACCCTAATAAACAACTCCGACTACACATGGTACAAGGCCAAAGCCCATGATCAAGGCATCGAGGGAAATGTCTCCTTCTGCAAGTCATCCCTTTTCTCATTGACGGCAACGCCCTGGTAATCAGCCACCGCGTGAAGACGCGCACCCTGCAGCCGCCCGGCCTGGGATTTCCGTGAACCTCAACCTGACACTCTCTCAATGTATAGCATAACACCCGTTTATCTTAGATGGTGGCGCCTGGGCACGCCTGGCAATGCGGCCCCTGCGTCCCGTCTGGTGCAGAGCCTTCGAGCGCGTCTGTATCTCGTGGGCTGGTACCGAATCGATAGTAGATTGCGCAAGCATTATACGAACCCTGGACATGATTGCTCGCTGACGTTTCTCATTGTCACGTGGTCATTTGCCTGTTCATCCATGCTCGACGCTGTCAACACCTTGACCATCCACAGCCTGTGCGCCACTCTTGAAGGCAGTGGGTGGTTGATCATGTCGACTCCATGACCTTGGATTGCCGGCAGCCATATCATGCAGCTGCACACATCGCAAACGTGGGTGCCATCACCGCAGACTCGGGCTGCCTGACAGGCTGTTCCATATACCCTCGGTCTGTTGCATTGTTGACGGCAGCAGGCCGCTTTGTGCTGTCAGACAGCAGCCAGGAGGTGTAGGTGGAGCTGAAATTACAGCTCCTGCATACTGCTTTCAACAATGGTATCGTTGACTGCACTCATGGATCTCCCATTGCATGTAGGCCTTTGCTGTGGCGAGGAGGTTGCGGCGGCAGAGGACGGCCTTCGCCTAATACCGAGCATTCACTGCACTCTGAACTTTGATCCAAACAGGATGTGTTTTTGAGCTCTTGCCTGAAGTTGCATTGCTTGTGCCGCATTTACCACGGCTGCCAGCAGCGAGGAGCCCGGAATCCCGGGTAGATGGTTTGGCGCCCGGCACCGAGCACATCAGGATTTGATCCAACATTAATGTATTCACGCGCTTTCCTTGCCATTGCTCCTGCAGGCGTTCGCCACGGCTGCCAGTGGCGAGGAGCCGGAATCGCAGGTGGAGGGTTTGGCGCCCGGAACGGAGTACGAACTGCGTGCCTACGCCATAAACGCCTTCGGCTCCTCTCTGCCCAGCGAGTCATGTGAGTTAGTCTCAATAGTGACAGATGTTTGAGCCAGATTGCCGGCACCTAACACGAAGATCGGAAGTGTGTGCCAGCAACTCCTTCGGCTCCTCCATGCCCAGATACATTTCCCAAACCACATATGACCCAGATTATCTCCGAACCAGAATAAAACTTGGCTGCAAAGTGTCTGTGGCGCTATCAGGTGGGGCGGGGCCATCCTTTCCTGCGCGGCTCTAGAAGTGCTGCCTCCAGCTCCAGTCACAACACTAGGACCCACCAGTGCCTCACAAGCCACGCTGGCTTGCCGCTGCAGTGGTGGCGGTGAAGGAGGCAGGGCCGCCGCTGGCGCCGCCGCCGCCTGTCCTGGACGGCAAGTCGAGCGCTGCCACAGAACAGTTGCATGTCCTGCCTAACCCATCTGACTCGAACGTTATTGCTGCTGCAGTGGTGGCGGTGACAG
>JAABUM010004703.1_pt1 | contig 15121 bp, 8 predicted proteins | sample 5559161 | NCBI WGS metagenome assembly JAABUM01 (sample SAMN10711868, study PRJNA513369) | rock metagenome | isolation source: Antarctica rocks | place: Antarctica: Victoria Land, Siegfried Peak nord
GTCTTGGCGCGATCGGTCAGGTAATCCGCGAGCGGCGTGTAGTGCTTCGGACGCCGCCAGCTCGGGTCGTGCCGCACCGGCTTGCCCGCCGGGGGCGGGGCCAGCAGGGCACCGAAATCGAGGGTCGCCAGCCGCCCGCGCAGCGGCTGCGTGGTGAGCAGGTTGACCCGCCCGACCGCCTCATCGAGCGAGCCGAGGCCGAGTTCGGCCAGGAGCGCCTGCACCCCCTCCGCCAGCCAGGTGAAGTAGCGCACCACCCCTTGCGGCGTGCCGGTGAACTTCGCGCGCAGATCCTCGCGCTGGGTCGCGATCCCGGCGGGGCAGGTGTTGAGGTGGCACTGTCGCGCCATGTCACAGCCGATCGCCACCAGCGCCGCCGTGCCGAAGCCGTAGTCCTCCGCACCGAGCGCCGCCGCGATCACCACGTCGCGCGCCGTCCGCAGGCCGCCATCGGTCCGCAGGCGCACGCGGCTCCGCAGGCCGTTCCGCAGGAGGGTCTGCTGCGCCTCGGCGAGGCCCAACTCCCACGGTAGCCCCGCACCCTTGATCGAGGAGAGGGGCGACGCGCCGGTGCCGCCGCTGTGGCCGCTGATCAGGACGTAGTCGGCCCCCGCCTTCGCCACACCCGCCGCGATCGTGCCGACGCCGCCGGTGGCGACGAGCTTCACGCCGATCTGCGCGTGCGGGTTGACCGAGCGGAGATCGTAGATCAGCTGCGCCAGATCCTCGATGCTGTAGATGTCGTGGTGCGGCGGTGGCGAGATCAGTTGCGTGCCGGGGACGGCGTGGCGCAGCCGAGCGATCAGCGCCGTCACCTTGTGCGCGGGGAGTTGCCCACCCTCGCCCGGCTTGGAACCCTGCGCCATCTTGATCTCGATCTCATCCGCGTGGACCAGGTATTCGGCCGTCACGCCGAAGCGCGCCGAGGCGATCTGCTTGATCCGGCTGTGCCGCCGCAGGCCGTCCGGCTGGGGCCGATACCATTCCGGGTCTTCGCCACCCTCGCCGCTGTTGGAGCGCCCGCCCATCAGGTCGGCCCCCGCCGCCAGCGTGGTGAACGCCTCGGGGCTGAGCGCGCCGAGCGACATCGCCGTGACGATGAAGCGTTGCCGGAGCGATTCGACCGACTCGACCTCCGCGATCGACAGCGGCGCGTAGGCCGGGGCGAGGCGCAGCAGATCGCGCAGGGCGAGCGGCGCATCCGCATCGCTCGTGGTCAGCTCCTCGAAGCGGGCCGCGAGGGGTGACCGGGCCGCTTCCTCCGCCTCGGCCAGCTTCTGCAACGACTTGACGAGCACCGGCGTGTAAGCGTGGCGTTCGCCGTCGCGGCGGTAGCGCACGAAGCCGTAGTCGGGCAGCGGAGCCTTGCCGCCGCTCGCCGCGACCGCCTCGGCGGCGCGGGCCGTCTCGTAGCGCGCCGCCACATCCGCCGCGATCTCATCCAGCCCGATCCCGCCGATCGGCGAGGGGGTGCTGGGGAAGTACGTGTCGATCAACTCCCGCCCGAGGCCCAGCGCCTCGAAGAGGCCCGACCCCTGATAGCTGCGGACCGTCGAGATGCCCATCTTGCTCAGGAGCTTCAGCAACCCCTCCTCGGTGCCGCCGATGAAGCGCGCCGCCGCCTCGGCGGGGGTGCCGAGATCGCCCTCCGCCACGATCGCCTGCACGCTGGCGAAGGCCAACCACGGACAGACCGCCGCCGCGCCGTAAGCGAGGAGGAGGGCGACGTGCTGCGTTGTCCAGGCGTCGCCCGCCTCCGACACGATCTCTGCCGCCATCCGCCGCCCCGCGCGGATCAGCCCCTGATGGACCGCGCCGACCGCGAGCAGCGCGGGGATCGCCGCCAGGCCGTTGTCGCCGACGTAGCGATCGCTGATCACGACGACCGTCGCGCCGCGATCGATCGCCGCCAGCGCCGCCTCTTGCAGGGCGTCCAGCGCGCCGCGCAACGCCGCGCCGCCGCCGCTGGCATCGAAGAAGGCCGGGAGGGTCACCACCGCCTCGCCGCCATCGCGCAGCCCCCACGCCGCGAGGTGCAGGAGATGGGCGGGCGACAGGAGCGGGCTCTTCAGGTGGACAAGCGTGCCGACGGCGGGGCCGGCCACCAGCAGGCCGTCGCGCGGGCCGAGATAGGTGTCCAGCGCCATCACCGCCCGCTCGCGGATCGGATCGATCGGCGGGTTGGTCACCTGGGCGAAGCGCTGGCGGAAGTAGTCGCCGAGGCCGCGCGGCTTGTGCGAGAGGATCGCCAGCGGGGCATCGTCACCCATCGACCAGAGCGCCTCGTGGCCCCCCTCGCCCACCGCCATGAGCGACAGGCGCAGATCCTCGGCGTTGTAGCCGTAGCGCCGCTGGAGGCGCAGCAATTCGTCCGGCGCGACCGGCTCCGCCTCATCGCCGTGCGTGGCAATCGGGGGGTCGAGGGTGACGTGCCGCCCGGCGACCCATTCGCCGTAGGGGTGGCGCGCGGTCAGCACATCGAGGATCTCGTCGTGATGCAAGAGTTGCCCCTCGGCGAGATCGACCGCGATCATCTGGCCGGGGCCGAGGCGTCCCGATTCGAGGACGGCGGAGACTTCATCGCCCGCCGTCTCCAGCACGCCCACCTCGGACGCGACGACCAGCAGGCCATCGGCGGTGAGGCGGTAGCGCGCCGGGCGGAGGCCGTTGCGATCGAGCGCCGCACCGATCGCGACCCCGTTCGACACCACCAGCGCGGCGGGGCCGTCCCACGGCTCGACCAGCGGCGCGTAATACTCGTAAAAGGCGCGACGCGACGCGGAGAGCTCGGGGTTGCCCTCCCAGCCCTCGCCGACCAGCACGGCCAGCGCCTCGATCGGCCCCGCCCCGGCGCGAACGAGCACTTCCAGCATGTTATCGAGCGAGGTGGAGTCGCTGCCCCCCTCCTGGATGATCGGCACGAGACCCGGCACGCGGTCGCCCCAGGCTCCGCCGGTCAGCGTCCCTTCGCGGGCGGCGGTCCAGCGGCGGTTCCCCTGCACGGTGTTAATCTCACCATTGTGCGCCAGGAAGCGGAACGGCTGCGCCAGGGTCCAGGTCGGGGCGGTGTTGGTGCTGTAGCGCTGGTGGAACATGGTCAGCGCCGTCTCGAAGCGCTCGTCGGCGAGATCGGGGTAGAAGGAGGCGAGATCGCCCCCGGCGAGCAGCCCCTTGTAGACGATGGTGCGTGCCGAGAGGGAGACGACGTAGAGATCGCGCCCGGCGGCCAGCGCCCCTCGCTCGGCCTCGCGCCGCGCCAGCGTCAACAGCCGCTCGAACTCGTCCACCTTCACGGCGGCGGGACGGCGGACGACGAGCTGGATCATCCCCGGCAATGCCGCACGCGCCTCATCGCCCAACACTTCCGGGCGGATCGGCAGTTCGCGCCAGGCGAGGGGGGCGAGGTCTTGTGCGGCCAGCGCCACCTCGAAGCTCGCGCGGCAGGCGGCGAGCGCCGCAGCATCGTCGCGTGCGATGAAGAGGGTGCCGAGGGCGAGATCGCCGAGCGGCGGCACCGTCTCCTCGGCCAATTCGGGGAGCTGCGCGCAGAGGAACCGGTTCGGCACCTGCGTCAGGATCCCCGCCCCGTCGCTGGTCCGGGCATCGGCCCCGACCGCGCCGCGATGGGCGAGATTATCCAACGCCCGCAAGGCAGCGGTCAGCGCGCGCCGCCCCGGCGCACCGCCGATGTCGGCGACGAAGCCCATGCCGCAGGCGTCATGCTCGTATGAAGGGTTGTAGAGGCCGGTCAGGCTCTGTGCCTGGCGTAGCGCTGAGGCGATCGGTTCCATTGCGCGATTCTCCTGCTCGTGTGCGCCAGCGGGGCGGCGCACCATCGCTCGTTCCGTCGGGCCGGATAACCGCCTCCACGTAAGGCGGGGCCATGACCGGTCGTCCACAGAGAGCTGTCGCTGGCGGGGCGGCGCTGGCCCGCGTCTACGGTTGCGGGATCGGGGATCGGCGCGGAGCGGGATCGGCGGCGATCCCGGCGTTGCTCCGGGTGAGTACGCCCGCCCTGTCGGAGGGGACGCGCCCACCCTACGGTCGGAGCGCCGCGGGTTTCGCGTCGGCGTCGCCCTCGCGTGCGCGCAAGGTCTCGAGCATGTGATCGCGGCTGACGGTGAGGTGTTCGCACAGGATGGTACGAGCGGCACCGGCGTCCCCCGCGCGCAGCGCGTCGATCACCTGCTGGTGCTGGTCGATGACTTCGACCGAATCGAGGAAGGGTTCGTGGAACGCGGAGAAGAGCAGCCGCAGGGGGCCGCAGAGCTCGGTCCAGGTGCGGAGGAGGCGCGGATTCCGCGTCGCCTCGCAGAGGAGTTCGTGGAAGTGGAGGTCGAGGCCGAGGCGCGGCGCGAACTGGATGCGCCCGGTGGCGGCGAGGGCGTTGAGATCGTCCACCACCGCCTGCAACGCCTCCAGCTCATCGGCGGTGATCAGCGTCGTGGCTTGCTCGACGGCATAGCCTTCCAGCGCCACGCGCAGACCGTAGATGTCGCGGATCTCATCGAGGCTCGGGTTCACCACCGTCGTACCCCGGTGCGGGGCGGTGACGACCAATCCTTCCTGCTCCAACTGACGCAGCGCCTCGCGGAGCGTCCCCCGGCTGACACCAAGCCGCGTGGAAAGGTCGGTCTCGCGGATGCGCTCGCCTGCGGTGAAGCCGCCGCCGATCAGCGCCTGCCGCAACCGCGCCAACACCTCGTCGCGCAAGGGGATATAGGTTGCCGGCAACAACTCACTGCCAATCGTCACGCCCACCACCCCACAGCTACCATCACCCGCCCCGATGAATGTCGACATGCTGAATGTTGACATTCGACCGGAATGGGAGTATAGGAGCGCCAGGGAGTACTGTCAAGGCTTTGGGGCGCCTATTTCAGACACCCGGCCCTGCGGTATCGTGCGCGATGATGGGATCAGCGCTTCAAACCTGGCTGTCGCAACCAGGGGCAAGGCCGCGCGGTTAGGATCGCTACGGGTGACATGCACAGTGCCGCGTCGCGAGTGCATAACGCCCCCCTGTTACAATCATCGTCTGTCGCCCGAAGCGGCGACGCTCGCCGCGCAGCGAGGCACGGGAGGAGCGCCGATAGCCGATGCCGATCCTCCTGACCAAAACCCTGCGCGATCTGCGGCACCGCTCGTTGCGCTCGCTACTGACCTTCCTCGGCATCGCCATCGGCGTCGCCGGGGTCGTCGCCATCTCCTACACCGCGCGCAACCTCGCCGCCGCGCAGGAGGCGGTCTATGCCGCCGCCGACCAGGCCGACATCAGCGTCGGCACCGGCGATCTCTCCCCCACCATCCGCAACATCCTCGAACGCCTGCCGAACGTGGCGCTCGTCGAGCCGCGCGTCTACTACAACACCCGCGTCACCAACGACCCGGCCGCGACGCGCTGGGTCGATCTGCGCCTGATCGGCGTCGCTGACTTCACCGCGATCCGCGTCAACCAGGTCGATCTCGTCGCGGGGCGCTACCCGGAGACGGCGGGGGAGATCGCGCTCGATGCCAGCGCGCGGGGTCTCCTCGCGGTCGAATTGGGCGACACCATCTGGACCCGCGCTCGCGCCGCCGATCGCCCGGTCGCGCGGCGGCTCGTCGGCTTCACCCGCACCCCGGCCAGCCTTGACGCCGCGATCCTCAATCAGGCGACCGGCTACGCCCCGATCGCCGATGTCCGCAAGGTGGCGAATCTGACCGGGGACAATCGCCTGCTGATCCGCCTCGACGACACCGGCGCGGCGAGCGCCACCGCCGGGCGGATCAGTCGCCTGCTCGGCGGGCGCGGCGTAGCGGTCAGCTTCATCACGATCCGCGACCCGGAGAATGCCGAGGGACGCAAGGAGCTGGCGACCCTCCTGCTGCTGCTGACCGCCTTCTCCGCGCTCGGCGTCGTCCTCAGCGGCTTTCTCGTCGGCAACACCGTCGCGGCGATCATGGCGGAGGAGATGCGCCAGGTCGGGATCCTCAAGTCACTGGGGGCCGGGCGCTGGCGACTGATCCGCATCTATCTCCTCCCCGCACTCGTCCTCGGCGGGGGCGGGGTGGCGCTCGGCCTGCCGCTCGGCATCGGCGGGGGGGGGGCGCTCGGCACCTTCCTGGCCGGACTACTGGGACTCACCTTCCCGCCAGTCAACCTGGCGGCGCGCGAGCCGCTCCTGGCGCTGGGGATCGGCCTGGGGGTGCCGATCGTCGCGGCGACCGTACCGGCCTGGCGCGGTGCGGGAACGCCGGTGAGCAGCCTCGTCCGCTCCTACGGCATGGCGAACGCGGGCGGGCGACGAACGCTCGATCGGCTCTTGCGCCCGGTCGGGCGACTCTCGGCGCTGGCGCTGATGGCGTTGCGGGCGAGCGGACGCCGCCCGGCGCGCTCCGGCGTGACGGTGTTGGTGATCGCGATCAGCGCGGCGGCGTTCCTGGCGACGCAGACCCTCGACGCCTCGGTTCGCAGCACGGTGGACAACCTCTACGGCGTCTACGCCGCCGACGCCTACCTGAGTGTCGGGGTCGCCACCGCCGCGCGCTACGCCGACGATCTCGCGCGCCTGCCCGATGTCGCCCGGGCCGAGGCGTGGTCCCGCACCGGGGGCTTCGTCGGCGCGGCGGGGGTCGATGTGTGGGGCGTCCCCGCCGATACCACGCTCTATCGCTACCGGCTCGTCGCGGGGCGCTGGTACAGCGGGCAAGCGCGCGAGGTGGTGATCTCCACCGATCTCGCGCGCCGCCTCGATCTCGTGCCGGACCAGATCATCGAGGTGGACATCGGGGCGCAACGGCGGCCCTTCACGGTCGTCGGCATCGTCAACGACGAGAGCACTTATCTCGGCTCGACCGCGTCCGGCAAGCTCTTCATGGCCGTCACCGACGTGAGCCGCCTGACCTATTACGGCGACGGGGCCAACCTCTTCGCGCTCGGGCTGCGACAGCACGACCCGGCGAATGTCGATGCCGCCCTGAGTCGGATCGAGTACAGCACGCGCGACCGCTCCACGAGTGCCTACGCGGCCTACTCGGATAAGGCCAGCACCCTGCAACTGGTGCGCGTCCTCGAATTGCTGCTGCGGGCGATGGTGACGATCATCGGACTGGTGGGGGCGGCGGGGATCATCAACACGCTGATCCTGAACGTCACCGAGCGCCGCCGCGAGCTCGGCATCCTGCGCGCCATCGGGGCGCGGCGCGGGCATCTGCTGCGCCTCCTGCTGGCGGAGGGGTTGGCGCTGGGGGGTTTGGGATTGCTACTGGGGCTGATCCTCGGCGTGGCGCTGGCGCGCGCGCTGGTCGAACTGACCGGGGCGTCCCTCTTCCGGCTCGACTTCCGCCTCACCCCCGGCACGCTCCTCGCCACCGCCGCGCTCGCGCTCGGCCTCGCGGTCGTCGCCAGCATCGGTCCCGGCTTGCTGGCCGCGCGACTCCGCCCGCTGGAGGCGCTGCGCTACGAATGAGGGCGGGCCGGATGTTTCCGGCCCGCCCCCGTGGGATTGTTCGAGCCGCGTGCGATCAGCGCGGGCCGAGCAGCGTGAGTCCGCTGCCACCACCGCTATCGCCACCGCGCAGCAGGCTACCGTAATCGGGCGCGGCGGCCGGAGCCTGGGCGGCTTGCTTCCGCTCCGCCTCTTCCTCTTCGAGGTCGCGCAGGCGCATCCGGGCCGGGGTGTGGCCGGGGATATACGCCAGGAGCAAGCGGAGTTGCTGCCGCGCGCGCCCCAGATCGCCATCGGCGGCGGCGAGTTCGGCGACGGTGAAGATCGCCGAGGCGAACTCGTTGGCCTGGAAGGTCGTGCGGTCGATCACCGGGATCAGCAATTGGCGGGCCTCGTCGCGTCGCCCCTGGCTGATCCGCAGCGAGGCGAGCGTGGCGCGCGCCACCACCGAGTCCGGGCGACTTTCGAGCGCGCGGGCGAAGTAGCCCTCCGCCGCCACCGTGTCGTTGCGGACGAGCGCGATCAGGCCGAGTTGCTGCGCGGCCTCGGCGACGGTCGGCTCCTGATCGAGCACTTGCCGATACAGGCGCTCGGCCCCTTCGATATCGTCGTGGGCGCGACGATCCAGCGCCTTGCTCATCAGCTTCGCGATCGCGGGGCTGTAGGGTTCGGCGGGCTCCTCCCCCTGCATGATCTCGTAGCGCGGCGGGCTCATCTCCTGGAAGCGCCCATCCTGCCAGAGGAGGAGCGGACGGCTGGACTCGACCAGCCCGTCGCGCCGCAGCAGGAGCGCGGCGTGCAGGCGCGTCTCGTCCGGGCCGAGTCGCCCGAAGGCGAAGGTGCGGACCGCCTCGATCACCTCCGGCGTCCCGATCCGCAGCAGCAGCCCGACCGCATTGGCGGAGGCGATCTCGTCGCCCATCCAGAGCGAGGCGTAGAAGGCGGGCAGGAAGGTCGGCGTGTGCGCCAGGACCGCGCCCAACCGCTCCCGCCGGGTGGCTGGCTCGGCAAGGTCCGCAGCATCGATCGTAGACAATTCTTTGTCGACCCGCTTCGCCACCTTCGTCGGCAGGAGTTGGACCGGATCGATCGCCGGGAAGCGCCGACCGGGGGGCGTCTCGTTGAGGGTCAGCGCCTCGGCCAGTCGCCCCGCCACCGGGTTCGGCTCCAGCGCGCGCAGCAACTCCGCCGCAGCGGGCTTGCGGTTGACATTGGCGAGCGCGGCGGCGAGGAGGATCATACCGTTGTCGCTCAGCGTCTCCGGCGGCTGCCCTTCGAGGGTGCCCATCACGCGGTCGTCCTGATCGAGGAAGGCGAAGGCGTTGGCCGCCTGCTCGAAGAGGAAGAATTCGCGCGCCTCGTCGTCATCGGCGGCGGCCTGCCGCGCGAGCGCGCCCTGCACGATCTCCCAGAGCTGCTCGCCGTAACTCAGGGCCTCCTCGCGCCGCCCGAGGATCGTCAGGTAGCGCACGAGTCCGGCATGGGCGTGCAGATCGTCCGGCTCACTCTCCAACACGCCCCGGGCGGTATCGACCGACGCATCGAAGTTGCCGAGTTCGAACTGGCAGAGGGCCAGATCGTTGAGCGGTGCCACCCAGCCGGGCATCGTGCGCGCCGCATCGCGGAAGTGGCGTTGCGCGCCCAGGTAATCCTCTTTGTCCATCAGTCGCAGCCCGCGCTCCAGCAGGAGCCCCGCCTTCTCGGCGTCGGCGGTGGAGACACCGTAGTTCTCGCCGAGATCGCGCATCGCATCGTCGAGCGCATCGCGCAGGGCGACGATCTGTGGCAGATCGTCGTCTTCCTGCTCCTCGCTGACGTAGCGGCGCAGGGCGCGGAGGGCGTGGACGACCCGGCCCTGGTTCTGATAGACCCCGGCGAGGAGCCGCCAGAGGCTGGCGTCGCTCGGGGCGAGGCGCTGCGCCTCCTCCCACTGCTCCGCCGCCGTGGCGAGATCGCCGACCTCGCCGGCGGCCATGCCGAGGAGCTTGTACACGATCGCCTCGCGCGGGTGTTCCTCGCGCAGCGCCTCCAGGATCAGGATCGCTTCCAGGAACTGCTCACCCTCAAGCATCTGCACGAGGTGGCTGATTGTCTCGTTGTTCAGCGGCGGGAGTTGGTCCGCCGGGATGCTCGATTGTCGCTGCTTCCCGCGCTTCTGCTTCGCCATTCGGCCTCTCTCCTCATCGACACCGCATGGCGGATCGCACGGAGCGACCCGCCATCGGAGGTCTAACCAGTCCAAGTGTACCACGCGATTCCCGCCTTTCTGCGCCGAAAGGGTGTGGGGCCGGATGCTATACCCGCGCCGGAGAGACACGATGCGGACCAGTGACGTTCCTTACAAGAGCCAGGATACGAGCCAGGATAAGGGCCGAGCGTAGCGGATGCCGTTGCTCGTAGCGAGCACTGGTGACCGGTAGCGAAGGCGAGGGTAAGGCGGTGGCTGATCAGGGTCTTGCTGGTGGACGACCACGGCGTCGTACGTCAGGGCTTACGGATGTTCCTGGGGCTCGACCCGGCGATCGAGGTGGTCGGTGAGGGTGCCGATGGCGCGGAGGGGCTTTGCGGCCCGCTGTGGCGATGATGGATCTGCTGATCCCGGTGATGGATGGCATCACGGCGATCGGGCACCTCCGGCGCGAACTCCCGGACACCGAGGTGATCGCGCTGACGAGCGTGCTGGAAGACGATACGGTGATCGGCGCGGCGCGGGGCCGGGCGATCGGCTACCTCCTGGACGACGAACCGGGCGTCGGGCGAGGTGACCGGGCCGAGGGTGAGCGGCCCGGCGTTGCGGTTGGTCACGGTGACCGTTCGGGGCGCGCTCTCGACACCAACGAGGGCGTCGCCGAAGTCGAGTTGGAACTGGTCGAGGGTCGCGATCGTCGTAACGCCGACGCCGTAGAGAGCGACGACATGCGGGCTCCCCGGCGCGTCGGTCGCGAAGGAGAGCTGCGCCTGGAGGGGACCGGTCGCGGTCGGGCGGAAGACAACCTGGACCGAGCAACTCTGGCCCGGGTTCGGGACCGCGCCGGTGCAGTTGTTGCCGAGGACCACGGAGAAGCTCGCCGCGTCGGTCCCGGTGATCGCCGCCCCGCTCACCCCGACGGCCCTGGTGCCGTTGTTGGTCAGGGTGAAGGTCGGCGGCAAGGTCAGCGTGTAGGACGGCGTGCCGTAGACCGAGGGGTTCGGTGCGACGGTCACGGTCGTCGTCGTCGGCACCGGGTTGGTGACGGCGGTGAGGTCGAAGCCGCCGTCACCAACCCGGTCGTGCCGTTGTCGACAACGAACAACTGCCAGGGGCCATTCGGGTTGGTGCCCGGATACCCGGTATCCGTGAAAACCAGACCGTTGGCACCCGATGAGATACCGTTGATGGAATAGCGCTGCCCGCCCGGTCCGGCAAGCCGAAGGTTGACCGGACCGTTCGTCGTGACGCCATACAAACTCAGGCGGATTTCCGTGAGCCCGCCGACCAGGCCGACGACGTTAACCGTGGCCGACGAGCCGCTCCCCGGCACCGCGATCGGGGAGTAATTGGTGAATGTGGCCTGTGCCGCCGCCGCAGGCTCCGCCTGCACCGCGACGAGCCCGAGCAGCAGGAAGAGGACGGCGAAGCCCGCCCCCAGGCGCGTCACTGACCAACGGCGCGACATCGGTCCTCCCCTCGTGGCGGTCGATCGACCCTCTCTCAGCGCCGACATACGTACCCTCCCGATCTCATACGTTCTCGCGCGGCGGCACGGCAAGCCATGCGGCGGCGCGCGGTTTTCCGGTGACACTCCGAGACTCATACAGTCTTCTTATTCTAGGGTGGGGTGGGTGGGGTGTCATCAGGGGTAACTACGCATTTTTCGTGGTACGAACGTGCCCGAAGATGGCAGAAACTCCGTAGAGGGTATGTAGCGATCGCGCGGAAACGTTATGGCGACGTTATCGTTGCACCAGCGCGCGGTCCTTGCGACAATAGCGCGAACAAACGTTCTCACCAGGGGAGGAGAGATGACCGCGCTTCGTTCCGATACGCCGATCGCCCGCGCGATCGCACCCGCCGTCGTACGGCGGCTGGCGCTGACCCGCCAGCGGCTGGCCGGGCCACGCCCCGCCACCGGGGCGGCGGGGATCATGGAGGTGGCGCGCGATCTCGGCGCGTTGCAGCTCGATCCGATCAACGTCGTCGCGCGCAGCCACCTCCTGGTCCTGCGGAGTCGGCTCGGGCACTTCGCCCCGGGCGCGGTCGCCACCCTCCTCTACGAGGAACGGCAACTCTTCGAATACTGGGCGCACTGCGCCTCGCTCGTCCTGACCGAGGATTACCCGATCCACCGTATGCTGATGCGCCGACGACTCGCAGATGAGACGGCCACGGAGACGCCGCAAGGCGCGCGGGCGCACGCCTGGATCGCGGAGAATACCGCGCTCGCCGGGCACGTCCTCGATCGCCTGCACGCCGATGGCCCGCTCCCGCTCAACGCCTTCGAGGATCGCGCCGTGTCGGGCTGGACCTCCACCGGCTGGACGAGCGGGCGCAACGTGGCGCGGATGATCGACCATCTCTGGCTGCGCGGCGAGGTGATGGTGGCCGGGCGCACCGGCATCCACCGCCTCTGGGATCGCAGCGAGCGTGTCCTGCCGCCGTGGGCTCCGCGCGAGGAGTGGACGGAGCACGCGGTGGTACGCGCGGCGACCCAACGCGCGATCCGGGCGCTGGGGGTGGCCCGCCCGGCGCAGATGGTTCAGCATTTCACGCGCGGGCGCTACCCCGGTCTCGCCAATGTGCTGGCCGAACTCGTCGCCGAGGGGCTGATCGCGCCGGTCACGGTGGTGCCGCCGACGGACGATGCCGCGACCGTGCGCGCGTGGGCCGGGCCGTGGTACATCCACACCGCCGATCTGCCGCTGGTCGATCGCCTGGCCGACGTGCGGGGCGACGAGTGGGGGCCGCGCACGACCCTCCTCTCCCCGTTCGACAACCTGATCTGCGACCGCAAGCGCACGAAGCTTCTCTTCGACTTCGACTTCACGATCGAGATCTACGTCCCCCAGGCGAAGCGGCGGTGGGGCTACTACGTCCTGCCGATCCTGCACAACGACCGCCTGATCGGGCGCGTCGATCCGACGATGGACCGTGCCAACGGGCGGCTCGTGATCAACGCGATCCACGCCGAGCCGGGGGTGCCGCACCTCGGGCGGGCGGGCGGGGCCGTCGCCCGGGCGATCGCGGAATTGGGGCGCTTCCTCGGCGCGCGCGAGATCGTCTACCCGGAGACGATGCCCGCACCCTGGTCCAGGGCGTTGAAGAAAGAGTAACGGGCCGTCGGTGAAACCGAGCGGGTGTGTCGCGGGTCAGGAGAAGCACCCGTGCACACCGCGCTATCAGCAGCCGGGGCGCGTAACGCATCGCCGGCTATAGTGACTTCGCGACGGCTCGCTGCGGTGTGGTAACACTCCTTCCGTGGCGGGGCTACGGCGATTCCCTCCCAAACTGGCCGCGAGGCACCGCGCGGGCAAGAATCGTCGTCGGATGCGAACGCCGGGGTGTTTCCGCAATGGGCGGAGTATCCTTCAGCGATATGCTCGCGGCGCTCGCGTTTTACGCCGTTTTGATCGTGCTCGTCCTGGCCGCGCTGGTTGGACTCCTTGCCTTCATCATCTGGGGAGCAACCCATCCCCGTTTAGCAGGCGGTGATCCAACAAGGACTGCCCACGATGCAGTCGCACAAGCAGCGGCGGCGCTACCGCCGATCTCGTGGCGCGGGACGTATCTGATCATGTTACTCATCGTTGTGGTGGCGGTGATACCGTGCGCTATCTTCGGCGGCCAGGCGGCGTGGCGCGTGAGTCGTTCACCATGCGGGGATGAGCCACAGACACTCGCCGCCCTCCCCGAACTGCGCCTCGCCCCGGCGGGTGCGACGGCGCAGAACATGCCCGCAGGGGAGTGTTCCCGCACGCTCCACGGTGCGTCGGCGGTGGCGGGGATACGCTACGTTGCTCCGGGAACGGCTATAGATATCGCGACATTCTACGCCATGACGTTACAGGCACGCGGCTGGATATCGACGAATAGCGCTGCTAACAGCGACACTTCAGGGCGTTACGCGACCACTTGGTCACAGGGCGACAATGTTCTGTCCCTCATCTTCCCACGCGCAACGCCGACAACCTCTGCGACATCTACCTCCTACAGCATTACCATCTACGGCCCATCGCACCACTGACGTTGGCCTGACAACGCATCAAATGTGCGGTGCGCGTGGATGCGACGCCGACAAACGGGCGCGGGGGAAATGTGGGCGCTCAGTATTGACGCCCCTCGTCGACTACACTAGCGGCGTGAGTACGCCATAGCGAGATTTTGGTGCATCGTGGAGTTGCGAAACCGATGACAAGGCGGGGCGAGAGCGGGTGAAACAGCCAACGCGCCGGATCATCGGCGCAGTGATCGCGCTCGCGGTCGTTACCGCCCTGGCGGTCGTCGGCTGGCGCGCGTTCGGGCCACAGACGACGACGGAGCAAACGGTCGTCGTGCGGCGCGGCGATCTGACCACGACGATCGAGACGAGTGGACGACTCGCCGCGCGGAAGAATGCCAGCATCTCCTCCACCGCCAGCGGCGCGGTGCGGATCGTGGCGGTGCGCGAGGGGGAGTCGGTGCAACGAGGCGACGTGCTGATCGTGCTCGACGATGCGCCCGCGCGCGACGAGATCGCCCGGGCCGAGCGCGCCGTGGAGGCCACCGAGGCCAAGGTGAACGCGGCGCGGCGGCGCGCGCAGGGCGATTCCGGCACCCTCGCCGATGCGGCGGCGGCGGAGAATGACGCGGCCAGCGCTCGCGCCGCCCTCGCCACGGCCAACGAGCACCTCGTCGCCACCCGTGTCCTCGCGCCGTTCGATGGCGTCATCACCGGCGTGCGCGTCGGCGAGGGGGCGAACTACGGCGCGGGCGGCGAACTGGCGACGATCGCCGATGCCAGCGACCTCTACGCCACCGCCGATCTCGACGAGGTCGATCGCCCGAGCGTCGGCGTCGGGCAGGGCGCGACGCTGAGCGTCACCGCCTTCCCGGCGGCGGCGCTGACCGGGCGGATCACCGCCGTCAGCGATACCTCGCAGAGTCGCGGCGGCTCGACGGTCTACCCGATGCAACTCGCGTTCGATCGCCCCGCCGACGGATCGTTAGCCCTGCTACCGGGGATGACGATCGACGTGCGCCTGACCGTCGCCGCGCGCAAGGGGGTACTGATCCTCCCCAGCAACGCCATCCGCAGCGCCGGGGAGCGGCGCTACGCGACGGTGCGGCGCGCTGGTCGCTCAACCGAGGTGGAGATCCAGACCGGCGCGCGCAGCGGCGGCGATGTGGAGATCGCCAGCGGCCTCGCCGAGGGGGATGTGGTGATCCTGCGCTGACGCGGTCGGGGTCGGCGAGGGCGGAGAGCGCGTAGGGTCGCTGATCCCAAGCGGGGATTTGAGGCTTCGGGGCAACGTTGGACGCCCTTCGCCGGGATTGCATCCTACGCGCGGCGGCACTGCTACCACCCTCACCCCCGCCTCACCCCCGCCTCACTAGTACAGCCTCGCGGAAATTCGCGGGTGGTTAGCGGCAGAGCGGGCGGCCCTTGTACGTCCATTTGAACGGTTTGGCGGTCTGGTTGAAGTAGGCGATGAACTGGAGGATGCGCGCGCGCAGG
>JAABUM010004707.1_pt1 | contig 15108 bp, 14 predicted proteins | sample 5559161 | NCBI WGS metagenome assembly JAABUM01 (sample SAMN10711868, study PRJNA513369) | rock metagenome | isolation source: Antarctica rocks | place: Antarctica: Victoria Land, Siegfried Peak nord
TTATGCGCAGCCTATGCATTAAATAGTATGACAGCGATCGAGGGGACATGACTGAATACGTATATCCCGCGACACTACATTTCTGTTATAGTCTCTTGCCAAATTCGCACATAGCGCATAAATAAGGATTGACCCCCCTGGTTTATAGCCGCTTTGGGGGATACACCGGCCTCTACCTAACACGTACGGTTGCTGTAGCCGCTTTTCACGTCGATAGGTTAGGTGGAAACGGACCGGCGCGATGATGGCGCTGGTAGCGGAGAGACAGACAGATCACAGACAAATCGGCATGGTTCATTTTGCGCCTGGAAATATGTTGACAGTTCGCGCGAGGCGGATTGGAAATTCGCGCGTAGCAGTCGCCCCAATCGCGCCTGAACTGTCAACACGTATCTGAACCATGCCGACAAATCAAGGATAATACAGTTGTGTTCAACGACGTTAAGCGGCTACCGCGCGGACTTTGGCCCATCTGGGGAGCCATACACCGAAAAGAGAGGCGCGCGCCTTCGCGCCCGCTCCAGCGCTGCGCCGCCGCCATAGCGATCCTTGGTATCGCTGTCTCCACATCAAGCGGCCGCCCCGCCCACAAGGGGCTGGCGTCGCCTGTCACGCCGGCTATGGCGAGCCTCCCTGACACGACACAGGGCGTGCACTTTGGCCTTCCTTTCGATGCGCACGTCCCTATTGTCAACGGAGTCCGCCAGGATGCTCCGGCCGGTTTCACCGTGGATTATGTCTGGGGCGCGTCTCCAACAGGCGGCCCGAACGTGCCTGGCAACACGGGGGCGCGACACGAAACGTATACGCCCTGGCGGCGGGAGTCGCCCGGACTCGGCTGGCTCCAGCGGAACCATCCCGACTGGATCATGTATCAGTCGGACCGCAAGACGATCGCCCGGTGGGCGCCCGAACTCCCGGACCTACCGGATATCGACACGACGAACCCAGCCTACCAGCAATGGTTCCTCCAGAACTTTGCTTTGCCGGCGATGCGCAATGGGTTCCAGGGCATCTCGTTCGACAATGGTCTTATTCACAACGCCGGCCGCGACGCGGGCCACTACGATACGAGCGGCCACTGGGTCCGGCAATACAGCGGTCAGGTCCTCAACGACCCGACGTACGCCAACGCCCAGGCGGCGGCGTTTGCCACTATCGTGCGGGCCATACACGCCGCGTACCCCAACGCGACCATCACGGTCAACGAGGGCTATAACACATACACTAGCCTTGCGCTCTGGAACATGATGGTACCCTTCGTCGACATGATTTCGGACGAATACGCCTTCAACAACGGCGGATCTGGCTACTTGACGTCGGACCCAGGGGGAGACGGGGCGCCCAACCGCTGGCTCGCGGAGATGCAGCGGTACGAAACGTTCCAGCGCGACCAGGGGAAGGGTGTCTGGTTCGACGACAATCTCCCCTACGACGTGGCGCCCTATATGACCGACGGGAATACACGGGCGCGCGCCGACATCCAGTGGGTCCTCGCGAATTACCTCCTCATCAAGTACAACCACACGTATCTGAGCATTGGCGGCGACCAGCAGTATGGATATCAATTGTCCCCTCAGCATGAGTACACGACCGCGCAGCAGATCGGCGCTCCCACCGACGACTTCTTTGCCAGCCAGGGCGTCTATATGCGTGACTATACGAATGGCCTCGCCGTCGTAAACCCCAGCGCGGAGGCCACGTTCAGCGTTAGCCTGCCGTCTGGCCGCTACAAAGACCTCTACGGGCACATCAGGACGACCCCCCTCAGCCTTGCCCCGCACAACGGCGCAGTACTCCTCCTTACCTCCAACCACACGCTTACTCCCGATCACACTTAAAAGAAGTGTTATATCTCTGACGGAGTTTAGTCAGGTAAGGGGTCGTGGTCTCGTGTATTGTTAGAGCCATAGTCGCGTGTATAGCCGTACTATGGCCCCCAGCCCCCTGGCTGTCGTATGAGGCGCCACGTTTGCCGCGGCTACGAGGACACGTAGAGATAGCGGAGGTGAAGCTGGTGGTCGCCCAGAAAAGATTGGCGCATGTCGAGCGAGCGCGTCCTACGATAGGCGCGTCGCGTGCGTCAAGGGTTGTCCTTGTGACTGGCGGGGCGGGATACATCGGCTCACTGCTGGTGCGGCGTCTGCTGGCGCGGGGACTGCGCGTTCGCGTGCTGGATGCGCTCCTGTACGGCGATAGCGCGCTACGTGACGTTGTGCATCACCCCAACCTCGCGTTCGTCCGCGCCGACCTACGCCGTCCCGACACCATGGCGCACGCCTTTAGGCATGTCGACGCCGTCATACACCTGGGGGCGATTGTAGGCGATCCGGCCTGCGCCCTCGATCCGTACTTCACCATGGAGGTCAACGTGGACGGCACGCGGTCTATCGCTGAGTTGTGCAAGGCCAACGGGGTACAGCGGCTGCTCTTTGCCTCGACGTGCAGCGTCTACGGTGCGAGCGACGATATTCTGGATGAAGGGTCTGCCCTGAACCCGGTCTCGCTCTACGCCGAGAGTAAGATCGCGTCCGAAAGGCTATTGCTGGCTTCGTGCGACAACACCTTCGCGCCGGTTATTTTGCGCTTCGCCACGGCCTACGGCCACTCGCCGCGGCCGCGCTTCGATCTGGTCGTCAACCTGCTCACCGCGAAGGCCGTCGCGGGCGACCCGATCACTATCTATGGCGGCGAACAGTGGCGCCCTTTCGTGCACGCCGACGATATCGCCCGCGCCATGATCCTGGCGCTCGACGCGCCGCTGCGCACGGTCGCCGGCCAGGTTTTTAACGTGGGGTCCAACGAACAGAACCATCAGTTGTCCGAGGTCGGAACGACCATCAAGGGCATTATCCCGTCCGCTGATATAACCACGAACCCTCTCGGCGTCGACCGGCGCAACTATCGCGTACGCTTCGACAAGATCCGCGCGGCGCTTGGTTTCCAGCCGATTCATCATCTGCGCTCGAGCGTCTCCGCCCTACGTGCGGAGCTAGAGAGCGGTAGCGTCACGTCGTACCACGACGATTACTACAGCAACTACCAGTTCCTGTGCGCCGCCATGATGGATAGTCATTGGCTTGCCGTACACAGGCCGGACATCAGTACCGCTATGATGGACGATGCGCTGGCGGATGACAGACTCACTACGACCGCTGTAAACATTGCCTGAGGAGCGCCCATGGTCACTATCCCCGCCACGCGGCAACGTATCCATCTGTCACCGCCCCACATGTCGGGCCGCGAACAGGCTCTCGTCCAGGAGGCGTTCGACACCAACTGGATCGCGCCGGTCGGCCCTCATGTCGACCTCTTCGAGCGCGAGTTCTGTGATGTGGTCGGAGCCGCACACGCCGTCGCGCTCTCCTCGGGAACGGCCGCACTGCACCTGGCGCTGCTGCTCCTAGACGTGGGCCGGGGCGATGACGTGCTGGTCTCGACCTTCACGTTCGCCGCCAGCGTCAATCCAATCGTGTATCTGGGCGCGCGGCCGGTCTTTATCGACAGTGATCGGACCTCGTGGAATATGGACCCCGCGCTATTATCCGCGGCCTTGGAGGAGCGCGCCCGCCAGGGCCGTCTCCCTAAAGCGGTCGTGGTCGTGCATCTCTATGGGCACAGCGCCGACCTCGACCCGATCGTGGAGGCCTGCGCCCGCTACGATGTCCCCCTCGTGGAAGACGCTGCTCCCGCGGTCGGGGCGCGCTACAAAGGGCGCGCGCCGGGTACGTTCGGCCGCGCCGGCGCCTATTCGTTTAACGGCAATAAGATCATCACCACCTCGGGCGGGGGCATGCTGGTCTCGGACGACGCCACGCTGATCGCACATGCGCGTAAGCTTGCTACACAGGCCCGTGACCCCGCGCCGCACTACGAGCACTCCGAGGTCGGCTATAATTATCGGTTGAGCAACGTGCTGGCCGCGATCGGGCGCGGGCAGTTGATGGCGCTGGAGGATCGTGTCGAGGCTCGGCGGCGCAACTTTGCCTACTATCAGCGCGCTTTGCACGACGTGCCTGGCATCGCATTCATGCCCGAATTGCCGGGCTGCCGGCACACGCGCTGGCTCACCTGTCTGACGTTTGATCCCGCTTTGTGCGGAACCAATCGAGAGACGGTGCGCCTGGCGCTTGAGGACGAGAATATCGAGGCGCGTCCACTCTGGAAGCCGATGCACTGGCAGCCGGCCTTCGCGGGCTGTGACTACTACGGCGGGGTAGTGGCCGAAGACCTCTTCGCGCATGGCCTCTGCCTGCCATCAGGATCAGCTCTGACCGTGGACGACGTGGAGCGTGTCGTCGAGGTGATCCGCCGCTGTATCGACATATCATAAACGCGCTACGCACAATTACGGTGAAAAGGCCACCTATGAATCTACTACATTTTTGGCGAGTTTTCCATCATTGGTGGTGGCTCCCGGTGACCGCAGCCCTCATCGTGGGGGGCGGAGGATATCTCTTCAGCCTGAGAACACCGCCAGTCTATCAAACGTCTACACGCGTGCTCGTGAGCAGCGCGCAGCCAGCGGGACCGACGAGCTACGATGATACCCTCGCTAGCGCGAACCTGGCCAACACCTATAGAGAGCTCGCCCATGATCCGTTCATCCTGCGGCAAACGATCGACAGGCTCCGCCTTGGGCTGACCCCTGCTCGGCTTGATCAAAAGATCGACGCGCAAATTGTCCGCGCCACTCCGCTCCTGGAAATTACGGCGCAGGATGGTAGCCCCACGCGCGCGGCCGCTATCGCGGACACGCTTGCGCAAGCTCTCGCGGCCTACGCGAACCATTTGCAGACGCAGCCCGTACAGGCGGCGCAACAGCAGGCGGCCCAGCAGATCAACGCGCTGCGTAAGACGCTGGCGGACGCCACGGCCCAACTCGATCGCCTGCGCCCGATTCCATTCCCGGACGCGGCGACGACGGCGCGGGTGCGACAACTGCAAGACGACGTCACAGGGTATCAAAACAAGCTCACTGGGCTCGTCGATGCGCAACAACAGATAACGCTTGGGCAGGCGCGGATGGCGCCGCCCCTGACAGCGCTCGGGCCGGCCTCCGTTCCGGCCACGCCTGTCCAGCCGCAGCCCTTGCGCACTCTGGCCCTGGCAGGTCTCATCGGCTTCCTGCTTGCCTTCGGGGGCGCCTTGTTGCTCGATCTCAGGGACGACCGGGTGCGCGGACCGGCGGACATTGAGGGCCTCCTGGGCGCCCCGCCCCTGGCGGTCGTGGGCCTTGTGCGCGAACGTAGCCCCCAATTACCGCCTAACTCGCCATTCCCGACAGCCAGGACGGCGGCGCTAACAGTGCCGCGCGGGCGGGCCGGTACCGGTACCGGACAGCTGTTGAGCGACTCGACCGTGTCCAAGGGGGCGCGTTTCACGGAAGATCTCCTGCTGCTGCGGGCTGGACTCGATGCGATCATGATGGGGAGACCGGCGGCGTTTTGCGTGAGCAGCGCGAGGCATGGCGAGGGGAAGAGCACGATCGCCGCCAACCTGGCCATGCTCGAGGCCCAGGCCGGCAAACGGGTCATCCTCGTCGACGCCAACCTGCGCGATCCTCAACTCCACCAGTACTTCGATGTGGCTAACGACTATGGCCTGAGCTCATACCTGGCCCCAAAGCCGGGCGGTACGCAACCGCCGCTCCAGGACGGCCCGCTCAACATCAAAATCCTTGTGGCCGGCGCGATTCCACCCGATCCGGCCGAACTGCTTGGCTCCCAGCGGATGGTTGAGCTCATCCACATGCTGCGTGCGCGTGCGGATGTCGTCATCCTCGATACGGCGCCCATCCTGGATGTCCCGGACACACTACTCCTGCAGCGCCTCGTCGACGGGACGCTGCTCGTCGTCGATATGCGGCAGGCTAGGGGAAAAGCTATTGAGTCGGCGCTCTCGGCCCTACAGCACGTGTCCGGTACCGTGCTGGGCGTCGTCCTCAACAAAAACGACCGTCGGACGATGCCACGCTATCGTCACGGCCTGATCACGGCGACTCAAGAGGCGCTCCTCTTGAACTCGCCGACCCCTATCGGTGAAGGCACGGCCACCATCGGTGAAGGTGCGGCTACCATCGATGGAGGCGGGGCCAACCCATTGCGGCACGTACATCTCTAATACTATGAACGTTTTAGTAACCATCGAACATCGGTTCGACCGCACCCCCGATGGCGCGGTGTGGACACAGGCAATGTTCGCCCACTCCTTCTGGACGCGCTACCTCGATGTGTTCGCCCGTGTGCGCGTGCTCGCTCGCGTGCGCGATGTCCCCACCGTGTCGGACGACTGGCGGCAGGCGACCGGCCCTGGTGTCTGCTTCGCTCCCATCCCCTACTATCTCGGACCGCGCCAGTACCTGCAACGGGTACACCAAGTGCGGCGGGCGGCGCGTCAGGCCCCGCGCCCACGCGAAGCTATCATCCTACGCCTGGGCTCGCCAATCGCGGCCATGATCGACCCAGCGCTGCGCCGCGAAGGGCGCCCCTACGGCGTGGAGGTCGTGGGCGACCCCTATGACGTGTTCGCGCCCGGATCGGTCGACCATCCCTTGCGCCCATTCTTCCGCTGGTGGCTCCCGCGCCAGATGCGCCGGCAGTGCGCGGGGGCCAGCGCCGCCGCCTACGTCACGGAGCATGCCTTGCAGCGCCGCTACCCGCCAGCGCCGGACGCGTTCTCGACGTCCTACTCGAGTGTCGAGTTGCCTGAAACGGCCTTTGTCCCCGTGCCACGGACGGCGCGGATGGACCAGAACGCCTGGACGCTGGTCACCGTCGGCTCGTTGGCTCAGCTCTACAAGGCGCCCGACGTGTTGATCGACGCGGTCGCGGCCCTCGTGCGCGATGGCTTGGATCTGCGGCTCGTGTTTATAGGGGATGGCAAACACCGCCCGGAACTGGAGGCGCGCGCGGCGGCGCGCGGCATGGGCGGGCGCGTGCGGTTCCTCGGGCAACTGACCGCGGGGGCGGCGGTGCGGGCCGAACTGGACGGAGCCGATCTCTTCGTGCTGCCGTCGCGCACCGAAGGGCTGCCACGGGCGATGATCGAGGCCATGGCGCGTGGGCTCCCATGCATTGGTTCCCACATCGGCGGCTTCCCCGAACTGCTTCCGTCCGACGACTTGGTCGCGCCCGGCGACGCGGCGTCACTCGCGCGAACGATCCGCGCGATGGTGACGGACCCGGCTCGCATGACGCGCACATCCGCACGCAACTTGGAGCGCGCTCGCGCCTACCGTGAAGAGGTTCTGCACGGTAGGCGCGACGAGTTTTATCACTATCTCTGTGAGCGCACACAGGAGTGGTGGGACATGAGGGAACGGCCGTGAGAGTGCTAGGATTGTCGAAGACAGCGGTCGGGGCGCCGTGGGCCGTGCGGCAAGCGCGCGACCTCGTCAGGCTGGGCGTCGAGGTTCACATAGCGCTCCCGCCGAACGGCCCGCGCGTACAGCAGTTCCGGGACGTGGGCGCCATCGTCCATCCCCTCGCGCCCGACTTGCCCATACGCGCGCCGTGGCGCTTCGCACGGGTACGCCAAGAGTTGCGCGCTATCGTCACACAGGCGCAACCGGACATCATTCACAGCTACCATGTGGGCACGACGCTTACCATGCGCCTCGCCCTCGGCCGGTCATGTCCTATCCCGCGCGTGTTTCAGGTGCCCGGCCCGCTGCATCTCGAGCACGCTTTTTACCGCTGGGCCGAGCTTGCCACATCCGGCCCAGCCGATTATTGGATTGGCACCTGCAACTGGATCGCCGAGCGCTATCGCCGGTCGGGCGTCGCGCCGGACCGCCTCTTCGTGTCTGACTACGGCGTCGATCTCGACGAGCATATGAACCGTGAGCGGGGCTGCCTGCGCGGGGAGTTGGGCCTCGACGACGGCGCGATACTCGTCGGCATGGTTGGGCTGATGTACGCGCCCAAGCGCTACCTGGGCCAGGCGCGCGGCCTGAAGGGCCATGAGGACTTGATCGACGCGCTCGCCCTATGCCTACGCGAGAGGCCGGACCTGCGCGGCGTCTTTATTGGCGGGGCCTGGAACAACGCTACCGCTTATGAGGACCATGTGCGCGCCTACGCGCGGCGGCTGTGCGGGGACCGCGCTATCTTCCTGGGTACACGCACGGATGTGCCACGATTGCTGCCCGACCTGGACATAGCCGTGCAGCCGTCGCATACCGAGGGGGTCGCGGCCACGGCGGTCGAGGCTCAACTGCTGGGCATCCCGGTGATCGCGACCAATGTGGGGGGGCAGCCCGACCTGATCGTGGACGGCGAGACCGGCTGGCTCGTGCCGCCGCGCGACCCGGCGCGGCTGGCGGCGGCGATCCTGGACGCCGTTCGCGACCCGGCGCGCACGCGAACGATGGCGCTGGCAGGGCAGGAGCGCGCGAGGAGGCTTTTTAATGGCGTGGAAAATAACTGGCAGGTCTTGGACATCTATCACACCATTCTATCGCGGTGACGGCGCAGGTGCATCCCCCCCGCCGTCAGGGTCATTTAACTTTCCCCTCACCCCCAGCCCCTCTCCCTCAAGGGGCCAGGGGAGACCCCATCATATGGAGGACAGCCCCCCTCTCCCGCGTCAGGGAGAGGGGCTGGGGGTGAGGGCCGCGCCGCCGCGTGTGATATTGGAAAGAGGACGGGCGCCGGACTTTTACCGCTGCCGCGGCAAGCGATGGCTCGATCTGGCCCTCACCGTCCCGTTGCTGCTGCTATCCGCGCCGCTACTGGTTGTCATCGCCGTTATGGTGCGCCTGAAACTCGGCGCGCCGGCGCTGTTTCGTCAGCAACGCGCGGGACAACATGGCAAGATCTTCACGCTGCTCAAGTTCCGCACCATGACCAACGCCGTCGACGCCGAGGGCCAGCCGCTGCCCGACGTCGAGCGCCTGATGTGCTTCGGATATATCCTGCGTTCGACCAGCCTTGACGAGCTGCCCGAACTCATCAACGTGCTCAAGGGGGACATGAGCCTGGTGGGACCGCGTCCGTTGCTGGCGCGCTATGTGCGCCGGTACACGCCCGCGCAAATGCGCCGCCACGACGTCAAACCGGGCCTGACCGGATGGGCGCAAGTCAACGGCCGCAACGCGCTCTCCTGGGAGCAGCGGTTCGCCCTGGATCGCTGGTACGTCGAGCGCCAATCGCCGCGGCTCGACCTGTCTATCCTATGTCGCACTGTGTGGCAGGTCGCGCGTCGCGCCCACGTCAGCCATGAAGGCCAGGTCACGATGGGTGAGTTTTGGGGCCAGGAGCGCCGTGGCGAGGGCGGCCTGTGATGCGTCGCGGAGGAGTCTTGATTCTCGGCGCGGGCGGGCATGGCAAGGTCGTGGCCGACATATTATTGTGCCAGGGTGTGCCCGTGCTAGGTTTCCTCGACGACGACCCTATGCTGGAAGGCCACGCGCGCCTCGGTTTGCCCATAGTAGGACGGATCGACGCATACCCGTGCTATGAACCAAGCGGTTTGGTCCTCGGCATCGGGGATACGGCGCAGCGGCAACGAATCGTGTGGAGCTGTGGCGCCACGGCCCAACCACTCTGGCGCAACGCGATCCATCCACGGGCGACCGTCGCCGCATCGGCGCGCCTTGGTCGGGGCGTAACCATCAGCGCCGCGGCTGTGGTCAACCCAGACGCCGTGTTAGGCGATCATGCTATCGTCAATACCGGCGCGACGGTCGACCATGACTGCGTGGTCGCGGCGTATGGGCACATCGCGCCAGGCGCGCATCTGGCCGGGGGTGTGCGCATCGGCGAGGGTGCGCTGGTTGGGATCGGCGCCAATATCTGTCCCAACTGCTCCATTGGCGATTGGGCGGTCGTGGGCGCGGGCGCGACGGTCGTGCGTGACATACCGGCTGGCGTCACGGCGGTAGGTGTCCCGGCGCGTTATACGTTGGAGGCGCCACGACAGGCGCCTCCCCTCTCCCGCGTCAGGGAGAGGGGTCGGGGGTGAGGGCCGCGCCGATTTACCACCGGGTTTGACGTTGTATAGCAATGCTTCGTACACTATGGAGTAGACGTTCTCTCGCCCGCATCGTCTAGCGGCCTAGGACATCACCCTTTCAAGGTGGAGATCACGGGTTCGAATCCCGTTGCGGGTACTATGGCAGAAATGAGGCGCATACGACGACAAAGACCCCACTCTGCTACTCTATTAGTGGTAGGACGCCGCGCCCCGGTTCCGGCTTGCCGGCTATGCGTTGCCCCCGCGTGGACCAGCTGTCAACCTTTCCAGGCGACTCCGCCCCAAGGGCGGGTCTCTGCATCCAGCACCATTGAGGAGGCGACAAGGCGCATGTCCATCCCACTTTCATCGGCCCATCCCGCCGCGACGGCGGCCGAGCGCGACGGGGTGTCGTGGCGCGACCTCGCCGGCGCCTACTACAACCTGACCAAGCCGCGCATCATGCTGCTGCTGCTCATCACAACGCTCGCCGCGCTCTTGATCGCCGCGCGGCAGCACCCGCTTCCTCTGGACGATTTCGTACGCGTGCTGCTCATCACGCTGCTTGGCGGGGCGCTCTCGTCCGGCGGGGCCGCCGCCCTCAACTGCTATATTGACCGCGATATCGACGCGGTGATGAATCGTACGAAGCGCCGTGCTCTGCCCTCTGGCGTCTTGCAGCCGCGCCAAGTCCTCATATATGGGCTTGGACTGACGGCGTTGGCTGTCGTCGTGCTGGTCTTGTGGGTCAACCCGCTCGCCGCCGCGCTCTCGTTATTCGGCAACTTTTACTATGTGGTGATCTACACCATGTGGCTCAAGCGCTCGACCTCGCAGAATATCGTGATCGGTGGAGCGGCCGGCGCCATCCCGCCGCTAGTCGGCTGGGCCGCGGTGACGGGGAGCGTGGGACTGCCGGCGCTGCTGCTGTTTGCCATCATCTTCCTGTGGACGCCGGCGCACTTCTGGGCGCTGGCGCTCATCAACCGCAAAGACTACGCGGCGGTCAAGGTGCCGATGCTGCCGGCCGTGGCCGGTGAGCAGTACACGAAGTGGCGCATCCTGGGCTACACGTTAACCGTCGTCGCCGTGACACTGCTGCTCTATGTCATCCATGCGATGGGGCTGCTCTATCTTGTGGCGGCGTGTGCGCTCGGCGGCGGCTTCATCTACATGGCCGTGATGCTGCTGCGTGAGCAGGGTGTGCGCCGCGCGCGCCGCACGTTCATGTACTCCAATATTTATCTGGCGCTGCTCTTCTTCGCGATGGTCGCCGATCGCATCGTGCCGCTGCGCTAAGTCGTAAGTCGTAAGTCGTGAGTCGTGAGAGGTTTCTCTCACGACTCACGACTCACGACTTACGACTAGTAAATGAGGTTGCCTATGCCCGATCACTTTTCCCTATTCGATGCGCCGCCGCTGCGTAACCCGGTGCTCATCGCCGCGTTTAAGGGCTGGAACGACGCCGCCGAGTCGGCGTCCTCCGCGGTCCGTTATTTGGTCCGTGAATGGTCGGCGTCGACATTGACTACTATGGACACCGAGGATTTCTACGTCTACACGGAGACGCGGCCGCGTGTGCGCCTGCGCGACGGCTTCAGCCGCGAGGTCGAGTGGCCGTCCCTGAAGGTCTATACATACGCCGACGAGACGCAGCCGCGCGATGCGGTATTGATGGTGGGACATGAGCCGCAACTGCGCTGGCCAACCTTCACGCGCGAGTTGCTTGGCCTCATAGAGCGCTTGGGTGTCTCTGATGTGGTGCTGCTCGGCGCGCTGTTGGCCGATGTGCCGCACACGCGCCCGCAACGGCTGGTCGGTTCGGCCAGTAATGAGGAGTTGCGCGAACGGCTGCGCGGCCTTGATATCGCGATGTCGCGCTACGAGGGGCCGACTGGCATCGTCGGCGTGCTGCAGGATGCGTGCGGCCGCGCGGGCGTGCCGACGGTGAGCTTGTGGGGCAACGTGTCGCACTACATCACGGCCAGCCCCAACCCGCAAGTCTCGCTGGGCTTATTAAGGCGCCTCACTGCGTTGATCGACGCGCCTATCAATCTGCGTACGCTAGAGGGGCAAGCGCGCCGTTTTCGTGTGCGGGTCGACGAGGCCATCGCGCAGAGCCCTGAGGCGGCCAACTATGTGCGCGAGTTGGAGGGGCGCGAAGGGGATGACGAGTTCCCCGGCGAAGAGCGCTCGTCGCTGCCGACCGGTCCCGAGGTCGTGCGCGCGCTGGAAGAATACCTGCGCGAGCAGCGCGCCGACGGCGACGGGGATGAAGATTAAGTGCGCCGGCGCGCCTTGTTCTTAGCCTTGCACGCTACCGTCGACGCATGGGCCGCTGTAGGTAGCACCCAGGGGGCAGACACAGGTATGCGTTGACGACAGACGAATGCGTAGCACCACATTACCGTTGCGGGGAAATCGCTAATCGAACAGCGTCCCAATGAGAGGGATGGCGTACAGGGCGGCCGGGAGCGATGTGGCCGACGACGCCTGTTGGGATCCCACGCGCAGGCGCAGGTAATTGTCGGGGTAGGTCACCGTCACACGAGTTGTATTCCTGCGGGTCGTATAGACGAAATGGAAGGTTGAGGGATCTAGCGGTGCGAAGAAGTTGACGTAGCCAAAGCGGGGGCAGGCGTTGATCGCGATGATGGACGGGGGACAGGGCGAGGGCGAGCTGTCTGTCTATGTCGAGGCCGCGGACCAAAATCGTCCGCCCGCGCCATGCCTGCGGGTGATGCCGCAGGCCCCATGTAACCTCCGCCACCGGATACACACGTTCCAACGGAGCCACATGCGCTCCCCCGATGATCGCGGCCGTGCCAAGGCCGAGCGCACCCGCGACGATCACATTCCTACCTCGTACGTCACGCCCGGTTCGCGGCATCTTCACCTCGTCTTTCTCGTCGCCCACAGGGCAATAGACCCCCGCTCTCTGTGATGGCCGCCAGTTCCACGAGACAGTTCTCCATAGCACAATGTCGGTCAAGTGGGGAGGCAACGACCGGCGACGCCCTACGCGAACATGGAGCGCTGCCGGCGCGTCGCCCATTCGACCGCGCAGCGTCCCATCGCTCCGCGGATCACCAAGCCTTAGCGCGTTGGAAGGCAGGATGGTGGACAGCCGATCACACTAACTGACGCTATGTTATTGACGGTGACCCTGCCGCCACCGGCAAAATTATAGACGGCCGAGAGATAATACGTCTTGCTGCTCGCTGGCGAGTATTGGTACTGCGCGGTGTAGCTTGTCACGTAGGGCGACGATGGTGGACTGGAGTTGCCATCGCCCCAGTTGATCACGATGTCGTAGACGGAACCGCAATTGGTACCGCTTTCGCTATAAGAAGCGGTGACCGTTGCCAAATCTCCGTAACTTGGACGGACTGTTTGCGCTCCAGGGCTCCCGGTCCCTGTGAAGGTACAGGCGAAAGCGTGGAGTGGCGTCCCCAACGCCATGGGAGCGACCAAACCTCCTGTCAGGAGACCACCCAGGAGCAAGGACCGCTTGAGGAGTGAGTTGACATGCATTGTTATCTCCTTGTTATCGTCATCGCGGCACGCTGTGATTGCACGCTAGCGCACGTCGTGGATCACGCTAATTTCGATGCTTTCCAACTAAATTACCGATTCTCGGAGCCTCCTTTCGTCGCTTCATTTCCATTGACAATGCCTACTGTACAACACATCGGAGGCGCAAAACATCTGTCGTTTGTCAGATGTTTTAATATTTCTCGCATGCTATCATGGCTTCCGCTGGCCGCTATAAGTGGTGGCCGGTGGAAACGAGAATCCGTGGCTCCATAGTGGGCCATAGCGAAAGGTTGAGAGCATGTTACCCACCACATTTGGCCGTCTTGCCGTCGACAAAGAGATCCGCGCAGATGCGCCTACGCCAACAGCGGGCGTGATCCCCCCACGCTTGTTGCGCCTGGCCGCGCGCCGGATGCGGGAGGGGGTCGCGCCGCCCCGGTGCTACTATTGGTATGGCGGCAAGCCTCCGGTGCGGCTAGACGGGCGCGCGATCTAAATGGAGGCGCAGGAGCGGACCTTGCTGGAGGATCTGCTGCGCGGCGCGGGGCGGCGACTGCTCGCCCAGCGCCGCGTCCTGGGCTGGCGCCAACCGCCGGCGCTCACCGAGATGCTTGAGCAAGGGGTTGGTCCGTGGGCGATTGAGGAAGGGCCTTTACGCCCTTGGGCAGAGTCGATGATCCGCGCCTACTGGGCCTGTGGCGGACGGACGAATACGCCTATGGAGGTGGACGAACTGGAGATGGCCGTGGCGGCTTTCGCGGCCTGTATGGGCGCCCTGGAAATCTTCGACGATTTGATCGACGGTGATGAGCCCGATGGCGGCCGGCAGGCTCCCAACCTGGCCCTGGCCTTCATCGGCGAGAGCACGCTGCTGCTCTCGCGCCTCTCACCGGCGTGCGCTGCGCCGCTGCTCGCCTTTTGGGGCGCTATGTGGACGCGCTGCGCCGCCGCGCAGGCTCAGGATGTGGCCTTCTCGACGGACCCACATGTAACAGTGGCGCAGGCGCTCGCGGTGGCGGAGGGCTGCGGGCCGTTTACGCGTTGGGCGGTGGAGGCCGGCGCGCTGCTGGCGGGAGCGCCGGCGGAGCTGCGCGCGCCTCTGTCCGACTTCGGCCAGTATCTCGGCACGGCGGAGAAACTGCTCCACGATGTGCATGACCTCTGGCCAGACGGACACCCTTCACGCGATCTACACCGGCCAAGCTGCAACCTGGCTTTGGTCGTCGCGCGGAACGAGGGTGTCCTGCCTTGGGAGCGTGACGTGGGCGCGGACGACGACGCGTTGCGCCGCCGCATCCATGACAGCGGCGCGTTGCACTATGCCTGGGCCTACGCCGATCAGTACCGGCTGCAAGCGGCGGGGGCGCTGGAGCGCTTTGCCGCCGCTGGCGGCGATGCCGCGCCATTAGTCCCCGTGCTGGCTCTCCCACCTGAGACGCGGGCTGCGGACGGATGGCGCCGGCCGGATTGCCTTCAGTGGCCCTGTACCCTAGATGTCTTGAACAGGGACATATCGTGCGATTGCGTCAAGTTTAGGCGGCAAGTTTGGCCTGGTCGATCCAGCGGTCAAGGGCTCCCTCCAATCTGTTGAAATAGGGCTGCAGCGCCGTATCG
>JAABUM010004710.1_pt1 | contig 15100 bp, 18 predicted proteins | sample 5559161 | NCBI WGS metagenome assembly JAABUM01 (sample SAMN10711868, study PRJNA513369) | rock metagenome | isolation source: Antarctica rocks | place: Antarctica: Victoria Land, Siegfried Peak nord
GCAACGGCGAAGGGGTTGAGGTCGACACCGTGCACGGCATCCAGCGACTGCTGCACCAGCGCCTGAATCTCCGTCGCCGGGGCGTGCTTCTGCCAGCGGTCCAGCAGCCGCGCGAACGCGCCGAGCAGGAAGTGCCCGGAGCCGCAGGTCGGGTCGATCATCCGGAAGCCGTCGAGCGGCCGCTCATCCAGCGCCGGCTCTAGCGTACGGTCGAGGATGAACTCCTCGACGAACACCGGTGTCTGCAGCAGCGCGAAGGTCGCCTTCGCGTAGGCAGACAGATCCTGGTAGAGGTCGCCGAGGAACCGCGTCGACAGGGACGGGTCGGAAAAGTCGTAGATCAGCTGGCCGGTGTCAGTGCGCTGCCGCCAGAACGCCAGCAGCCTCGTGACCGCGTCACCGGACGGCGCGACCAGGTGCAGCGCGGCGTGCTCACCGACGAGCTCGGCGGTGGCCGGCAGCGTCGCGAGGTGCTGCACCGCCTGCAGCAGCCACTCGCGGTCGGTGTCGAGCGGGTGGGCGCGGAAGAAGGCGAGCTGCGCGTCGAGCGCTTCCTGCCGGCGGTCCTCCGGTCCGGCGATCCACACGGGTGCCAGTAGCCCGTTGTCTTCGCAGAACCTCACGAACACGCTGGTGAGGACCCACGCGACCGCGGCCTGTGTGACTCGGTCGTCGCGCCACGCGACCCACGCCGACGCCGTCCGGCCCCGCTGCACTGCCCGGGAGTGCTCGACCACCCAGCGGCCACGCAGGTCGGTGTCACCTTCGACCCTCGCCCGCAGGTCGTCCTCCAGCTCCAGAACCACCCTTTGCAGTGCGGCAGTGAGGGCGGACGAGTCGATCACGAGGACACTCCTTGCGCGATGGGCCGCGTGCGCAGCCAGTCGCTCTCGAGTCGGAGGAACTGGCCAGGTGCGGCCAAGGGAAGTGGACGGGTGCCGATGACCGCGCCCTGGCTGCCCAGCAGCTGTGGGACAACGAGCCAAACAGCCTGGCGTCGGGCAGACGTGAGGTCAGTCCAGCGACTCAAGCTCGCGAGGTGGTCGTAGCGCGCGAGGGGAGCCGCCTCCAGCAGCAGTACAGGCCGCACGGTGTCCTCCACGCCGACCCAGGCGGCTTCGATCGCCGCGTCGATCGCAGGCAGGCTGCGCTGAACGAGAGCGGAGAGCCCGGCAGCCTCACGACTGCCCGCGGCCGCGGCATCGGCGGCACGGACGGCGTCCCAGGGCAGGCCGACCTGCTCCGCTGCTCGGCGCATCGCTTCGACGAGAACCTGGGTGAGGTCAACGGGGACAGCGTCATAGCTGCGGACGAGAACGTCGACAGCGAGGTCGAGGTCACGACCGTCAACGCCGAGGGCGAGGAAGGATCGGCTCTTGCGGCTCTCCTCAAGTCGGTGGCCAGCATGGCCCACCTCAACGACCGGAGCATCGACGGCTACCAGTACGTCCCCACCCGCGAGGCCAGCCCGGTGGTGTCGGCTGCTCGGGTCGGCGAGCGGTACGCACGGGCACCCTCGTCGTACATCAGGCCCAGGCGTGCTTCATCGACCAGCTGGTCAAGTCTGGGTCGGTCCGGAATCGGTGCCAGCTCAGGGAAGCGCGCGCGGACGCGGTCGCGCATCTCCTGCGGGCTGACCGGCTGGGCGCCGCCAACCCCTTTCAGGGCAAGTGCCAGCGCGGTGACAGGACCAAGATCGCGTGCGTGAAGTTCGCCGGCCCCGGATAAGCCGGCGTTCTGGGACAGCACAGCGCCAAGTCGCACCATCCTGTTGTCCTCATCAAGCGCAGGGGGTCGGACTTCGGGCAGCGTCCGGCGGAGGGCCTCCCGCAGGCTCGTGACGGCGCGCTGTTTGGCGACCACCGGTTCCTGAGCCAGCTGCGCCTGCTGGACCAGGTCGTCGGCTGTCCTTGCCAGCGCTTCGGCGGCGTCCAGCAGACCCGGGTCGGTGGCGATGAGGGCGATGCGGCCGCCTCGGCGCCGGGTCGCGAGCGGCGGATCGCCCGAGTCGGCTCGGTCTAGGGCGTGCACCCGGTCCAGGGCAAGGCGCAGGAGCCCGGCAGCGGTGCGCGAGAGTGCCGGCCCGTCTTCGTGCCGGGTCATCGGAGCGAGCGCGAGCTGCACCGCGTCGGTGAGTTCCTCGACAGTGGCGACCTCGCCGAGGGTGGTGAGGACGGTGCGGGCGTGACCGGCAAGGCCATCAAGCAACCGGCAGCACTCGTCGTCCGACGCCCACGCCCCCTGCAGTGCGCCGACGTGCTGGGCCGCACGAGCACGCGTGACATCAAGGGCTGCCGCGAGCTCGGTCTGACTGGCGAAGGGATCAAGGCTGCCCTCTAGACCAAGCACGAGTCGGACGGCCGTACGACGCGCTTCGGCCTTAGTCGCCCCAGCATGTCGAAGCAGCACATCGGCCGCCGCTGCCGGGGTCAGCAGTCCCGCGGGGCTACGACGGTCCAGGTTCGAGCCGCGGCCGGTGACGGCGGCACCAAGTCGCCTACGCCACCGGCGGGCGAGATCCTTGACCTCGCGTCGAGTGGGATCCGCGACGCCGGCGAGCCGGTTGAGCCGTACCGGGTCGAGCGCGACCAGGTCCCCGACAGTGCTGACGTGGTAGGGCTCGAGGGCTGAGAGGGCCCGAGCGGACAAGCCGGCGTCGACGAGGCGGGTGCTGGGTTCGGCGGCCTCGGCGCGTGCGTCGGCGTCATCGGGGATGGTCTTCGGGACGGGAGCGAAGACGGCTCGCCAGGCGGCCATCATGTCGCCGGCGGTGTCGTGCCGGACTCTCGCGTCCCGGGCCAGTGCCTGCCGGAAGAACCCGGTGAGCGGCCCAGCGATCGACTCGTCGAACAGGGCCGCCTCGACCCGAGCCTCGTCGGTGACCGAGCCCGGGTCGGTCAGCCCATCGCCGTACACAGGCGTGCCGCCGGTCGCCATCTCGAAGAGCACGACCGCGGCGGCGTAGCGCTCGGCTGCGGAGTCGTACCGACCTCGTCCGGCGGCGTCGAGGAAGGGGTCGAGGTAGGGCGGGGTGCCAGCGGATAGGGCCGTGGCACCGGCGCGCGACAACGAGAAATCGAACAGCACGAGATGCTTTGTGCGGTCGCCTCGACCTTCGCGTACGCCGAGGTTGGCGGGCTTGATGTCGCGGTGGTCGACACCGGCGCGGTCGAGGGCGATGAGAGCTTCCAGCAGGTCCCCACCCCATCGTTCGAGCAGGTCAAGCGACAGCCTTGCGCGGCTTCGCAAGACCTCGCCGAGGGTTTGCTCACCGGCGCTGTCCAGGAGGAGAGCTCGGCGTCCACCTACGTCGATGGGTCCCTCGATGAGCCGTACCAGCCGGGGTCCTTGAGCCCTGTCAGCACCTCGGCCTCGCTGCTGAGCCGGTTCGCAGCGAGCTCGTCGTTGGCGACCTTCAGCACCCGGACAGCATCCGGTCCAGTGACAGTGAGGTCGGTGACGAGCAGGCCGACCGCGGTCGAGCCGGCGCCAAGGCGGCGTTCGAGGCGGAACCGTCCGACGAGCACGGCACCGGGGTTTGCCTCGAGCGGGTCGTTGTCGTCAGTGCCGGGGTCACTGAGGACGCGTTCAGCTGCGGCGAGCTTCTCCAGGAAGCTGCGCACGTCGGGCAGCCGTTCGGTGACGGCCGGGCGGGTCGCGGCCAGGACGAGGTCGCGGACGGTTGACGGCACCTGGGGCAGGTCGGCGGCCAGGTCGAGCCCGTCGTCGCGGCGCAGACGTTCACGCAGGCTGGTGCGGTCCGGGGCGGCGGGACGACCTGCCAGGACGTAGTACGCCAGCGCCCCGAGAGCGAAGACATCGAGACGAACGCGGTCGGCATCGGCGTTCCACACGCCCTCGGGGGCGTGGAAGGCCTCGGCCTGACGTCGATCCGTGTCGACGCCGCCGACAACGTCCTGCAGCCGTCCGGCTACCTGCTCAGCACCCAGGAGTCCGGTGACACCCGCGCTCGGCAGTCCGGTGAGGGTGCTGCCCGTGGTGCCGGCGCTCTGCCAGTCACCGACGACAGCCCTGATGGCACCGTGAGCGACGCGCCGAACTGACACTGCTTGGGGCGTCAGTCCTCGGTGGACGACCCGGCTGCCGTGCGCGTAGCCGAGGGCTTCGGCGACCTGTCGCAGGATGGACAGCTGGTCGGCGAGTGGTACACCGCCGGTCTGATCGGCCAGCCACAGGTCCAGTCGCTGGAGCCGTTGATCGTCGGGGTACACCAGGCCGATGCCGAGCTCGTCGTCGACGAGGTCACGCGGTCTAAGCAGTCCGTCGTGTGCGAGTCGGGACATGACGCGGAACTCGTGGTCGGCGACCCGCCGTACCCGGTTGCGCTCATCGTTGGAAACACCCGGTGCGGTGACGAAGAAGCGGATGCGATGCCGGTCGGTGGTGGCGACGCGGTGGAAGGCCGGCCAGTCCTGCCAGCCTTCACCTTCGCCGAGGGGCTCCTCGTCGATGATCCAGGAGCCGACCTCCCGCTGCCGGCGCTGGACGACCCCGATGTTGGCGAGCAGCGCGGCGATGATCTCGTCCCGGTTGGGTCCGATCACCTGCTGCGGCGTGGCCGGCTCGAGGAGTCGCTCGCTGATGCCTGGCAGCCCAGTGCTCGCCGCGCTTCCGTCAATGCCGAACAGGTCGATGCGGGCGGTCGGGTACAGCGCGCAGCGCATCCCGGGGTGGTGGAGGTAGACGGACTCCTGAACGAACGGCACCACATCGCGGACCGACGGAATCTGCTGGTTGTTCTCCCGCGCCCAGCGCAGCAGCTCGTCCTGGAGCTTGCTCGCGAGTCGCTGCGCCTTGCGCCGGGCGAGCTTGAGCGGCGAGTCCTCGGCACGGTGTCCGTCACGAAGCCAGCGGTGATCATCGCCGCGCAGGGTGCCGCTGTAGTACTTGAGCTCGACGAGGTGCAAGCGCCGTCGTCCGAGGACCAGCAGGTCGATCTCGTGCCACTTGCCGTGGCCGTCTCGGAACTCGAAGTTCGACCAGGCTCGGAACGGCGGCTGGTTGGGCAGGACCGCTTTGACGCGGTTGAGGCCCTCAACCTCGTGCGAGAACGGCGAGGCGGTGATCTCCAACCACCGCTTCACCTGCTGGGCCAAGGTCCTGGTTCCTTCCGCGCTCGCTCCGACGAGCCGCATCCTTCCAGGTCAGGCACCGATCGCGTGGCGGATATGCCCCCTTGACTCGCCTCGCGGAGGCTGCGTCCATCAACGGCCCGGAGAGTCCGGCCGGCGGTGCTCGGCGAGGTGCCTCAGCATGTCCTTGTCGCTGAGCGCCGCAGCTTTGTCAGTCGACTGCGTCTGGCTGACTCGTCGTTCGCGGTGCAGTGCGAGATGAGCACCGCAGGGTTAGTCAGCGGGGTGACCGCGAGGTACGACGCGTGCCTCACGTCGCGCTTCGGCCAGTGCACCGCACGCGGGTCAGTAGCCATCGTCGCTCCGCGGCTTCACCGCGAAGCAGTGCTCCCGAGCGTCTACGGCGGCAGCCTCGTGGTGTGAGCGGGTGTCGAACCGCTCCTGGCAGTCGGTCCAGTCGCAGACGGCTCTGTGCCGCCACGTGCACCACCCGCGACCATGGCGGCCCGGTCATGGGCCACGTGCGTGGTCGGCGGCGCAGGGTTGGTCGACGGCCCCATCAGCTCGCCTCGTTGTTGACCGTGGCGATCCACGGCAAGACCTCGAACTCGCCATGGGAGTCGGCTCGGTTCCACGGCGGGAGCCAGCGCACCGTGAGCAGCGGGAGCGCGCCGGTGTGCGACTCGACGGCAGGGGCCTCCTGGTGGGCGGGGGTTCCGCGACCCGGCCCGAGCCAGGTGCAGTCTGCGCAGGCTCCCCACCAGCAGTCGGGGTGGTAGAGGAGCAGGCCATGATGCTCCCCGCGGGCTCCGCGCTCGTCCAGCGTTCGGCGTCCGGTCTCGCGGGCGTCCCACAACCGCTGGGCGATGTGGCGTCCAGTGGTGATCGTCTTGAAATGGATGAAGCCCGATGTCGGCTGCGTCGGGAACATCTGGTCCCAGAACGGCCAGCATGGGCCGATCCCGAGGCGCTCTCCACGGCTCCGAGTGTCATCGTTCCTCACGTCAGGGCCAGCGTGACCTGAGGACGGACGGGCGGATCGAGGTACAGCTCGGACAGCCCGCGCCACTGCCTGACCTCGTACGCACGCTCCCGCAGTGCCGCCTCAAGGTCGTCCCGTCGCTCAGCGGCGACGAACGCGACCGGCTCGTAGTCGTGGCCCCATGCGGTGTCGGGCCGCAGGAACGCCGCAGCGACGTCAGGTTCGTCTTGCTGCAGGAAGTCGGCTGTGGTTACCCGCGCGTTGGGGGTCCACACCCGCCAGTCCTCGTCCCCGAAGAACGCGGAGGCGTTAAACCGCGCCCTGTCGGACCCCGTCGTGCGGTAGGTCTCATGGGGCTCACGGTTCGGGCCGAGCAGCTCTGACAGGCGGGACGCGACGAGCTGGGCGGCGCCCCTGTCGCGCCGTGCCTGCCCGAACGTGCGAGCGAAGGTCAAGGTGGACCACGTCGTGAGCTCGGCCAGCGCGATGCCGTAGGGGATCGCCAGGACGCTCACGCCATCGAGCTCGAGGTCAGTCAGGACGAGCCTGGGCAGGCCCCCGTGCTCTCGGCGGTTGGCCATGACGCGGGCGCGTGAGGGCATGGGTGCTCCCGAGGTCGTGGACCCCGATGCGCTCGCGTGCTGGTGGTCCGTCTTGTCCTCGCCGGGCGGCGGGGACCAGCTCTTCCAGCGGGAGCACCCCTGACGGAGTCGGGGTTGCTGGACGCCAAGCCGCTGGCCTTGACGACGTCCTCTTGAGCTGGACCGAGCATACGTCGGCGGTCTGGCTGCTCAAGTCAGCAGGAGGTGGTGTCGCGGTCCTCGACCGAGACGGTCTCGTAGTACGGCAGGCCGTCAGCCGGCAGCGTCGCTGACCAGGTCACGCGCTCCGACTCGCCGGGGGCCAGACAGTGCCCTTCGTCCTGGTCGACGTCGAGTACGGATGAACCCGCCCCGTCGAGTAGGCGGAGCGTCACTGCCGGGTTGAGGCTGCCGTTCGTGTCGTTGCGGATCACGGCTCTGATTTGAAGGTCGCTGACAGCACCCGTGCTCGGCACAGTGCAGCGGCCTAAATGCACGGTCACGCCGCTGACCGTCATGTGTCCGTCGAACTCGCCGGACGCCGCCTCGAACTCGTACAAGTGGCCGGCGATGCTCTGGGCCACTTGCGCCGCCGACGTATAACCGGGGGTAGTAGTAATTGACGAATAATGGTCGTCTAACAGTTGTCTCTGTCTCTCGAGATCAACAACTATGTAAGGAATGCTATTTTTCTTTGCCATTAAAGCCCCCAAACTTGGATCACGGATAGCACGTTATTGCCTTATAGAGCATTTGTGCTTGTCAGATAAGTAAAACGGCTCATCGAACCGTCCAATTGATTTGCAAAACAACCCGCTGCCCCGCTGGGTGGGGTCCTCGGCAGGTGCGCTGTGGACTCGGCGTTGCAGTGGGGGTCGATGTTTCCACCGGACTCGAGTTGGCCGCGCCTGAGGCGTGGCCGGTGCCTGCGCCGCTGGTGTCGGTCTGGCCCGCGGTCGAGGAGGTGAAAGCCGAGAGCTGGGGGTCCTGCCGTGCCGTTGCGCACAGAGCGGAGTTGTAGACCGTGTCAGGCGCCGCCAGGGTGTTGATGGGCGAGCAGAAGACCAAGGTCGCGAAGGGCGTGTACGCGCTCTCGTGCTTGACGCTGTCGAAGTCGAAGTCGTGCGTGAACTGGGTGTACGAGGAGCAGGACGCCACGAGCGGTCCCTAGATGCTCTCGACCATCGAGTCGTTTCGCAGCACGGAGACCTGCGTCTGACAGGCATCGAGGCTGACGGTCTTCCCGCTGCCGGTGACCTGCCGCAGCAGCGAGCCGACACCCACGAGTGCCGACAACGCCACGACTGAGGCGGCAGCACGCCCTGGCACCGGATGGCCTGCAGCTCTGCATGCCCTCCGTCCTCGCTGCGCTTGAACTCCATGACCACTAGCCGGCCACTGGTTTCGATCCCAAGCAAGTCAACCCTGCGGCGAGCACCGACGAAGTCCTCGAACTCCTCCCCGATGAGCAACACATCAGGAGAGACGACGTCGATCTGGTCCCGCAGGAGTCGCTGGAGGCCCTCTCGCTCACGAACCTGGGCTGCGGCGTGGTCGTCTGAGGAACGGCATCAAGCCGGTGCTGGGTCATCTCGTAGTTCGGCACGGGAAGAGTCTGACCTAGGCGCCCGACAGCGCGCAGGTGCCTGCCTCAAGGCTCACCGTCGGGAGGTAGATCCTCATCCACCTCCCGACGGGCACAAAGCCATCGGCGGTTCCCAGACGTGGGATGCCTCGCCGTAGGTGCTGCCGCGGTCTAGTCCGAGGTCGTCGCACGCTAAAACCGGCATCACGTCGTCGCACTCGTACAGCACTCGCAGCGCCCGGCTGATCTGTTCGGACGACGACGTCGGCTGGTTCAGCAGCTCGAGCACCGCGAAGCGGTCCTCGTCGGGGTAGGGCATGGTCGGCCTCCGGCGCGTTGAAGAAGGCGCCGCACGCCTAGATCGGTGCGGAGGACTCCTCGTGCGACGCTGATCCGCGCGCCACGTCGTGAACCCAGGCGCTGACTCAAGCCTAGTGTCGGCTGCTGCGGCTGGACAGGGCTGAACGGGCAAACTTCTAGACCACATGACCAGGGGCGCCGGGGATCTGGGCGAAGGCACGCTGCCTGTCGGCCACGATCTCGTCCGCGATCATGCGCAGCGCCCTCGTCAGCCACAGATCCGCTGGCTGGCCCTGCGTGTAGTTCGCCTCGGCGCTGGCGTTGACGCGGCCTTGGTCCTGCAGCGTCATCACCTCGTTGTAGTTGCCGGCGGTCCAGACCCCGAAGGTCTTGCCGCCGTACTCGTTGATGACCGAGAACACGGGTACGTCGCTCGGCCCGTCTGCGACGTAGATCATGTTTTTGAACGGCACCCGGCGCTGTTCTGGCGCCATGCGCGAGTTCACGTCGACCAGTGGGTCATGGTTGACGCCCTTGTTGATCTCGAAGATGACGCGCGTCTTGCTGGTGTTGTCGATGGTGTAGCCGACCTGCGCCAGCCGGCCCGTAACAGCCAGATCCCCCGACTGCGACAAGTAGCCGGCTCCCGGTGGGTCGGGAAGCAACTCGCTTGCCCAGTATCCCTCGACTGCCTCGGCCACCGCCGTCCCGGCGATCATCTGGCGCAGGCCCGTCGAGACGATGTAGTGCTCCACGGTGATCTCGTGCTGACTGTAGGTCGACTCGTCAGCTACGAGTTGTTTGGTCCGCTCCATGAACTCGGGCATCCCTGGCGCCAGCACAATCTCAGCGCCCAGCTCGCGAAGACGTTTGTTCGTCAGGCCCGCGAACGGGGCGCCACCTTCGGTGTAGGTCAACAGGTGGCCGAGGTACGCGGTGTCCTTGGAGACCTTGAGACCTCGGCGCTCGTAGTACTCCACCAGCCCGTTCACCTCGTCCCAGAACTGCTTGGGATCGACCCCGTAGGCAGCGAACAAGGGCTGCTGCATGTACCCCCACGTCAGGGTTTTGTCGAAGTCCCAGATGAAGGCGATGACCGTCTGCGTGTAGAGAGGCGGGGGCACTGGACTAGGGGATCTCGGCGGTGGTGAAGTACACGTTCGAGTCCGAACTCCAGGCACCGTGCAGCTTCACGCGCAGACCGCGCAGGGCCTCGTGCGCTTCACCCAACAAGCCCATTGGTAGCAGGATGTGCACTTGCCAGCCGCTAGACGCCAGTTTCGACATGGCCTCGCGCGCGCGTTCTACGGTTCCCGGCTGCACGAACATGCACTCCACGACTGCCTGCCCCGGCACCATCGCGATCCGACAGAGCTGCATGTCCGACTGCCAGGAAGGGAGGTCTGGCAGGGCGAGGTGAAGCTCGTCCCATCCGAGTCCGCGCACGGGTTCCCCGCTCGCCGCCCACGCCTTAAGGACAGCCTCTTCCATGTTATGGAGTGAGAGTTCGACCGGCTGCGTACTCACGATGGTGGCTCCCTGGCTGGTTGCCAAGAGCCTACGGGTCGCCCCCGACAAGTTGCGTCACCGGAACTTCTCGTCTCGCGAGGATGCTCCCTGGCCCGCCACTGCCTCCGTCTCGCCACTGTCCTGCCAGATCGCGCGCGCCCCACTCGCGAGACCGGGGCCGTTGAAGTGGGGCGGGTTCGTTGAAGGTGGGGGGTCGCCCTCGTCAGGCCGTTTCGAGCTCGCAACCGTTGAGCCATCGAGCCAGCAGCGACAGTGCGGCCAGTTGTTCAAGCGCCTCCGCTTCCTCCAACTCCTCGAGCTCGTGAGCGGCGGGGTTGCGGACGGCCTCGAAGCAGCCGGCAGCGAAGTCGCGCAAGCCGGCTTGTCGGCTCTTCCACGACTTGGCGTTGCGGTCGCCTGGTACTCGTAGCCGTGGCTTCGAGGGCCCTGGCGCTTCTGCGCCAAGAGCCTCACGGGCCAACCCGGTTCCGGTGACGTCACGGCGCCCAACCAGCGCCTGCAAGTGAATATCCACGCTGGTCGCTGCGGCCTGGACCGCAGCTCTGTAATGCCCTGTGTCCCACAAGGACGCGGCAGCCAGCCAAACCCAAGGGTGGAAGCCGTCAGCGGCCAGCTTCGGGGCAGGCGTCGTGAGGTACTTCTGAAAGTCGTCGCGCGCGCGCACTATGCCGAGTGCCTCCAGTGCGGCCTCGCGGACGTGGTCGAAGGTGTAGGTGTAGCCCCGCTCTGCAAGCCACCAAGCCTTGCCAGGTGCGACCACGTCAACCACTGCCTTCATGGCAGCGCTCCGCTGAAGAAGCTCCTCCTCGGTCACCGAGGGGACGGCGATCTGCCCCTGTCCGTTGACGACCCGGCCACTGTAGGAGTCGATGGCGTCGACGAACGATTGCAGCTCTTGCTCGATCCAGACGTAGTTCACGGACCCTCCCAAGCCTCCAGGGTAGGAGTGCGATGACCCGCCTGAGGCGTTCCGCAAGCGGATCGGTCATCGGGACACTCTCAGGTGGGCGCGACGATGACTTCTGAGAACAACAAATACCCGAACGGCCCTTGCGATGGGCTTCTGATACTTAGACAATCAGGGGGAGACAGCGGCACCAAGCCGCTTCCGGTATTTGTTCGGGGTAGCCCACGGGTGTCCGCATCAGTCCAGCCGCTTCGTCCGTCGTCGACCGGCGGGGAGGTGCGGCTCGAGGACTACAGCGCCTACCTCGCGCGGTCGCCCCTTGCCCCGGCCAGCCGAGTCGCGTACGCCCGCCGGGTCGGGGCGTTCCTGGTCTGGCTGTGCAACCAGCCCGAGCACCGTGACCGTGCGCTGGGCGACCCGCTGGCACGGGAGCACGCCATACGGGACTACCTACGGCACCTGCGGGTTGACCTGCGCCGGCCGCCGACGACCTGCAACGCGCACCTGGCGGCAGTCAACAACCTGAGCTGCTGGCTCGGTCTGGGGCCATCGACCGTCAAGGCGGCAACCCTGCCCAAGTCGGCGCCCCGCGCGCTGGACGAGCGGCAGGTCCGTCAGCTCCTGCGGGCAGCCGAGCGACGCGGCAGCGCCCGCGACCAGGCGATCCTGGTGACCATGCTGGCCACCGGGCTGCGCCTGTCGGAGGTGTCGGCCCTGGACCTGGGTGACCTGGCGTTGTCGGCCCGCAAGGGCACCGTGACGGTGCGCAACGGCAAGGGCGGCAAGTGGCGCCTCGTGCCGCTCAACTCCCAGGCCCGCGAGGCCCTGCAGGCGTGGCTCACCCAGAGCGGCTTCCGCGCGTGCGAGTCGCCCGCCCTGTTCATTGGGCCGACCGGCCGGCGGCTCACCGACCGGGGTGTCGACCTGGTCCTGCGTCGCATCGCCCTCGACGCCGGCGTGACCGCCAGTGCCCACACGCTCCGGCACACCGCCGCCACCATGCTCGTCCGAGGCGGCGCAGACATCGTCCTGGTCGCGGAGGTGCTCGGTCACAGCTCGCTGGAGACGACCCGCCGCTACTCCCTGCCCACCGAGGACGACCGCGCGGCGGCGCTCGAGCGTCTGGTCGTGGAGGGGTAGGGCTCTGAGGTCAGGTGGGTCGCGGGCCGCGCAGCGGCCGATTGTCGAAGCGGCCCTGGACGTAGTCCAGGAGCTCAAGCGGGTCCACGTCGGCTCGCTTCCTGCGGTTGCAGCCGAGGTGGGTGAGCTGCAAGTTGACGGGCTCGTTCCCGCCTCCGTGAGTGTGCGGCACGATGTGGTCGATGTCGGTGGCGCTGAGATCGTCTATCCGCTCGCCGCAGATGCCACACAAGCCGTCCTGCTCTTCCCACTTCCTGATCTTCAACTCGGCTGCCACCATCCGCCGTGGTGGGGATGGCATCACGCCCGCCAGCGCCTCTGCCGCTTCGAGAGCCGCCGCCGTGAACGCCGCTCCGCTCTGCTCCTCGAGGGCACGCGCCCGCTCGTAGAGCGCCTCCATCTCATTGCGTCGGGCGTTGGCGTCGTCAGGACCGTCGGCCGTGTCCATGCCGCTACTGACCCACAACCCGAGCGTTAAGCGCAGTGTTGATGTACCCGGCGTTCTTCTTGATGCGTAGCTGAAGGGCCTTGGCGCTATGAAGCCCCGCTGTGTTCAGGGAGTTCGCAACCACGGAGGACACGATCTTGAGCATGAACGCGATCTCACCTTGAACGACGTGCAACTGCTCGGTCGACATGCGCTTGTAGTCGCCCAGCTCATCCAGCCGCGTCAGGACCTCCTTGAGGACGCCTTCCACCTGCATGATGCGGTTCTCATGGTCCCCGAGCGTCTCACCGTGCTCTTGGAGCAGGTCGCCGTGCTCGTCCACTTCCCGCTCAAGGGCCTGGATGCGGTGCTCCACATACCGCAGATCAGCGGCTTCTTTGCGCCCCACTTCGCCCCTCCATACGCTCGGGCAGCGAGCTGCCCATGTGAGGGACACGCTACTGCCCACATCGGACACGGATGGGCACCTTCACAGAACTTGCCCCGCACCACTTCGCCGTTCGCGCGAGCGGTTTAAACCGGTCCCTTGTACCAGGACCGAGCCTCGTCGCCCTGAGTGGGGGGCCGCAACTAGAGGGGAAGCGGGTCGCGCGGCTTCCTCGGACTGACGGGCAGGCCAAGTTCGCGCCGCACCAGCCGCACGCTGTCCGCCTCGGACAGGCGCACCCAGTTGGCCACATCGAGCAGGCGCAGAGTGCTCACGCTGATTGGCGCGGAAGCCCTGAGCGTCTGTTCGACCTGCAGCCAGAGCTGGTTCAGCCCAGCGAGTCGCGCAGGGTCGTCCAGTACTTGCCCTTGGGTGCCTGAAGCGCGGCGACGACGTCGTGTCGATGACGGGGATGAGCCGGGGGCGCTTCCGCGCCATCAGCTTGCCTGCGTTCACCGCCCCCACCGCGGGGAGGGCGTCGAGTTCGACGAACAGGTCATTGGCGGCGCTGCAGGTGTCCCCCTGGCCTCACAGAAACGTTGGTCATGCGGGATGGCCCGCGGTAGCTCCGACAGCCTGACCTGGCCAGGGCCGAGCAGGGCGCGGACCGCTGGCGGCTTGAGTCCGACGTCGAGCATGGTCAAGGCCAGAAGGTCATCCACGCTGAACGTGCACGGGTCGTTGGTGCCGGCGGGGTCGAAGGTGCCGCCGCTGAAGGAGGAGGTTGTGTCGAAGTAGCCGGCGACCAGCGCTGGCGACTTGGGTGCTTCGATCATGTGCTTGATGCGGCTTGCTACCGCAACCGCTTCGTCGCCCACCGGGGCACCATAACGAGAAGGAGGCCAGCGGAGGTTTCTGCCCTTACCTCGCGAGGCCGGCCGCGCGGATTTCCTGCTGAGAGGTGGCGTGGAGCTGCTTCGAGCGCCTTGGCGGTCGGTTCCAAAGTCGTCCGCGCGCGCTCATGGGCGGCTACAGCGCACGCTTGTACGGACTGTTGCGCCACCGCCCGTGCGTTGTCGACGCTGGCCGTCTGCAGTGCCGCGTGCTCAACGCAACGGGCGTGGATCGCCCGCCGGGTCTGGATGCGCTGGACGACATACCGCCGGAGGGTGGCTCCCCCCTCGGCCGAGGCTGCGACGATGTCCCAGAGCTTCTCGCTGGTCTGGTCACCAGAGGCCCGCGCTTCCTCCGGGACGGGCCAGCCGGCGCTGAAGAGCCCGCCTCAGGCAGCTCTCAGGAACACCGGCGGCCGTTGATGCCGAGATGACGTGTGTATCTAGTGTCCTGCGCCGGTAGTTCGTTGGAGAAGTCGTGAGAGTGAGCTGAGGATCTGTTCAGCGGTCTTGGTCCAGATGAAGGGCTTGGGGTCCTCGTTCCAGGCTTTGACCCAGTTGCGGATGTCAGCTTCAAGGGCTTGCACGCTTCGGTGGTCGCTGCGTTGCAGCAGGTCGGCGGTGGCATAGGCGAAGAGCCGCTCGACCTGGTTGATCCAGGACGAGTAGGTCGGGGTGAAGTGCATGTGGAATCGGGGATGCGCCTGGAGCCACTGCACGACCGAGGGGCTCTTGTGCGTGCCGTAGTTGTCGCAGATCAGGTGCACGTCGAGGTGCTCGGGGACCTCGGTGTCGATCTTGGTCAGGAACTTTTTGAACTCGACGGCGCGGTGGCGTCGGTGCAGGGAGCTGATCACCGTGCCATCGGCGACGTTCAGAGCCGCGAACAGGCTGGTAGTGCCGTGCCGCGCGTAGTCGTGGGCCGGTTTCTCCGGCATGCCAGGCATCATCGGGAACGCCGGCTGCGAACGAGCAAGTGCTTGGATCTGGCTCTTCTCATCGACGCTGAGCACGACCGCGGTCTCGGGCGGGTCCAGGTAGAGCCCGACGACGTCGTGGACCTTCTCGATGAACAACGGGTCGTTACTCAGCTTGAAACCATCAGCCCGGTGGGGCTTGAGCTCAAAGGACTTCCAGATCCTGACCGATCGTCGACTTCGACAGCCCCGTCCGCTCAGCCATCTTCGCTCGCGACCAGTGCGTCGCGTTCCCCGGCGTCGATTCCAACGTCGCGACCACAACGTCCTCGATCTGATCGAGCGTGATCGAGGTCG
>JAABUM010004711.1_pt1 | contig 15099 bp, 15 predicted proteins | sample 5559161 | NCBI WGS metagenome assembly JAABUM01 (sample SAMN10711868, study PRJNA513369) | rock metagenome | isolation source: Antarctica rocks | place: Antarctica: Victoria Land, Siegfried Peak nord
ACACTCGGGGTAGGGGTGGCAGGCATCATTGGTTTCCTCCAGCTCGATGGGTTGGTTAGTACTCTCATCTTGCCGTGTTTAGACCGTGTCCGCTACCCCTCCTTTCAACTCGAATGAAACACACCCTATTCATTTTCGGTCTGCTGCAAGGGGGTGTAGCCTGGCCTTGGCTTTCGGCGCCGGGCGTCGGCGTCTTCGTCGTGTCTGTGGCGGCTCTGGCGGCGTTCGGATGGCAGGAGCGCCACGCGGCCGAGCCTATGTTGCCGCCCTGGGTCATGACGCGGCGCGTGCTGGTTGGCGCGAACTTCTCGAATCTGGCCCTGGGCGTTCTGTCTATTGGGCTCACCACCTTCCTGCCAACCTACGCGCAGGGTGTGCTCGGGGTGGGGGCGGTCGTCGCCGGGTTCATCCTCGCCGCGATGTCGATCTCCTGGCCGCTGGCGTCCACGGTCTCCGCGCGTCTCTACCTGCGGATCGGCTTCCGCGACAACGCGCTCATCGGGGCAGCGCTGGCGTTGGTCTCCGCGCTCGTCTTCGTGGCCTTGCCACAAGCCGCGCCGCTGTGGGTGCCGACCCTGGGCAGCCTGATCATGGGCGCCGGCCTTGGGCTCATCGCCACACCGCTCATCGTTGGCATCCAGTCGGTCGTCGACTGGGATCGGCGTGGCGTGGTCACGAGCGCGAGCATGTTCGCGCGTCTGGTGGGGCAGGCGCTCGGGGCCGCCGTGTTCGGGAGCGTAGCCAACGCGGCGCTCGCGGGCTGGTTCCGTCAGGCGCCCGTGCGCATCGCCCGGCAACTCCCGGCCTCGGTCAACGCGGCGAGCGCGGTGCTCGGTGGCGGGTCTCACCGGGTCGGGAGCGCCGCCACGGCCTACGTCCGGGAGGGGCTATATCTGGCGACCCACGAGGTTTTCGTAGGACTCGCCCTCGTCGCGGTGGTGGGTATCGTCGTGCTCCTGCTCACCCCACGCCGATTCGCGCGGTTGCGTTTCGAGGATGAGGACACTGCGCTCCCCGTTCGCCACTCCCGTGAGGAGCCGGCCGCGGCGCACAGGTAAATAGTTGGCCTTAATTGGGCCTGATGTTGAGTTGGTAGAATTTTATCGCGTTGGCGCCGCAGATTTTGTCCCGCGCCGAGGGGGAAAGGCTGCGAAGCGCGTCGCGCAGCGTCGCGTAGACCGTCGTGTAGGACGCCGCGAGCAGACAGACCGGCCAGTCCGAGCCGAACATCAGGCGATCCTCGCCGAAGATGTCGACCACTCGGTCGATATAGGGCTGGAGATTGGCTACCGTCCAATCGCGCCAATCAGCCTCTGTCACCATGCCAGAGAGTTTACAGCAGACGCGCTCCTGCTCCTTGAACGGAGCCAGCGCCGCGGACCACGTCTCGATCTCGCCGCTTTGGATGGGCGGCTTGGCGATGTGGTCGATCACGACGCGTAGGTCGGGGAAAGCGCGCACGGTTTCGAGCGCGGCGGGGAGGTCGCGCGTGCGCACGAGCAGGTCGTAGGCCAGGCCGGCGTCGCGCACGGCGCGCAGCCCCCGCCGCACGTCGTCGCGCAGGAGCCAGCGCGCGTCCGGCTCGTCGTGTACCTGGTGGCGGACGCCGACGAGCGTCGCGCCGTCCGGCCGCGCCTTGAGCGACGCCAGCCTATCCGCGACATCCGGCGTGGCGAGGTCAACCCAGCCGACGACGCCGGCGATGAACGGCGTGGCCGCGGCGATAGCCATGAACGCGCGCGTCTCCTCTTCGCTTGATCGTGTCTGGATCAGTACGGTATAGTCGACTCCGGCGGCGGCCAACTCCGGCCGCAGATCGTTGGGCCCGAATGGACGCCTGATCGCGGTCAGCTCATCCGTCATCCAGGGATAGTGCGCCCGCGCCGGGTCCCAGAAGTGGTGGTGGCTATCGACGACGATTGGTCTGTTCATCCCCATAATGTACCGCCGCGGTGATTATCTTCACGACAATGTTTCTTCAGGGTCGTCGGGATCTTCGGGGTCCTCGTTCCGCTGCTCCAGCAGCCGGCGTAGCGCGGCTAGCTCAGCGTCCCTACGCGCCAATTCCGCATCTAGACGCGCTAGTTCGCGCGCGATCTCGCCCTCGCGTAGCTGACGCCGCCCGTCCGACGTGTAGACCACGACATGGACCCCTTCCAGCCCTATCGCAGCCGCGATCTCCTGGCTCTGCCAGCGCCCTTGTTCGTCGGGGAGCCAGGGGCGATAGACGCCGTCGTGCAAGCGCCACCCTTGTCCGCGTTCCGGCATGAACTCGCCGGTGGGGTCGAGGATCAGGTACTCGCGTACGCCGGCGTGGGCGTAGCTGTAGCCCTTACCGTCCATGAGATTGAGGTCGACATCGTGCGTCGAGTCGCTTAACGACTCGACGATGAGCACGGGCGGCCCATCGGTCTCCACTGAGAGAGATTTGCGACGCTCGTCGATGGCCTGCCGATAGACGAAGACATCAGGCAGGGTCTTGTAGCGGGACCCGTCGCGGCGCCTGAAGTTCCTGATGATCGTCTGACTCAAGGCTTGCCACGGCGCGGCCTGACCGGGCGGCGCCAGGGCGGCGGCGACCTCGTTCAGGCCGACGCGCAGGTTCGTGATCGTCGCCTGGTGGAGGTTGGTCCCCAACACGCTCTCTTCGGTGTCGTCCGGCGGCCAGCCCAGGGGCGGCCGGGGCGGCATCGTGATGCCCTGTCGTCTCGTCATCACTACGGGCGCCTCCTCACACTACGTGACTATCAGTCTATCACGTCCAAGGGTGTCTATCGCTTCATCCTGGGCTTGCGGCACAGGACTTGCCCATGTGTGGCCTGAGAGCTATTATGTTCTTTGCCCCAATGCTAGTAGACGAAAGGCGAACGACATGAGTGTTCTAGGAAAGATTCGTGGCAATCAGGCGCAAGAGGCCGTTAAAGACACCGTCAGTAATGTGGCGCAGAATATAGGAGGTCAAGACACGATGGATAATCCTCAGCAGACATATTTCGCGGCGCTAGAAGGAGTTCCCACTCCCGTGTGGTATTGGCTGGGCATCGGCTCCATTGCGGCGTCGCTCATCCTCAAGGTGCAAAAGCGGGATCAGGACGCGCTGTTCGTCGGACAGTGGCCGCCCACCTTCTTCATCCTGGCTCTGCTCCTCAAGCAACAGCAGCCGAGCCGAGAGACCTAAGCTTCCGCTCGATCGTCGGGCGCGTTTAGACGTCGCCCTCGGCATCATCCCCCATACCCCGAATGGATGTAACCGTGTGACCCCTTCAGCAGGGGCCGCACGGTTACGTCCCATTGGGCGCGTTGAATCGCTTTTTGTGGCGACGCCAGATGACTAGGAGAGGGCTTTTGTGCAGAGTTTGCTGGACTGGCTACCAGGCTCCGTTTCACTGAGTAGATTAGCCGGGGCCCAAACGGGCTATTGATAGAGACTATCCGTACCCTTTACCCTACGGGCATCTATGATATGTCGTATGTGCTCAGATGTAGGGAGTTTTACTTTATGGCAGCCTCGTCGGTCTCCGTTCGCGCCGGCGCCCCTGTACGGTCGGCTAACAAGTCTGACAAGGGGCTACGCCTAATACGGTTCCTGTTTGTCGCGACGGCTCTTGGCGCCGGCGCCGCCTTACCATTCGAACTTGGCGCGCTCCCGCTGCCGGCGTTTCTGCGGCCGCCGACGCCCAGCATCGTGTCGTTAACCAACTATCCGCGTACCGCCGTGGTCGGGTCCACCGAGAAGTTTTCCGTGCGACTGGCCGGTTCGGCGCACGCTCCGCTCACCTATATCCTGGTTTACCCCAACAAGCGTCGGGCCATCGCGCATGTGCGTGCGGACGCGACCGGCTACTCTAGCCACACCTTCCGCCTCAATGGCTACAAACTCCACCATTGGCGTGAAACGGCGTTGATCGGCGTGGAAGACTCCTCCGGCAACGTCAAGGCATTCTTGCGCTTCGCCATTCAACGGAGGGGCTAACACACACGGCTATAGCGGCGTAGGGACGCCCAATGGCACGGTCTGTGCCGCAGGGCTACGATAGAGGGCGCCGCGAGGTACTCTTGCTTGGCGAGTCGCGGAACATGCGCGGTCTGTTGCCCGACCCATGAAGTCGACTCTTCGTGGGCAGTATAGAGGCAACACTGCCTGTTGCGGAACAGCCGCGTGGGAGTAACGGGAGGTAAGGTATGGGCGAGGACGCGGCGGCCGGGCGCGGAGAGACCGGTCCTCGGCCATTTCGCGACCGCTACGAGGCCGGTCGCCAGCTCGCGGCCAAGCTCTCCGCCTATGCGGAGCGCTCCGATGTGGTGGTGCTTGCCCTGCCGCGCGGCGGCGTTCCCGTCGCCTTTGAGGTGGCGCGGGCCCTGGGCGCGCCGTTGGATGTCTTCTTGGTGCGCAAGCTTGGCGTCCCCGGTCACGAGGAACTAGCCCTGGGCGCCATCGCCTCAGGTGGTGTGCGCGTGCTCAACGCGGAGGTGGTCCGCGAGTTGGGCATCGCCCCAGACGCCATTGAGGCCGTCACCACGCGCGAAACAGAGGAGTTGGCGCGGCGTGAGCGCGTCTACCGCGACGACCGGCCCGCGCCGGAGGTCGCCGGCCGCACGGTCATCCTGGTCGACGACGGTTTGGCGACCGGAGCGACCATGCGCGCCGCCGTCGCGGCCCTCGGCGCCGAAGGAGTCGCGCGCCTCGTCGTCGCCGTCCCGGTCGCGGCGGCCGACACCTGTGACGCGTTCCGCACGGAGGTCGACGAGATCGTGTGCGCGGTCACGCCGGAGCCGTTCTATGCGGTCGGGTTCTGGTACGCGGACTTTACCCCGACCACCGACGCGGAAGTCCACGACCTGCTGTCGCGCGCGTGGCAGGGGACCGCGCCCGGCACGGAGGCGGGGACGCCGGGCGAGACGAACGAACGGAGGACGTGATCATGGTCAATACGATGCTGCTGGAGATGCTGCGCGACGCGGCCCTGCCGCTCATGGGCGCCCCTGGGGACTATGATCCCCTGATGGAGTTGATCGGTGACGTCCGTGTGGTACTGTTGGGCGAGGCTTCACACGGCACACACGAGTTCTATGCTGAGCGCGCCGCGATCACCCAGCGGCTGATCGCGGAGAAGGGCTTTACTACCGTGGCCGTCGAGGCCGACTGGCCGGACGCCTACCGTGTCAACTGCTACGTCCAGGGCGCCGGCCACGATACGAGCGCCGACGACGCCTTGTCCGGCTTTAAGCGCTTCCCAACCTGGATGTGGCGCAACACCGTCGTGTGCGCGTTCATCGATTGGTTGCGCGCGTACAACCAAGCCCATCTCCCCGAGGCGCGGCCGGCCGGCTTCTACGGGCTCGATCTCTACGCCTGTACGGCTCAATCGAGGCGGTGATCGGCTATCTGGACCGGGTGGACCCGGAGGCGGCCGCGCGGGCGCGCGAACGCTACGCCTGCTTCGAGCACTATTCGAGCACTACAACCAGGACAGTCAGGAGTATGGCGCGGCCACGAGCGCGGGGCTGATCGAGTCGTGCGAAGACGCCGTGGTGGCGCAGTTGGTCGACTTACAACGCTGCGGTCAGGAGTACGCCAACCGGGACGGCCGCGTGGCCGAGGACGAGTACTGCTACGCCGAGCAGAACGCGCGGCTGGCCTGGAACGCCGAGGAGTACTACCGCGCGATGTTCCGTGGGTGCGTGTCGTCGTGGAATCTGCGCGACTGCCACATGGCCGCGACCCTCGACGCCCTGATCGCCCACCTCGACCGGAACGGCGACCGTAGCAAGGTCGTGGTGTGGGCCCACAACTCGCACCTCGGCGATGCCCGCGCCACCGCGATGGGCGACCGGCACGGCGAACTCAACGCCGGCCAGCTCGTGCGCGAGCGCTACGGCCGCGACGCGGTGAACATCGGCGTCCCTCCTATGGATGGTAGCACGGCGCTCATCCGGCGCTCCGCGTGGCCGTCGGGCTGGACGGTCGTGGCGTCGGCGTGACAGTACTGGGCGGCCCCGCGACCGTCGTCAACTGGTGGAGGATGGTTTGCTCGTCGGAACCAACCGCCGGTTGGTTATGCGCGATGCTCGTGATCCAAAGCGCCAGCAGCGCGACGGTTAGCAGCACGGCCAGTGTGCGCCCCATGTGTCCTCCCTATCCGTCCTTGTTTTCTATCGACCATCGCCTATCGACCATCGACCATCGACCATCGCCTATCGCCTATCGCGAAGTAGCCATAGTATACCGCCGACCCCACGAGGGTAAGGACGGCGGCGCCGAGGAAGATGGCGTCGTAGCCGAAGCGCGCCACGATCAGGCCGGCGGCCAAGGAGCCGACCGACCACCCGCCGTTGTAGGCGAGCGAGCGCCAGCCAGATACGATGCCGCGCAGGCGCGCCGGCAGGATCTCCATGGAGTAGGTGTTCTCCAGCGCGCCTGAAACGGTGCCGAACGAGTTGCGCGCGATGTAGGCCAGCGTGGCTATGCCCAGGCCCGGATGCAGCCAGAAGAGCAGGAAGGCCGGCGCGGTTAGGATGCGCGCCGCGTTGAACCCAGGCAGGCGTCCCCAGCGCCCGAAGACCGGCGCCAGGAAGGCTACGACGGCGCAGACCAGCCCCGACACGGCGAAGATCGTCCCAATAGTCCCCGTACCAGCGTGCAGGCGCGTGGCGAAATAGACGTTGAAAAACGGCATGGTCGCCCCCATACTCAGGGCGATGATCACGGTGGCGAGCAGCATCACGAGAACGGCGCGCCGCGTGCGCTGCTCGTCCCGCGCCTGCGTAACCGTCCGCGTGGGGTAGTCTTCGTCGTCGGGCGGCGGCGCGCTGTCACGCATGGACCGGAACCACACCACTCCAATCGCCGTGACGAGCACGCCCACGAGCAGCCCCACGCGGTCATAGAGCGCCGTCGTGTCACCATGAGCGTGTATCAACCCGGCGGTGAGAGTTGGGACGGCGCCGCTGAGCAGCGAGCCGATCATCGTCCCTATTGTGGCCGAGGCAAAGTAGGCCGAGAAAAGGTGTGTGCGCTGGCGTATCGTGGCGTAGCGCATCATATAGGGCAGTGCGGGGATCGTGGCGGTCGAGAATCCGACGCCGGAGATCGCCGCCGCCACGACCAGCAGGACATCGTTGGTGACGAGCGCGGAGAGGCCCGATGCGAGCGCCATGATCGCCGCGCCTGCCATCAGGACCGCGCGCTCGCTATACCTGCGTAGCGCCAGACCCGCCAGCGGCGCGATGGCCGCCTGGCCGGTCGTGGTCGCGGCGGCGACGAGTCCGACGTAGCCGACGCTATGGTGGAGGGCGACGAGGTAGAGATTGAACAGGACGCCAAAGACGCCCAGCCCCACATTGATGCATAGGTTCCCGAGCAGCATGCGGCGGGCGTTGGGATGCAGACCGACGAAGACGTGCAGGTAGGCTAGCGTGGCGCGTACCGGACCCTGTTTGGCCCGGCCGTCCCCCGCTACCCGCACCGTCACCCATCCACTTCCGTCTTGACGCTTGCTATACCATTAGGCTATCACACGGTGAGCCTGCGATTTCAATCGCAGGTCGTCGGCCTAATACTACAACGCTATGATCCGCTTGATCCGCCTGCGACTGAAGTCGCATGGCAAAGACCGACGACTGAAGTCGTTGGTACGGCGCGTGGTGAGACACTTTAGTGTCCGTCGTTTGCCATGCGACTTCAGTCGCAGGTTCATGTCACGTTGTAATACTAAACACGCTCGAAATACTCGATAGGGGTGACGAAGATGGTGGCGCCGCCGACTTCGACGTCGATGGGGTGTGGGACGAATAGTTCGCCCATCTCGCCGCCATGTAGGAGCGGCGCCATCATACGCGTGCGCGTCTTGCAAGTCGCGCGGATGACCTGTAGGGCGTCCTCAAGCTTATGGTCCTCGACGCCGATGAGGATCGTGCTGTTGCGGGCGCGCAGGAATCCACCGGCGCTTTGGACGCGCGTGGAACGGAATCCCTGCGCTACCAGCGCGTTGGTCAGTTTCCCGGCGTCTTCGTCACGGACGATCGCGGTGATCAGTTTCATGGCCGCATCGTACCATGTTTTAGCAATCAGCGGTCAGCCCCTCACCCCCACCCCATGCGGATTGGTCTCTTTCCGCTCCGCTCCGACAGCCCAACCCGCGTGGGGTGGGGGTGAGGGGCTCATCCTTCCTGTTCGGGGGAGATGCGCACATGGCGGTTGGGCTCCTTGCCGCGGCTGCGCGACGCGATGTTGTAGCGCTCGGCCAGACGGTGTTGCAGCCGCCGCACGTAGGCGTTCTGTGGCGTCAGATCGACTGTGCCGCCCCGGTCAAGGGCGCTGGTGATTGCGTCCTCGGCCTCTTGCAGCGCCTGCGTCATAGGGTTGCCATCGCGCGACGCGGGCGACGCGGAGGTGGTGGCGCCGAGATCGTACACCCCCGCGAGGCAGCTTTGCATCTGCGCCATCGTGTTGTTTTTGAGCACGTAGACCGGCTTACCGTGCGCCTCGGCGTCGCGCAACGCCGGCGGCTTGCGGCGGTAGTAGTTCTTGAGCGTAATCAATAGGTCGGCCTCGTCGATGTCGCGTACGATCGACACGGGCAGGCGCATGTCGCGGATGGCCTGCTCGAGCTTGGGCCGGCTCACGCCGAAGGGGTAGACGCGCAGCGGCTGTAGGCCGGCCGCGTCGGGCACGCGATACAGGGCGCGGTCCTGCACGCCGCCGATCTCGTCGTCCTCATCCTCGTCGTCCTCGTCGCGTGCACGGCCCTCGTCGATGTCGCGGCCGGTCATGGTGACCTCACCCTCCTCGTCGCGCTGGCGCACCTGCACCTGCGCCTTGCGGCCGAGCAGGATATTGTCGACCGTGCGCGCCACCTCGGGATGGACGGTGACGTGGTGGTAGTCCTGGATCTCCACGATCACATCGAAGGTCGGCGGCGCTTTGCGCTCGAGCACCGACTTCTGCGTGCCGCGGCGGCGCGCCTCCTCGTCACCGAGGGTGACGGTTTGGATGCCGCCGATAAGGTCGCTGAGCGTGGGGTTCTGCATCAGGTTATCCAACGTGTTGCCGTGCGCCGTGCCGATCAACTGCACGCCGCGCTCCGCGATGGTACGCGCGGCCTGCGCCTCGAGCTCGGTCCCGATCTCGTCGATGACGATCACCTCGGGCATGTGGTTCTCCACCGCCTCGATCATCACGGCGTGCTGGCTGAGCGGTGTGCTCACTTGCATGCGGCGTGAGCGCCCGATGCCGGGGTGCGGGATGTCGCCGTCACCGGCGATCTCGTTGGAGGTGTCGACCACGACAACGCGCTTGTGCTCCTCATCGGAGAGCACGCGCGCCATCTCGCGCAGCAGTGTCGTCTTGCCGACGCCGGGCTTGCCGAGCAAGAGGATGCTCTTGCCGGACTCCACGATGTCGCTGATGATGGCGATGGTCCCGAAGACGGCGCGCCCCACGCGGCAGGTCAGGCCAACGACCTTGCCTTTGCGGTTGCGGATGGCCGAGATGCGGTGCAGGGTACGCTCGATGCCGGCGCGGTTGTCGTCGCCGAACTCGCCGATGCGCCCGACCACGTAGGCGATGTCCTCCTCGCTCACGGGTAATTCCGAGAGTTCGATCTCGCGCCCGCGGAAGCGCGCCGTGGGCACGCGCCCGAGATCCATCACGACCTCGAGCAGGGCCTCGTCGCCGGTGATTCGTTGTACCGCCGTGCTGATGTGCGGCGGCAGCGCATCGAGCAGAAGGTGGATATCGTCGATCTGTTCTTTTTCAGTCATGCTGTGTGTGCTCCAAGGTGGTTATCCCCACCCGTCCGACCTGTCGCGGAGTCAATGGGCGGGGCGCCGGTTGCTGATAGTGCGAGACGTCGAGCCCCAGGCTCTGCGCCCGCAACGCGGCGAGTAGTAATTGTCGTTCGGTCACGCGCGCGACGGCGTGCTTGACCAGCAAGGCATGCGCGTCGACGTCCACGAATCCGGCGTGCCGCAGGCCGCGTAACACCGTATCTTCGTAGACGCGGACGTGGCAGACCGTGCGGCGGTCGCGGCGCATGTCTAGGGCTACGGCGGCGTGAGCGAGCAGCGCCGGGAGGACGTCGCCAACCCGTGGGTGCAGCATCACCTCCAGGCGTTGTGGCTGCTGCCGCGCTGTTTTTGTCAGCCGCACCCACCCCACGATCGTCCCTTCGTCGTGGAGCACGACTTCGCGCGGCCGCCTCAGGCGGTCGACCGTCGCCGCGGCCAACGAGCCGCGACTCCAGCGCTTGCTGCTTAACCCCTCGGCGTGGCGTACCTCCGCCGGCGCCAGCGAGCAATATAGCTGGAAGATGCCCCACGCGTCGGCCGGGCGCCGCGCGCTAAGGCTCAGGTACGCGGGGAGTGGGGCCGGCGTGACGTCGAGGTAGTCGGCGGATAGCGTGAACTCGTCGGCATAGCGTCTGAAGCCGCGTCGCGCCAGCAGGTCTACTCCGTCACGATCGGCCGGCGCGCGGGCGAACGTGCGCAAACCGCCGCGGCTTCCGGTGGCTTGCACCACGGCCTCGATCAGGTCGTCGGCAATTCGCTCGCGCTCCTGGTCGTCCGCCAGATTCAAGGAATCGGCCGGGGCGGACGAGGCGATAGCCAGGCGGACTAGATCCCAAGCGTCGTGCGTTGGGCGCGCCGTCATCTGCGCCAACCCCATGATAGCGCCACGCTCTCGCTGCACGAAGGTAAAGACCGTCTGATTGACGTCTTGCCAGGCCGAGGCGAGGGCCATGCTTGTCGCGGAGGGCATGGCGTCGAGCGGCTCCGGCCAGAGCAGGTACGCAGCGCGGGCCGCCTCGACACGACGGACCGCGAGGAGATCGTAGAACCGGATCGAGCGGACCCCCAAATTAGTCCTCTGGTTGATAGTCGTGAGTCGTGAGTGCTTCTATGCCGGGCATATCGCCAAAAGTGTCCGCGGAGCGACCCGCGTCGTCCCGCTTGGCGGCGCACATGGCTATAAAGTATGCGTGGATACGCGCGTCGCCGGAGAGCTCGGGATGGAACGCGGTGGCAAGCAGCGCGCCCTGTCGCGCCGCCACGATCGTCCCATCGTCCAGGCGGCCCAACTCCCGCGCGGCGGGACCGACCCGTTCGATGGCGGGAGCGCGGATAAAGACAGCGTGAAACGGCGCGTCGCCCAGTGCGGGCATAGCGATATCTTGCTCGAACGAGTCGAGTTGGCGGCCGAAGGCGTTACGTTTAACCACGATATCCATCTCGCCCAGCGTGGGTTGCGCCGCGCTGCCGATGTCGCGCGCCAGCAGGATCATACCGGCGCAGGTTCCATAGACCGGTGTGCCTGCGTCTATTGTACGACGCAGCGGCTCCAGTAGTCCGCTCGTTATCAAGAGCTTGCCCATCGTAGTGCTCTCGCCGCCGGGGATGATAAGACCATCCAGCCCCTCCAGCCCGCTGGGGAGCCGCACGGGGACAGCCTCGACACCCAACGAACGGAGCATAGCGATGTGCTCGATAAAGGCGCCTTGTAGGGCCAGGACACCGACTTTCATTACATTTACCAGCCGCGGGCGGCCATCAACTGATCTTCGCGGATCGTGGCGATCTCCAACCCCTGCATGGCGTCGCCGAGCCCCTTCGACGCCTGCGCGATGATGGCGGGGTTATTGTAGTGCGTCGTGGCCTCGACAATAGCCTTGGCACGGCGGGCAGGGTCGCTGCTCTTGAAGATACCCGAGCCAACGAAGACGCCGTCCGAGCCGAGTTGCATCATTAGGGCCGCGTCGGCCGGGGTAGCGATGCCGCCGGCGGCGAAGTTGACCACGGAGAGGTGGCCCGTCTCGTGGACCTCGCGCACTAATTCGTAGGGCGCGCCGATCTCCTTGGCGAAAGCCATCAACTGCTCCGGCAGCAGCCCCTTGAGTTCGCGGATCTGGCCCTGGATGAGCCGCTGGTGGCGCACCGCCTCGACGATATTGCCGGTGCCGGCCTCGCCCTTGGTGCGGATCATCGCGGCGCCCTCGCCGATACGGCGCAACGCCTCGCCGAGGTCGCGCGCCCCGCAGACGAAGGGGACCTTGAAGGCGTGCTTATCGATATGGTAGCTCTCATCGGCGGGCGTCAGCACCTCGCTCTCGTCGATGTAGTCGACGTTGAGCGCCTCCAGGATCTGCGCCTCCACGAAGTGGCCGATGCGCGCCTTCGCCATCACAGGGATAGTCACAGCGTCGATAATTTCCTGGATCATAGCGGGATCACTCATGCGCGCCACGCCGCCCTGCTTACGGATATCGGACGGGACGCGTTCGAGCGCCATCACAGCCACGGCGCCGGCATCCTCGGCGATGCGCGCTTGCTCGGCCGTCACGACGTCCATGATCACGCCGCCCTTGAGCATCTGCGCCAGTCCGCGCTTGACCGTCCCCGTCGCCTTTTCCATCACCGCCGTACCCTCCACAGCGCGTCCAGGACACGCTTCTTAATCGACATAATATATCACTGTCTCTACCTATAAGTATACCACGCGGCGGGGAGCGGCTTTTAGTCGGAAGTCGGAAGTCGGAAGTCGGAAGTCGGAAGTCGGAAGTCGGAAGTCGGAAGTCGGAAGCCTAAACGTAGATGGCGATGGGAGCGCCGGTTGGTTAACCTAATAGCAGATAATCGCGACACACTTGAATATGGGCGATACTCTAAACGCACCGACTCACGACTTCCGACTTCCGACTTCCGACTAACCACCAGGAGAGATAGTGACAAACCTACTCGTCGCGCAGTCCGGCGGCTGCACCGCCGTCATCAACAGTTCGCTCATCGGCGTCGTGGACGAGGCCCTGGAGCAGGGCAGTATCACGGGGATATACGGCAGCCGCTTCGGCATCCGTGGCTTGCTCGATGGATCGTTGATGGACCTCGGGCGGCAGGAGCGCGCGACGCTCGACCGCGTGCGGCGCACGCCCTCGGCCGCGCTCGGCTCGGCGCGCTACAAACTCTCCGACGCGGAGTGCGCGCGCTGCCTCGACACGCTGGTCCGCCACGACGTCGGCGTCTTCGTCCTGATCGGCGGGAACGACTCGGCCGACACGGCGCACCGCCTGGGCCGGTTGGCGACGGAGCGCGGGCAGGCGCTGCGCGTGGTCGCCGTGCCCAAGACGATCGACAACGACCTGCCCGACACCGACCACTGCCCTGGCTACGGCAGCGCCGCGCGCTTCCTGGCGCAGGGCGTCCTCGACGGCGGGCGCGACGCCGAGGCCATCCGCCACTGGGACCCCGTCAAAGTGGTCGAAGTGATGGGCCGCGACGCCGGCTGGCTCGCTGCGGCCACGGCGCTGGGCGCGCGCGACGAACGCGACGCCCCGCACCTGATCTATGTCCCCGAGCGGCCTTTCGCGCTGGATGGTTTCCTGGAGGATGTTGCCGTCGTGCACGGGCGACTGGGCTACTGCGTCGCCGTCGTCGCCGAAACCGTGCGCGACGCCGAGGGGCAACCGGTGGGGGGCCTGGAGCGGGCCGCGCCGGTCGACGCCTTCGGGCACCCCGTCATCGCGGGGACAGCGGCGTCATTATGCGGCGCCATCGGGGCGCAGCTCGGCCTGAAGGCGCGCTTTGACAAGCCAGGTACGTTGCAGCGCATGTCCATGGCGCTCGTGTCGGAGGTCGATTGGGAAGATGCGTACGTGTGCGGGCGGGCGGCGGTACGCGCGGCCGTCGAGGGACAGAGCGAGGTGATGGTCACGCTATGCCGCGTCTCCGACGAGCCCTACCGTTGCGAGACCGGCTTGACGCCGGTCGGCAAGGTCGCCAACGCGCAGCGGCTGCTGCCCCCCGAGTACCTGCATCCCACGCGCCCGTGGGTCAGTGACGCCTTCCTAGAGTACGCGCGTCCCCTGCTCGGCGGCCCGCTGCTCGACTACGGCCGGCTGGACGACCTACTTGTCCATGTATGAATCGTCCACTTGCCCAGCCGCTACAACGCCATTTCAAGTCACACCCGGCCAGCGTTGTTGGGTGTGACGGGCGACGAGATCGTCGCGGATCCAATGGTAGACCGGGTTTCAATCCTCACCCGGCACGCTGACCGGGTGCGACGCCGTCCAGCGGGAACGTCATCGCATCGGCCTGGTGGTTTCAATCCTCACCCGGCACGCTGACCGGGTGCGACGACGTACCGGGCGTCAACGTGCCCGCGGCGTAGTTGTTTCAATCCTCACCCGGCACGCTGACCGGGTGCGACTTCGCTCAGGACGCCGGGATAGACCTGCCCCGCATAGTTTCAATCCTCACCCGGCACGCTGACCGGGTGCGACGCCTAACCGACGCACTCACCGCGACACAAGGACACAAGTTTCAATCCTCACCCGGCACGCTGACCGGGTGCGACTGCCGGCGACATGACCGTCAGCGGCATGGATAGGATAGTTTCAATCCTCACCCGGCACGCTGACCGGGTGCGACCGTCGGGGCGGCCGCCGCCTTGCTCGGCGTGCACAAGTTTCAATCCTCACCCGGCACGCTGACCGGGTGCGACTGCGGCTTGCCATCATTAATAAGGCGAGTACTTGGTTTCAATCCTCACCCGGCACGCTGACCGGGTGCGACGCGGCACGCGCACGCAGCAGCAGGCGGCCTTGAACTGGTTTCAATCCTCACCCGGCACGCTGACCGGGTGCGACAGCAGTCGAAATCGTGACCACGCCGGTCCCCGATGTTTCAATCCTCACCCGGCACGCTGACCGGGTGCGACAGCGGCTGGAAGCGCGTGGCGCTCCAGTAAGACTGTTTCAATCCTCACCCGGCACGCTGACCGGGTGCGACATAGACATAGCCAGGGTACACTTGATCGTACAAGGTGTTTCAATCCTCACCCGGCACGCTGACCGGGTGCGACACTGTAATATGTGTGAGCGTAGCGTAGGCTAAACGTTTCAATCCTCACCCGGCACGCTGACCGGGTGCGACAGTATAGTCTAAAGGGTACAGTACAGTCAATAGTGAGTTTCAATCCGGGTGCGCGCCACATTTTCGCGCTAGGCGCAGCGAGGGCGGCTCACTGATCCCCGGCGCCAGGGATGATCGGCCGCTGGCGTGTGCGGACGCCGCGTGCGGTCGTCCGACGCCGCCGACGTACGA
>JAABUM010004712.1_pt1 | contig 15093 bp, 13 predicted proteins | sample 5559161 | NCBI WGS metagenome assembly JAABUM01 (sample SAMN10711868, study PRJNA513369) | rock metagenome | isolation source: Antarctica rocks | place: Antarctica: Victoria Land, Siegfried Peak nord
TTCAAGCGCCTCGGCCTGCGCTACGACAGAACCGAACGCACCCTGCGACCCCTACTCACCCTCGCCGCCACCCTGATCAACTTCCGCCGCCTCGCCACGACCGACCGGTTATGAGACCAGGTCTTATGACGGCCGGGAGGTCACCCGGACGCGTAACGGTTGGTTTGGACTGGCGCCAGGGCGATGCCGGCCCCCCGCAGCGCAGTGCGCACCGCGGTCGCCATCGCGACCGCGCCGGGCGAGTCGCCGTGGACGCAGAGGGTCGCCACGTGCAGGGAGACCCACGAGCCGTCCGCCGCCGTGACACCCCCTCCGGCGATCATCCCCACGGCGCGCTGCGCGACGGCGTCCGCATCGTCCAGTACCGCGCCGGGCTGCCCGCGGGAGACGAGGTGGCCGTCCGGCTGGTAGCCGCGGTCGGCGAACCCCTCGGCGACGGCCGCGAGCCCGGCTGTCGCGGCAGCATCGAGGGCCACGGCGCCCGGCGCCACGACCAGCACGAGCCCGGGGTCGACCGATCGCACGGCAGCGGCGACAGCCTGCGCCAGCTCACCGTCGGTGGACAGCCGGTGGTAGAGCGCCCCGTGCGGCTTGACGTGCCGCACTGCGGCGCCGGCGACCCGGGCCACTGCTGTCAGCGCGCCGAGCTGGTAGGCGACGTCGTCAGCGACGTCGGCCGCAGGGAGCCCGGTCTCGCGGCGCCCGAAGCCGCGCAGGTCCGGGTATGCCACGTGCGCGCCGATCGCGACGCCTGCGGCGACTGCGGCCTCGACGGTGCGCCGCATCGTCTGCGGATCGCCGGCGTGGAAGCCGCACGCGATGTTGGCGCTGGTGACGACCTCGAGCATCGCTGCGTCATCGCCCATCCGCCACGGGCCGAAGCCCTCACCGAGGTCGGCGTTGAGGTCGATCGTCGCGCCGGTCTGCTTGCCCTGGTCCTGGTCGTCCGCCACGGAGGTCGAGTACCCCGTTGCGGGGGCGGGCAGGCTGGCGGCGTGGACATGCTGCCCGTCGGCCGGCGTGCGGTCCTGCTCTCCTGCGCCGACGCGACGGAGGCGCAGGCGCTGCATGACGAGGTCCGGCGCCGCATCGACGCCGGGCAGCTGCCAGCTCCGGACGACCTCGTCCCCGCGGCCAGCACGCTGCTGGTGGACGGCGTCGACGAGCCGCTGGCGTGGGCGCGTCCGCTGCTCCACCGGCCCCCCAGCCCGCGTGCCGGCGGCGGCGGCGGCGGCTCGGAGGTCGAGGTGCCGGTCGTCTACGACGGGCCGGACCTCGGGCTCGTCGCCGAGCACTGGGGCATCGCTGCCGGTGACGTCGGACGCCGCCATACCGCACTCGAGCACACCGTCGCGTTCTGCGGCTTCTCCCCCGGTTTCGCCTACGTCGCCGGGCTCCCGGACACGCTGGCCGTGCCGCGCCGCCGCACCCCTCGGGAGCGCGTGCCAGCTGGCTCCGTCGCGCTGGCCGACACCTGGACCGGGGTCTACCCCACTGCCTCCCCGGGCGGGTGGCAGTTGATCGGACGCACCGACGTGCTGCTGTTCGACCCCGAGCGCGACCCGCCTGGCCTGCTGACGCCCGGCACACGGGTGCGCTTCGTCCCGGTCGAGCAGCTAGCGGTCCGGCCGGAGGTAACCGCAACGCCGACCCGGACCATCGACACCGACCGCTCGCTGACCGTTGTGCGCGCCGGGCCGTTGACCACCGTGCAGGACCGCGGGCGCGCCGGACACGCGGCCCTCGCCGTTCCCCGGTCCGGCGCCCTCGACGCACCCGCCGCGGCGCGCGCGAACCGCCTGGTCGGCAACGAAGCCGACGCCGCAGTGCTGGAGACGACGGCTGCGGGCTGCACGATCCAACTGGACAGCGATGGCTGGGTGGCGGTCACCGGAGCCCTGGCGCCAACCACGGTGGGCGGGCGCACGGCGGCGATGGAGTCGCCGTTGCGGGTCCGCGCCGGCGAGCGCGTCGAGATCGGCACGGCGACCCGCGGCCTCCGGTGCTACCTCGCCGTCGATGGCGGTTTGGCCGTCGCGCCGGTGCTGGGCAGCCGGTCGACGGATGTGCTGTCGGGGCTCGGCCCTGCGCCGCTCGTCGACGGGCAGCGGCTGCCGCTGGGCGAGCCGCACGCCCCCGCGCCGGTCGACATCGCACCCGTCGCGCCCGCGCCGTCAGATGAAGTCGTGCTGCACCTGGACCCCGGCCCCCGGCTGCCTTGGCTGAGCGCGGAGGCGCGCCACCTGCTGGTCACTGGGCGCTGGGAGGTGGCGCCCGCCAGCAACCGCATCGGCCTGCGCCTCGCGGGTCCCGTGCTTGAGCGCGACGAGGGTCACCCAGGCGAGCTGGCGAGCGAGGGCACCGTGGTCGGGGCGGTGCAGGTGCCGGCCAATGGCCAGCCCCTGGTGTTCCTGGCCGACCACCCGACGACGGTCGGCTACCCGGTGGTGGCCGTCGTCGCGCCGGCCGACCTGCCGCGGTGCGCTCAGCTGCGGCCCGGCGGCCGGGTTCGGCTCGCCTGGTCGGTCGGCGGTGAGTCAGTCCGGCCGGCTGCTCACGAGGTGACGTCGTGCAGGTGATGCACCGGGTCGTGCAGCAGGTACCGGGAGAACGTCGCAATGGTGAAGCGGGCGCCGTCGCTGCGCCGCCCGGGCCGCTGCCACTGCTCGCCGTGGACGGTGTCGAAGCGGGCCGCTAGCTGCTCGCCGGCAGTGAGGAGTTGGGTCGAAACGGTGGCCGGGTCCTGCTCGCCGTAACGGTCCTGCTCGGCGGTCGCGTCCTGGTCCCAGTTGGGGTACAGCGGATCGTCTTCGATCAGCATCAGCACGTCAGGCCAGCGCACGGCGTTGTCGCGCAGCCGGGCGGCCACCTGGTCGGGCGCGACCTGCCGGGTGTCGAGGCCGCACTCGGGGCATGGCCGCTCCAGCACCCAGGTCCAGTCCCTGTCATCCGGGGTGATCGCGCCCGCAGGCACGCTCGTCATGACGCACACGGTGAGGCGCCCGCGGCCCCGCGCGTGACCGGTTCTAAGGTCGGCAGATGGACTTTCGAAGCCTTGGCCGTACCGGCATGCAGGTCAGCCCCCTGTGCCTCGGGGCAATGATGTTCGGGGCGTGGGGCGAGCCCGACCACGACGTCTCGGCCAGCATCATCCACCGGGCGCTCGACGCCGGCATCAACTTCATCGACACCGCCGACGTCTACTCGCAGGGCGAGTCGGAAGTCATCGTCGGCAAGGCGCTGGCGGGCGGCCGGCGCGACGACGTCATTCTCGCGACCAAGTTCCACGGTCCGATGGACGTGCCGATGGGCCGGCCTGGCGGCAACCCCAACAAGAGGGGCAACTCGCGCCGCTGGATCGTCCAGGAGGTCGAGAACAGCCTGCAGCGGCTTGACACCGACTGGATCGACCTCTACCAGGTGCACCGCCCCGAGCGTGACACCGACGTCGAGGAGACGCTCTCTGCGCTCACCGACCTGCAGCGGCAGGGCAAGATCCGCGCGTTCGGCTCATCGACGTTCCCCGCGTACCAGATGGTCGAGGCGCAATGGACTGCGCAGAAGCGGGCGCTCGGCCGGTTCGTCACCGAGCAGCCGCCGTACTCGCTGCTGGCCCGCCGCGCCGAGGCCGACGTGCTGCCGGTGGCCGAGCAGTACGGCATGGGTGTGTTGCCGTGGAGCCCGCTCGCTGGCGGGTGGCTGACCGGCCAGTACCGCAAGGAAGGCGAGGTCCCGACCTCGCGCCGCGCCCAGCGGATGCCGGCCCGCTACGACCTGTCGAACCCGGCCAACCAGGCCAAGCTCGACGCCGCCGACGCGCTGGCGGTGCTGGCCGAGCAGTCCGGCATGTCACTGATCCATCTGGCGCTCGCCTTCGTGCTGCAGCACCCCGCGGTGACCTCGCCGATCATCGGGCCGCGAACGATGCAGCACCTGGAGTCGCAGCTGGGCGCGGCCGAGGTCGTGCTCTCGACTGATGTGCTGGACCGCATCGACGAGATCGTCCCGCCGGGGGTGACGCTGTCGAGCGTGGACGAGGGGTACGTGCCGCCCGCGCTCGCCGATCCGTTCCTGCGGCGGCGCCGGGTGAGCTGACCGGGCGGCTGGCTCAGGTCGTCGTGGTGCCGGTGCCGCCTGTCGTGCCGCCTGTCCCGCTTCCGCCGGGGATGCTTCCGCCCGGGAGGGTGCCCGTCGGCGGAGTGCCATCCGACCCGACGCCAGGAGGCGGACCGCCGTCCCCGTCGCCGAACCGGCCACCGCCGAACGCGGGCGGCTGCCCGGCGAAGATGCGCTCCACCACGGGTGAGGACCCGGACGTGAGAACGTGGACGGACACGATGTCCCCGGTCTTCAGCGCCGAGACGGTCGAGCGGGTGCCGTCCTTCAGCACCTCGGTCTGGCTCGAGACCGGGTAGCTGCTGGTGGCGCCCGCCGTCGTCTTGACCGTGATGCTCGTGCCGGAGACCGCGGTGAGGGTGCCGTTGACGTGCTGCTCGCCATCTCGTCCGACCCCGCCGGCCGAGCCCAGTCCGCCGGCCGAGCCCAATCCGCCGCCCGAGCTGGCAGCAGCAGCAGGGGAGCTGGTCGTCGACGACTTCGACGTCGACGCGAGAGCCGCGACACCCAAGCCACCTGCCAGTAGACCCGCGGCGACCAGGCCGACCGCGCCCCCCTTGGTGATGCGCCGAGCCGCCTTCGAGTGCTCGGCGGGCACGGCGCCGTGCGGCTGCGAGCCGTCGAGGTCGGGGGCCCCGAAGGCCACCGTCTCGTGCACGCCCCCCGTCGAGGAGGTCTGCGGGTCAGTTGCCCACGCCGGGCGATCGTCGTCCGGCCGGTTCTCAGTCATAGCGTCTCGTCCTTCGCTTCGTCGCGCAGTCGTCGTCTCGTGCATGGCGCTGCGGGCCATGCCCTATGCCGTTCAACACTCGCGGGCGGATCTGGCAGCAGGCTGGCAACGCGCTGTCAGTTCGCGAAGATGCCGCTCTCCGCACGATGCTGGGCGGCCGCCAGAGCATGCACCGTCACGGATGCACGCTGCCTTTCGCCCCGCACCGCTCGATCACCGGGCAGAGCGGGGGCGAAGCGGACGCAGGCCAGGGAAGCGCCGTGCATGTGTGCCCAGACCTGCAGCCCGCCCCCGCTGCACCTCATCATCGGCAAGGACTACTGCAAGCTCGGCGACCTGCCGGCCGCCCAGCGCCACCTCGAACAGGGGCAGGCAGCCGCCCTGGCCCTCGGCGACGACGGCTACAGCAGGATGATCCAAGGCGGTGTCGACGCCCTCGCCACCCGCCTGGCAGACGGCTGAGCCAGCCCGTCACGTGGGCAGTCGGCTCCGAAGGGCGACCAGCACGGGTGGCACAGCGAGCTCCGCGACCCGACCATCAGCGCCTGAAACAGGACATGAGGTCGCCCGCTCTGGCGGACGGCCGCGAGCCGAGCAAGTCCGCCGAGGAAGTGGTCGGCTGCAGGCAGCCGTTAGCGCACGAACCGAGGCTGCGGAATATCTGCTGCACGAGAAGCACTCTTCCTCCGGCTCCGACACCGCTGATCACAGCACGTCACCGAGATCGAGCGCCCTCACCCGGGGTACGACGATGTTGTGACCGTCCCTGACCCATCCGGTGCCCGGCTGCAACCGTCACGACCGCAGCCCGTCGCATCGCCCCCGGCTCCACCGGCCATGCGGGAGCGGGTCCCGGTCCGGACCATCGTCACGGCCATCGGCCTGCTGCTGCTGACAGCGCTCGCGGTGCTGCTGGTGATGCGGCTCGAGCGCGTACTCATCTGGGGCGTGGTCGCCGCGTTCTTCGCGGTCGTGCTGGCGCCCGTCGTGGGGTTCGCTCAGCGTCGACTGCGCCTGAGGCGCTCGCTGGCCACGCTGCTCGTGTTCCTTCTCGGCTTCGTCTTGCTGGCCGCCATCGTCGCCCTGCTGGTGACCCCGCTCATCACCCAGGGCTCCCACGTCGCTGACCGGCTGCCGGGCTACGTCAACGACGCGCAGAACGGGCGCGGCCCGGTCGGCGACCTGCTGCGCCGCTTCAACGTGCACAAGTACGTCGCCGAGCACCAGGACACGCTGAAGGCGCAGCTCAGCAAGGTCGGTGCCGGGGCGGCAGGCGTGGCGAAGACCGTCGCCAACACCGTCGCCGGGATCGTCACGGTGTTCGTGCTCGCCTACCTGATGGTGCTGGAGGGCCGCAAGCTGGTGGCCGGGACGCTCGCCCTGCTGCCGGAGGGACGGCGGCACCGGGTGCAGCGGGTGGCCGACGACTGCGCGCGCAGCCTGATCGGGTACGTGACCGGCAACGTGCTAATCAGCATCATCTGCGGGACGCTGACCTGGATCGTCCTGCTGGTCACCGGCGTGCCCTTTGCCGGGGTGATTGCCGTATTCGTCGGCCTCGTCGACCTGCTGCCGCTGGTGGGGGCGACGATTGGGGGCGCGGTCGCAGTGCTCGCCGGGTTTGTGCACTCGGTGACCGCCGGCATCCCTGTCCTGGTCTTCTTCGTCATTTACCAGCAGCTGGAGAACCACGTCCTGCAACCGGTGATCATGTCGCGGACGGTCAAGCTCAACCCGCTGGCCGTGTTCGCCGCGGTGCTCGCGGGGGTGGAGCTCGCCGGGGTACTGGGCGCCCTGCTCGCCATTCCGGTGGCCGCCATGATCCAGATCATCGCCCGAGACGTGTACGACCACCGGCGCGGCCGGTTGAAGCCGACCCCCACGACGGGCGAGGACGAGGTACCGATCGCCCAGGGCGGGACTGAGCAGGACGGCACCCTTCTGCAGCCAGCTGCCAGCGGCGCCCACCGGGCCTGACGAGTCGTCAATCGATCCTGGGCGCCCGCCCGGCGCGCCCGTTTGCACGTCGGCATGCCCCTTGCGCCATGGGCGGTGCGGCGTGCGATTCACGACGTGGGCGAGCGCTCCCTGGCAGCCCCGAGCAGGCGCCGCCGGGGGGGACGTCAGGCTTTCTCCCCAGGCTGGACGACCTGCCGTCGTAAGGGGACCCGCTTCCCGCCGAGACGGTCGGTGCCGCCGGACCGGGCGGGGACGGCGCAGGCGGTGGCCCAGCTCGCGGAACCGCCCAGTGGTCGCTAGCGCCTGTCGTCGGGCACTCCCCCGACGGGCGAGCCGGGCTCCCGAGCCGCCATGGCGGACTGGGTCCGCAGCGGGATCTCGGGCAGGAAGATCAGCATGACGAAGCCGAGGACCAGCACCCCGGCGCCGACCAGGAACACGAGGTCCATCGAGGTTGAGAACCCGACCTGGAACGGCCGCGCCAGGGCCTTGTCGAGGTGCTGGATGAATGACGTGTCGTTGATCGTCGCGCCACCGATGCTGCCGTGGCCCTGCAGGGCGGCCAGCACCGGCTTGTTCACGGGGTTGGCCTGCACCGCCGGGTCGTTGATCGCGGTCTGGCGCCGGCGTCTTCGCACTCGCGTCGAACGCGCTCTTGATGTTCCCTCCGACCGTGCTGAACAGCACGGACAGGAAGATGGCGACCCCGAGCGCGCCGCCCATCTGCCGGAAGAACGTCGACGACGAGGTGGCGACGCCGATGTCCTGCGGCGGCATCGCGTTCTGCACCGCCAGGGTGATCGGCTGCAGCACGTTGCCGAGGCCCAGCCCGAAGACCAGCATGCACACGCCGGTCTGCCAGTAGGGCGTGGTCGCCCCGATGAAGTGTAGGAGCACCATGCCGACGATCATCAGGGCACTGCCGACGACCGGGAAGATCTTGTAACGCCCGGTGCGGGAGATCACCTGGCCCGAGATGACCGACCCGAGCATGATGCCGAGCGTCAGGGGGATGAGTTCGAGTCCGGAGCGGGTGGGGGTCGCCCCACGCACGATCTGCAGGTATAGCGGCAGGGCGGAGATGCCGCCGAACAGGCCCATGCCGATGACGACGGCGACGACCGACGTGAGCGCGAACGTGCGGTTGCGGAAGAACCGCACGGGGATCAGCGCGTCCTCGCCCATCCGGGACTCGGTCCAGACGAACGCTGCGATGCCGACAACGCCGATCACGTAGCAGGCCAGCGAGCGACCCGAGCCCCAGCCCCAGGTCCGGCCCTGCTCGGCCACGGTCAGCAGGGGGACCAGCCCGACGCTGATGAACACCGCGCCGAGGTAGTCGAGCCGGTGCTCGCGCCTGCTGTGCGGGAGGTTGAGCGTGCGCGCGACCACGACCAGCGCGATGAAGCCGATCGGCACGTTGACCAGGAAGACCCAGCGCCAGCCGGTGATGCCGAGGATGCTGGACTGGCCGGCGAAGGTGCCTCCGATGACGGGGCCGAGCACGCTGGACGTGCCGAAGACGGCGAGGAAGTAGCCCTGGTACTTGGCCCGCGCGCGCGGCGGCACGATGTCGCCGAGGATGGCCAGGGCGAGCGAGAACAGCCCGCCAGCGCCGATCCCCTGCAGCGCCCGGAAGCCAGCGAGCATGTACATCGACGTGGCGAACGAGCACAGCGCCGACCCCACAATGAAGATGGAGATGGCGGCGAGGAAGAACTGCTTGCGCCCGTAGATGTCGGACAGCTTCCCGTAGAGCGGCGTGCTGATCGTCGAGGTGATCAGGTACGCCGTCGTCACCCAGGCCTGCACCGACAGCCCGTGCAGGTCATCGCCGATGGTGCGGATCGCCGAGGCGACGATGGTCTGGTCCAGCGCCGCGAGGAACAGGCCCAGCATCAGCCCGCCGAGGATGCGCAGGATCTGCCCGTGGCTCAGCTGCCCCCCGCGCGTGTCTGACGCCTCCGGGAGTGCTTCTGCTTCGGCACTTGTCATGACGGCTCCTGACACGGTGGTTGGCGGGTACCACTGTTGACCCGGGTGCGCCGCGACGGCGAGGTCATTCCCCTGGCAGGACCCGAATCACCAGATACCTGCGTGTTGCAAGCATCACGTCGGAAGGCGTTATGGGGTGTGTCCTGCTCAGGCAGTGGCGATGCCTGGAACCAGTGCCGAGGCGCAGGGCTGGAAGCCAAAGCTCCGCCGGCGCGGAGCCCCTGCTCAGCTCGCGACGGGCAGCGGCGCCGCCGCAGCGAGCAGGTCGTCGGCCGCATCCGCCGTGTCGTACTCGCTCGTGCCGGAGAAGGCCGCCCAGAGCCGGGCGTAGGCACCGCCCGCAGCTAGTAGCTCGTCGTGCGCCCCGACCTCGATGATGCGCCCGCCCGCCAGCACCACGATGCGGTCCGCTCGCGAGGCGGTGGTCAGCCGGTGGGCGACGACCAGCGTCGTCCTGCTGCTGGTGACGGCCGCAGCGGCGTGGGTCACTGCGGCCTCCGCCGACAGGTCGAGGGCGGCGGTCGCCTCGTCCAACAGCAGGATGTCGGGCTGGACCAGCTCCGCGCGGGCAAGGGCGAGCAGCTGGCGCTGGCCCGCGGACAGGCCCCGGCCGCGCTCGCCCACCGGGTGCAGGTAGCCGCCCCGCAGTCCGGCGATCATCGCGTGGGCGCCAACCGCGCGGGCAGCGGCCTCGACCTCGGCGTCCGAGGCACCCGGCCGACCGTAGGCGATGGCGTCGCGCACCGTTCCGGCGGACAGGAACGCTTCCTGCGGCACGACGCCGAGGTGCCGGCGGTAGCCCGGCAGGTCGAGGGTGCGCAGGTCGTTGCCGTCGACGCAGACCGCACCGGAAGTGGGGTCGTAGAACCGGGCGACCAGCTTGACGACGGTCGACTTGCCCGCCCCCGTCTCGCCGACGAGCGCGACGGTCTCCCCGGGCGCCACCCGCAGCGCGATGTCGCTGAGCGCGTCACGCTCGGCCCCGGCGTAGCGGAAGGAGACGTCGGCGAGAACGACCTCCCCACGCAACGGCGGCACCGGCAGCGGGCGGTCGGCGGCAGGCGTCGAGGTGGGGGTCCGCAGCAGGTCACGCAGCCGGCGCAGGCCGACCGACGCCTGCTGGTAGCCGTCGAACACCTGTGAGAGCTGCTGCACCGGCGAGAAGAACAGGTCGACGTAGAGCAGAGCGGCGATCAGCACGCCCGGCGTCAGCGACCCGTCCCGCACCCGCGCTGCCCCCACGGCGAGCACGACCGCAGCAGCCACCTCGCTGAGGAACTCGACGAACGGGAAATAGGTGGCGATGTAGCGCTGCGCCCGCAGGCGGGAGGCGCGGTAGGCGAACGCCGCGTCGCGGAACGCCTGCGCGTTGTGCGCCTCGCGCCGGTAGGCCTGCGCCACACGGACCCCGGCCACGTTCTCCTGCAGCTGGGCGTTGACCACGCTGACTCGCTCCCGGGCCTCCCCGTACGCCGGCGTTGAGCGGGCGCGGAACCACAGCGTCGCGACGACGAGCACCGGCACCACGGCCAGCAGCGAGAGCGCCAGCCCGGCGTCGAGGATGACCAGCGCGACGACGACGCCGACCACCGACAGCAGGCTCACGATCGCGGTGACCAGGCCGGTCTGCAGGAACGTCGAGAGCGCATCCACGTCGGTCGTCATCCGCGTCATGATCCGGCCGCCGAGCTCGCGCTCGTAGAAGTCCAGCCCCAGCCGCTGCAGCTGGGCGAACGTCTTGACCCGCAGCGCGTAGAGCAGCCGCTCGCCGGTCCGGCCGGTCACGCGCAGCTGGGCGATGCCGACCAGCCAGTCGGCCAGCACCACCGCGAGCGCGACGGCCGAGATCACCATCAGGGCGCCGAGGGTCTGCGAGCGCACCCCCGAGTCGATGCCGCGGCGGACGAGGGCGGGCAACAGCAGCTGCGCGACCGCGTCGAGCGCGACGAGCACCAACCCGATCGTCAGGGGCAGCCGGAACGGGCGCAGCAGCCGGCCGAGCGTGAAGGCGGGGTCGGGCGTGCGGGCGATCGTCGCGGGGACGCTTGGCTCGTCGGTGGCCGGCGGCAGCGCGGCGACGCTTGCCAGCAAGGCCGGATTCGGCGGCACCCCGCCGAGGAACCCCACCTCGGTGGCCGGCGGTGGCGTGACAGCCGCGAGGGGGTCGCCGGTCGGCGCCGCCTCGTAGCGCCACAGGCTTGGGGTGATGCCGTCGGACTGCTGCTCGGCGTCGGGGTCCTCGGGCAGGGCCGCCTCGGCGTCGGGCCCGTTCATCAGCCGGCGGAACAGCACGCACCGCTGCTCGAGCTCGTCCTCGGTGCCGACGTCGACGACGCGGCCGGCGTCGAGGACCGCGATGCGGTCCGCGAGCGAGAGCGTGGAACGGCGGTGCGCGACGAGCAGCGTCGTCCGTCCGCGCATCACCTCGCGCAGCGTGGCGTAGATCTCGGCCTCAACCCGGGCGTCGACCGCTGAGGTGGCGTCGTCGAGGAGCAGGACCTGCGGGTCGGCGAGCAGCGCGCGGGCGAGGGCAACCCGCTGGCGCTGGCCGCCGGACAGGGTGAGCCCCTGCTCGCCGACGACCGTGTCGTAGCCGCCCGGCAGCCGCTCGATGAACCCCTCGGCCTGCGCGGCGCGGGCCGCCGCACGGACCTGCTCGTCGGAAGCATCTGGGCGCCCGAAGGAGATGTTGGCACGGACGCTGTCGGAGAACAGAAAACTCTCCTCGAACACCACGCCGATGCGCTGCCGCAGCGAGTCGAGCGTGACGTCACGGACGTCGTGGCCTCCCACGCATACCGCCCCGCCGCGCACGTCGTAGAAGCGCGGCAGCAGCAGCGACACCGTCGACTTGCCCGAGCCCGCCCCGCCGACCAGGGCGAGCGTCTGGCCGGGCTCGATCGAGAGGGTCACGCCGTCGAGCACCGGAGCGGCATCGCCGTAGCCGAAGGTGACGTTCTCGAGGACCACGCGGGCCGGACCGGCCGGCAACTCGAGCGCGCCGGGGCGGTCGGCGATGCGCGGCCGGGCGTCGACGACCTCCAGCACCCGCTCGAGCCCGGCGCGCGCCTGCTGGCCGAAGGTGAGCAGCCCCGAGAGCATCCGCACCGGCCCGACAAGTCCGGCGAGATAGGAGGAGAAGGCGAGGAAGGTGCCCAAAGAAATGCGCCCGTGCATCGCCAGGTACCCGCCGAACGCGAGCACCGCGACCTGCCCGAGCGCCGGGATGGCCTGCAGCGCCGGGTTGTAGCGGCTGGTCAGGCGCACCGCGCGCATCCGCGTGGCGAACAGCCGGGTCGCCTTCTTCTCCAGCCCGCCGAGCTCGCGCTCCTCCTGCCCGTAGCCCTTGACGACCCGCACCCCGGTGACCGCGGCCTCGACCGTGGCGGCCACCCTGCCGGCCTGCTGCTGGGCGTCCCAGTTGGCCGGGAACAGGTCGCGCCGGCTGCGCAGCGAGACCAACCACAGCGCCGGTGCGGCGGCGAGGGCGACCAGGGTCAGCAGCGGCGACAGGACTGCCATCACGACCAGGCTGGCGATGAACAGCAGCACGCTGCCGACCAGCATCGGCAGGAACGACAGCAGCCCTTGCACCAGGGTCACGTCGCTGATCGACCGGCTGACGACCTGCCCGGTCTGCAGCTCATCCTGCCGCGCTCCGTCGAGCCGCTGCAGCGAGGTGAAGATGTCGTTGCGCATGTCGTACTGCACGTCGAGCGAGAGCCTGCCCGCGGTGTAGCGGCGCACGAAGCCGAACGCGAAGCGCAACACCCCGGCGCCGACGAGCACCACCACCCAGGGAGTCACCGCCCCGTGATGGGCGGCGACGACGTCGTCGACGACGTGCCGGACGACGAGCGGGATCAGCGCGGCGACCACGGAGCCCAGCAAGGCGGCGCCGAAGGCGAGGATCACGTCGAAGCGGTGCCGCAGGCAGTACTCGGCCAGGCGCCGGAGCCAGCCCGGCGGCTGGTCGCTGCGACGGGCCCCCATACTTGTCCAGGCTAACCGTCGGCCGGCTTTCGGCTGCCGCAGTTGGGGGCCCGTTCAAACTGCATACGTCCCCCCGGTGGACCCGGCGTGTCGCGCCGGACTCGCCGCCGGGCCGGCCGCCACGGCCGGAAGAGGTATGCAGTTTCGACGGGCCCGTCGTCTGTGAGCCTTTCGCCGCCCTACTGCCGGCAGCGGGCATGATGGCGAGGCTGCGCGCCCGACCACCGCCCCTGACCGCCGCCCCGAGTGAGCACCTGGAGTTCCGTCGAATGTCAACGCCCGCCGGTGATGCGCACCTGAAGGACGCCGCCGACCCGGTCACGCCGGTCTCCGCACCGGTCGCCGCACGGCGCCGCACCCCCGCACCGCCGCAGGTGCAGCGCAGCCGCCGCGCCTACCGCGCGCTGCTCAAGGAGGGCCGGGCCATCCACCCCGGGCTGCGCATCGGCCGCCCAGGGCGGGCCCGCGCCTACTGGCCGACCATCGCGGTGATGCGGCTGGCGCGGGTCCGGCTTGCGGTCGAGGTGACCGGCGCCGAGCACGTCGCCCCCGGGCCGGCGATCATCGTCAGCAACCACCTGTCCGGCATCGACCCGGTGGCCGTCGTAATGGGCACCTGGTGGCGCATCACCGCGTTCACCAAGGCGGAGTTCTTCGCCGGCCGCGGCGCATTCTTCTTCCGCTTCATGGGCCAGATCCCGCTGCGGCGCGGGGACGAGGCGTCGACCCGCTGGGCCATGACGGCGTCCCAGCACGCCCTCGCCTACGGCGGCATGGTGGCCGTCTACCCCGAGGGCACCCGCTCGCCCGACGGCCGGCTGCACCGGTTGCACCGCCGGGTGCTCGTGCCACTGCTGCAGGCCAACCCGGACATCCCGGTGCACCTGATCGCCATGGGCTACCAGCCGCGCCGCTTCCCCCGGCGCACCCGGGTCACGGTCAAGGTCTCGCCGCCCGTCCCGCTCGACGCCCGGAACGACTCACCGCAGCAGCTGACCGACACCGTCCGCGACGCGCTGCTCGCGCTCAGCGGGCAGGACTACGTCAACGCGTACGCGCGCGACGTAAAAAAGCGGCTGCGCGCCGGCTGACGGACCTTGCCGGCCTGCAACCTCCCAGCAGGGCGTGGCACCGCGAGCAGCACGTTGCGGTCCGCCCGGCCGCCCGCGCCCGCCGCGCCCGCATGGATCGCGTCGCGCCGCTGCCAGCAGTTGGCCGACAGCTCGCGCGAGAGCGCAGCGAGCCCCAGCGGGCCCTCGTCGCCAGCCGGGGGACGGCAGGGCGCAGCCGTGTCGAGCACCGTGCAGGCGATGGTCAGCGCGCCGTCCTCGGCCTCCATCAGCTCGACGATGCGCGACTGCTGCGGCCAGTCGATGTGGCTCGCAGTCGTCACCTGCCAGAAGCCGCCCTCCGCGCCGGGGCCGGCACCGACCCGTCCCACGGGGGTCACCTGGTGGTGGTGGCAGTGGCCGTTGAGCCAGAGCACGACGGACGGATGCTCGAGCAGCACCGCCGCCAACTCGCCGGCGAGCACGCGCCGCTCACCCTCCGGCGCCCGGTCGTTGACCATCGTCTCGAGCGGGTGATGGCTCATCACCACGACTAGCCGGTCGGCTGAGCGCTCCAGCTCCGCGGTCAGCCAGGCCAGCTGCGCCGGGTCGAGCGAGCCCTGCCACCCGCCGTGCGGGTTCACGGTGTCGAGCACGATGCACCGCACCCGCTCGCCCGCGTCGAAGGCGTAGTACGCCGTGCCCTCGACCGGGTTGCGCGCGGAGTAGCCGCGGGCCCACCGGCAGGCCCGCGGCACGCAGGTGCATGCCGACCCACTCCTCGCGGGAGGCGTGCCGCCGCTCGGGGTCGGGGGTGACGACGACACCGCGTCCGGCCGCCAGCCGGCCGAGCACCCCGACGTCGCCGTGCTGCAAGCGGGTGAGCACGTCGAGCGGGTCCACGTCGGACGCTGGCGTGAGCAGCTTCCACGGCCGGGTGCTGACGCCCGTGAGCGCGCCGCTCGCGGGCAGCGTCCCCTGAACGTGGCTGTCGTGGTTGCCGTGCACCGAGAACCACGGCATCCGCAGCCCGCGAGCGGTAAACGGGCGGCGCGCGGCGTCGAGCACGCCGGGCAAGGTCGGGAAGCCGTACCGGGTCCGGGCGAGGTCGGGCACCTCACCATTGGGGTGCCAGTAGCGCTCGTCGCCGCTCGTGGCGACGCCCTCGTAGTGCTCGGGGCTGCCCGAGTCCGGCGTGACCCGGCCGCCGCCCAGCAGCGCCATCGCGTTGCGGGCCTCGTTGGCCTGGCA